>MWWH01000216.1_pt1 | contig 15880 bp, 23 predicted proteins | sample 1047231 | NCBI WGS metagenome assembly MWWH01 (sample SAMN06349967, study PRJNA376086) | soil metagenome | isolation source: MG3-2 sample Antarctic (ecotone) soil | place: Antarctica | collected 2015-01-13 | reverse complement strand
TTTTTTTTACCCAAAAACGGCTAAAATCGCGCAAATTTCCGTCTTTTGCCTTATTTTTGATTTCCCAAGCCAAATCAATTTTCATGGATACAGTTGTTTATCGGGTTCACAACCTCGATCATTACCCTATTTTATTGGATAAGTGTTTGTCGGCCAATAAATCTGGTGGAACCGGGACGGTTTTAACTAAGTCAGATATACTTCCTGAGAAGCAGATTTTGCAAAAGTTTTTGTTGGATTATCATACGCAGATGTCTATTCCTCTTCGTTGGTCAGATGGCAAGCATATAAAAAGCTCAAATCATGAGGTAGCTGTTACTTATGATTATAGTCGAAAGTTTTTGGAAATTAATGTTTCTATTCCTAAGTACTTTTTTGGCAATAATGTTATAGAGATTATTACTCCTCCTCATTCTAAGTATTTTTCAGTAAATAATTTATCACCTTATCAGCATATTAAGTTTTGGCGATCCTCCATTAAGAAAGTTCTTTATAAGTTATTGCTTATTTTTTCTGGTTCAAATTTTCTTCCTTTGGATTGGACTGATGTTGAGATTTTTAGAATTGATCTTTGTGTTAATCAGGTCTTCGATACAAAGCATGAGGCATTGAGATATTTGGATTTACAAAAAAGGTATCACAAAAAGTATATTTCAAAAACTTCTTCTGCTGAAAATCTTTTCCCTACTTCAATTACTTTTAAGACAAAAAACTATTATGCAAAAATTTATCATAAGGGAACTGAATTTGCGAAGCAGTCAAAAAAAATTAGGCAACAATGTCATGAGCGAGCTCGTGCCGGAGAAAATTTAGAAGGCAGTAATATTCTTAATTCTGAAAAGATGATCCCTGAACTTCAAGAATATGCAGATCGTGTTTTAAGATATGAGTTTGAATTTAAAGCAAGTGAATTGACTTATATTTTTAATCATAGATTAAATAAGCATTGGAGTTCTCATTTTCTAACAATGAAAAAAATCTATAAGTATGTTTCTCGTTCTCAGGAAAATATTCAGTTTATAAAAAATTGGGTAAAAAAGTTTGAAGATGTTCATGGTGTTTTCCATGATGAATTGGTTCCTAACTTTATTAGAATTCGTTTTTATACTAAGTCTTTGTTGGATGGAAGTAAAAGAGAATTTAGTGCAAAAGAATATCGTATGATTAGGATATTACATAAGTATGGTATTAAAAAGCATGAACATATTAAAGATTGGATGAAATTTATGGATACTGAATTAAATAAATCCCGGCATTTTTTTATTGCTACTAATGATGTTAATACATTGAGAAAGGATATTGTGAATCCACATACAAAAGAAGTCGTTGGCCAATTAACTCCGCTTACTGATACTCCAACGATTTGTAAGTTTTCACCTTTGTTAATGATTGCTTGTTGTAATGAGTTAAATAAATTCTTTAATAGCTTTCAGATAGAACAAAAGACAGATGATGATACTTTGCGAGATAAAATTCAGGCGCACAATGATCGTATTAACTCTGAGATATCTGCTGCTCTCTTAAATATCGAAAAAGTTAGATTAAAGAAGTTGTTGGTTGGTTTTCGTTTGCAAAGAAGTTTGATTGAATTTCAAAATTTAATCTCTCGTAAAGATCCTCCTCGGAATCATTTAGGTACTATTTATTCTAAGCCTACTTATTATAGAACTAAGCGTTTATACTTGGAAATTACCGGGAAAAAGTTCCAAATTGCTCATAGTTATTTGGGAAACGTTAATCGTGATTATAATAGTATTTACAGGCATTTGATTGATAATTTACAGTTTACATACTTTGCAGATTTCTATAATTCTGCTTTTGTCTCCCATCATTTTGAAGTTTAGTGTTATTATATTTGTTTTTCAAATTTCAAAAAACTCTAAAAATTTATTTATGAAAAGATTACTTCGTCCTTTTGGATATGTTGGTTCCTTGATTGTTGGTGCTGCTTTAGCATACTTCTTTCATGATAAGATAACTGAACAAAAAAACAAATTAGGAATTTAATTTATTATTCAAAAAACTCTAAAATTTTAATCTCATGACTTTAAGAAATAATGATACACAATCATTAAAACTTTGGAAAAAAACTATACAGCGTATTGCTTTTGTTGTTAATCTTGTTGGTGCTGGTACTATTGCTACTGTCTTGCTTGATCTTATAAATGTCAAAATTGTTTTAAAGCGTGGTGGTCGTGAATATGTTATCGCTCATGAAAATCTGCAAGTATTAGTTCAGGAATCTATGTTTTGGGCTGGTTTTGAACATGCTCTTCAAAAAGTTTCATTACCATTATCTGGTGTGTTGAATGTTTTACCTTTAATTGTAGATTTAGGTGCGCCGATTAATCTTTTCAATGATGATGAGTTAACTATCGAAGTTACTTCAAAAACGGGTTGGAATGGTGATTATAGTTCTTCTGAATCTTCTATAGAAATTGAATCTAGGGAGGCTATAGGTGTAGAAACTGCTGTACCTTTTATTAAAACTAAATCTATACAGGCAACTTCCAGTAGAATACAGGAATCTCTTGGAGATAGTGTTACTTCTATCATGTTTATGAATACTGAGGCTTCTCGTGGTGTTGCTGATGCTGATAAGGTTTTTGATTCTGTAATTATCACTTCAGATAAGTATAATGTTTCTGACAATCGTGGTAGGTTGTTATCTCGTAGAAGTACACAATTTGAGACTTCTGCTGCTGCTACTTTGCGTAAAGAGAACTTTCGTTATACACCTGAGGTTATGTTAGACAATGTTACTGTAACTGTCGAAACTAATGGTTCTAATGTTGTTGCAACAAAAAACTATATTGTTTATCGTACTTTGCAGGCAACAAAAGATACAATTCAAAGAAGTATTTATACTCAGAATAAGCATGATCAAAGAAATGCTGCTAAGTTACAGGCTCAAATAAATTCTTAAATTAATGGCAGTCATTGAAGTTTTGAATTTAATGGCTGCTTATTATTCTTCTTTAATAATTTACTTAAATGAGTTTAAGGCGCACAAAGAGACAGGAGTTTAAAATTTCTAAAGTTGGACTTCGGCAATCTGGTAAATCTGAGCGAGTTGTTAATAGACAAGCTGCGCGTACAGTTGCTTATCAGAATGGCATTGATCCCCAAGCAAGTATTATTTCTGGTGTTTCTAATTTAGTTGGTCTTGCTTCTAATCCTGTTTCTCATTTATTTAATGGCGGTCTTAAGTCTTTTGATTCTCCTTTTCCTACTGATAGTAAGAGTGAAGAGATTGCTGGTTATGATAAATTGAATGTTGGTACGTATATTCCTAATCAGGATTCTTCTATTGATTTTTCCGGTAAAACCAAATGGTATTTGATTGGTGCTGTACTTTTATTTTTCATGTTTGGTAAAAAATAGATTATGCCTAGTTATGGTTCTGGTAAGGGTGGTGAAAAGGATTTTGAACATGGTGGCCGGGTTAAGGTTCTTCCTGCTGTTGTTATAAATTCTGGAGATTATAAAAAAGCTAAACACAAGAAAAGTGCTTTCTTAATGTTTGCTTGTCTTGGTGCTTTTTTAATGTTTAAAAAATAATTTTATGTCTTATTACGCTGGTGGTGAAACTGCTTCTAATGTTACTTTGGCTAATAGCCAAAAAAAACGTAGTAAACGTACTCAGGCAGGTCTAATTATTTCTGATATTTTTCATCATATTGGTAAGAAGGCAAATGATGCTATTGATAATTTGCCTGACAGCCAACCGGGGAGCGAAGTTTATAATTCTAATACTCGTACAAATGCCGGACTTGGTGTTGTTGCGCTTATTGCGATATTTTTTTTAATGAAGAGAAGATAATTCTTTTATAACTAATACACAATTTAAATCTATCAATTATGAATTTCCTAGAATACGTTTTTAAGTTACTTTGGCAATTTTTAAGTTTTGAACCGGGTAGGTTTGAGACTTTAAAAGAGAAGGCTATGAAGTGGAGATTGGAGCAGGAAGAGATTTCTGGTAAGGCTAAAACTCCTGAGGCTGAAAAAAAATTAAAGTGGTTTCAAAAATTGATTAAGTATGATAATGAGTGGTATGTTCAAATTGGATTGGCTATTTTCTTTTTATTTTCTGTTAAGACTGTAAGGACTTGGCTTTTATCAGATGGCAATGATTCAGATGATGATGATGATTATGATGATGATGATGATGATGCTGATGCTGATTCAAGGATAAAAAGAAAGTTATCTGGTCTTAAAGATGCTATTCCTAATATAAGATTTTAATACACTAATGAAGTCTATAACTAACTATTTTTTAATTATTGCAGCTATTTTGTTCTTTGTTTTTCAGCAAGGAAAAAAGGCTGGAAAAAAACCAGAAAGTATTATTATTTAAACTTTAAAAATTAAATTATGGCTCGTAGAAGATTTAAATCTCGTTATCGTAGGTCTCTTTCTCAACGTTATATTGGTGGTATGCGTAGGGTTGGACGTGGTATTAGAAGGGTACGTACTTATGGTCGTAAGCGTTATTCCAGCAGAAAAAATGTAGCCATAGATACAACTACTTTGGCTTTGATTGGTGTTGGTGCTTATATGCTCATGAAGAAATAAAATTTCTATGTCTTACAGAAAAAAGCGTACTGCCCGGTATAAGCGTTATTCTACAGCGAAAAGATTAACACGAAAGTCAGGCCGTACTAAGCATATTAAAACTCGAAAAGGTTCTGCAGAAGTTGCCTATAATAATCTTGGTAAAAGAAAAAAGATAAAGGTTGCTTTGTATAAAACTCGTTTTGGTAATACGTTAGTTCAAACTACAACAACCTTTAAACCTTCTTCTTCTTCTGCAAGACGGGTTTTAACTTCTGTTAGTCGTGCTGGTGTTGCTCGATCATTGAAACGGAAAAGATCATTTCGTAAATTTTAAATTTTGAATGGTATTCTAAATATCAATTATGCATAAACTTTTAAAAAATATTTGGGATTCAATTTGCCGATTTTTCGGAAAATTACCTGAGCAAAGTAAACATGCGCTTCATTGGGCAACTGTTATTGTTTCTGGTATTAAGGATTTTGATAGTTCTGTTCCTCTTGTCGGTGATATTGTTACTTCTCTTATACCGGGTAATGCAGATGATAAATTACTCTTAAAGGTTAGGCAATTTTTACCTAAGATACTTTTGGAATTAAAGTTGGTTGATTGTGCGTTAAATGAAACTGATCCCGATAAAATTATTCTTTCAGCTATTAAGGCTTTACAACAAATGAATTTTGATTGGATTTCAGATGCTGCAAGAAAGAATTTTTATGATTCTGTAGCTGTTATGCTGGCTCAATGTTTAAGTGATGGGAAACTTGGTTGGGACGATGCTAAATATATTGTTAAGTGGTATTATGATCATAAGTCTGTTAATTGATTAAATTCTGTTAGTTTGGCTTTAGATTGTGTAGGAAAGCAGTTAGCTTTAATAGCTGCTGCTTTTTTTATAAAATAAAAAATATGGCTTCAAAAAATCAGGTTAATTTTACTGCTTATCTTCTTGTTATAGGTTTGGTTGTTTTGTATGTAACTAAAGGTCTTGGTAAGTTTGCTGAGTTTTTTGGTATTAAAAAAACTGAGGCAGAAGCCAATGTTGATGCTGCTCTTAATGTCAATTCTCAATCTCCTTGGAATCCTCATTTCCATAAAAATTCTCCTGCTGGAACATTAATGATATCTCCGGGTACTGCTGTTCGTATGGCTAAAGAAATATATGATGCTTTTGGTGTTTTTAATGATGATGAACAAAAAGTTTATTCCGTTTTTCGCCGTTTACCTTCTAAGGCTTCTTGTTCTTTTTTGGTTCAGGTTTTTAGTGATAAATATGGTTTAGATTTGCTTTTATGGTTGGGCGGTGCTACTACTTATACGGATCTGCATGATGGTTTGGAAAAGAAAGAGTTGGACGTTGTTTTGAAAATTGTTAATAATTTACCCACTTACAAATGAAAGAAGAAATTTTAGAATTAATTAATTTAAGTCTTAATAGGGAGGCTAATTCTTTTGCTCGTGTTTTTATGTCTGGTTCTGAAATGTTGAAGGAATTGGGTAATCAATCCTTAAGGAATATTGTTTATTATGGTCGTCCTGTTTTGTCTGCCTTACCTGATAATAATCCTCCCGGTAAATTTTTAATATTTGCTTTGCAGGGCAAAATTGTTTATGCTATAAATGCTAAGTTTTTTGATGCTGGTTTTGCTAATGAACAGAATGTTTATGCTCCCCCTTCTTTTCCTATTGATATTTTATTTGATTCTGTTTATTTTTCAGATACTTTAGTTCCTGTAGGTGTTTCTCCTTTTTCTCTCGGTGCTTTAACTGTAGATGAAAATTTGTTTCATTTTAATTTGTTTCTTAATAATGAATTAGCTTCTTACTCTCAGGCTATTGGATTTTCCTTGATTTCTTCTTCTGGTGTTCCCTCTGATAACAATCGTGGTGTAGGTGCTAATTCTACTTCTAATTCTGATTTAGTTGGAAATTCAATAGTACTCAAAAATCTTGGAGGTTCTGTTTATAAAAGAGGTTTGGTTGTTCTTTTGAATCCTTTTAATATGCGTTCTTTCTTTTTTGAGAATTCTCGTATTGAACCTATTAATTTTCTTTCTTCTGGTGGTACTTTGGAGGTTCAACTTCTTAGAACAGGATTTCTTCCCCAGCGTTCTTTTGTGTATTGTTCTCCTGTTGGAAATATGATTTTAGATCGTTATGGTCTTTCTGTAGATGTGAATACCTATTTTTCTGGTGGAGAAGTTTATTCAGTAAAAATTAATAAATCCGGTGGTACTGTTACCGTTTCCTTTGTTTTAGCTGGTTCTGTTGTTACTTCTCAAACTTCTGTTGTTTCTTCCGATGGTGATTTTTTATTTACTGCTATTACAGATAACTATGATACAGTAATTTATACTTATAATACTGCTGCTGCTGCTGAAATAGTCATGTCTAATCCTACTCCTGTTTATAATAATTCTGGTGTTGTGATTTTGTTTAATGGTTTATCTATTTCTTCTGGTGCTACTGAATCTATTGTTTTTGAAAGAGATAATACCTTTTCTTTTGATGGTGGTGGTATTAAATTGATAGAGTTTTATTCTGGTTCTGACAATTCTTCAACACTTGTTAGAAGTATTAAGCGTTCTTCTGGTAATACTATTAGTTTAGCTGTTTTGAATGACTTTAATTTTGTTGAAATATCTGACTATACTCCTCCGGGTGGTAACGGTGGTCAAATTTAATTTTTATGATAAATATTACAAAAGTTGGTGCTTGGATGGAAGTTGTTAATGGTAGTAATACTGTTTTGCTTAATTATAACAATACTTCTATTCGTGTTATTAGTCCTTCTTCTAATCCACAAATTACAATTTCAAATATTGCAATATTACAGCCTCCTAATAATTTTACCGTTGCTGGTGTACCTGTTGTTTCTTTGAATGATTTTCTTTCCAAGATGAATGGTCTTTTTTCTGATGTTTTTGTTGCTGGTGGTGCGCCTGCTTTATTGGATGATATTACTGATGTTTCTATTACTAATGTACAACTCGGTCAATATCTTTCGTGGAATGGTTCTTCATGGGTAAATTCTCCTGCTCCTTCTGGTGCAAATTCTACATCTTCTTCTTCTGCAACTAATTTGGATTCTCTAACTGATGTTGCTGTAAATTCACCCGTTTTAGGTCAGATCATTCAATTTAATGGTAGTGGTTGGGTGAATGCATCTCTTCCTGCTTCAAATAGTGGTGGTGCTTCCAATTTGGATGCTCTCACGGATGTAGTTTTGTCTGCTCCACAACTTGGTCAAGTTTTAAAATTTAATGGCACTAATTGGTATAATGGTGCAGATAATGCTGGTACGGGTGGTAATTCTACTTCTTCTGGTGGTGGTTTACCAGTTTCTTTTGTTAATGCTCGTTCTGCTAGTTATGGTGCTGTAGGTAATGGTCAGGCTGATGATTATGCTGCTATTCAAGCGGCTGTGAATTATGCTCGTTCCAATGCTATTCATTATGTTTTTCTTCCGGCTGGTGATTATAAGATTACTCAGCCCCTTATTATGGATAATGGGCAAGCAGATGGTTTTCAAACAGTCCATCTTATAGGTGAATCTTCTCAATGGAATGCTGTTGCTGGTACTAATCTTTTTCCTACTTTTAAAAATGCTCCTGCTCTTGGTATTCAAAGAGGCAAGGGAAATAAGATAAGAGGTATTACTTTCCGCGGATTATTTACTACTCCTTTCCAAAACAATCAACATGCTTTTTGGAATAGCACTTTAGCTAATTTTAGAGATGAGACTTGTTTAGACACACGTTATGCAGTTTATGCTGCTATTGTTATTGATTTTGCAACTAATACGGGTGCTTATAATCCTGCTATACATTATCCCGGTCTTGCTGCTTATTATGGTCGAGGTGGTACAGAAAACTCTGGTAGTACAGGTATTGAGATTGAAGATTGTTATTTTTCAAATTTTGCTGTAGGTATTTGTTCTTCTCCTAACGGTGAAACTCGTAATGCTGAGATTACGCTTATTCGCCGTTGTTATTTTCAACAAATGAAGATTTGTATTTCTGGTAATGAAGATCAGGAAAAAGCAAACAGAATTGAGGATATTTCATGCTGGGAAGCTACGCATACTATTTTTGCTACCCGGCAATATGGTAGTCAAGGTCCGGGTAATTGGGCCCTTGATGGCCTCAATATTGCTGGTGGTGTTGTGCAGTTGGTTCAAAGTGCTGCTGCTGGTTATTTCCCTTCTTATTTTAAGAATGTATATGCTGAAAATTTAGGTAAAATTGGTGTTATTACTGGTAGTCCTGCTACTTCATTTGAAGATTGTTTATTTGATTTTACTTATCCTGAATATGCTTCTTATCAAATCTCGTTAATTAGCGGTTCCCCGAATGTTACTTATAATGATTGTTCTTTCAGGTATTATGGAAATAACTTTAATGTTGGTATGCCTATTGATGGCGCTCCTGCTTTTATGAATTGTTTCTTTTCTGGTATGCCTATTAAAACTGGAAGTGATCAATATATTCCTCAATTCTTCAACTGCAAAGTAGATCGGTATGCTTTAGGTGCGAATATTCCTATTATGGAAAATTTTCCTATTTATACTTATGGAAAAGCCAAGTCAGTACAAAAGGGTGATAGATCATATTATCAGGGAATGAATGAATATCTTGATTTTCCTGAGGCTAATCATTTTTCGATATTTTTAAATACACAGGCGCCTCCTTTTTCTGCAAATACCACTATTGGAGGTAATTTCTCTCGTAATCTTGATGTAAATGTTGGTGCTGCTGCAATTTCTGCTTATCAGCAATATGCTATGGTTGCATTTTTGAAAACTGGTGGTGGCATTCAGGGTGCTTCTCCTGATGCTTACGGTTTTATTCAAAATATTGTTGGATCAACTTTGACTATAAATTATATAAGTTCTGGTTTTATTGATGGTCAATCTTATCTAATGTATCCTGTTTATCCTGTTATGTGTCCGGGTTCCTTCCTTGGTGATGTAATCAGTCAAACAGAAATTACTAATGTGCGTTTTGATACAAATGCTTCTCCTGCTGATTATTTGTATTGTGCTATTAGATTAGGTACGGGTGTAAATGGATTTTCCATTATTACAGGTTGGAATGATACAACAAAAACTTTTAAATTATTTAATAATCAAACTATAGGTTTTCAGGCATCCAGTTTTGGTACTCAGTATTTTGGTTGTGGTAGTATGAAGCGTTTACAGTCTGAAAGTGATTATGATGGTACTCTCGCCGAGCTTGCTTCTTCAACAAGTACTGCTACTATTTTACAAAAAGGTATGAAGGTTATTGAGCAAGCCTTGACAGATCGGCAAACAAGATATTTAGTTACTGAAAGTGGTTTTACTACTTTGCTTGGTTCCGAAACTCGTAAAGCATCTTGGATTCGTGAAGATGGTACTACTATTCAGAATTTATCTGGTACTACTGCTATTAATATGAATGTCAATCGTGGTGCTTCTGCTAATGTTACTTTGAATGGTAATGTTAGTTTTTTATTATCTAAATTAGTTGCTGGTCAATCTGGTTATTATGTGGCTAATATTTTACAAGATGGTGTTGGTGGTCGAAGTATTACTTGGTCTAATTCTATTCGTTGGAAATCTGGTTCGGCTCCTGTATTACAAACTGCTCCGGGTGCTTTGGATGTTATTAGTTTTGAATGGAATGGCTCTTTTCTAATCGGTAATTATGCTTCTTATGGTACGTAAAATATTTCATTCTCATAATGTTATTGATGGTTCTTTTGTTCCTTCGAATAGTCCAGTTAAATTTTCGGGATCTTCTTTTAGTTCTTCTGCTTATCCCGGTCAAGAATCTCCCAATGCTTTTGATAATAATACTTCTACTTATTGGGCAGCTAATGGTGTAACTCCTGCATTTATTGGTCTTGACCTTGCAGTTTCTAAAAGTCTTTCTAGTGTTAAATTTTATGCCACACCTAATTTAGTTTCTCGTTTAGTTGATGCAATCATTCAAGGTAGTAATATTTCTGGTGTTGCTGGTTTTGTTGATCTTTTTACAATTACTTCTCAACCTACTCCTGATGTTTATAATGATTACCCGGTAACGGGTAATTATCGTTATGTTCGGGTTTTGTCTAATAATCAACCCTATTTCGCTTTTAATGAGATGGAAGTGTGGGGTACTCCTATAATTTAAAAACTATTTTATGATTGTTACTCGTACTATTACTTTTGACTCTAATGCTATTAGGATTCCTGTTTCTATTAAGGTAATTCTTCTTCGACTTGGTTCACCTATTGCAGAAAAGATTTTAAGTCTTAATTCTCCTTCACAACTTAACGTTCCTCTTACTATTTCTTTTGATCTTGGTAATATTAGTTACCCTGTTGGAGAATTATCTACACAACAATTTTATCAAACAGCTAATGGTTATGAATCTTTATCAAATTATGTTTTCCATTCTGCAATAGATTATTTTACTAATTATCCTGCTATTGTAATGTTCTTTAATGGATATAAAATTGGTTTGCGTTAATGAAAATTATTGTTATAGGTATTGCTGCAATTATTTTATTATCTTTTGCTGTATTATTATCTCCGGCAATCTGTCTAATATTTATTGCGTATATAATCTTTGTACTTCCTCGTGAATTAAAGTATAAACATCAAATAAAATTAAAAAAATTATCTCATGGCCAGAACCGTAGTAAATCCCCGGCAAATTTGGGCAACTTCCGCAAATTTACCTTTGACGATTTTCCTTCGTGAATTTCTTCGTCTACTTTCAATTCGGGAAGGTGTTGTTTTGGAAGGTTATAAAGACTTTAAAGGTCTTTTAACCATTGGTATTGGTCATTTGGTGCAGCGTGGAGAACCTTACCAGCTTGGTAAACAAATTTCTTTTGCAGAATGTATGAAACTTTTTCATTATGATATGGAAAGGCTTAAAATTACTCAGTTTGCGACTGAGGGTGCTTGGTGGGGTATTCCGCAGCAGCTTGCTGTAGCTTCTTTTCTTTGGTCCCATGGTTATGGTAAATGGAAGGGTGAAACTCGTGCTTTGTGTTTGAATCCTGCTACTACGCAAGATCAATTACAAAAATGGGTTCGTTCAAATTGGGATTTGAATAGTCCTCAAAATAAGGAAAGGAATCGTGGTGATTTTGAATTATTTCATCCAAAGATTTCGAAAAAAGGAATGGTTTACCATAGTTCTACTACTTCTTCTGGTACTTATGTTTATATTCCTTCTTTAAAAAGGTCTTTCCCTTCGAATAACGAGTTTGAGGCTTCTACTAACGATTCTCCTTCTCTTCCTGCTTTTGATACCTCTAACTTAAAAAAAAAGCTACTTTGGGGCTTGTTCTACCGTTCTTAGCCATTTTCTTTCTTTTGAAGTTCAAACGTTTTTAAATGCTTATCTCTTATCTTATGAATGACTTAGCGAATATTACTGCCTCTGAAAATAAATTAAGTTTAATTAGAAAATTTATTTATGAGATCGTTCTTGTTATTTTAATGTTCTCTGTTGCCTACCTTTTTATTAAAATTGGCAGTTTAGATCAGGAAATTAAGACTTATCTGAGGGAAGATAGAGTTACAGGAATTCAAAAAATTGATCTAAATACTGAGGCTATTTTACAAAATACGCTTATTCTTAAGGATGTCAGAAGTATTATGGAAGCCCGCTTTGAGAAGCAGCGTGAGTATGAAAGCACTCATTGATAGCTTTTTTGTGTCATGTTTCTTTGAATTTTATACTCCAAGCCATTACTGTTATTTCCTTTAATACTAGTGTAATTATCTTATAATCCTTAAGTACATCGAAAATTAGCTTCTTCTCTCATAATTTAAATTCTATGGGTTCTTTATTATTCTCTGTTGTTATGTGATAATATTTTCTCATGGTAATGCTTTTTTTCCTATCGTTTATATTACTTTGTCTGACTTTAATATTTCCATCATTTCTTTATGTTCTTCAGGTGTTAATGTAATATTTCTTTCTCCAAAGAATTCAAATAACCTTTGTATTTTGTCTTTTATCTTTCTTTTTTTAAATTTCTTTCGTGCCTGTAATTCTAACATCAATATTCTTCTTGCCCGGTTGATCATTTTGCTTTCTTTTTTCATTTTTCTTATTTTTTGCAGATTAATATTTTTATTCCTAAGTCTAAATTGTAACAATGTTTTTGTAATAACTGTAAAGTTATTGGCCTTTTTTTATTCAAAAATATGCTCATTTCTGATTCAGATATTTTGTTTTGTTTACAATATCTGTAAGTAGTTATAAATTTCCTTGCGATCATTTTGCGAACCGGGGCAATATTTATCAGGTCGTTTATTTCTGGTATTTCTTTTTTTTTCATCTTATTTGTTTTTCGATTGTTATAATTTTTTTGCTGTCAATGTACAATATCATTAGTTTGTCGTCTGACGTTTTTTTATTGCATTGTAATATCATGTTTTTTAGTTCAACCATATCGTTTTCATCTTCGTATGTAAGGGCTTCTTCTATATCTTCTTCCCAATGAAAATATCCTTTTCTGTAGCCTGTTTTAATGTATCCTGTGCAATAAATATCTGTGCTTTTGTATTTAATTAAGTACATTATATATTTTTTGAATCTACCCGATTTTTATTATGTTTTAAATTCCATGCCATTATTTCATCTATGTCTTTATCTTCATTTTTACGTTCTTCAAATGTTTTAAATCCTATGCTGGTAATTGTATGATCGTAATATCTTTTCTCTTCTAAGAATTGTATAAATTTATCTTTTCTTGGTATTGTTGTAAATAATACAATTTCTGTTTTTTCAAAATCTTTTACTTCTTTAATTAATATTACTGTTAATCTCCTGATTTCTTTTAGTGATTCTTCACTTTTATTTTTTTCTTTCCACATTTCCCGTATTGTTTCTTCAACTGTGTTTACATAGTTGGGGAATACTATTTTCATTTTTGCATGATTACCTTTGTAGGCAATTATCCATCCTTCTGTTATTATTTCTTTCATGATATTATTTTATAAATGAATGATTATTTTTTGGTTCTTCTGGTGCGGTTCTCTATGAGGACAGGTGTCGTCTGTTATATATGAGGCCGATCCAAAAATCTGGGGTTCCCATTTGGGTTCCCCAGGTCTTTATTAGTTATTGAAGGCATATACCTTTCAGCAGATGAAAAGTATCCCTTGTTTTCTCTGGTATATCGAATGCGTTTACTTTTTCTCCAAAATATTCTGTGAAGCTATTAAAAAGTTGCCAAGCATTGAAGTCTCTTTGTTGGTAATAATAACGGCTTTTTGAATCTGTCAGCAGATCAACGGCACGTAGAATTGAAGTTGTGCCATTCATTAGATTTTGTTCTTTTGTGCCTAACATCATTCTCCCGATTATATTTTGCATTGTTTCGGGTGTTATTGGCAATGCTTTCAATCTTTGTACAATTCTCCGGGCTTCTGCTATTTGTTCAGTCAATCCGATAATAAATGCTTGTACTTGTTCTTCGTTGATTCCTGCTGAAATATCGAATTTTACCATATCATCGCTTTTAAAAATACAGAGGTTTGTACATGCTGCGACTTTAATACCTCTGTAAACCTTTACTCTTGGGATTTGTAGATCATAAGCTATTAACACCCCTATTTCATAAAACATTTCGGAATCAATTTCATAATGAGAAACCAAATTCAACCGGGCAAAGCTCCGGTTTATGCTGCTGTCTTGGTTTGCATTTGATTGCTCTTTATCTGCTGTCAGGTGCAGATTTCCGCCTGTTGTTGAAAGTAATTTTATACAGGGTTCTAAAATTTCTAAGGGGCTTTTGTATTCTATTCCTCCTTTTACAAATCTTTTTGATTGTAAAATATTTTGGGTGTCTGTGATCGTGTAACCTTTTATAAGGTCTGAGGATTGTGTAACCCCAATTTCGTAATTTATCACATCATTGTTTCTGATTTCTTCCGGTGTGATTACTTCGATTTCCTGCGGTTGTTCGTTTGTTTTTTCCATTTTGTTTTTTTTATGATTGTGAATTAATAAATACAAATTTTACTTTCTTTAAATTCATCGAAATAAAAAATCTTTATTCCTTTTTCTGTTGTTTCTTCATATATATGTACCCTAATTGAGTTCCATAATGGTAAGATCATCTTTAATTTTGCCTTGGGATGGGCAAAAATTATTGCTTCGTTTGCAAGTTCTTTTGTTGCAAAAACTTCAAGTGGCCGGATTGATTCTTTTTGAATCAGGTGGTTAATGATTCTTTCCTTTTCTTCATCTGTTGTCATAATGTCGTTTATTTTAGATTGTTAATAATACTTATTCATACTGCAAAGTACATGCCAAATCTGTCAAGTATGACGAAATAACTCCTATATCTTTTAGAATTTCGCCTACCCAAGGCGTTCCCCCAAGTCATTTGCCGAATCTAAAAAATAGTTTTTTTTATCATTGAAAGAGTTAAGAAATGTATGACCCCTTTTAGGTCATACTTTTCGCCGAATAGTTATATAGTACTTTCAATTTTTTGAGATAAAAAACTTTTTTTAGGGCAATTTGACTGCAAATAGATTCCTTATCTTTTTTGCTTCATCGTTTATTCATAGATTCAACATGTGTAAACACTGATTCTCCTGAAAATTTGCTTTTATACTTAGAAGTTATATCTTTGTTTCATGCAAATTTTTCATTTTGTTACTTCTTTCTCAAAATATCGAACAGCTTTCAACTCTTAATATGTACGGTCATTCCTATGACTTTAAAGTAATTGCTTTTATTAAGGTTAAGATCAACCTACAGGAAAAATTCTATTATTTTGTCATTGATGCTCGTAAAGATTTGCAGGACTTTGTTGATCGTATAATTGAACCTAAATTTCATAAGCCCGGTAATTCTATTACTGCTTATAATTATCGTTATACTTCCTTTCATAAAAAAGTTCGTGGTTCAAAGGTTTTTACTATGAAAGGTAACCCCCAATATTTAATAACCCATTCTTTAAATAAAGGCTTCTTTTCCAAAGAAAATTCACCTAATAAATTCAAACTTTATTAGTGTAATTCTCGTTTATATAATTGGGTTGGTTTGGCCGGGCATTGGAGACAATGCCCTTTTTTTGTCCTCCTCCCAAGGCTGGAATTTTCCTTATAACATATTCCAGCCAGTCTCACTCCGATACCAAAATTAAGCCTATATTTCTGCGTACTAACATGGCTAACAATGTTTTATCTTTTTTTTTACCCAAAAACGGCTAAAATCGCGCAAATTTCCGTCTTTTGCCTTATTTTTGATTTCCCAAGCCAAATCAATTTTCATGGATACAGTTGTTTATCGGGTTCACAACCTCGATCATTACCC
>MWWH01000215.1_pt1 | contig 15940 bp, 18 predicted proteins | sample 1047231 | NCBI WGS metagenome assembly MWWH01 (sample SAMN06349967, study PRJNA376086) | soil metagenome | isolation source: MG3-2 sample Antarctic (ecotone) soil | place: Antarctica | collected 2015-01-13 | reverse complement strand
GTTCTGCATCTTGACTGAGCGTTCTTCCAGAATGTCGTAGTAATCTCCACCGCCCTGGCGTAACTCGCACTCTTTCTTGAGGCTGGCGACGGTTTCTTGTTGATGCATGCTCTCTGATAAGAGGCCACGGATGCGAACGACCTTTTCGGCATCGTTCAACTCGGGATCGTTAGTGATCTGGCCAATCGCCTCCCTGAAGTTCAGACTGGCATCCAGGTAACTGACCACCGATTTTAGCGACTCGCTCCGCAGCTCGCGCTGTTCGTAGCATTTCTCTTTGTGGTCACGCTGGGCAGTGTGAACCGCCGATTGCATCGACAGCAAAAACGTGTCGATCAAGGTATCCTGCAACCGGAAAAATTGATGCGCAATGAAGGCGGTCAAGTGAAGATAGCGGTCTTCTTCTGTTCGCCGGGCAAGATTAAAGGTGTCCGACCGAATTACGCTATTGGCGTAGTAGTGAATCGCGCCAGGCGAGAGTGCCAATGCCTGAAGAACATTTTGCACCTGGAGATGAAGCGTTTTGATGACCTGGAAATCCTCGACTGTCTCCTTAATCCTGCCGGGTTTGGTGGATTGGGAACACTTCTTGAGCAGTGTGAGTCGGTAACGATTGCTTGCTCGCTGTGGGTCAATTGCTTTCTCGAAGAGGCTGTCAAGAAGGCTGCGTATTTCCGAGGAAAGGTGCAATTCGATTGTCTGAACCATTTTTAATTTATGGCCGCGAAGCGATCTCAGGATCAGATCGCTCAGTCTGTGGTAGTTGGGGACTGCGATTTTGCCCCCAACCAAGAGATCTACTACCCGATAAAACACGAGCCGGGGCTTCAATTCTAGCGCGACCAAGTTTTCAATCTCCCGCTCAACAAACGGCGCAGCGCGTGCGTTGAACGGTTTGAAGCCGTAAAATATAAGAATCATCTGCTCGTGACGCAGCAATGTCTGCTTGTCGTATTGAACGAAGTTCACATCCTGAGGATTCAAACCAACCTTGCCGCAGACATATTCAATATCGAGCTGACGAAACTGTTGCGGAGCGTAAAATTTCTTGGTGGCAGAAAAATATCCGCTCGACAGAAGGAAACACGCCTTGTTGGTGGGCGTGCGGAGCTGCTCGACGAGTTCAAGGATGCCAAGTGGGAAGTCGAAATGTTTCTTCCGATTCGCACTATCGAACTCTGGAGGAGAATCAAACTCTGATTGCTCCAACGCATTGAGGATTTGCATTTCGGGCATAGCCAATCATGACAAATAGGGTTCCGCTTGCGCCAGACGCCAATTTCCCAGTAAAAGCGGCCTTGCGCGTCAGCCAAATGACATGACAACTTGCCTTTAGCCTATCTGACACTAAGAGACTCCCATGCATGCTTGCTACTGCCGCGTCTCGTCGTTCCACCAAAAGAACGATAGCCAGAAAGCGGAAATCCAACGCTGGCTTCAGCGCCACGGCGTCAAGCGATCCGAGGTTCACTGGTTTGAGGACAAGGAAAGTGGGAAGACCCTGAAGCGTCCAGCATTTGATCGTCTGCAGAAGGCCATATTCGATGGCATTGTAAAAACAGTGGTCGTTTGGAAACTCGACCGCATTTCCCGCCGTCAACATGAGGGCATTAATCTACTTGCAGATTGGTGCGAGCGGGGGTTCGAGTGGTTGTCGTCACTCAGCAAATCGATTTGACCGGCGCAGTTGGTCGCATGATGGCCAGCGTCCTCTTTGGTCTGGCTGAGATTGAGTTGGAGTATCGCCGCGAACGGCAGGCAGCAGGGATCAGGGTCGCCAAAACCAAAGGTATTTATCACGGACGACAAAAGGGCACGACCAAAGCGCTACCGAAGCGCGCCAACGACCTCCGCAAGCAAGGATTGCGAGTTCCTGAGATCGCCAGTGCTCTGGGGGTCACTCAGCGCACCGTTTTTCGCTATCTCGGTTCCAAAGTCGTCGGAAACGACCCATGACCGTTTTTGGTCATTATGGGGTCCAATAGCCCCGGATCGCCTTTTCCGGCGTGTTAGGGAGGAAGCAGGGAGGTGCGATTCCTATGAGAGTTTTGGTACCTTTGAGGCGTTGGACCCACCTTTGCGGTTACGAGGTCATAGATGGTTTGGTTACTCACGAGGTAGTTCCTTTGTCTTCGCCTCCACCAACAGCACTTTTTTGGGCGGTGGGGAGGGGGTTCACTCGTCATGACCCCCTCCCCACTGTCCGAAAAAATGCGCAAAGCAATTCCTGCCCGTAAGGGCAGACAAGAAAGGTAAAAAAAGAAAAGTTGTTACTGCCCCGCGCGAAGCGACGACCGAAGCATTTGCAATGGAGTGACAGGGCTCTGACTGGCGCGAAATTGCGCGCAGGGAGGAGTGGAGCGCGGGACCGTTAGGCTATTGGAATTAAAAACCGTAAGAAAAGCCTCGCGGTTTATGACCGCGAGGCGAGCTGTTAATAGCTTAGCTCAAAGCTCTATACCGCCTTATTGCCAATACGAGTTTTTCACCCACACGGACAAAAGTTGCACCATCTGGAGGATTTGGATCGTAGTACGTCTCATCAATCCAATCCTTTTCAATGGAATCATAAAGCGCCAATTGCGCGCAGGGAGGAGTGGAGCGCGGGACCGTTAGGCTATTGGAATTAAAAACCGTAAGAAAAGCCTCGCGGTTTATGACCGCGAGGCGAGCTGTTAATAGCTTAGCTCAAAGCTCTATACCGCCTTATTGCCAATACGAGTTTTTCACCCACACGGACAAAAGTTGCACCATCTGGAGGATTTGGATCGTAGTACGTCTCATCAATCCAATCCTTTTCAATGGAATCATAAAGCGCCGGGCGGTCGCCTTGTAGATTGTTCCATGTGTATCGATCCTCACCGGTGAACAGATGATAATCTGCCCCCAAGCGGTCTTCTACTGACAGCAACGTTACGGGCCGTTTTTCACCGGAGTGAACGCGCACAGTTTCACGAGGTTTTAGGTGCCCCGTGAAAGTCATCACAAGACTCCACGATGCTTTCCCCTGTATGTCGAAAATGAGGTGATACAGCCCTACCCCATTAAGCTCGATTGTCTCTCTCGAATCATTTCGAAAGTCGACATTTTCTTTCACCACTTTCTGGTGAACGGCGATGCCTTGTCCCCAATCTTTTCCGATTGGGTTCGGGCGAATTTGCGTAATGATGAGCTTCTTGCTCATAAATTGCTCCGTACAAAAGGTACACCTCTCCTGTTACCTCTCCTTTTGGGAGGCTTCCCGGTGGACCCATTAATTTTGTGGAGTAAAAGAGCGGCTGACCTGCATCATTTCTACTAGGTTGCCGACATGAGGTAATTAAAGATAGAAACGCCCTTGCTAGAGAGACGACTCCTTTAATGGGGCTCGTATCGACGCTCACCCGAGGTGGAAACACTTCAGGTGAGCGTTTCTTTTATCCCGACATGCTTTTCACAGTCTTTCACTTATCTCCGCTGGTACTGTGGAACCGCAGAGCTTCAAATGCGTTTCATTGTCGTCTACCTCCTTGAAATCCAATAATAACCGAACTTGTTAGTTGCATGTAATGACCCTCGGTGGCATTCCGAGTTACGTGCCTTTAATTCATTGTCTGTGAATCCATCAAAACGTCTAGGCTTTTCATGCGGCTTGCTCTTCAAGTCTTTCTTTCATCTGCCGCGCTCGTTCGATAATTCGGCTCAATTCTGAGCCAAACTTATAAGAAGAGCCCCCGGCTCTCTCTCTTTGGATCTCTCTTTTAAGATTATCCTTTCTTAGCGTTGTTAAAACGATCACGGGGGCGTTGTTCTTTTGTTCGGGGGGTGTTGCTTTTTCGTTCACCGGAGGATTTTCGCGGTTCTTTGGCGCAGTCTTTATAAGCGTCAAGGCGGGGCCATCGACAAAGAGTAATCCAAATTCGTTTTCGTTCGGCTTAACGACCCACACTGTAGAGAGAAATCCTTTTTGTTTGAGTGAGGCGACAGCGCGCGAGATATTGGCTCGTGAAATGCCGGAGAGCTCTTCAAGCTCTCGGTAGGTGAAGCGTGCGTACCTTTCTCCGGACTCAAGTCGCTTCATCGGCTTCACTTGAGTAATGCGCTTACGGAAGTACATCAGCAGTACGACAGACTCAGTGCATGAGAGTCTTCCTTGTGCGATTGCGCGGAGCGCTTTCCTAGGGGCGCATTTACGGCGCTGGCTGCCTCTAGGTGCGGCGATAAGGGTTTGGTCTACCTTCTCCCCTGCTCGCTCGATAATACCACACCTTAAACGTTTTACGCCCTCTAAAGATGATTTGTTGTTGAGGATGCGTGAGAGGTCTACTTTGCTTTTTGAGTGCAGTGCTGATTTTTCAGCACGTGCTGCAAAGACTCGGATGGAATCTTTGTTGATTACTCCGTCTCGGTAGCCAGTGATGAGCGAATCAATCGCGCTTTCAGTAACGAGTGCGTAGCCGCCTCGATATTCGAGTGCGTCTACAAGTTCCTTCTTTGACATAGTCCTCCAAGTGATGAGGCCATATCGAGGCAATAGAAATCCAGCGCCACTGTAAAAGTGACTTGACGCGCATGCTGGGAGGGTGTCATTCTGAGGGTGCTGAAGACCTCAGAATCACCTCGCCTTAGTGCGGGGTTTTTCTTTTTCTGGGCTCTGTAACTATCGCTTCTTCTCGATAGGCTTTTCCTAGATTAAACAATTCAAACTTTATTCCACTGATAAATGCTTTCTGTCTATTAGGGATTTTAAAGCCATCCTACTGCGCATCCATGCATGGCCGCATGGTGCCATGGAGGGATGGCCGCATGGTGCCATGCATGGATGCGAATTTGCCAGATAGAAAATAGTATATTGTTACAGCTAGATAATAATTTGTAAGCTAAAAAAAACGTAACGCATGGCCGCATGGTGCCATGGCCGCATGGTGCCATGCATGGATGCAACGAAAAATATTTTCAAAAAAAATACTATGGAAATCGAAAATTCAAATAAAAAAGGAATTGTAGTTGCTGTAGGTAATCAAAAAGGTGGAGTAGGAAAGACCACGAACACCGTCAACATCGCTGCCGCACTCGGAGAACTTGGCTATAAAGTTTTACTGATAGACCTAGATCCTTCGGCTGGGTCAACAAATCATCTTGGGATAAATCCAAAAAGCTACGCGGGAACCTTTGAACTTATTGTTAGCGAAGATTCGCCAGAAGACCTAGCAATCATGGAAGGGTTACCGAAGGGCGTTCATCTAATCCCGGCACGCACTGAACTTGCTGATATACCAAAACATATGAGCAAGTTTGCTAATCCAACTCTGCTACTAGAGAAAGGATTGAAAGCAGCCCGAAAAATTTATGATTTTATTCTCTTAGATACGTGCCCTTACGCATCTGCTCCAACTACTGTAGCCGCGTATTCATCTTCAGATTGGTTTTTGTTAACAGCCTTTCCTCATCAACTCTCAGTTGTAGGATTGAATGAAGCTCTCGCTGATATAGCTGATGCTCGTTCTCGAAGTAATCCGCATTTAGAAATTATGGGTCTCGTTTTTTGTAATGTAGACAGGAGAACCAAAGCGAGAGATGAGACAGAAGCCTTCATCGGTAAATATCTTCCAGAAAAAGCTTTTGCAGTGCCTTTTATTCCTGCAAGCGTCAGTCTCAATAAAGCTGCCGAAAAAGGAAAAACGCTTTTTGAGATACCTGCGTACGCAAGCGGCGAAATTGCGAATGCTTATCGAACCATCGCTCAGCAAGTAGCAGAAAGAGCACACAATAGAGAAGCGTTTCTAGCAGGTTCTTTAATTTCAAAAGTGTTGCCAATAACGCACGTAGAGGAAGAACAACCAATGGTCGCTAACACATAGGAGGGGAGGGGATATGCCAAAAGAATTAACCACAGCTAGTTCAAGCGGCTTTGCTTTAGCACTCGATCAACGAGTACTAAATAGAGCGAAAGCACCCGTAGATCAAACCAAAGAAGTAAAAGGAATTAGTCCAGTAATAGAATTTCCCGTACACCAGGAAACTCTCAGACCGGAAAGAGGGATTCAAAGCGGCGAATCAGCAAAAACGCATCAACAATTCATTCTTACCGATAGCACCGCTGCTGCTTTTGAAACATTAGTGTCCTCAATTGCGGGAGCTTTGAAATGCCGTGGACTAACACGAAGCCACATCATGCGCTCTGTTATTAAAGCGATACAGAACTCTAATTTGTATATCGTTCACGAAATTTCAAAATGTGGGCCGCAAAAAGTTCCAAGTAATGCGAAAGGATTTGAAAACGAAAGAGATAACCTCGAAACAAAAATTGCAATGGCGATAGTAAAAGGATTTCGCGACAGTCCGGCACCGGAAACGGAGTAGGGAGTTCACTGAAAAAATGCTCGCTTGGGCCGCGCAACTTGTATGGCATGATGACAGCGGAAGAGCAGATTATCGCGGAATGAAAAAGAATCTACCCACTGCGTGCCCTGCAGCTTTCGCTCACGCTCAGTATGCTCAATTTGAAGAGTATTGGGTCGAGGTGATTGGAAAGGCTCTGAGAAAGGCTAGACCGACCAGCTAACTACATGAAATTAGGTAATGACTTGTCTAATATCGTATAAAGTTACATTTTAATCATACCGATTGTAACTAAGTTACATCAATGAAAGTAACGAAAAAGAAAAGGCCTGCTAAGCTCGAAGGCGTTCTGCTCCTCATTAGGAAGAACGCCGAAGAAGGAAATTATACCTCCACGTTGCATTCAGGGGAGCGGCAAGGAGAACGAAAAATAACAATTTTGGAAGCTCTTAGTATTTTAAGGAACGGTTACAGAGAGGAAAGCAAAGACGAATTTAAGACAGAATATAGCGCTTGGAACTACGCCATGAGAGGCAAAACTATTGATGCACGCGAGCTTCGCGTCGTGGTTTCGTTTGACGCTGAGGGAATGCTCATAATTACCGCAATTGAACTAGGAGTTGGCAATGGAAAGAAAAATCGCTGATCGATACCTTGACCACAGTTACGGATTTCCTGTTTTGCTGCTGAATGTCGAGCTTGTCAAAGTGCGTGGTACGTGGACTCCGGTAATTGATTATCAAAAGTTTGCTAAAAACGTTGTCGATAAACTTTGTAAGACTTCAGGGCGCTTTTCGGGCAACCATGTACGGTTTATTCGACAGTACTTTGAAATGACCCTTAAAGATTTTGCCAGCACATTGAATGTTACTCATCCCGCTGTAATGAAGTGGGAAAAAGCTAGTGACAATCAGACGGGAATGCATTGGAGCATGGAAAAAGACATTCGTCTTTTAGCACTGAAACACATCGGAGCTGGCCATGCGGAAATTGGCGAAGCCCACACCGGGATGCAAAATATGCCTTTCTCACCAATCGGAACTCTGGAAATTGAGGCATCTCCGTGGAAAGAAAATCAAAATAATTCGGAATCTGTATTTCTAGTCTACTTCCAGAAAAGTGAATCGGTAATTACCGGCAACCAAACACTGCTCTCTAGCAGACCTAGCCGCATTCACATCAACACCGCTGAAAGCGATGAGTCAAAGGAATATATTGTTAACGGGGTGCACTGATGGCAGAAGCAACTCAATATCACTTTAGCCATCAGGAGCTGGTAATAGCCCTAATTAGGGCGCAAGGATTACACGAAGGTATTTGGAGTCTCTCAGTTGAATTTGGCTTCGGAGCTGGGAATGCAGGTCCTAACGACAAAGAGCTTTTACCCACAGGAATGATTTCAATTCAACGCATGGGGCTTACTCGCGTTCCAGTACTAACCAATATGGCTGTGGACGCTGCGGAAGTTAATCCAAAGCCGACTAAGTCAAAAAAAGCAGCTTGAAATAATGCGATATCAAGACGCATCGAGACGGTACGCAACCATAGCACAGTAATGTACTGCAAAAACGGCGGTTGTGGCATCGCCACGCTCGGCGATAGATGCCGGGGCAAATGCTGAGGTGAGTGATATGACGAGGTTTAAAACCTTTGTTACCAGTTTTGCCGGCCACATTGCTGCGGGCGCTGCATGCGCATAATTAGTGCCTGTAGAACACAACTCGAAAAAAAGCGCTAAAGAGGGATGGTAATGCTCAATTCATTTAAGGAACAGTTAGAACGAGTAGAACGTTTTCTACGTAAAGTTCGGAAGATAGAGACCGAGGATTTTCCCTGGGTCTGTCTCAGAAAGTGTGTAAGTAGGTAAGGAGCTGGGCGCGAGCGGGGGGCAACCAAAGGCCCCCGCGTAGCGAGTGCCCAGCGGATCCTGAACCCGAGAGGGTGTTGGAAAGGGGGTGTGGGGGAAAACCAACCTCTCTTTTTTTCAAGCGTTCCAGAGTACGTTTAACAAGTGAAACGGAAAAGGAATAAGAAGATGGGAACTACCGAAAAAGAAGCGGCTCGAAGTGAAACTAAGAAGACCGAAATAGTCGCCGATAAAGTCCTCGAACAGGTGATCATGAAACATGTTCGAGAGAACGGTGGCACGGCCGCTGTTGGGGGTCAAGATTTCATACAGGGGCTTGTAAAGACAGCAATGCAGGCGCTCCTAAAGACCGAGATGGAGGAGCATCTTGGATATGAGAAACACGCACCGGAGGGGAGGAAAACCGGCAACAGCCGTAATGGTGTCGATAGCAAAACTATCCGCGGAGATTTCGGACAGGTTGAGATAGAAGTCCCCCGAGACCGAAACTCGAGCTTTGAGCCACAGGTTGTCAAGAAGCGAGAATCGAATGTTGGAATGTTTTCCGAGAAAGTGATCTCTCTTTACGCGCGTGGCATGTCCACTCGCGAGATTGAGGACCACCTGCGAGAGATGTATCAAATTGAGATCTCTCCCACATTTATATCAAGAGCCACGGAAGCCCTTGAGCAAGAGATTGTCGAGTGGCAGAACCGTCCCCTAGAGCGGCTCTACCCTATCCTATATGTCGACGGGATGCGTGTTCCAGTGCGTTCTGGTGACGGAGGGAAAGGTTCCCAGGTCGTCAACAAGGTCGTCTACACGGTTCTCGGCGTAAGCATCTCCGGAGTTCAATCGGTTTTAGGTCTTTGGATCTCAGAGACCGAATCAGCGAGTTTTTGGCTCAAAGTCTGTAATGATCTCAAGGCGCGTGGCACTCAAGATATCCTGGTCGCCTGTGCTGATGGACTTACTGGGCTGCCAGACGCCATTCGCTCTGTATTTCCGGATGTGGATGTCCAGGGCTGCGTTGTGCATCAGATCCGTAATGCCACTAAGTTTGTGTCCTGGGCTAACCGCAAAAAATTCTGTGCCGACATGCGGCAGATTTATACCGCCCCTACCGTAGAAGCAGCTGCGCTAGCGCTCGACGCTTTGGAAACGATTTGGGGAGCTCGCTATCCAATGTCGATCCAGTCATGGAGACGAAACTGGGATATTCTTACCACGTTCTTTAAGTATCCCGTCGAACTTAGGAAGATCATTTATACAACCAATGCCATTGAATCTCTGCATGCTCAAATGCGCAAGAATACTTCTAATCGCAAAGTGTTTCCAAACGACACTTCCGCACTGAAGCTGCTCTATTTGAATGTCAGGAACTTCTCTAACAAATGGACGAAAAAACAAAACTGGGATATAGTAATGAATCAGCTCTCCATCATGTTCGCGGATAGAATAAAATTCGACGCGTTAGATGGAGCCAGGTACTAGTGAACGCTCCCTACTTACACACTTCGTGTTACAGTCTCTTTTCCCTTATATGAAGACGACCTCTGGTCATATTTCCAACATGCGTGGCACTTAAAAGACTGGATCAAGAATGATCCTAATATCTCACTGTCTATCTCGATTGAAAACGAGGTAAAGAAATACCCAGCACTTATGATTACAGCAGATCTCGCAAATCGTACGAAACACTTTCAACTCGATCGAAATCCTCGTGTAGGGGCCACTCCAAAAAAGCGCATTCTCACCCTAACTACTGACAGGGCCGTATTTGCTGGCGCTACCCTGCCCGGTGATCCGCCTCCAGATAGAAGCCCCGTAAGTTGTGTTACCTATTTATCACATCAAATAGAACTTGATGATGGTTCTTCGGTAATTGCTCAAGAGGTCGCCGAATCCGCTTATAAGGATTGGCTAACTCTCCTCCAATCTCTTGGACTTTTGTGATTTGCAACAGAATTACCCATTCTGTTGCAGAATCGGGCCTCTTTGAGCAGAAAACCGCTTGGAAGACCTAAGCCTTAGATCACGAGATGTGATAGGCCTTACTTAACGCACTGCAATAGAGCTGCCGTTGCGCTGACTTCGGGCACTTTTCAGAGCGGCGCAACACTAAACATTATGTCTTTAGTGATAGGAAGTAATATGGACATTCAAATAGAAATACCGAAAATTAGTGTCGGACGCTTTTTACGAGATCTTCAAAAAGAAGTACGGGAAATTGGAGAAGACTGGATTCGCTTAGGTAGCAGCCCGACTAACCGGCATGTCACAAATGCAAATAAAGGGTCGACACTAATATCCGAGTTGATCGACTTATCTTCTGGAATATCGTCACAGGTCTTAACTGCACAAAAGGGCCAGGAGTTAAGATTGATGGTGCTAAAAAAGATCGGTCGCGATGATGCGATGCAGTTCTTAGTCGAAAATTCTAAGGTAGAACCACACACAGAAGACCACTTTGGTAATTCTCCGGTCATATCGCGCGAAACTTGGGAGCGCCGAATGGAGAACGCGTCTCGAGGTGAAGGCGAGTTCGACTTTCGGGGCTTTATTCGCGAGACAAGCGGAACATTGGAGTTCTACGATGGAATGTTTCAAGCGCTTGCCCCAAGCCGCCAAGACTGGATATCGGTTCAAGCGAGCGGCATGCCCGGCAACTGGATGTCAAAGGTGAAACCTGATGGTCCCGATGACGTTGCCATCTACGAACTTATCGTTTGCGGCTCAGGAGGAATAGTTAATATTTGGGTACTCACAAGCGACCGAACGGCTGTTAAAGCCCTGGTAGCAGAGACCATGACAGAGGCCAAATCAGGTCTCGACTTTGGCACCATCTCGACACGGATGCAAAACCACGCCGTGCTAAAAGGACTAAATCCGTATTCCGAGCCACCTCTTGGTTAAAGTTCTTGTCGTGGTACCCATTCTCTGTCTGTGCACGAGCGCGCAAATGGGCTCCTTTAATCAGAGAATCGCTTTGTTAGGGGCTGCTCTTTGTCCGATTCTGAAACGAATGTCCCGAGAACAGTTCGACTTCCATGTCTATATTTTGTTTAAGCTGTGAAATGGGCATGCTACCGTTTGCTAGGTATCGCTGGAGGAAAGTATGTCAATTTTGGATGATCGCTCTAAACCTGTCCGTTTAGATTTATTCGCCACACCAGAGGGGCGTGAAGAATTTCGCGGGAAAATAGTTATAATTGATATACGAACGGAAAAAATCCTCGGTACGGCAACATCTCTGGATGATGCTGAAAAGTTCGCAGCGAGCCTTGGCCCTGGCTCCTCTGGTCTCATAAGATTTGTCCAAGGACCGCCACTCGTTGATGTTGATATAACGCTCGCAGAGCTAGAAGGCCGGTAACGATGGTGTGCCGCCACCGGGTTACCGAGCCCCTTCATGACTAATAAAGGACGTTATCAGAGACGTTAAGATAACTGCTCTTTCATACTCCCTGAGCGATCTCGACATTCAAGCAAGGTTAGACTGCCATCGAGGAAAACGGGCTGCATCCCAAGAACCTCTGGGCGGCATGGTTGCTCGCTGAGGCGATGTAACACAAAAATTATCTTTCCAAGTGCATATGCAAAAGCAGCTTCCATCAGGGTGTTCGCGCCAATATAACCTTCGATTCCCCGCTTACCCAAATTAACGATCATTACAGCGTCCGACGCCCTGATTTTTCTGAGGTGATCGTCAATAAACTGCTTCTTTAGCCTGGTGAGTTCCGAATCTGAGCTAGCTGAATAATCAATTTTCACTTCTTCTGAGGTGGGGAGATACACGGAGATGCCTAGAGTTTTTAGCTGATCGCTCAGAATAGACATCTGGTCGAAGAAATCCATAGAGCCACAAAGGGCCATGGTGTTCACAGTTAGGCTTGACTCGGAGGATCGGTCCTTCATAATTTCCTAGTAAGTCGCAAAAAATAAGCTGAATTCTCGGGGTTGTACCCGCGCCGATCGTAAAGCTTTGTAGTACTCGATGCGTTCATTGGCGTCATCAAGAAATTCCGCGGCCACGTCACGTTGGTCGTGGCCGATGAACCGCGTTCTCCTCCTACTCGACTCAGAAAATCCACCTCGCGGTATCCGAGTATCTCCGGACACTCGGCCACACTTGCGTAGCGAAATGCCCTCGGGCACGATCGGAAACAGAAGAAACTCCGAGGAGTGCCTTGAAAACCGAACAGCAGGACAGAAAAAACGCGGCCGAAGAGTCGCAACTTGATGGGGGTGCTGACGAACTTCGAAAACTCGTTGTGCCCAAGGACGGTTTCAGGAAACCGGTTCGCGAAGTTCTGTCCGCGCTCGTTGAAATCGTCGATGCATGCACTTCGCTTGATCCCGATGACAGTTACGCTCCCGTCAAGTCGAACGTTCTTATGCTTCACAGGGACTTCCGAGCCAAGGTCTTGGCGCCTTTGCTGGAGCCATCCTTCAATGAGTATTTGCTAAGCCTGCCGAATGACACGCCGGAAGAAAGAATAGCCGTCGCCGACTGGTTGAACCGTACCTTAGCCGAAACCGCTCTATGTCTGAATCTTGCAACCGAAGGGGAGCATGGCGAAGTAACTCGAGTACCTTCTGTCATCAAACCGAAAATCAATATCGTCACCAAAGAGGTGGTATACGATTTCGTTTCTGCGACGCCTGGCGAACGGGGCAGGCTAATTTCGACGTGCGAGACTTTTCCCTCCCCACTCCGGTTAACGGCTAGTCCTCTGCGAGGAGGACCAGGACGTACCCACATCTACGAGCCAGTGACCGGGGGAGACAAGAGTGAAATGCGCCTCTCAGCTGATGAAGCATTCGCCTTTAGGCTCCGCAAGCAAATCGAGTGGGCCTATGTCGCAAGCGGCTTAACGCAACTGGAGATCGGGCGACGGATGGCTCCTGACGCCCTGAATCCCCATCGAATTGTTCACGACCTGCTTCACAAAGACGCCGAGCCAGGGATTTTGCGTGTGGCGCGGTTCGCCGCAGCCGTCGGCCTCTCGCTCGTTGAACTTTTGGAACTTTCAAAAGGCCCCGTGTCCCTCACCGATCGCCGTCCGAAAAAAGCGATGTCCATTGATGCACTAAGAGTGGCAATGATGGAGGCGAAAAAACGGTCTGGCCTGACTCTAGAAAAGATCGGGGAAGTACTCGGGTTGGATCCTACCGGAGTGTCCAAGCTCATGAACCGCAGCAAAGATCCCAATATTGTAGGCGTTCACCGCTTCGCCGCCGCAGTCGGCCTCTCACTTCCCGGGCTGCTGAAACTGTCGAAATAAGCGGGATTCCGTTCGTATACGCCGAGCCGATTTCTCTGGATCTTCGTCGGTAAAGCTCGGTAGTAATCGGATTTCAATGTCATGCGCCCCTATCCTCCAAGCTGGCGCCTCACCAGCCTTGAGTGAGCTGAATATCCGCGAAGCTGCCTTTTGTGACTTTCAACATCCCTGCTTATGGCTGATAAAGGACATTATCAGACACTAAAAGCAGGGAAGGGGACCGACCATGAAAAATGACGGGTTAGCGGTTATCGAGGTTGGTTCTAAGGCTCTCTCGAAAGAGTCCGATCTTCCGGCCTTCGTAGCTGAGGCAGGTTCTAACGCTCGGTTTGCCTGGGAAGAGTTCCTCTTTGGGTCGGTAAGTAACCATCACACCAGAAGAGCGTATAAGAAGGCTCTCGAAAATCTCTTTAGTGAAGCTGATGCGGCTGGGATCACTCTTTCTCAAATCACACCGAAGTTTATTCGATCACACCTCGACCGAATGCCCGGGACCATTCCAACAAAAAAACTACGGCTTTCGGCTATCCGGCACTTTTTTGACCTTGCAGTAACTCGGCACGTACTTCCTCTTAATCCTGCTCTGTCTGTACGCGGTGAAAAATTCTCGGTTTCTGAAGGTCAAACACCCGAAATTTCTGTTACGCAGGCTCGAAAACTCCTTAAGGCATGTAAAGAAGAAACAATGATCGGACTGCGGGATAAGGCGGTCATTTCCACCTTTATCTATACGGCGGCTCGTGTAGGAGCTGTCGCACGTCTCACAGTGGGTGATTTTGTAAGTAACGGTGAGCAGTGGCACCTAAAATTTAGAGAGAAGGGTGGTAAAGCGCGTGAAATTCCTGTGCGCCACGACTTAGAGCAACTCATTAAGCACTATCTCGATGTAGTGTCACTTAGTGGGGCCAAGAAGGATACACCGCTCTTTCCTTCAGCGATCGGAAAAACAGAACAGTTAACAAGCCTAGCGATGTGCCCCGACGATATTAGGCGAATGCTCAAGCGTCGTCTTAAAGAGGCGGGACTTCCAACGGTTTTTTCTCCGCATTCGTTTCGAGTGTGCACTCTTACAGACCTGTTAAAACAGGACGTACCTCGCGAGGATGTGCAGTATTTAGCAGGTCACGCGGATGCTCGAACGACTAATCTCTATGACCGGCGTAATAAGAAGGTGACGAGGAATATCGTAGAGAGGATTTCTGTGTAGTCTCTTGTCAGAGTTTAGCGTTTAGATGTTTCAGCAAGCTGAAGTTTGAGTCCAAGACTCCCGAGGATGGGGAGAAGCGTATCAATTGTAGGATTGGCCTTCTTACCAAAGAGCCTATAGAGATTGGCTCGGCTAATGTTTGCCTCCTTCGCAAACTCTTGCGTGTTTCCTTGAGCGGAGATGACATCCTTAAGGACAATTCCGAAGGCTTCCCAGTTTCCATCACGACAGGATTCCTCAAAAGAGTATTGAAGAAGCTTCGCGGCAAACCGCTTATTCTTGAGCTTTTTTAACAAATCCTCTCTGTAGTCACGCGTCTTCATCCGAACCGATGCCATCTTTGAAATTTGAAAAAAATTCCATCGCTTTCTTAATGTCTCGTTTTTGGGTTTTCTTATCGCCACCTATGAGAAGCAGTAACACCACTTTCCCAATTTGGCCGTAATAGATCCTAAGCGCCCGTCCTTTTCGAAATTTGAATTCCCAAACGCTCTCACCTACTACATTAATCTCGCCGAAACTACCTTGCCTTACTCTCGCCATTCGGTCAGTGACCATGATCTGGTCATCTTCCGACAAAGTCTCAAGCCACTCATTATAAGGGCAGACATCGTTCTCAAGAACGAGTTTCTTAAGAAGATACTTTTCTCCCTCGACCGACCCTGAGTATAAGTCTCTCTTATATTTTGAGTGTCTCATATATTAGACAGTATCACAAGAAAAAGGATTCGTCTAAGGGGCCTCGCTTCTATCTTTGTAATAAATACGCCAAATTACATGGCAAGTGGACAATAGACAACGTGCTTAGGATCGGCTCCTAAGAGCTTCGATGTATACCTACGGTGAGTCCTTCACTCTCGCCTGGAAGTGCGGATTCTCGCGGCGAGGATGTGGTAACGCCCAAGTATTTCGACTTAGACCACGAGACGTGATTTCAACGAAGTAGCTGAAAAAGCGACAATTTTTTGCCGCGTATTTTAGCTCTCGATATATGATAGCTTTAATCACGAGTTGTGGTGATCGCACTGTATGTTGTTGAGCTTTTATAGGAGGTCTTATGCCAGGAGGTAGAGTAACTGTGGTATTGTCTCAAGCGCAGCTTGAGCAATCGCGCCAAGCAAGAGAAGCGAGACTGGAGGACATTTTGCACTTGGAGATGAAGCGTTTTGATGACCTGGAAATCCTCGACTGTCTCCTTAATCCTGCCGGGTTTGGTGGATTGGGAACACTTCTTGAGCAGTGTGAGTCGGTAACGATTGCTTGCTCGCTGTGGGTCAA
>MWWH01000214.1_pt1 | contig 15979 bp, 25 predicted proteins | sample 1047231 | NCBI WGS metagenome assembly MWWH01 (sample SAMN06349967, study PRJNA376086) | soil metagenome | isolation source: MG3-2 sample Antarctic (ecotone) soil | place: Antarctica | collected 2015-01-13 | reverse complement strand
TAAGGCCGTGCCAATGCTGCCACCATCAATGGTGACGTTCTGTGTGGTTGTAGGCGGCTCCCAATCAAAGTCATCAAGCACCAAGTGGATGCAGCAGTCAATGCGCGCATTCCTGACCCTTTTTTTTGCTTCCAACTTTGGAAGAGGCGCAAAATAGCTACTGATAATTTATATTCCTACGTAGGTCCCCTTTGCCAATCATTTTCAATCTAAGCCAAATTATCGAACCATCAGCAGAATGATCGAGTGCTAGTTACAGAGACCAATGATGAGACTACGGTGTCCACCTGCGCGCTGGATATCACTTTGAAAAGGATTATTCCCAAGTTTTGCGTTCGCCAACTATATCAGTCTTTTTTTCGTGAATTTGTATTTTCGCTCTGGTCGCGTCTATTTACGCACGTGGCGTCAGGTGCTCCAACCAGGCCCGACAATCGGGCGTCAACACCCGCCCCACCGTCTCCTCATAGCGCACTAGTTCCTCGGCAGACAGCACATCTTTCCAGCGACCATTGGTCCCCTTGAAGAAGAAGGTCTTTGCGCCCTCTTTCCAAAAATCCGTCATCGTGGGATTCAACCGTTCGGCGTTGTGACGCATTGCATCCAATGTTGTCGCTTGCAGGATGTCGAGCACAGCTGATTCAGGCAGTGGAATCTCCAAAAAATCAGCCAGCAGATGCAGTTCTCTAGCTAAATTTGTTTTCAGATCGTTATAGTGTACAAAGTGGAGATTGGGCAGATGGCGATAGGCCCACCAGGTTTGGGTATGGTGTAGATTGCCCCAATAGGGATACCCTTCGCTTTCCCAGGCAAACCAGCCGCGACTTATCCAATTCTGCCAAAAATCATGAATATCGGTGGCGGCTGGCAGCGGGTCACCGACTTGTCCTGGCGCATTTTTCATCCACTCAATACCTTGATCGGTATAACCGGTATGGTGATTCCACAGGGCCATGGCGACATCGCGCGCATCGCGACCGACAACGATATATTTGACCTGTGGGTAAAAGGGTAAGCCATCGAGTGCCAGATGGGTCTTGATAAAGCGACGATGTCGCTGCGCTTCCAACTTGCCAATGACTTCCGCAATCGGTTCAAAGCGCGCATCAAGCCACAACGATACTTCACCAAGGTCAAGCTCATCTCGTGCCGGGACAGCCTGCTCCAGAAAGATCAACTGGCGCACAATCTCCTGCATCCATGTCGTGCCAGATTTATAGGAAGTCGCGATGATGATATCATCGGGGCGTGGTTGGTAGTACTGCCAGCGCGTGCTGTCAAGGATATGATTCTGGTAGGTGTGGATGACTTGGGGTAGGTGGGTGGTCATTGGAAATGTCTCCTTCATGTAACTTTCAAATCAACCGTTGATCTTGAACAGATCCAACGTCTGCCCGGTCATTTCCTTGGGTGCGGTGCACAGTAGATAGAGCGCTGCCGCAGCTACCGTTTCAGCGGGGTTCATGGGTGGAAAATTCTCTTCCGGCAAGAAGGTCGCTAAGAAGCGGCGCTGTCCCGGTGTATCAATCACCCCAGGGGCAATCGCATTGACCCGTACGCCATGGGCGCCGCCTGGAGCGCGGCAATCTCAGTCAAGGTGGTAGCGGCGTGTTTAGCGAGACCATAGTCGGCGCCCACGGCGTAGCAGACACGGCCCATTTGCGAGGTTATGTTGATCACGTTGCCCTGCTTGCATTCTACCATGTGCGGCATCGCCGCCTTCATACAGAGAAAGACGCTCTTGAGGTTGGCGGCAAGGGTGTTATCCCAAACTTCTTCCGGTGTCTCCCATAGCGTCGGCGGCAGCAGCAACGTACCATCATCCGCATAGCGCTCGCTGGGCACGCCACCAGCGTTATTCACCAGAATATCGATTGCGCGAAAGCGGGTGATTGTCGCTTCGACCATGCGCTTGACCTCTTGCGCATTGGTAAGATTAGCAACGATAACCAGCGCTTGTCCACCCAATTGCTCGATCTCTGTTGCCAACGCCAGCGCAATCGCACGACCGATTTCACGTCCGGCACCAGTGACAATAGCAACTTGCCCTGCCAGTTGTTTCATAAGTTTCTTCCTTACTATGCCAATTAAGTGTACCCTGACTTTCTTGAGTTTGCAAGTCGCCTGCAAACCATACTATCTGACCCGTTTAAAGCCTTTGGGGAGGATGATCTGGACCATGCGACCGAAATCCGCAAGTTATTAAATTTTAATAATCTTACTCATTCTACCCTTACTCACCTGGGATTTACTGCCTCAATTGAGGCAGTTTTTTTAGGTCTGCCATTCTATCCCTATCCACCTGGGGCAATCCCTATTCCGTACTTGCTATCAGGTACGCAGCCCCGAACATGATATTGTCTTAAATTTAAGACAATTACCTGAATCTCTCTGCCCCAAAATCCATCTAAAATACAAGCAAAAATGCCTATATATACGTATAAGTATAAATTATACGTATATATAACGCGTTTTTTACCCTGAAATAGCCCATTTGACGGCAATAATGCTTAGTAGTATAATAGGCAAAATCACTGATTATTATGGATAGGAAGGTAGAAATGGAAGAAGGAAAACAACTTTACACAACCGCCCAGGCCGCGAAGATGTTGGGTATCTCTGCCAACCATATGCGGGGATTGATTAGCACCGGCAAAGCCGTGCCCTATCTAACCTTTGGCGGCACGCACGCATTTACCGCCACGGAAATAGAGAGGGTTCGCGCCAGGCCAGACGGTCGCGGCAGGCCGGTAGGCAAGAAGCCCAAGGCGAAGGCAAAGCAAGAAAAGCAAGAAGAATAATCATATGATACGCAGCAACAATTACCTGAATCCACCATACAGCACGGCCAGTCCCACGAGCAGCACCACAAACAGCAGCGCAGTGATGAAGCCGAATCCAAACCCACTGAACCATTCTAGCTGGCGTGGCGCTGGCGCTTGCTTACCTTCACTCACAGACGATTCCAAAGCCTCAAAACGACGCTGTAGCGTGTTGATGGCTTCTCCACTACTGCTATGCTTGCTGGCGTTGAATCTAGCGCGTCTGGTATGTTCTGTGAGGCAATGGCGTAAACACCAATGGGAGCATTTGAGATAGCCTCTGTGTTACGTTCTACCAGTTTAAAATTGATAACGTCAACTGATAAGCCAGCGTCACGCCATGCTTTAATCTGGCGGAATGTTTCAACATCGGACCATGTAAAACGGCGTACTATACCAGACGGCGGATTGGCGCCTACGCTAAGGTGAGCGGCGGGCCACCGGATGCCCACTGTGGCCCGTCCGCTCCACTGTTTGGTTAGGCTCGGGCCCCTCTGTCATGCTGCGGAAGAGCGTGTTCCCTGCACCCACCACACCTATCACTGGTGCCCAAAAGAGATCGTTCCCTCGAGCACATCGGTGTAGGCGGTGCTGGGCGAACTCCCGGGAGGAGTGGCAAACGTAATGATCTGCTCGTAGTACCCGGTCGCCCCCTGGAAGCGACCTGTGCCGCCCACGACCGTAAAGGCCCCGAACCCGTGGGTTGGGTCGATCCCATGGCCCCCCATCGCCAGGAAGAGCATGTCGCCATTGGCCGCCGTGAGCGTCCAGGTTCCTTGCGGTATGCCTGTAGCGACGGTGACGCCTACGTCCCCCGTTACTGTGAAACGACCGAGATGAGTTGCCTGTCCCTCCCCTGCCACATGGAGGTAGGCGATCCCCGCCACGGGGTCAAATCCGACTGCTGTGACAAGCCCGCTCGAGTGGCCCTTGAACGGCACCTGTTTTCCTGCTGCTGTCGCCGTCCCGCTCAGCGTGAGCGCAGCCAGGACCGCGGCCAGAATGCTGAACCAATATAATCGTTGTTTCATGGTCTGTTCCTTTCTGCTGTCTGTGTGATGATCCGGCTTCCGAAATTCCTTGTGTAATGAAGGACAAAAACGGACTGTAGACACGAGTTGCTACTGGCTATACGGATAAAGCTGGGAGAATTTAACGTAACATGTTGCTCACCAATGTGTCACAGGGAGAAGGGCTAGACAATCGTGGCTAGTCGTGAGGTAAACGAGGAGGGATATGGCGTCGTCTGATCAGCTGTGGAGAAAATAGTAGAGACGAAAAGCGTGAACTGAAACAGTTACTTATGAAATATAACATAATGCAAATAAGATTTCAATAGGTAAAATACAAAATCTGTTTAGTTGATTAAATAAAACTGTTCGTTAAAGGAGGGTTATCGGATGGTGTAGCCGTGGCGCAGATACAACCGGCATTAGTGTATAAACTTTTGTGACCCTCAACCGCACAGAACGCGCGTACAGGCTGCGCAGGATGTCACCATGCTAGATTGTGCACTAGACCCCCTAGAGAGGCTAGAATCGATTCCTGGGGGTTACTATTCACCCACTCGCCTGGAGTCAACTCTTGATATAATCACATGATATAATAGCCATTATATCATGTGATTATATATAAACTCTAGATATAACTTTTTGATGGGTCATTCCCACAAGATAGCCCCAAAGTTTATTAATTAGAAAAACTCTTAATATAACTTTTCTAAGTCCAACCATGCCTATAATCGCTATACTCGAAACTTATACAAATCAGTCTGATAATTATCAGACTGATTTTAAGGAAAGAATAAATGGGGTACAGACTCCAAGTATCTTACCGCTCGTATTGCCCGCGACCATTCTGATGTGCTGGATAACATGAAGCAAGGCAAATACAAGAGCGTGAGAGCAGCGGCCATTGCATCAAGGACCAGCGGGCGCTTTGTCCGCATAGCACAGTTTTTTTTACGTTGTCATGCCTATTTTGTCGTATTTGGGACTGGGTCAGGATAAAGCAGCGCAGATGTCTGTCGCCTTCCCGCTAGTCGTTTGCAATGTGAAAACACCGTTATTATCGACTGTATAAACGACTCTGCCCACATACATTGTTGTCGAGGGGCCTGCCGGCACATCGGTTGGAAAGAAGATGAGGACGTTGTGCCCTGTAACGACTACAGTCGAAGATCCATCGGGGTTGATAGTTGTGTGGGTAACTGACCCATTCGGCTTTAATGACAGTGTGGCACCAGTTGCGGTATTCGTAAAGGTTAGTGCCGAGCCCTTTCCGGCGCTGAGCGTGCGTACAAGATTGCCGTTTTTGTCTCGAAATTCCTTGTAAACCTGATTACCGCCACTAAAGGCAACATTCAGTTCAAAGTTACAAGCTATTCCAGCGGGGAACAGGATAGTGCCATCCGCAATAGCCGGCCGTCCTAAGCCAAGGACGGCGACTAGCGTAAGGGTTACCGCAACAGTAAACCGCGCAATTCTTAATCCAATCATAACTATTTCTCCTTATCATATGTTGTTGGGTATTCAAGTTTAGACAGATTTAATAGGCTAGTCGTAAGGTGAATGCAGAAGGATAAGGCATCGTCTGAGTGGCTGTGGAGAAAATAGTAGACGATGAGCGTCACTGAAACAGTGGCTCATCTAATATAGCATGAGGCAAATAAATTTTCAATAGCCAAAAAGATACCACCGGACCATCCATACATGATATGGATGAGATGCTCAAACATGAACACGCTGATGTCGCTTTGTAGATTCCATAATGATATAGAAGCCGTCGATTTATCGGCGCAGGTTGGTTACTATCTATCGCTATTTTTTGCTGATCCAGAAATAGAGAATGATAACCACGACCAGAACCACAAACAAAATGTAGAAATTCATAAGTAATTCCTCAATGCGAACAACGCCAACAACAACATCACGAACAGCAGCGCAGCGATGAAGCCAAGGGCTATCCCTTGCGTAAAATCTTTCCTACCCACTTCCACAGCCTCTAAACGGCGTTCTAAGGCAATTAGATACTCGTGCCCTACTGTTGGCGCTGGCGTTGCTGACTGGCTTTCTGGTGTGTTCGGTAGGGCTAATTCATGGCCTATTTGTGGGCTATCGAACGATTCGATATGTCCAAACGTGGTTTCACTTAGCCGCTGGGCGATTTGTGGGCGCTGTAATTTTTCGTTTCGTAGTTGGTAAATATAGCGCAATATCTCTAAATCTGTTGAGGTAAGCACCCTAGTTTCACCCTCTACTGTCGCGCCCTCTGATAGGAATTCTGAGTATGTCCTACACCAGATACGGATCGTATTGACAGTAACGCCGATCTCTCTAGACGCGTCGATAGGCCGAAATGTCATTTTTGCCCCTATTTGACTATTAGTGATAGGTCTAATTAATGATAAATGATAGTTTACCCTATTGATATCAGATAGGGCTATTTTAGAAATTGGAGGCTTGACAAATTCTAAAATACGGGCTTATAATTGACAAGCAAAAGTTAACTAACTGCAAGGTGAGGGGATATGTACAAAATAAACCAGATAGTACCGATTAGTGATATGAAGGTAAAGCAACCGGAAGTATTAAGTTTGCTCAATAATGGCCCAGTTGTTCTAGCGCAGCGCAGTCGCCCCGCGGCTGTTTTAGTTTCTATATCTCAATGGGATAAGCAAGCAGAGGAACTAGCGCGTTTACAGCGAATTGTTAAGGGCGACCAAGCTTTAGCTAATGTCCGCGCCGGTAATTATGCCGATCATGATGAAGTGCTTGCAGCGCTAAGAGAGGCAGCGTAAATGCGTATGCAGGCCGACCGCCAATTGATGACGGTCTTACGTAACCTCGAAACCCCGCCAGAGGTACGCCGAGCCATTGAATCTCTACTTAAAAATCCTTACCCAGAATGGGCAAAGATGATACCAGAGCGAGAAAATCGCTACGAATTCTTTGAAACTGGCTTTTGGGTAGCTTACGAAGTAAGTATAGACAGAGGAGAAACAGTTATCACCGTATTGTTAATCGACAAAAACCAGTAATCTCGTTATGACGCGACAAACGCCAGTGGTTCGAAGCACCGGCGTTTGCCTAACCATAGACCGCTGATCTGACCAGCGGCAAACGGCTATCACAAGTATAGCATTTGCCACCTCAGCGGAACATATTTCATCCGTTGGAGGTGGCAATTATTTTGCCTCTCTACTATCAGCTATTGGAGGCAAAATAATGGAAGTTCTTGTTGTTCCTGTTTTAGTGTTCCTGCTTTTCTGCATTTTGCTAGTCGTGTTGTCAGGTAACGGAGGCCACCCAACCGACAACCGAGAACCATATTTGAGGGATAACCGTGGGCATATTTGGGCGCTGAAAGTAGCAGAGGGAACGCCACACGAAGATTTTATCCACGACGGCACAGCCCACCAAAATCCCGCCGTCAGAGAGGAAGGGCGCTGGTGGTTCATCTTTCACTACACCGTTGAAGTGTCCTACTACCCGCTCACGATACCCCCCGGACGCATGCTGCCAGATTTGGCGGCGCTACAGGCCCAGGTAAGCACAGCACAGCAGCGCGGGCGTGATAAGCGCCACATCACGCTTGACGCAAGCTTAGAACGTGAAGTTATCCGCCGTGAGAATGGCGAGCAATTAGGCCGTGAAGTTCCTGCCGGCCAACTGGCGTACAAATCAAATGGACGGAGGCGCTAATGTGCAACGAACTGGAAAAGAAACCAAGCACTAAAAAAGGTAAACCCAAGTATGACATGGTAAGGCCGGCACCTAGCGCACCTATCGTGCGCAGGATGGCACCTGGCGAGCTCAACAACGTGCAACACACGCTAGACATACAACCAAGCGCCACCATGCATGTAGAGATGCGTACAAGCGCTGTAGACCGTTCTAAGGGCTTTCTCGTGGCAACCGTGCCACTGTTCGCGGGACTGGCGCTAGGGCTCGTGTTAATCTCTGTGTTCTTCCTTAGTGTGCCTTTCCTATCACTCACTGCACTTGTGATTTTCTGGCTTTCTTTCGTCGGCGCCTGGCTCGTGGCCTATGGCTATACGCTTGCCGTAAGCGCAGAGGGCATAGCATTGTTTGAGGCAAAGAGTAAATGGGATGTGGTCAAGCGCGAACAGGCCGAACGTTGGAACTACTACAATAAACAGGATGGGCAATAATGGACGTGACAACCATAGTAGAGCGCAAGCATGAAATAAGGACGTTGCCACAGCCACCGCAGTATGTCAGGCAACGCATTGCCCAGGCCGCCCAAGAACTCGATAAGGCCGGTAGTATGGCGATACATATAGAACTCGCCAACGAAGCGCTGTGCAAGCTTACAGCCATGCTCTACCGATGCGATAGCGACGGCTTCTTTGCCAATGTGGACAATCGTACAGGCCGATTGTTAGTGCCGGCACCGTGGGGCAATGCGGGGTGGAAGCGTTGGGGTTTGCGCTACTGGGAAGCTTGCACATTGCGCGGTGTGCTTATGGCACGAGTCACCAAGCCGCGCCACGTTGCGCTATTCGACTACAACACAGTATCGCGCACATGGGCGCTAGACGTGGGCAGCTATGCCACTCTGGACAAGGCACAAGCCTACTTGCAACATTGCGCTGTTAGCTTGGCAGAATGGCGCGCTCACACTAAGCACCCCTAGAGATAGGGTAGCGCTTACCCTATCTCTAGGGTAACAAGTAGCCTAGAGATAGGGTAGCGTTTAGGTAGGACGTAGTAGGACAAACTCGTGTGGGAAGTAAAAAAGTAGCCTAGCGATTGTCACCCGACGATTGCTAGGCTATAGTGTTTTGCGCAACTTAAAACTAAATATGGAGTGAAACACAATGACCGAAGATACGCGTATGAAGATTTTTCATATCGAGAAAATGACAATCGACCTGTTTGAATTTTGGCTGAATTATGAGTTGCCAGAAATTCTAGAATCAATCTATACACTACAGCCCCCAATCAAATCAACACAAAAAGGCTGGGAGGCTTATCTCCGTTCACGGCGTATCCTGTGGAAGGATAGTGAACGCAATTACCTCACAAACATTGTGTGGGCACAACTCGACACCGATACCGTACACGTAGAATTTACAAACGAAGGACGGCTAGCAGACGTTTTAACTTCGTGGCTTGAAGGCCGTCTCGGAGCGCGAACTCCAATCAATAAACCAGAGCGGCTTCGTAAAGCGCCGACCCAGGAATTAACGCGGACTGAAGCCCAGGTAGCCACCTGGTTAGCCGATAGAAAAAACTATGAGCAGATAGCTATTCTTTTGGGAAATAAAAGTGTAGCGGCAGCAAAAAAGCACGCCCAAGGCATCGCGAAAAAATGGGATATCAGACAGGTTTTAGAAATCTTATGGGATGAGGCAATCAGACGGGGGTATGCTACAACGCTGTAGATAGTATCCAGATACTATCTATTAGATACAAATACTCGCTAAATACTGGAATATTTACACTGGTAAATAGGAGATTTAACAAAAAAAAGGTATTGACTTTAGGCCGCTGGCACATTACAATGTAAGCAACATGTTTTTATTGAATCACGGAGGTAAAAACGAAATGAACACCACGTTGCAAGCAAGAATTGGCGACACTCATTTGAAGAAATTAGAGTTAATCAAGGCAAAAACAGGCTTGAGTATCTCATTTCTGATTCGACAAATGATTGATGCTGCCGAAGTAAGACCGGCCGAAGTTACTGTCAATTTGTCCACAAATGCAAACAGCGACGGAATCCACCAAGATTCAACCGTCGCTGTTCGTGCATAACTTAATTACTAACCCGTTCCACCAAAAGTAAAGCCGTCTATATGCTTGCAGGCGAATGACGGCGAAAACTTGCGGCGGACAGAACATTACTTAAGGCATTTTCAATGCTAACAGAAATCAACCCAAAAGTCAATTCGTATAGTAATCTTGGTGGGCGCACACAGACCGGCCCTAACATGCTACAGGCGGCGCTATGGTACGCTAAGCGCGGTTGGCATGTATTCCCACTCCACGCCCCTATCTTCGATGCTAACGGTGCTTGTGTGGGCTGTACGTGCGAAGCCTGGAAACGCACGCATTACAATAAACCTGACTACAAGTGTCCGCAGCCTGGCAAGTGTCCCGCGGTCAAATGGGCAGACAAATCAACCGTTGACCCCGACCAAATCCAAAAGTGGTGGGGCCACCAATGGAAAGCCGGTGACATTCTTTTCACGCCAAACATAGGGATTGACTGTGGCGAGTCTGGCTTATTGACTTGGGATAGAGATACCTATAAAGATGGCTACGCTGACATGCTTAGCGTCGGACATGATCAGCGACAAACCGTTACTAGTTTGACTGGCAGCGGCGGCGAACAATTGCTCTATGCACGGCAAGGTAAAAACTACAGTAACGCCACCGGCGACTTGCCCTATGGAAATGACATCCGCGGGATTGGCGGTTATATTGTGGCCCCGCCCAGCCTTCATAAGTCAGGTAGACGCTATCAATTTGAGGATGGCTATAAGCCAAACGAAATTGACCTACTGCCCATTCCCCAAGCCTTGCAGACGATTCTAGACGCCGCCCAGGTACAGAGCACAACAGCCAAAACTGTCATCTTCACCACGCCCATCACAGAGCGCCCTGAGCTTATCCGATTGCACATCTCCAAAGAAGTCCGCACGCTGATTAATACGCCTGGCACTGGCGACCGTAGCGCAAATGACATGAAGGTATGTGTATCTCTGGTCTATGCTGGCGCGAGTGACAACGATATTTTGGCCGTATTTCAGCACTATCCGATTGGCACAGACGGCAAATACGCCGAGGCTGGACAACGCTATTTAGCCTTAACGATTGGCAAGGCCCGCGCCTTTGTCGAGCTACACCCACGCCCGAACGTGAGCGCAACCGTCAACGCCCTTCGCCTGGCAATTAAAACGCGCAACCTAACCGACCATATCCCCACCGGCAAAGGCAGTAAGAAAGCGCGGCTAGTGGCTGATGCCATTCTTGACCTAATGGAAATTGACCAAAAACTCACTGTGACCGCAGGTAAAAAACGCATAGCAAAGTATGCCGGTTGTGACCCCAACACCGCAGCGCACGCCCTGACCCTATTGAATGGGCTGTTATTCGATGTCACACCAAGCGAGTACGGCTATAGCGTTTCACTCGTGACAAATTGTCGTTTGCAGGAATTTCACCCCTCCTTATCTGTTCTAAATAGCGTGAATACAGGGGGTGAAAAAACTGCAAACGACAAAAACGCATACTCACCACACAAGGCAGACGACGCGTTTGCCAGTGGCACAAGCCGGTACATGCGCGACCACATCAAGAACTTAGCGCAAGTGCTTGACGTGACCTATCCCCAGGCCCAAGCTGATTACACAAAGCGCGGATTGGGCGAAGGCGTGTTACTCGCTTTTGATACCTGGCAGCGGGTAGGTGATTACACCGCGCAGGAATACGCCCAGGAAACCGGCCTAAAACTATCAGCCGCGCGCACCCATTTACAAAGAGCAGAAAAAATGGGACTAGCTGAAAGCGAGCGCGAAGGTTCACGCGGCCCAAAAATTTACAGTTTTATCCCTGAATTTTGGGAGAAAATAGACGAATTGGCCCCGAACATGCGCACCTATCGGCTATCCGACCAACGCGAGAGTAAGCGCCTAGAATCGGCCCAGCAATGGGCGCAACATCGAAAGGCATTGGCCGTTACACCAGAGGAGACACAGACGCATGAGCGCCGTTTTGCCAAGCTTGCCAAGCAACGCTTGCCCCATCTTGAGCGCCTATACCCAAGTATGACGCCCAAAGAGCGTGAACGCCTGGCTTATGAGGTAGCAGCGTACAAGCGCAGCGCACAGACCGCCCAGGCGATTCGCACCGAGCGCACCGAGCAACGCACCGAACACCGCGACGAGATAACCGCGATTCGTGAGCTGGCCGTGTCGATTGCGGATATTGGTACACCCTTAGAAGCTATGTTCAATGAAATTATGAAGTACCGCGTGTTTGACGCTGGCATGGTGCGCGACGTACTTCAATCAGCGCGACAGATGGCGAACTATGAGACGACCGAGGATGTACGGAAGCGTATGCGCCAAGAGGACTTAACGCTACCACACCTGGCAATCAACACCGCGCCAACTTACAGCCACAATCAATTGGCGTTAGCGGGTGCCGCATGAGAAAACCACTAACACCCATGAATCCGCAGCCCAGGCCACCGGCGCAACCGGATGAGCAGCCCAGCCTGACGTCTCAACAGGAGGCCAAACGCCGCCGATGGGCTGAAACGCTGTGTATGTCTGCACAGAATGAGACGTCACTAACGCTTGCCAAAAAGCTGTGTAAGCGTTGGTTCAATACTTGTGAATGTGTTAACCGTAATTTGAGACAGGAGAGTTTAAAGTGAAAAAATCGTATATCGACATGACAGACGAGGAACGCAAAGAAGTATTGGCCCAGGAAAAGCGTGATCGTGAAGCGTTGTTCAAAGATCTAATCTTCAATGCGCCGCAACGTCAAGCTGAAGCAGAACAGACGAAACAGCGCGAGGCAGAACAGGCGGCCACTGAAAAAGAAGTCTTGTTCAAGCAAGCGGTGCGTGAAAGTTTCATTGCGGCGAATGGTAGCGAACTTGGCTTTAATGAAGCCTGGCCGTCCTTGCGCACCGAGATTGTCGCGCAACGCACTCTTGCGAACGTCGGCAATAAGGCAGCTTCACCAGACCCAATTACGCGGTTTATTGAGCAAGTGAATTCACGTTAAGGAGAGCTATGGACGCCACACAGATACTTCAGGAATGGCAACAAAAATTAAGCGCCGCCCAGCGTGACCTTGACGCCTTCAATGCTCAATTAGGTGAGCTGGCACTATCCACCGACGCTGACACCCTGGCCGCGCAATTGAGTAAATTACGTGACGCGGTGGTGATTGCCCAAGCTGCACACGACCCGGCGAAGCGCAACGCACCCGATCCGCGGATTGCCCAAAAACGCCAGCAAATAGAGCAGGCAAAAAATCAACTGGCCGAGTACAACGCTGAGGCCGCAAAATGGGAAAAGGTTTACAACGAACTGGAACCCAAGTTTAACAATGCACGCAACCGGATGTTGGGCGCCGCGGAAATGGGCATGAGATTTGAAAATAGTGCGATGAGTTATCAGCTCGAACTTAACGATTTGTTGCGTGAACAAGGCACAAAATGAGTGAGAATCCGACGGAGAAAAAAGTAATCACGCCTAATCAGCGCAAAGCGATTGAGTGCCTACTGACCACCGGCAACACCACAGCGGCAGCTGAGAGCGCCGGTGTGAATCGTAGTACAATTTATCGTTGGATGAGTGATGATGGCTTCCTGGATAGCCTCCACGAAGCCGAGAGGGAAGCGGTTGCGGCGCTATCGCGCGCATTATCTGGATTGGGGGACATGGCGTCATCTGCTCTGCGGGATGCGTTACAGCCGCACCAAAAAATCGCTACCCGATTACGTGCCAGCGAAATTGTGATTGGTAATCTGCTGCGTTTGCGTGAGCTGGTGGATATTGAAGCGCGCTTGACGACATTGGAACGTAACCAACGATGAAATCAGACATAGAAAAACGCATTGAAGCGCTTGAGGTGGGTAGTCAAGCCGAGCATGATAGTGGCATTGTGATCGTAGATTTGGCGTCAGGTCTTACGCGCCGATTATCGACAACCTATCCTGGCGGTTTGGAGATTATCGTTAGACGTGGCGCGGCAAGAAATCAACGTATTATTGCAAGCGTTCAGCCTGGATTGGTCGAGCAGTTGCTACCGGATACAGAGGAGCGCCATGAAACAAATTGAGCAACGCCTGGCAGCGCTTGAGGCTACCCAGCCTGCTAGTAGTATCGTACATACGGCGTCGGCAGTAGCGCGCCTGGTTGATGATGGTGTTCTAGTCTTTACTGGTGGGCAGTTTGTAGCCGCCGACAATGCGCCAGATACAATGCCTATTCTTGCCGACTTGCTAAATGTGGCGAAAGAGCGTTGGGAGCGTGCCCAGCAATGAATATCAAACAACGGCTTGAAGAATTGGAGACGCGCAACAGCGATGGTGGCTATATAATTTTTGACGTGCGCGAGTTATCCGACGAACAAGCAGAAGCGGCGATTGCAGAGGCCGAAAAACGAGTCGGCAAGCGTGGAAAAGTTATCATCCTACAATATGCGGAGAGCTGGCCGCCATACTGACCGCACAGGCAGGCCGCAGCGCCGTTTTGTGGCTGCCCCTGGTGTCACTGGGTCTCCTACACAGGCCGCCCTGGTCCTGAGCCTATGCAGGACGCTCAAAGACCGCCATGACCTGCACCAGACGACCCTCAGCATAATTTTGGAGCATATTCGCGACGCGCCCTTCCAGGGTGGTCGCGACGATGACGGCCTGGCCGAGTGCGGGCGGGCTTCCAGCAGATGCCGCCTCTTCTGACCCGGTGGGACGGGGTGTGGGCGCTTGCGCAACAGCTTTGGGAGTCCTGTCGTGCCACGCGCGTTCTTGGAAACCGGTCGCCACGAGGAGACGGCGGCATTCCTCCGGTGGCACGAGAAAACTGAGCTGGGCATCGTCCGCCCAGAAGGTCGGATAGTAGACGCCTGGCACCGGTCCGGCTAGGCTGGCTTGGAACGCCAGCCGTCCGCCAGGACGCAGCATGCGATAGGCTTCGGCAAACAGACGCGGCTTGTCAGCGATGTTCATTAACATCCCCTGCGTCCATACCACATCGAAGATCGCATCCTCAAACTGCAGGTCCAGCGCACTTCCGTGCTGGAAGGTAATCCGATCCTGGAGGCCGACGCGAGCCGTCAACATGACGGCGGCCCGACAGAATTCCTCGGTGAGGTCGAGCCCGGTGACCTGGCAGCCAAACTCTGCGGCCAGCGTGCGCGCCGGTCCCCCAAGGCCACTCCCTACATCGAGCACGTGCATGCCCTCGCGCAATACGGTGAGGCGCGCCAACTCCCGCGTGGCCTCCCTCCCGCCGCCGTGCTGTTCATCAAACGACGCCAGGTCATCCCGAGTCAGGGCCTCAAGATCCTTGCCTGCCTCGCGCAAGGCGGTAAGAATCTTCGCACTCAGCTCCGCTTGTCCATAGTGCTGGTTGATGGCGTGTACGTAGTCAGACATCGCGTTTTTCCTCTCGTGATATAGTGTATCCTTCGTGCGCCACGTCTCTGACAAAGAGGGCAGGGCCACCGTGTCGAGTGTCCCCATCCGGTTGTATGCTGGCTCTCCGTGAGACAGACGGCAGCAGGTTGTCTCACTCTGAGGATGGCGTCCTCTGCGCTGGGTTTCGCAGCCGAACTTGTAATTATACGGACTCCTACTATACTGCAAATTCGCAGTATAAGACAACGATATCGGTATAATATACTGCATAATAACGTGCTATCAGGTTGATTTCGACTAATCGGTACCCGCCAACACAAATATTATACATTAGAAAGGTGTTTTTCCTATGCCCGAGCCAGCGTCACCCAGGCCCAAAAAACTTCTGGATCAACTGCGCTAGGCCATCCGCATCAAGCATTATTCCTACTCCACCGAAAAGACTTACATCCATTGGGCCAGGCGTACTATCCTTTTCCATCACAAGCGCCACCCGGCAGAAATGGGCGTGACGGAGATTGAAGACTTTCTCTCCTACTTGGCCCAAGAAGCCAATGTCTCGGCCTCCACCCAAAACCAGGCTTTCAACGCCCTGCTTTTCCTCTATCGGGATGTCCTACACATCGAGCTGAACACTCCCATCCAGGCCCTGCGGGCCAAACGCTCTCAGCAATTGCCCACCGTACTTTCCAAGAATGAAGTGAACCAGGTGCTGTACGGGATGCAGGGGGCTTATGGCGTGTAGCCTTAATTGCTTTCAATTCCCCTTGCGCCCCGCAAGCTGTTGGCGAAGGTTCTCTAGCCGTTCGGTTAATTCCTGCTCACAGTCAAGCAGACGCTGGCGATCCTCACGCTCAGCCTGCAATAGCGCCTGTGTAGCTACTAGACGCTCTATGGGCACTAAGGCCGTGCCAATGCTGCCACCATCAATGGTGACGTTCTGTGTGGTTGTAGGCGGCTCCCAATCAAAGTCATCAAGCACCAAGTGGATGCAGCAGTCAATGCGCGCATTCCTGACCCTTTTTTTT
>MWWH01000213.1_pt1 | contig 15990 bp, 20 predicted proteins | sample 1047231 | NCBI WGS metagenome assembly MWWH01 (sample SAMN06349967, study PRJNA376086) | soil metagenome | isolation source: MG3-2 sample Antarctic (ecotone) soil | place: Antarctica | collected 2015-01-13 | reverse complement strand
CACGCCATTTACAGGCCGTGCCTAACAACTCTCAGATCGAAGATCAAGAAAATATTGAGCTACACAGCAGGATGAATATAATCGTTGTTCATAGCAGCCATTTCAGCTCTTTCCTCAAAGCTTTTGCTAAGGACTCAGATATGTTATTCCGCTAACTTCCATGTATCACCCATTGGCGGGAGTTTCAACGGAAGTGCGAACTACAATACCTGGGAGATCACATCACACCATCTAAGTCTTCACTTTCTTCGATTGGCTGATCTTCCGGCATTTGATTCACCACATCAATAAGGATGTCTCTGGGGATAAGGTAAACGGATGCCGCATGACATACAAAGCCTTCTGATTCAGGGAAGAAATCGTGCGCCGCTTTCATTGCTTCTTCTTTGGCTTCATCATCTGATCCAGCCACAACCATAGTAGCTATATGCCTATAATTAAGATGGAAGTCGAGTCTTTCATAAAAACTGATTACGTCTTCAAGAGGTGCTCTCTTAGGAACATCAAGCTTTACCTTTCCCCCTTCTATCTTGACGGCGTAGTTAGGGTCAGGGAGTAAAGCGTATAGAGACACCGCGTACAACTTGAGTCCACTGGCCATACTACTTTCATTAACTACCATCAGGCACGCTCCTCACCAAGTCCAAGCACTCGGTCTCCTACGCGATCGTGGCGGCGGACGCTCCGGAGTTGCCTGTGCAGCTCTGCGATCTCCTGACGCAGTTCAGCCTTCACAATTCGAGCCAACTCTTCAGGGTCTGCTGCTGCTTGCGAACCGGGGGGTACGTTGATGTTAATGTGAACGTGACTATCACCGCCGGCGAGCACTTCTGGCATCCGTAGAGATGCTCGCCGCATGACAGGTAGGCTTGATAAGTTGTGATGAAGAGCTATAGGGCGCGGTAATTCGTCGCGCCACTGTGAAGTAACACGCGCGGGTGAAATGTTTTCGCCTAGTTTATGATTCGGAATAACATAGCCTGAGCGACCGGGCGTGAAAAGCTCAGGGCCGCGCTCTCCGCCGATGTAGGTGACATCTTTGACGACGCGACCTCCATGTGCTTTTCCGCCGCCGAATCCGAGATACTTTGCGGCAGGAGAACTTGGGGCGCCGTAAGTTACTGAGGGCACGTTGAGGTCTAGGTTGTAAAGCTTATCCGCGAAACTTTCAGCCGCGTTGCCTGCGTTCATAAATTGGCCGGGGAGCGGGCTCAGGGGGGTTACTAGATTGGTGAAGCCCGTCGTTACGTCGGCTGTCGGTTTGAGTAGTACGTTGAATTGGTCTGCGATTGGCTGCGCGCCAGCACCTTGACCGCCTTTGCCGATGCTTTGAATGCTTTTAATCCAGTCAAGTCCCGGCCCTGTTACCCTCTCGTAAGTTGTAGATGAAGCGTTTTTCAACACGCGGTCAGCAGACGCGCGCGCCTCTTGGTTCAAGCCTTGTTTATCAAGCCACTGTCGAATGCCGCGCATAACATCCGGCTCGTGAACCATAGGCGCGCGGCGGCGCAGTTCGTTGGCCGCTATCGCTTCGTTTTGCTCCTGCGAGCCGCCGTGAGTCGTGCCGAAAAATCCCGTCCTACGCCCCGACGCGCTCGAATAGGGATTAGTCCCCATTGTGAGAAGACGTTCCCACCCTCCCTGACGAGACGGGTCAAGTGCGTTGATAAATTCATTATTTCGATTCAAAGATGAGATAGCTAGGGAAGTATCAAACTGGGTATCTTTCTCAGGGTACGGCCTCCCTAACCGTTTCAGGTGATCTCGATATTTTAGGTTTGCACGGTAGGCGTCGTTAGAGGCGCTATCAGCACCTTTATTTGCTACACCTAAATCCTTATTAGCCTCCATCAAATCCAATACTTTTTGAGTGGTGTAATCCAAAGCCATTAAAGTAAAGCCTATCTTTACGGCGGTTGGGATATTCCCGATTGCATTTTTAAATCTCCCCGCTTTAGTTGTGGCCGCACCGATTGAATTGCCCGCCGCATCTGCTGCCCTGCTGGTATTATTAAGATAAGGAACTAAGCTTTCACCTCGACTAAAAGCAGAGGTGATTTTCCACAGCCGCCAAGCTGTTGTCATCGTGCGAACACCGCCTGTAACCGCGAGCGTCCCACCTGCAATAGTTATAAAATCAACACCAATCCGAGCCATGCCGGGATGTTCTTTAGTGAAATTAGCAACCCCGCCCGCAACTTTGTTTGATAGGTCAAGAGCGGGCTTTAAGGCGTCAAGCATCGGTGTGAATGCTGCGACCTTTATGTTTTGAAGTGTGCCGACTGTAGATTCCCATTTTGCATTGAAGGTCGCGGTTTCAGCGGTGATCTGTTGCTGTAACGGCAGTATGCTCGCCAGTTCTTTCTTGAAATCTGCGTAGCCCTTTCCGCCGGTTTCAGTGAATACGTTAGCGACACCCGCGCCTTCTTGACCAAAAAGTCTTGTCGTGTAGCCGAGGCGTTTTTCATCGCTTAACCCGCGAAGCTTTTCAAGCTGAGTAAAGGCGTTCTCAACGCCCGCGAACTTACCCTGCTTGTCGAAGAAATCAAGATTGATACCCTGCTTCTTCAGTTCAGCGAGCGTTTGCTGTTGTGGTCTCTTCTGCATCGTAAGACGCGAGAAGAAGGTTGACAGGTTCGTTCCGGCCTGCTCACTAACGATCCCCCTTCGATTGAGAAGTCCGAGCAGTTGTGTTGTCTCAGTAGCGCCGCCTAAACCGGTGATGCCAAGCGGAGCAGCCGCGCGCGGCGCGAAGTATTTCGAGGCTTCAATTAAGTCCATCGGGTTTGCGCCCGTCGCCCCTCGCGTCCTCGCCATCACGTCGGCAAGCTGCACGTATTCCTGCCCGCGCAATCCATACTGCTGTCCGAATTTAGCGAAGGGCGTACCTATGTCGCGCGGCGCGGCGCGCATGACAACGGCGAGATGCGCGACGGCCTCACCAGCGCCGTCAATAATCTCCTGTGCCTGTAGCCCGCCCTGCTTCGCGGCGATCATGCCGCTTACGAAATCGGAAGTCGTTCCCGGTAGCTGATTACCTAATCGAATAGCAAGGCTTTCAAGCTTTGCCATCTCACCGCCAAGCTGCGCGAGATTGACACGACCATCCGAGCCTAAACGAGTAACGGATGTTCTTAGGTCTGTTATGCTCGCCTCAAAATCCCCGGCGTCTCTCATGCCGCTTCTAACGCCAGCAAGCAGGCCAAGCCCCGCGCCGCTAATTGCCGCCCCGCCTAACATTGAACGCTGCAAAGCATCGCGCTCTTGATTGACGAGATTTATAGACTGCTGCCGCAATCGCATTTTCTCGCGCAGAAGTTTAAGCTCCTGCATCTCGCCGGAATATGAATGTCTTGATGTGTCGCGCAGAAGGCCCACGCTATCGCGCCTTAAGCGAATCTCTTCACGCGCAGAGCGATAACCCGCCAGCATTGAGTCTTTTCTTGCGCGTTGATTGATGATTCCTAATCGCGCTTCGTCTTGCATAAGGCGCGTGCGGTCGCGCATCAATCGAAGCTCTTGATGTTGAGGGGTTAGACTCGACGTGCGAGATATGCCAGTACCGCGCTGCTTACCTGTTGCCTTTTCTAACTGTCGGACGAGCGAGAGAGACTTTTTAACTTGGCTGTCGAATTGGCGCAGAAGGGCGATGTCTTTATTTATTCCGCCACGCATGTTGTCGCGGAAATTTAAGATCAGATTTAATAGGTATGTTGCCGAGCCCGCCATTTTCTATCCCCCTAATCTGTCTGACTATCGTCGTCGAACATGGCCATCGTCTCTTCTACCTGCTGGTGCCGCGCATCTCGTATCCGTCTCCAAGCCTCTGCTACTTGAGGTGGAACACGCTCCATCCAAGCTGTGAGATGCGGATCATCCCGCCATTCATCCAGCGCCGGCAGCAACTCAGTCAACACGGTCATCTCATGCTCAGTGCCAATGCCCAGAGTGATACTTAATCCTTTTAATAGGACGAAGTATTCAAGTAGATCAGTTTCGATCTCTTTGTATGGCTGGAAGGTCTGACTCATTGACACCCATCGCAATCAGGGACGCGCGCGCGTCCAGCTCCGACGTTCCCTTGTCGATTAACTTCCTGAGCATCTGCGCGGCCAGTTCTTTTCTCTTGCTGCCGACATCGAGCGGGATCGCGCCGCCATTCGGCCCGCTGTGCTCTCGCCTGTTTGTGTAGATCCCTCCCATCTCTTTGGCGGCCTGTTCGAGCATTTGCGCGGCGAGAAACCAATTACGTGCGAGCTTGGCTTTGCGCATGATCTGCCCAAGCTGGCTCAGCCTGTACGCCTTGTGTGAGATGGCCAGCGCATCAATCTTAGAGGTGAAACGGTCACGCGTAGCCTGGAACAGCTCTTCATGCTCTTTGGCCAAGCGCTTCCCTTCTCCACCCTTCGTAGGGTCGTAATGCTCGACCGCCTGACGGGTTACCGTAACGCTGAACTCCGCCTTGACAGCCTCCACGACTTCGGAGGGCGATTCAAAGCATGCAAGCTGTTGCACGATAAAGCGTTGAACTGCTTTTGAAAGTGCTGCCACGTCTCTTCCTCAGGTCAAATCCGTCAAGGCAATGCAAGGCAAAAGGTGTGTGGCTCTACAACCCATCGCCCGCATAATCTTTGAGCAACTCGTCCACATCCCAGCCAAGCGTGATTAGTCTGAACATTCGGCCGTCGCCGGTCGAAACATCACCGCCTTGCTCATACCAATCATTCGACACCTTCGCCGCCTCTTCCACAAGATTGAGTGCAAGCCAGCTTTTGCGCGGGCTGAGTTCTGCCCTGGCACTCCTGTCCCAAGTTGTGTCGAGGGTTCGCTGAAGCAACGCCAGTCGATAATCCTTCGTCACATGCCCGGCGGCACATTCATCGGCCCAAGAGTCGAGGCCCGTTCGGTAGCACTCGCGCGTAGCCGCAAAGAGTCGGATGAGATAGGGGCTGAGCCGGTCTGGGCTCAGCTCTTGTGTCGGATCGTAAAGTCTCAGCTCCTCCTCAGAGATGTGCACCTCATAGAGGATATTCACGGCCTGCGACACTTCCTGAAGCGGCATGGAAGCAGCGATGGCCTGGACAATGAACCGCTGACACTCTTCGCTAAGTTGTTTCACGTACGTCAACCTTCCTCACTTAAAATATTTTAAGAGAGCTGGGCATTTCTGATCAGACTGGATCGTCACTCGCTATCTTCGTTTGTGGCTTACCATCTGGCCTTGAATAGGCGCTAAGCGAGATGCTGGTTGCTCTCTTCGCGAGAGCGATCTGCTCGGGAGTGAAGCTCGCGCGCTCGGCTTCGATTTCTGCTGCGCGCGCAGTGAGAGAGGCCTCATACGCGCTAGTATCGACCTGCTTTTCAGTTTTAATCCCCAGATCGTTCATCACAGCCCGCTTATCCTGACCATGCCGGACGGTATGACCCCACTCTTCAACCGGCAGTATCTCGACGAGTTTGACATTCATTCTCGTCAACCCGGGGCGCCCATGATCGTGTGAAATGTTGGCGCACGTCAGACCTTCCATGTTGACCTGGTCATGTTCACTGAGCACGGGTACTGTATTTACACTCTCCTTCTGGCACTCGTTACAGAAGATTTTGATTTTTCGAACAAACATTGACTTGTCTCCTCTCAACTCAAAATATTTTATGTTGCCTACTCTGCTGCACGCTGCCGGATCTCCTTTTCAACAGAGTCATCGTCGATCGGGATCCCGCGCGGGTAGCGTGCGATGCTGCCGGCGATCTTGGCTACTTCGGAATCTTCAAGCGCCGGTGCACATCGAGAAGAGTTGATGTCCAGAAGCTGGTTGTGTAGATCGGCGACGTCCTGCGCATTGCCATGCCCCCATATCCCACAGCCGATTCGAAACAACTCATCATTACGCTGGCCCTCGGGGATCACGCCTCCTCGCGCGGCGCGCCGTTCCCTCGCCTGGAAATTGACAACCTTCTCTGGTTTTTTATCGGACGTGAGGATTTCCAGAAGCCATGCGGGGAGTGGCTTTGGTCGAACATCGCTGATCAATTCGTAGCGCCTGCCTGAGCTATGCAAGCTCGACGGCAGAACCACGTAGCCGCCATTGGCGCGAGTATCTATGCCCGGGCCGATTCTTCCGCTCGTGTTGCGCAGGTCACAGCCCTTGGGATACTCGAAGAAGAAATGGAAGCCTCCGCTGCCGGTCTGCACTTGGAGCGTCTCCAGCCAGTCATCGCCATACTCCTCGATCAGGTCCGTCAGGCTAAGATCACCACCATGCTTTGGATCTATATCCATGACCAGCACGCCTGAGGCCTCGCCGGTGATGCCGCCCACATTCGCGTCCGGGCTCTGTCTGAACCACTTGAGGATTTGCTGAATGTCTAGGGTCGCTTCCTTCAGGCCGTTGAAGGTTCTCGGATGCTTGCCCGGGCTTTTACACTTGGCTCCCTCCCTGCACGAGCAGATGACATCTGCGTCCGGCGTGTGCAGGGGGATGACGGGCACGCCGCGCGCGGCCCACATCAGGGCTGCTTCCTCATTGCTGGCGAAAATAGGGCTGTTTTCCTGGGGTTTGTCGCTAGACCCCCCGTCAGTTTGACCCCCCCCCTGTGGCCATTCAGTGGGTTCCACGTTTTCAAAACTGTCGGATGTGTATTCACCACTGCTACACCTGCTTTCTGTGACTTCGATCAGCCCGTCGAAAGCAGTTTGCAGTTCCCTTCTCTTCTTGTCCCGGAGACGCTCGCTCTCCATCCTGTCTGCAAACGTCATTGCCTGAGCCATCTTGATGAGGCGCTTGCAGAAGGCTTCCGCCTCGCGTAAGGGATCGCCGCCGGCGCTTTTAATTCGCTCGAGGTTTCCGGAGATGACGGTTTCCGCGCGCGTCCAGGAAGCCTTGATCACTGCATCATCTGTGACCGAAGAGCCGTCGCTTTTCACTTTCTCAAGCTCTATGCGCTCCGGGAGGTGCTTCCGGATAGCTTCCCATAGAAGATCGACCGTGATGGCTGCCGCTGGATTCTTGCCATAGTCCGGAGAGTTCTTAGCTTGAATCAGCAGCCACTCTACGGCCTCGCCCAAGTAGTCATGATCATAAGAGGTCATCATCTGAGTGACGCCGTCGGCGCGCCTGACCTCGAAGAGCTGGTGCCCGCATTTGATTTCGGCAGCATCGAGCGCGGCGAAAGCGCGGCACATGAACTGATCGGCATTCTCATCTTTGCCCGTATAGTCGAGTTGGCGGGCGGCCCATTTATGTGCTCTGAAGATTGGAAGATTCTGACCATTCATGAGCCCGTGTATGCCATTGGCCACGCGCGTCGCCTTGTTGGGAAATTCGAGTAGGTTAAGGATGCGATTCTTCACAAACAAGAACTGCTGGTGATTCTTGTTGTAGGTGCGCGCATCTCTGTTGGTGAAAGGCCTCGGCGCGGGTGGTGCCGCCGGCGTTGTGAGACTGAAAGTAGAAGGCTGTGCGCTCATTACGCTGCTGCTCTCCTTTCAGTGAGCTGTTGCGTCGGATAACAATAGAAATCTCGCGGGTGCTGAAATTCGCAATTGACAGGTGAAAGGTTTTCGTTTATTTTCATGGCGGTCACCGTCCATAGAGTCAAAGAAGAAACCTATGAAGCCGCCGAGAGTTGGATCCTCTTGGCGGTTTCGCTTTTAAGGTATGAGCGTGTGCTCAGCCTCTCCCCTCAAAGTTAAAGCCCTGAATGGTAGCGACTCCAGTCAGGGCTTGAATCACTGGCCGCCCGGCGCCGCCAGTGGGAAACTTGACATCCGTGCCGGTCGCTAAATCAGCAGGGACTAATTTGAATTTTCAAAAGAGCAAAGAGCCTATGACTTCGTTACTATAGAACTGAAAAGCGGACTTTTTGAGAAAGAGAAGAGGCGGATACTACATGTTGGGAATTTATACTATTAGTAGTATCAGTCCCTTCTCAGCTCAAAACGAAAAAGGGTCTGCCCCCAAAGCATCATTACTGACACTTCAGAAGCAGACCCTACTCTCGTGACCGCACGCCGCTCTGCGTTGTGCGGATAGAATCTGTCGGCCCTTGGGGCCTGAATCAATCGTCCCGAGTTGGCGACTCTAGCAGGTAATGCGTGCCCTTTGGACACTGCCGCTTGGAGCGCTCCGCTTCGAACTGCGCAAACCATAGCACGGAATAAAAAAGACGCAAAGAAGTTTCTGCAAGATGTTGTGGCGCCCCCTATTGTCTGCATACTATTAATAGTTGGCCCAAGCAGAACGGTATCTGATCCGATAAAGAGATCAAGCATTTTTCGCTTGTGACTATCCTCGTGAATGTTTATCATGTGTTTTGACACAAAAAGAGCGCCCCGCTAAACCGGGTTGGTTCTTTTAGGTTCAGGGCCTGATCGTTGAGCTTCCAACTTCGAGCGATCAGGCTCTTTTACTGTCCCAAGCCGCTAGTCAAAGCTATGCACTTTCAGTGCAAGAGTTTCAGTTGCTACACATCTCTAATTTGCGTTGGAGATGCAGCAACATGCCAGTAAATCGCTGTACTTAAATCTCTGCACTTTCAGTGCAGCCGAAATTTAGTTTTCACGTGCGCGCTCACAACCGGCGCGTGATCAAATTCCCTTCACTCTATGATGGTCATTGCCGCCCGTCGTGACCCTCAACCATGTGGCGCTCCATCAGCGTCTCCAGCCTGTTGAGAGCCTCTTCGGTTTTGATCTGCGCGTCCGCCAGGGCTGCGATCCGTACATCAGCATTCGACTGTTCGGCCTCTGCGCGATCATGTCGCGCATCGTGGCGCTGGATCATCTCCGTCAGCAGCCTGATACTTTCCACTATTGATTCTTGTCGCTCGTCTGCGCGCTTCACTAATTGATTGAGCGCGACGAAAGCTTGCTCCAGGTTGACGACTCTTTCTTCTACGCTCATATCTTCCCTCTCTTCAAAACGCTTCATCATCTCCGAGCCCGAGCTCGCCGGCGCGCTTCGCTGATGGATTCCTGAGGGCTGCGCGCGTCACCTGCTGAATGAGATTGAGAGCCGATTCGATCAGGTCGGCTGGCGCCACGTCGGCCACGCATGAAAGGTTGACGCCCCGGCCCTGCTCGTCGGTGATGACGACGATCTCGACGCCAGGGCTTGCGGCCACGTCGCCGGCGTCTCCGCTCTCCATCTCGCTCAATTCGATAAGTTCATCCTTCATGCCGGCCCCTCATTAATGCATAAATACATATTCCGGTCAATGATTATCTGTTCGTAAACCTTTTATTCTGAATAACTTAAAACCTTAAATACGGAAATCCTTAAAACCTTAAATCCTTAAACTAGCCGCCAAAGCGTTTCTGCAAGAGCTTTAAGATCTCGTCTTTCATTTTCACATTTTGCTGGAAGCACTTGATCTTGATCTGCGCATGCAACTCCACGGGAATGTCAATGGTGTAACGTGTCGTCTTAACCTTCACCTGCTTCTCAGGCTCTATCTTAGTGACGGTCGCGCCGCCCGTCACCCACTCGTCGGCCGTCTCGGCCTTGCGCTTGGTGGGCTTGGGCTTGAAGTTTACTTTCTTCCCCATTACTTCATCAGCTCCATCACTTCATCTGTCAGGGCCTCTATCTCACGCGACGCCGTGCCTCCCGGCTCCGTCTCTAAAACCGTCTTCCCCTGGCCGGCGCTCTCGGCGAAGCTTACCCGTTGGCAGATCTGTGACCGAAGCACCGGCAGGTCATACTCGGAGAGGGCGTCTGCGACATCGCGGCCGATGGCCGTGTTGACGATCTTTCGGTTGATCACGAACGCGCTTTTGATCCCTTCCTTGAAGGGCTTGACATCAATAAGCAGATCGACGATCTCTTTCGCCGCCCACACGTCATAGGGAGAGGGCTGCACTGGGATAAGAACTATATCGCTCGCCATGATCGCCGAGCGTGCGACCGCTGAGACGCGGGGCGGACCATCCACAATAAGCACGTCATAATTTGAGGCGAGTTTTGGCAGTTCGGTGTGAAGGGTTGGTTTTGGCATCCCGACGACGGGGAAAGACTCTTTATCGTCGCGCAGCTCCGACCAGTCGAGCGCGCTGATCTGCTGGTCGGCATCTACCAGCATCACACGCAAGCCGCGGCGCGCCAGACCGGTTGCCAGGTGTACGGCCAGAGTAGTCTTGCCCACGCCGCCTTTTTGATTGAGTAAGGAGATGATCATTTAAGGTTTTAAGGAATTAAGGTTTTAAGGATTTCCGTCCCGTATCTGCTCCACAACTTCGATAAGAGCGTCCAGTCGCTGGTCCGTGTGCGTCTGGGCCTCTGCCAGGCTCACAAGGGCCTGCTCAGTGCGCGCCTGCGCACGGCCCAGGTCGCTTACGATCTCCGTCAGTGCGGCCAGATTGGTCTCTACACGCGCCTGCGACTCGCCAAGCTGGTTGATCCAGGCGTCGTGCTGGTCCATACGCTCATCGCGGTTGCGAGCCAGCTCGACGAGCATCTGGAAAGAACGCTCAAGGTCGCCTAATCGCCTGTCGGCGCTGGCAGCCAGGTCCGTGAGGGCATCAATGCGCCCGTCGTCTCTATTGGCCCTTTCCTCAGCGCTGGCGGCCAGTTGGGCCAGCGTGGCGAAGGCGTTCTCGAGTTTCAGGACGCGCTCTTCTGTGGTCATTTCCTGGTCACCACCTTCTTTGCTTTGCTCTCTAACGATTCCAGCGCGAGCTGCAACATGCCGGCATTAGGGATTTCGTCATCCTTTAGCTGCTCCCACCTGGCGACGGTAGAAAGTGCCACATCCAGAGATCTCGCCATCTCTTCTTGGCTAAGCCCCAATTTGCTGCGTCGTTCTTTTAGTTCATGTCCAGTCAAAGGCGTGCCGGTCACGGCGGGCTTTGGCAAGCGCGGCAATAGATTGGCGTTCAGTCTTGGCTGATGCTGCCTAATCAATATGGCTTCCATTTTCAACCTGCCTACTTCACTGAAGGTTTCACGGTATGCGATGTGAAGTGACGCACCCGCTTTTAATTGCTGTCTCAGGTGATGCCCCTTCCATCGCTGGTTGATGTTTACGCTTTGCCCAATGTAGAGCAGGCTGCCTCCACTAGACATAACGCAGTAAACACCGGCGATAGCTGGCAGCAAATTGCGTTTGCCGTACTCCACGAAACGCCAAAGGCGCGGATTCAAGATCGTGTTTTGGCTGGCGTCTTTGCTTTCGGAACTGGCCCGCGCTTTGGACGCTCCATCTTCAGGGCTGTGTCGGGAATTTCCCAATACTCGCCGACCGGCGAAGGTTTGCGCTCGGCGCCGGGTACTAAATTGGCTTCCAGCCAGTTGAGAGCCGTCCGATAGTTGATGCTCATCTGTTCGGCGAATTGCTTGGCGGTCATCACCCGCGGCAGTTTCTTGCTCATGTCGCATAGCATACACCCCTCTGTAACTAATCGTAAAGACATTATTTCACCTCCCCTGTAAAGAATCAAGAGAAATCTTTACAGGGGTACGAAAGAAATAGCTTGCATTTCTTTACAGGGGTGTGTATAATTCTTTTTGTCAGCTAATGATTGCTGGAAAGATAAGGAGATAAGCAGATGATCACATTCAATATCGGCGACAAAGTGCAAGTGAATAAGTCCCGCAATCGACGCAAAGACAAAGTAACGGGCGAAGTGGTCGAGATCCTGTCTGATACGCGAGTGCTGGTCTACTGGCCCTACTTGAATATGAATACCAGCTATCGCACCAAAGTCTTAAAGAAGGTCTAAGGAAAGGATCAAAGCAGATGTTCATTATCGAAGAGACAGAATTGGCGAAGGCGATTGAGAGGGCAAGGGAACTGCATCCGACGGTCCGCGTCATCGTCTTCGGCGAGTACACCGTGACCGGCAGCCAGTGTCATTTCCACCAATAGCTGCGAATAGCCAGCACTAATACAGGAGTTTTAACAACAATGGACGCGACTCTAAACAATGAAAGCTGCGAACAGGTTGGAGCCTCACAGGAAAACACGAGAACAGATAGGTTGAATCGTGTGCCTTGTGTGCCAGTCGGATTCGAGAGAGATGCGGACGGCTCGTACCACGTCCATTTCAGCGTTAGCGATCTGGTTTGGGTTTCGCACCAGCCGGATTTAGTAAGCGCACAACTAGCTTATGACCAAGCGGTTCAGTTGGCACAGCTATATGCGGCGGGAGAGCCTAACAATGAATAGAAGGATAACGGTCCGTTGGGCAGCATGGTGCTTCGAGTCGCCTTATGTTCACTACTGCGTAGCCTACTTAACCGACAAACAATACCAAAGATTTTCTTTTCTCTCAGAGCGCGAATCCCTATCCGCAGCTTATGAATATGCAACACGGATGAGCAGGCAATGAAGAGATTTGGTGCGGTGAAGAAAAGCGTTTTGCCGCCTGTAGGCAAAGTTGAATGCCCTACCTGCGAGATAAAAGATGTGCGAATGGGATGACACAAAAGAACTGCGCCGTGTTCGTATCAGCGTGAGGCGTTTCGAGAAGTACGGCATCGAGCGGGGCGACACGGCGATAGTCGTCATGAATGGCGATGTCCGAGTGGGTGAGCTTGGCTACTTTGCTGTCACATGTAACCGTCAATTCGATCCGACCCACTATAAGCAGTTCTCTTTCGTCTGCGAGCAGGATTCGACTTGCTCCGACGGATATTACAACGGCCCACGCACAGTCGAGAGTCTTTGCCTGCGCCACGATGATGTGAAGAAATGCAACGCTCATCACAACGCGACCGCATACGGGCGGGTATGCGCTATTGAGCGAGATGGCCAGCCAATCGAGACTGCGTTATGCCTGCGCCCCTTCGATGAACGCGAGAGCGTGAGCGAAGTGATTTCACTCAGGCCTGCGGCGAAGCGCAAAGCCTGCATCAGGATCACCAACGGTGCTACGAACGCCGGCGGTATCAAAGAAGGTGACACCGTTGAATATCGGCCATCCGCGGAATTCAAGGATGGCGATCTGGTTGCTTTCAAGGACGAGGCCGGGGATGTTCATGCCGCCTATCTCTATCATTGCAACGGAAAGCAATATAAATACTTCTCAAAGACCCGCCACGATACCACCAAGCGCAAGATGCATTACGACCTCGCGGAAATCTTCGGCATCTGCGAGCCCCGGCAGGAGAACGCGCAGCAGGGCAACCGCCTGCCAGCCTCATTCAGATCGCCAAAAGGTCAGGTCAAGCGAGAGATAGTCAGCGCAGGCTTCGACTGGTCTTACTTCGGCGTTCACAAAGGCGACGAGTTGACGGTTGAAGAGAGCGGCGAAGCACCCATCGGAAAACTCGTCTACATCCACAATCCCATAAAAGACGAACACTCTTTCGCGCGGGTGTGCGACGTGTATGACGACCCCGAAGTCGGCAGTTCTCTAAGAATCGCGCTCGTCACCAACGACGAGAGAGCGTGGATAGATGTGCCTCTCTTTTGTGTCGTCGGCCCTGTCGTTAAAGTCAATCATGAGAACTGCACCCCTACCAGGATCAATGACCTGCGCGAGCAAATAGCAAGGCTCAAAGACGAATACGACGCCATCTGCAATACCTCGCGCATCGCTGAGATAGAAAAGGAAATCTACGACCTTGAGCACCCGCCGGAGGAGAGCGCGCCCAAAGATGAAGATGATTTTGAGTGGCCGGATGAGATAGACGGCTGAATAAGGATTGGGACGCAGCACGCACCGATCAAAGTTTGAGCTGCGCCCTTAACACCCACTTTCACCATGTAAGGAGAAAATCAGATGCGAGAGAAATCTATCACGAAGAAAGCGCAGGAGAACAGAGCGACCATCACGCGCAAAGACGTGCAGAGTAATCCGAGCAAGAACCTCATCACGCCAGAGCAGGCCGCACGCATCGTTGATGGCTGGGTACTATCCTTCTTCTATGATGATGAAGCAATCGGCGACCTGCTTTTGATTCTTTATGCGCTGGCTTACAGCCGCGATATGACGAAGCGGGAAGAGATCATTATCTCAATCGAACGGGTGCTGATGCCGTTCGCGCCGACCGTCTGTGATGGACTGCGCCAGTTGCTTGAAGAGCGTCGTGTAGCAGCAGAGAAAGGCGGCGCGTAATGCAGACACAAAAGAGAGCACCCACATGGCCGGGTGTCATCTGGCAGGACTTCAGATACATCCATCGAGGCGGCGGCACGCTCGACGGTCGAAAGACGGCCGAGCGCATCCGGCTGGCTTTAGAGTCGGGGGAGCTGCCGCACAGGCAGGAGCGCGATATTGAAGTCGGCATCCACATGATGCTTCTGTGTGCTGGTAAAGCAATCTCGCATGTTGTGCCGCTGCATATTCAATATCTAACCGCGCATCAGGTCGTGCAGGACTTTCACGCGGGGCTCGCGCTCGCCACGCCCGAAGAGGCTGCCCGCGTGCTGGCGATCATCCGGGCTTCGATGGTCGTCGGCGATGCTCTTGATGGAGGGGCGCGCGATGATTAAGTCATACATCACAGCGCAGGCCCGCGCACAGCGAGCTATCAAGCGCATCTTCACCATTCAGCGTAGGTCACGGCCAAAGCCGAGACGGAGAAGGGAAAGGTAGAACTCCGGGAAGGGGGGCGCGGACTCACCCCCTGCGCCTTTCTTACTTAGCCCCAACGGTGGTAGGCTGATAGCCACCATGAACACCACTACACTGATCATTATTATCGTCGTAGTACTCGTCCTCTTCGGCGGGGGCTACGGCTTCTTTCGCCGTCGGTAATCAGGCCGGCAGGGTGAGGGCCGAACTATCAGGCCGGATCACAGGGAGTCTGCTTTTTGACTAACCTTCCTTTTGCCGTGCTCGTGCCTCTTACCTTTCGTCCACCTTCAAACCTCAGCCTGAGCGCAGCGTAGAAGGCCATAGCCCTGCGAGCTTTGCCGCCTCTGGCTTTGGATCAGCCTGGTCTGTCTCACCCACCCCCTGCAAACTCTTCAGAGGGCGCGGAGCTTTCACCTAGTGAAAAGATTTCACCGGCTGCAACCATTTCAGCCCCTGTTACAGAGATAGCCCCTGTTACAGAGACAGCCCCTATCCCCCAGACACCCCCCCAGATCACTTAAAATATTTTAAGTTGACAAGATCACACCTGAACTAACTGGAAAGGTTCTAATGGTCAAAATGACCTCACCTAAAATATTTTAGGTTGGATCATCCTTTTACGATTTCTCTTATCGCTTGCAGTTTGGCTTGTGCTTCTCTAATATGCGCCGCAACTGGGCAGTTGGTGAACCCTTCTGCTCATCGGTTGCAGGGGTGAGGACTGTAACCGAATTTGAACGGGCGCGCCGCCTCCTTGGCTGGCTGCGCCCGTTCTCTATTTATGACCAATAGGGCCTTGCTTTCCCGGAAGCAAGGGAAGTGACAGAAGATGTAAACCCTATGGTGGACGGCTGCCTTCGACGGACTGGCGCTGGCTATTGTGCAGCCATATACGCTGCGCTTTGCCCCCTGGCGTCTCTCTTTCGTCACTGATCCAGCGTCGGATACCTTCCAAATGCTTACAGGTCAATTCTGGCGCTGATCAGCGCGAGAACCCAAAATCTCTGTCGTGATCATCATGCATCGGCAGACTAGGTTGCTGCTGATCGTGCCCAAGGGGCATCCGTTCCATCGTCGGCTCGCGCCCGGGCGAAAGCGTCTGCTCAGGCGAGAAACGCTCCTTCTCGAGGCGCGCCATCTCCAGGCTGCGCTCTCTGAGATGCTCCACCGAATACTGCTCCTGTTTCACCACGAGCGCCGCCACGGCGCGGCTCGCCCCGAAGTTATCGGCCAGCCAGTGAAAGGCATCCGTCTGGGAGATGTTCTGCTTTTCATTCACATTTTGCATGTGCATCACTGCATCAAGAGAATTCCGGCAGATGACCCCGTCCCGGTCACTCATCTCGTTCTTATTGTTAACGGCCAGCACGATCTGATGCTGCGCGTCCCGGTAGACGAAATGATCATCTTGCTGCTCCCGGCCGTAGCCCATCTTCTCCATCACATCCTGGATCGGAATGTCGCGCAAA
>MWWH01000212.1_pt1 | contig 16003 bp, 13 predicted proteins | sample 1047231 | NCBI WGS metagenome assembly MWWH01 (sample SAMN06349967, study PRJNA376086) | soil metagenome | isolation source: MG3-2 sample Antarctic (ecotone) soil | place: Antarctica | collected 2015-01-13 | reverse complement strand
GTACGGCGAAGCTCATACTAAGATGCACAAGGTGCTGCCCAATGCCTGCTACATCGGCTTTACGGGCACGCCTTTGATGAAGAAAGAGAAGAACACTGCTCGACAGTTCGGCGGATATATAGACCCTACATATACGATCCGCCGCGCCGTCGAAGATAAAGCCGTTGTCCCGCTGCTCTACGAAGGGCGGCACGTCGTTCAAGATGTCAATCAAGAGGCGATAGATAGATGGTTTGAGATTGTGACGAAGCCCCTCACCCCGGCGCAGCGTGCCGACCTTAAACGCAAGTTCTCGACCGCCGACCAGTTGAACAAAGCAGACCGCAAGATTTATTTGACGGCGTTCGACATCAGCGAACATTTCCGGCAGAACTGGAAGGGAACCGGCTTCAAAGGACAGTTGACGGCTGACTCGAAAGCCTCGGCGTTGAAGTTCAAAGGGTATTTGGATGAGTTCGGACAGGTCACGTCCGAAGTCCTCATCTCCGCGCCGGACACCCGCGAAGGCAACGAAGAAGTTGACAAGGTGGGCACAGACGACGTGCAGGCTTTCTGGGCGCGCATGATGGACAAGTACGGCAGCGAAGAAGCCTACAACACGCAAATCATCAATGCTTTCAAACACAATGACGATCCTGAAATCATCATCGTTGTAGATAAGTTGTTGACGGGTTTCGACGCGCCGCGCAACACCGTTTTCTATCTGGCGCGGAGCATGAAAGAGCATCGCTTATTACAAGCCATTGCCCGCGTGAATCGTCTCTGCGAGGGCAAAGATTTCGGCTACATTATTGATTATTACGGAGTGCTGTCTGACCTAAACGACGCACTCGCGCTCTACGGCACGCTGCCGGGCTTCGACAAAGAAGACCTTGAAGGCGCGCTAACTGACATCTCGCAGGAAATCGAGAAGCTGCCGCAAAAGCACTCTGAACTGTGGGACATCTTCAAGACCGTCAAAAACAAGAAGGATGAAGAGGCTTACGAGCAAGAGTTGGCTCAAGATGATGTCCGGCAAAAGTTCTATACAAAGCTTTCAGCTTACAGCCGCACGCTCGCCACTGCTCTTTCAAGCGTGAAGTTCAATCTTGAAACGTCCGAACAAAAGATCGCTCATTACAAAAAAGACCTCGCCTTCTTTCAGAAACTGCGTGTCAGTGTGAAGAAACGTTACGCCGATGAAATTGATTACAAGGAATACGAGGCGAAAGTACAGAAGCTAATTAACACGCACGTTACATCCGAGAAAATTCTGCAAATAACGCCGCCCGTCAACATCTTCGAGCGTGAGGAGTTTCAAGCTGAAGTTGATAAGCTGCAAACCGCCGCGTCTAAAGCCGACACGATAGCGCACCGCACGAAAAAGACCATCACAGAGAAGATGGAAGAAGACCCGTATTTCTACCGTCGGTTTTCTAAGATTCTGGAAGAGGCGATTGCGGCTTACCAAGACAAGCGCATCACTGATGCTGAATATCTGAAGCAAGTTACAGAAGTAATGAACGCGGTTGTTAATCGCACCAGCGATGATCTGCCGCAGAGCTTAAAGAACCACGATGCGGCAAAGGCATTCTACGGAGTGGTCAACGACATTTTCAGCCGCTTGGATCACTCCGACCATGAATCAAAAGAAGTCGCGGCGCGTGCTGCTTTGCAGATAGATGAAATCATCCGCAAGAACAAGGTCGTTGACTGGATCGCCAACCTAGATGTGCAAAACGCCATGCGGAATGAGATTGACGATTACCTGTACGAACTGCGAGAAGAATCCGGCGTTGATCTAAGCTTTGATGATATGGATTTGATTGTTGAGAACTCTATTGATATTGCTAAGGCACGGTACGCCGCATGAGCGAGGTGGCGTTTCATTCGGTTCAATTTGGAGCTGCCGCCATTAGCTTCAGCCTCAACCATGCGGAACGTAAAAGCCTAGCGATCAGCGTTCTACCTGATCTGTCAGTTGTCGTTACCGCTCCGTTGGATAGCGACATTGAACTGATTAAACGGAAAGTAAAAAAGCGTGCGGCGTGGATACTCAAACAACAAGACTCTTTCAAAGAGTATCTTCCGATACAGCCGCCGCGCCAATACGTGAGCGGCGAAACTCATCTTTATCTCGGCAAACAATACCGCCTCAAAGTTTTCGAGGCGGAAGCGGAGTCGGTCAAACTTCGCGGTGGCTATATTCACATTGGGGTTAAAGACAAGAGTGATAAGGATCGAGTCGCTGGCTTGTTTGACGAATGGCTTCTGTCACACGCCCGCACGCAGTTCGAGCGGCGTCTTGCCGTATGTTGGGAGAGATTGCGAAAGCAGGGAATTGATCTTCCCGAACTCCGACTACGACGAATGCAGAAGCGTTGGGGAACTTGCACGCAAAACGGCACGATTTATCTGAACCCGAAATTAGTCAAAGCTCCATCTTCGTGCATTGACTATGTGATGATTCACGAACTTTGCCACCTGAAACATGCGCATCATGGAAAGCCGTTTTATGATTTACTCCGACGTTTGCTGCCAGACTGGGAACAACGAAAAGCACAACTGGAAAAGATAGTTATCTGATGTAGTGCAAGCAAAATTTACGTCCTTATCACTATCGAAGAGAAGGATGGGGAAGTAACAAAAACTCTAGCGATGCCTGGGTCATGGTGTGAAGATAAGAGAGACCATATGACGTCCTTACGTATATCAAGCTTACCAACCTTGATTACGTATGCTATGGAATGGGTTTGGTGTGGGCATTATGCTGTTGGAGTGAACAAATGCTTGAAGCTATATTTCTTAATATCGTCGCATCCATACTGTATGAGCGAAGCAGGCAGGGTTTAGGAAAATTCTTTACCGAACCACCATCTCGTAAAGCGATTAGTACCACTGCAACCGAATTTCCGAATATACCGATTGTCGAAGATGCTCTGACAAAGTGGTGCCAAAGCGACGACTTCGCCGAGCAGTTTGATGCTCTTCAGTCAGGTCTGGATCAGCACCCGGACGACCGGCTCGTTAATTCGTTTATTGATTTTGGCGGATTTTCCGATGGTATCAACAACACTCATACCAGCGCGCTCCGCGTGCTCAAAGCTTTCTTCACGCATTTAGAGTCAGAGCTTTACCAAACACCGTTCGGAGATGTCATCGAAGCGCAACGAGCAAAGCTGCGACATCAGGCAATACAATCCGGGATTCAGAATATTAGCCAGCAGATACAGCAACAGCCAGACATTTTTGAAAAGATTATAAACAAAGCCTTTGATAGTCGCTCTCTTTTGCTCGATCCTGAAATTTCTCGCCAAGGTCGGGAAAAGATTCATTTCGAGAGGATTGATTTGGCTATAGAGTTATTGAACGAAGGTAAAGCTAAGAGCGCGCGCATAAAACTCGAAGTCTTGCGAGCAAACCTCGCCGATCAGACTACCTCTGCGGATTTGCGCTTCCGCCTCGCCGCCAATATCGGCTCTTGCGCATTAGAAATGGATGACTTCGAGACCGCGCGGGGCGAGTACGAAGCGGCAATCAGCCTCAAACCAGATCATCATTTAGTGCTCTCATACGCTGCACAGGCGGCCATGCTCGATGGGGATAGTGAGGCTGCGCTTAACTTCGCACAGCGTTCACGACCGACAGACGAGCGAGGCTCGCAGATTACGTCCACCTATATCCGAGTGCTGCATCATGTAAACCGTGATTGCGAAATCGAAAACCTTCTGCGCGCTGAAGAATGGATTGAGCTAGACCCGAACTGCGCCTTTGCATTAGGTCTGATCCGGCTCGGCGGACAAAGTTACGATCAGGCTGAAGCCTACTTTAGAACCGCATTGCGAGGCGACGTTAAAAACCCATACGCGCATCGCCTGTTGGCACAAGCCATCATCCTTCCGATTGATGAAGTGATTCACAATAACCCGCCGTCACGGTTGTCCAGAGAGATGCAGGCGCGGATTGAGGAAGCGGAAAATCATCTAACACGCGCCGTTGAAGGTTTTGAGCCTTACGAGAAGCCGGGACATTTGTATGAAGCCTTGCTCCAGCGCGCCTATGTGAGAGGTTTGCTGGGACAAACTTTTCTGTCGTTGGCGGATTGTGACCGACTGCTCGCCACCAACCCGAAAGACGCTGAGTCGTTGAAGCAGAAAGCTCATACACTGCTTTTTGACGGGAGGATAGACGACGCACTTCAGTGTTTCGCTGCAATTGAAGACGAGGATCAGCGGCGTGATGCCACACTCTCCATCGCTCTTGCTTATCACCGAAAGCAGCAATACAGTCACGTTGTTAACTTATTGGCAGACGACTGGCAGCCCTCCGACCCGTCACGGCGGCAAATGATACTCGCCGATTTACTTCTCTCGGCTTATCACTATACGGGCAACACCGATGGCATCGCCGCTATAATTGATGACCTTGAGCGCGAGCGGGCAAATGACCCTGACGCGCTCGTCATCATCGCCCGCCAATTCATAAGAGCCAGTCTGAAGTCGGAAGCACAAGAGCGTTACACAAAGGCGCTTGCGCAAGCCGCGCATGGTAATCAACATGACCGCATCAGCCTCGAAGCAGCTGGCTTCTACTTCGAGGCAGGAGAATGGGCGAAGGCTGTTCCGCTTTACAGAGATACGGTTGACCAATCCGGAGACAACCTCTTAGTTCGCAATTACCTGACAAGCCTTTACAACTCAGGCGCACGCCGCGATGCGCTTAATCTGGCTCAAAAACTGCGCGATGGCGGAGAAGCCATCCCCTTTGTTAGTGAAATTGAAGCACTTGTACTCGCCGCTATTGATAAGAATGAGGAAGCTTTAACACTCTTCTCGCAACTTGCCCAACGCGAACCCCAGAAGGTATCCCATCGGCTCTGGGTGATACATTTGCAACGCCGGTTAAAGAATTACGATGCAGCGCGTGAAACGCTTGCCGGAATTAGCTTTGAAGAAGTCAAGAATGATGCCCATACGCTGATTCAAGTTGCAACGCTCCGTCAACAACTCGACCTTGGCGGCGACTTGCCATTTGCTTACCGCGCACGGCGGATCGGCTTCAACGATCAAGATGTGCATAACGCCTACGTTCAACTATTTATGGGTCATACCCGGCGTGAAAGCGGTGATTTAGATGTTGAGTGTGTAGCTGTCGATTTTGCAGTTCATCTCAAGGACTCGAAAAGAGACGAGAAAACCTATGTGATAGTCGAGCAGGAAGAGCACGACCCACAACATGATGAGATTCCCCCAAACGACCCGCGTGCCGTTAAATTGCTCGGTCTGCGCACAGGAGACCGCGTAACGTTTAACGAAGGCAGGATGGACGAGATCGAATACGAGATCGTTGACGTGCAGAGCAAGTACGTTTATGCGTTTCAGCAAACCATCATCAGGCACACCGAATGGTTCAGCGGGAGCGGCGCAATGTATGTGATGAATGTCGCTGACGGGGACTTCTCCAAGTTCTTCCGTATGCTTGATGGTCGGGAACAACATCAACAAACAATTGCGGAGATGTATCTCGAACGCCGGTTGCCGCTTGCAACGCTGGCACAGCTAAAGGGGAAGAATCTTTTTGAGACTTGGGCGTCGCTCGTGCATAGTAACGACGCACGATTATATGTAACGACCGGTGACCCGTCTGGAATTCAACGTGAAATCGAGATACTCGGTACGAGCGATGCGGTTGTTCTGGAACTGACCGCACTCCTCACACTCTGCCATCTCGATCTGCTCGACAATCTCCAGCGAACATTCCGCCGTATCATCATTGCTAAAGTAGTGTTCGACAAACTAAATAATTGGATAGCAGAACTCAAAAGCCAGACGCCGTACAGGATGATTGGTGCGAAGCAAGGACAGTATTTCCGGCAGGATATTTCAGAAGAGATGATCGCCCATCGCCGGGACTTTCTAAATAAGATCAAGTCATTCGCGGAGCAACACGCCGAAGTGCTTCCGGCTGTCAAAGTATTGGACGTGCCGAGCGAGCAACTCGAACAGTATGGAAAGGTTTTGGGTATGAGTGCCGCATCCCTTTTCGTAGCAAGCGAAGTAAAAGTGCCGCTTTACGCGGACGATGTAGGACTCAATCAAATCGCACCCAGCCAAGAGTGGCAGGTTCAATGTGTCTCGACGCCAGCCGTTCTCTCTCGAATGAAGTCGCGCGGGCTACTGAGTGCTATTGAACATTGCGCCGCGCTTAAAACCCTCATCCTCGCCAATTACCACGTTATCTCCGTCAATTCGCAGCAACTGTGGTGGATGTGCCAAAGCGAGGGAATGAAGGCGACACCATCAATGGAGCGCATCCTGAAGCTAATGATACAAGGCCCCGAATGGGAAGATGAGTCGGTATTGAGGGTAGCTGCCGAATTTACCTATCTTATGTGGCTTGGAACGCGAGAGCATGATGAGAAGCTACGACTAATGGATACCGTAGTCGGCGCGATCTTGTCCGGCAGAGACGAAGCGCGAATGAAAACTCGGCTGAAAGGGGCACTGGAGAAAACCTTTGTACATCTCTCGCGTGCGTTGCCGTTGATATATAAGCGCATTGATTCCTATGAACGGCTATCAGATAGCCAAAATGTGGAGGCCGAAACGGAGGGAATCGAACCAACTCCAATCACTCCTTAGAAAGGTCTAATCGAAAGCTAAATAATAGCGATATATACATGGGCGCAGTCCCGTGTGGAATTATTGAGGCTTTCAGAGGCCAGTCCAACCAAGTAATGGAACGCCTTGGCTAAGCCAATCGGAGTCCGAGATGATCACATGGCGCATCCGTGAGGTCTTGCTCCACACCTAAGTAATCTTCCGTCGTCTGGATTGATTCATGGCCGAGCGAAAGTTGTATCTGATCGAGTGCCGCGCCACCTTTGTACGCCAGCTTCGCAAACGTGCGACGCAGATCATGCGGGGCAACTCCAGCATGTTTTAGCTTCTCCGCATAATCAGCCACGATATTACGAATTGCCTGCGGAGTGATGCCTTCCCCAACAACATGATCGCCTTTATTGACAGCACGAAAGACAAGTCCATCAGCAACACCGCAGCAACTGCTCCACGCATCTATCGCTGCTTTCGTCCATGCAGGCATCGGCACGCTTCGCACCTTATCGCGCTTGCCGATTAAGTCAACTAACACCCACCGCCCATCGCGTTGCTGAACGTGTTCAAAAGATAAGTTCGCAGCCTCCGCACGCCTGAGTCCACAACCAATTAGCACAGCGAGCAGCGCACGGTCACGCAATCCCTTCAACGTGCGAGTGTCGGGAGCACCAAGCCACGTTTGCGCCTGCTCGCGTGTCAGCCAATTGCCGGTGCGTCTGCCTTCTTGTCGCGCGCCCTTAACGGCACGGATGCCGGAAGCGATCTGCGGATCAAGCGCGCCGTTGTCGGCGGCTTCCATGGCGAGCTTGCGAATCGCCGATAGTCGTTGGTTGATGCTCGACGAAGATAAACCTGTCTCACGCAATTCAGCGGCATAGCGCCCGACGAGTGCTTTGTTAAGCATGGGTCTGCCTGCTTGTGCGTGCCAGCGAAAGAAAGCAACTAACGCACGCTCGTAAGCGCGACGACTATGCTCGCTCGGCAGCCCGTCCAGCACCATCTCTATCGCTTGCGCTTCCGCTGCCGTCATCCGACTTATTACTAAAGCTTGATCTACCATGCTCATTGCTTAAGTTTCCCGCTTGCTCGATTCAACAATCTTAACTGATTAATTGCGGTAATCCTCCAGCACCATGATTGATGAAGAAAGCGGCGTTGCGGCTAAGGCGTTCGCCAGCCTTCGATCATCGGTGATCTTCTTTGCGCCCATTGCGGCGGCAAGCGCAACATACGTGCAATCGTAAACTGTGCGTGCATGGGTGGCGGCCATCTCCAGTGCGTCATCGAGCAAATCGAGCGCCGAGTAGTAATCAATCGGCAAAGATTTGAACTCCGTGACGATGCGCCGCGCCTCCGGCAACGTTAGTTCGCCACGTTGCGTGACCTTTTTCCACAGAATGTTTGTGAACTCGGAGGGCATTAAATCAGGTGCAATTAATTGATGCCCATCGGCGAAGAACTTTACAGCAAGGTCTGTGTGGACTTCCGGCACATAGAGTTTGACAGCAACGCTGGCATCAACAACGAAGAGGCTCACCGCTGTCGATCCTCGGCGATCTCATCGGTGCTGTCGCTATGTTCGCGGTTTGCGAGCTGCAAGCGTATCTCGGCAGCGACCGCCAAACACTCCGCCATGCTTTTCTTTTCTTCAGGGTGAGCTGCGCTTGGCATAACCTTACGCACGACAAGGTGCGAAGCGTTTGTTGAACTATCATTGTGCTGAATGGTAGACATGTGACTCTTCCTTTACTTTAACTCTCGTTAGGCAGTCTGCGGCTGGCGTGCAAACTCGGCTTCGAGACGCGCCGCTTCCGCCTCGTCTGCGGCGACCATCGCCTCGATCTCTTCGCGGTTCGCATGATAGTAAGCGAGCGCGGCGTGAACGCCAGCCAACGTTAGGTGTTTATATTTACGAACGATCTCTTCCGGGCTGTGACCGAGGTTCGAGAGGATAGCGATGCGGTGAACAGTAATTCCAGTGCCACTGATCCGCATCCGGTTATGCCGTAGTTCAGGTGAGCGCGTGAGTAGCGATGAGATTTCCATGTTCATGTAAATCTTATTCCTCCTGTACGGACATACAGCAAAAGACTGAGTGTAAGTTTACCACAAGCAAGTTCTCTCTCAAATACCTTTCCATAAATCACATTATCATAAGCTATTTTCCAGACAAGAAGAAGATGATTTTGTCCTAAGAGAGATCGCAACGACTACTGCTAGTTTATTCGCCGCGTGCGCGCCGTCCTTCATCTTCTAACGCTTGAAGTTCGGTATCTGTCGGGGCTTCAGTTTGTGAGCTGTGCCTTACATATACCTTATCTTTTTCCAAACCCTTCCTGCCTCTTTCGTCAATAAGAACATCTTTGGAGGCTCGGTAAGGTAATTTTTCAGGCTTGCGGATGACTTCGAGTTTTCCAACTTTGCCCAATCTATAATTTACTATTTGATAGCGAACCGTTATTACAGGGTCGGTCAAGTCCGCTAAGATTTGCTCTATGCGGTCTTGTGTAACACTACTATCAGGCGCGGCATAATACCCTCGTGTCTCATTATCGAAGCCAACGATCAAGTAACGCCGTCCGCTTGATTTCGTAGTGGCTAAACCCAATACGTCTTTGGCTAATTCCGCTTTTTGCTTTTTCGTATCAAGGCTCAATTCTCGCTTAAAATCAACATTCGTTGTTTCCCATTCTCTCACTAATTCGTCAATGAGTTTTGATTCGAGCGTAAAGTCACGTCGAGTTTCCCAAACCAATCCTTGATACGTTGGAGTCAATCTAGCGTGATAACCAATTGGGCTACGAGACTTGAGGAAAAGCCTATCCGCTAACAACTTCGGTAGATCATAGAGATACTTCTGTAATTCAGCCCTGTGTTCATTAGATTGTGGTGGTGGTGGAGCTATATTGAAGGCAGCTAAAACAGGGTCGCGTTCTACATCTTTCAGCCAAGCGCATTCTGGGTCTGCTTTCTGTTGCGGGCTTAGTTCATTGACAAGGTGCAACATTGCCTGTTCTTCAGGGTCAAGCTTTTGCTGGCAAATCTCCGTCCAGTAATCCGTTGAGTCGGACAAAACTTTCCTTCCAAGTGGAGTGATATTCCAGTTGTATTTTCCTTTCTCCGCTAGTCCAGCATTTGATAAAAGGTCAAGGGCGTGAAACATGCCGTGCCGCGCGTCCGAGGTATGAAACTCTGGGCGCTGAACAACATCCTCTCCAAAAAGTATGCGCTGAATTACATGCTCGCTTAAATGAGGGTTGAATTTTTCTCTTTCCAATGTTTGCAAAACGTGGTGGCACCATTCTATGAAGTCCATATAAATGATTCTTCTAACCTCTTAGCGTTATACAAAGGCGTTGTGTATTTTAAGTGATTATAATCAGAATAACTGTTTGACTAATTTAGCTATTGCAGTCGAAGCTTTGCCCAGCGGAACAAGTTAGAAGGATTCTGTTAGCCGATGTAAAAACTTGATTTCTTTTAGGGACGTGCTGTTATCAATCTAGCTCCTTCATAATCATTAGGTAGCTTCGGTTTTTGCAAATACCTTCTAAGCTTGTTACAAAGTTCGCTTCGTTCTCTACCACTTTCATGAGATAGCGGTTCCAGTATCTTAACCCTGCTCTCCAGCAATTGACTTACAGTTATCAATATTGAACGAACGTTTTCGATTGACCTAAATATGTAGTCACGGAGAGTCTGAATATCATCGGAAGATATTCGGGTACCCACAGGATGAGCAATATCCAGTTCATTGCGAACAACTAAAATCGGAATAATTTGCTCTTCAATTTGGTCATCGCTATAACCAATCGTTTTACATTTCTCCCGAACTTTGTCCCGATTGCCTCCGAACAGCGTCTCAAGGCATTTAGACAGGTTCAAAAAGACCTCTGCCGAGATGTTCAGAAGCGGTACATGTACCTCATGTGGAGATACAAGACGCAAAGCTTGCTGAAAATAAATTGTTGCGACGATCAACCTCTCTGCCGGAGGAACAGGGAGATCAACAAAGCCGAAAGCTTTGTCTAAAAATACTTTCCTTTGCTCGGTATCTAAGATCATCAAGCGATGCGCGAATCCTGTTATTAAATAAGCAAGATCAAAATCAGGTGCGATATGGCCGGTGACTTCTTCAACACCTATGAATGTATCGAAAAACAAAGAGAGGTAAGCTGGAATCCAAAACACAATCCGGTCAATAAGTATATGAAGGTGGTTGTCGGAGTCGGCTCTACAAGTGGCGACAAAAACGTTGTGGTTAAATTCTATATTGATCCCAAATTTTAATTTCGTTTCATAGAGCAATGGTCTTATAAAATCATCAGAATGTGCTGCTATGCGTCCAGTATGACCATGTACAGTGAATTGCGTTTCGACACCGGGCATTCCCATAGCTCTCGGCTCTGAACGCTCAGAAGAACCAAATATCTCCTTCGGTGATAGAGTGACCCTAACCGATACTTCGGCAGGCCAAACGATTGTGTTCAGCGCTTTTGGTTCAACAATGAGAGTTCTTACACCCGGAATGAGATACGACATTGATAGATTATATTGGGCTATTCGGATTCAAGAGCGCTTTAATTACCCTCATGTCTGTGATAAGAATTTATCTGACGGTCACGACTTTTACTGACTTACGCCATAAAATTACAGCTATCTTTGGCTTTGCACATAAAGTCACCTCTGCACAAAAAGTAATCAGGTTGCACAAAAAGTCGGTAAGTTTAACGACAAGGAAATTTCACCAATTTCACTAATACTACGAATCGCAGAGCGACCAATATTGATTCCATCTGCTGCTAGGCTGGCTCCGATTGACTGAAGCAATACGATGAACGTGTCTGTCTCGTATGCTAAAATACCTACAGAGTCGGTAGGTGTGAGGCCGCCTTTAATCCAAGTCCAAAGTCGGCTTGCGACATCCAGCCGCTCTGGGCAAAGCATGGGTCTCCCCATGTAACGTGTATAACTTTCAGCATAGCTAGAGGTCAAACGAACATGGCTAAAAATACAGGACAAGGCTCTCGTAAAGGTTCAGTCGATAAGCGCACGCAAGTCGAAAACCCGAAGACCAAAGATTTCGTCAAGCGCAATGAAGACCCGAACAGCCCGCATGATGGCGAATTTATGGATGTCAAAAAAGGTGGCAAGCCATTCAAAGGCGTAGCGAAAGAACCCGACGGGCGACGTACCGGGGGTGTCAGATAAATTGTCTAAACGAGTTTCCGTCCAGTGAAGGTACGCGCCCTTCAAAGATGATTGAAAAAGCGTTCATCGCTTGACTCCAATGCGGTATCGGCATCGTCCACTTTTTAGCGATATTCCGCAAGGCTAAATACAACAGCTTGAACGCCGCTTCGTCGTTTGGAAACGACGCTCTGGTCTTAATGACCTTCCGCAAACTCATGTTCAGAGACTCGATGGCATTGGTCGTGTAGACTGCCCGCCGAATATCTTCCGGGAAGCCGAACATCGGAACAATGCGCGCCCAATTCGCTTTCCATGATTTCGCAATTGAAGGATACTGCGCATCCCACATTTGCGCGAACTCGGTGAGTTTGTGTTCAGCCTCTTCGACCGTTGCCGCACGGTAGATCAGCTTCAGATCAGCGGCCACTGCTTTGCGATCTTTGTACGACACATAGGCCAGCGAAAAGCGACTCGATTTTTGCACTGTAATGTCCAATCGGAATAACAAGCCCCTTTATATCTAACCTGCGGAGAGGCTTTCAATGGTGGTCATTGCCAAACACAAAGCTCGTTATGTTGCTTAATAATACCATGACTAAATGTAACCTCAACTTTGCCAGCAGCAAGGAAATCAATTGGTCAATTCATCTCTTTTGACTAATGGCTGCTCCGCTACTTTAGAGACAGCTAGTCTGATTTACAATAAGAGTGTGTGAGTGTATATACACTTATTTGTACGTAAGGAAATCCCATAAACGAGTTAGTACGGAGCTAGTTGGCCCGCACAATTAGACGCTAGATGTAAAGGCTATGGCACGTGTCCATCCAACCCCTTCACAAAAGCAAAGGCTGCTCGAAGCAAACGCTTTTCGCTGCTGTGTCTGCAAGCGATCAAGTGTTGGTTTCAATCTTCACCATATCGACGGAGATTCATCTAATACGGTTGATCCAAACTTGGCCGTCCTTTGTGTGGAAGACCACGACAAGCATCATCGACCTGGTGAATACGAAGCCCAGACTAAACACCTTGAATTAGACGCAACCGAGATTAGAAGATTAAAGGGGTCATGGGAGGCTTTCGTCGCTGAAGCTAAAAAGCCAAATCCAGTCGTCTTGGCCACAATTTCATGCTACGGGACTAAAGAGCTTATCCACTCATTGCAACTCGTGATGCAGTGGCCAGACGAACGAATCGAATACAAGAGGTCCTTCCACCTACTTGATGGGGACCTCGATCATCTAACAGATGAAATTTTTCAGGAACTGGCCTCTATTGGTCCGAATGTGATTATGGCTGTTATCAACCAGCCACTGCCTGTCGAGCATTGCCCTTGCTGCGGTACAGGGTTCAGTCGGACGATGAAGCCTGCTGTTGCGGCCAGATTAACTGATTCTAGATGGGCGACAGATTCTTCTTGCAGCATCTACGTTAATCCTAATCAACCATCGCTTGTTCTCGTTTTCTCTTTGAAGGAGCAAGAGTTGTTCAGTAGCAGCCTTCATCTATGTCAAGGCAGTCATCTGCATTATTCAGCCGATGGTATAGATGACCGCGTCGCGGTAAAATCAACGCCAAGTGTCCGAGCCCAAGCAACACAAATAATTAAGCATGTGCTGAATGAGTGGACCCCGGCGAACATATTTATTGGTACAGGTGACCCTGACGCACCTGTGTTAATTTCCGCTTTGGATTTACCAAAGGTCTGGGAATCAAGAGTTGCCAAATAATACTTATAAGGGGCACACCTTGCGAGACGCGCACCTGAATTCAACCATTCCGTACATCTGTTATTGGTCAGAACAACTCTTTTGTGTGTGGGGTCATTGTCACTATGCGACCGCAATTCGCGGACACTGCCCCCGCACACGTTTTCTCCTCAAAGACCATGAATGGATAAAGTCCAGCCTAGAAGTCTACGCTAACCAACCATCGAAAGATTAAGCCGGAACTTTGCGCGCCTTTTCTCTGTCCCAGTTGCGGTGCGCGGCGATGGCTTTGATGAAATCGTCGGTTGCGCCCTTCGTGCCCGATTCGCGCAGGATGATCGCCTTGTCGTCTTTGGCTTTGCGGACGTAGGTCTCCTCTTGCAGGAATTTCGCGCCCGCGCCGCTTCCCGCGATTGCTTTGCAGTGACGGAAGGCTTCATTGACGAACTCGATGGCGTCCGGTTTCTCCGTTAAAGCCGCAACGCTTTGGTCGCCGCCGGGAACGTAAACCGCATCGAAGAGAACGGAGGCAACCGTGCGCAGCGCATGGTCAACTGTCATCTCTGTGCCGTCTGCGGCTGTGACTGACTTCGATTTCAAGCCAATGATCTTCGCTGTCGCGCCCTGTTTTTCGAGCGCGTTCTTCATCCGTTTAACATCATTCGCGTCAAAGCCGTCGGCAACGAGAAAGGCGACCTTGCGCGTGCTGATCGTGTCCTTGACGGTATTCGCCATGCTCAGCGCGGCAGACTTTTTCACTTTCGCGTTCTTTTTCGGAATTGGCTGGTAATCGTCCGGGTTAGCGTCCGCCGGATAGCCCATGTTCATAGGCTGATCTAGCTTCGCGGGAATCTCTATGCCTAGATTGTCGGCCACGCCGCGCGCGAGTTTTCCTTCAATCTGGTTCAAGAGGTAAACGACCCGTTCACGAATCGCGCTGATTTCGACCTTGCCGAGTTCAAAGCTGATGGCGTCAATGATGTGCTGCTGCTCGTAATCGCTTTGACTGTTGAAGAACAGAGCGGCTTGCGTGAAATGGTCGCGGAAGCTATCACTGCGTGTGCGGATTTTGATGCCGTCGATCTTCTCCTGATACGAGGTGAAGCCGCCGTCCTTCATCATCGACTGAAAAGGGCAGCCGCCGCCGAGCGTGTTCGGCTCATACGCGACACGTCCTGCGTTGATCGTCTGGCGAAACTGCGAATCGCGCTGGTTGTTATGAATCGGCGCGATCGGACGATTGATCGGAATCTCGTGAAAGTTCGGCCCGCCGAGACGCGAAATCTGCGTGTCGAGATAAGAATGCAGCCGCCCTTGCAAAAGCGGGTCGTTGGAGAAATCAATGCCTGGAACGATGTTCGTCGGCAGGAAGGCGACCTGTTCGGTCTCCGCGAAATAGTTGTCGGTGTTGCGATTCAAAACCATCCTGCCGACGATCCTGACCGGCACTAATTCTTCCGGCACGATCTTCGTCGCATCCAGCAAATCGAAATCGAATTTGTGCTCATCCTTTTCCGGGATCAACTGCACGCCGAGTTCCCATTCGGCGAAGTCGCCGTTCTCAATCGCTTCGAACAAATCGCGCCGATGAAAATCCGCGTCGAAGCCGGAAATTTTTTGCGCCTCATTCCACGCGACCGAATGCACGCCGAGCTTCGGCTTCCAGTGGAACTTCACGAAAGTTGATTTGCCCGCATCGTTAATTAGGCGGAAGGTGTGAATGCCGAAGCCTTCCATCATGCGCAAGGAACGCGGGATGGCGCGGTCGCTCATTACCCACATAATCATGTGCATTGATTCTGGCATCAAGCTAATGAAGTCCCAGAAGGTATCATGTGCAGAGGCCGCCTGCGGAATCTCATTGTTCGGTTCGGGTTTGACTGAATGAATCAGGTCTGGAAACTTGATCGCGTCCTGAATAAAGAAGACAGGGATGTTGTTGCCGACCAGATCGTAGTTGCCTTCGTCCGTGTAGAACTTGACGGCGAATCCGCGCACGTCGCGTGCCAGATCGGTCGAGCCGCGCGAACCCGCGACGGTCGAGAAGCGCACGAAGACGGGCGTTCGCTTGCCGACTTCGGTCAGGAAATTCGCTTTCGTATACTGCTTCAAAGATTCCGTTAGCTCGAAGTAACCGTGCGCCGCCACGCCGCGCGCGTGAACGATGCGTTCGGGAATGCGCTCGTGGTCGAAATGCGTGATCTTCTCGCGCATGATGAAATCTTCCAAAAGCGTCGGACCACGCTCCCCTGCTTTCAAAGAGTTCTGATTGTCGCTGATTTTGACACCTTGATTGGTCGTCAAAGGCTGGTCTGTGCCGTCGGTTGTGAATTGTGAAAGTTGCCCGATTTTGGCGTCGTTTGTTTGCTCTTTCTTTCGTTTTGCCATGCTGCTCCCTATTCTCCGGAAAATTGCGCTACAGATTTTTCAACTCCTGAATTACTGCCGCCGAAAATAGAGCGCACTCACGATGATTCTGTCACAGTACAGTCATTTTTTTAACAATG
>MWWH01000211.1_pt1 | contig 16013 bp, 10 predicted proteins | sample 1047231 | NCBI WGS metagenome assembly MWWH01 (sample SAMN06349967, study PRJNA376086) | soil metagenome | isolation source: MG3-2 sample Antarctic (ecotone) soil | place: Antarctica | collected 2015-01-13 | reverse complement strand
ACGCGGCGTTCGCCGGAGCGCAGGCATCCGGTCAGACCGTTTACGATTGGTCATATCTGGCTCTGGCGATTTCCTTATCCTGCGAATTTATAACAGCGGACGAACGCTTTTATAACGCGCTGAAAAATACTCCGCTGAAGAAACATCTCGTCTGGATTGGAGATGTTTGATAAAACGGTGTATAAATTGTCTAGCACAAGTATATCTTTAACATAGCGAAAGTATATCCTATGATTTTAGTAATCGGCGGAGTTAAAGGCGGTTCGGGAAAAACGACCGTTGCCATAAATTTAGCCGTGATGCGCGCCCTTGCCGGTTTTGACGTGCTTTTGATTGACGCGGACGACCAGGAGAGCGCGAGCGATTTTACAGCCCTTAGAAATAAATCACACGACGCTGGCGCTGGCTATACCTGTATAAAATTGACTGATATCAACGTCAGGACGGAAACAAAAAGACTTGTCAATAAATACGACGATATTCTTATCGACACCGGCGGGCGCGACACGACGAGCCAGCGCGCAGCTTTGACGATTGCAAATGTTTTAATCGTCCCGTTCGTGCCGCGCTCGCTCGATGTCTGGACACTCGACAAGGTCTCAAAGCTAATCGGAGAAATTCAAGCCGTAAACGAACATTTGGACGCCTACGCATTTATTAACCGAGCCGACCCACGCGGACAGGATAATCAGGAAGCACAAGACATTTTGAAAGACGCCGCAAATATAAATTTTATAGATTGTCCGCTTGGCAGCAGAAAAGCCTTTGGAAATGCGACCAGCGCGGGCGCGGGCGTAGTTGAATTAAAGCCGCAGGACGAGAAGGCGACCGAAGAAATCAAATGTTTGTATAAATATATTTTCGATAGACAATAGATATACTATTAATATACCAAAAACATTATGCCGATTGCAAAAAAACCAATACAGAGCGTAGAAACAAGCGAGAATGAAATAAACGCGGTAATTTCAAAAGGCGGCAGCGTAGCCAAGCCGGACAAAGCCGGAAATCAAAAGATTTTAATTCGTATTCCTAACGAGCTGCTTGACCGAGTAGATACGGATTTGACGACGCGACCGCTCAAGACGCCGCGCAACACTTGGATTCTAGAAGCGATTTTGGAAAAACTTGAGAGCCAAAAATAAGTTAATTAAATCCCTGAAAGTAAGTGGCGTTAGAAAAGAATGTTTTTGTGATGCTACTCATAGAAGTTCTCATTACAGTTGGATTTCGCTCGCTTTCCGACCATACAAACCCTTTCAAACATTGAACTGTTATCTGTTATAATTACTCAAAACAGTTATTTTGGGAACTTTTAGACTCTCAGCAATGCCCGTTTCAAAACAATCCGACACGATTACATATTTCACGCCCGACGAACTGCGCTCGTTTTTCGGCGCGATTTCCAGTAAACGCGATAAGGCGATTTTTTTGATTGCTTACCGCCACGGTCTGCGGGCGTCGGAAGTCGGCAAGCTGCGCGTCGTCGATGTTGACTGGAAGAGATTGAGAATCAAACTAACACGCCTGAAAGGAAGTTTCGGCGGCGAGCATCCGCTTGAGGCGGACGAAGTTCGGATTCTGAAAAGTTATCTGAAGGAGCGCGAGCAGAGCGAAAAATTGAAAGATACGCCGCTGCTTTTTCCGAGCAATCGAAATCTACCAATCGGACGAAGAATGCTCGACAAGCTGATAAAGCGATACGGGGAGAAAGCGAAACTGCCAACCGAAATACTGCATTTTCACACGCTCAAACACACAATCGCCACGCATCTTTTAGAGGCGAGCGACGATATTCGATTCGTGCAGGACTGGCTCGGACACTCGAACATTCAGAATACAGTTATTTATACGCATCTAGTTTCGACGAGCCGCTTTGAGAAAGCGCAAAGGCATTTCGCAAAATTGCCGAAGTTTTGAGAGAAAAATTATTACCTTAAATATCAAACTCAAAGGATAATTCCAATCTAATAATCACCCGAATTTGAGGTGAAATTCGCCAAGCTCATCCACGCCTTATACCTTAATCGAACCCGTAAAACGACTAATTCGAGCGAAAACCGCCAATAATTTAAAAATCTGGATGACCCGGTAATAAAGATTGGAGTTTGTTGACTTGTGATTTTATTGAGCAGAAGAAGCAAAAATAGATTGAAAATATGTAAAGCTACTTACTTTTGGTTTGTTCCTAGCAAAGCGTTCACGAAGAGTTTACGTTAAAAATCTTGACAAAAATTTTGAAGCCGCATTAAACTCGTGGAATCTCAAAACGGTAACAATTTTTTCGGTCGCCGGAATCTTTCAGCAAAACAGTTGTTTTTGCGAGTCTTTCTTTTGTCCGCTACGACAAAATAAACAACACGCCGGGAATTTTGAGCTGCTCGTTCGAGATTTCACGGTGTTTTTTTATTTTGCCGCTAAAAAGATGACGCTTGTCGATGAGGAACGGTGCGTTATATATAAGCGGTATATACGGCGTTTTTATTTTTACTTCAAAGCCGGAAAATTAAGAGGATGTTTCGGTTATTCGGTTTTCAAAAGCTCACAACAGTGGAGAGGCAAAAAGATGAAATCTCATTCAAACCAACGGCAAAATTCTAACGGTCAAATCAGTCGATACTACTCAAAGGCGTTTTGGCTTATGGCGGATTATAAACTCACAACCCGAACGACGGCCTTGCTATTGGTTCTGGCAATGATTAGTCCGATTATCCTGCTCAAACCGACTCAATCGGTTTCCGCCGGCTCCGATTTGCCCGCCGTTCAAACGACCGCCGCTCCGGTTTCCGCGCCGCCCGAACCGTTCGTTTTATCTTCGACGACCAATCCGATTTTATCCGCAACGCTTTCTTCGGCCGCGAGTTTCGGCACTTTGGTATCGAACGGCTATTCGTCGTGCATCAGCTTCTTTACCATCCCGCAGATTCCGGCAGAGTTCGCCGGCGCAAAAGGGGTTTCGCCGTTCTCGACTTATCTTTCATCATTTTCATCGTCGATTGCTTCATCAGTTACGTCATCCGTCTCATCCTTGAGTTCGTTCCTCGGTTTCGCCAAACCAGCCGCTCCGGTTGCAATGCTTTTGCCGCAATCGTCAGGCACCGCATTTGATTTCGACCACGACGGCAAAGCCGACATCGCGCGCTATCATCGCGCTTCGGGCGAGTGGAAAGTCAGACAAAGCTCGAACGGCACTTATCTGACCGTCGCGCTCGGCTCGGCGTCTTCGGTTATTACGCCCGCCGACTACGACGGCGACGGGGTAACGGACTTTGCCGTCTTTAATCCCGGCACGGTTGCAAACGCTTCGACCTGGACGATTAAGACGAGTGCCTCTGCCACTGCCAATTCACCGATTACTTTCGGCTCGCCCGGCGATAAACCGCTGGTCGGTTACTTCGATGCCGACACGGTTTTAGACTTGGCTGTCTTTCGACCGTCCAATTCGACTTGGTATATCCGGAACAGCAACAGCAATTACAGCATTACCTCCGCGCAGTTCGGCTCACCGGGCGACGTTCCGGTTGCGGACGATTACGACGGCGACGGCAAAACGGACATTGCGGTTTTTCGTCCCACCGGCGGTTACTGGTATGTGCAGGGCAGCAGCACCGGCTTTTCTTCTTTGCAGTGGGGCAATGCTTCGGACATTCCCGTTCCGGCTGATTACGACGGCGACGGCAAAACCGACAGGGCGGTTTATCGCGGCTCGACCGGGCAGTGGTTTATTTATAAAAGTTTAGGTGGTGGTCTGATTCTTACCTCGTGGGGCAATTACGGCGACCAGCCCGTCCCCGCCGATTACGACGGCGACGGCAAAGCCGACATCGCGGTTTTCCGACCGACCAATACAATCTGGTATATCACCAGAAGCCAAAATGCTGGTTATGATGCTTGGAATCTTGGGGTGTCCGATGACGCGGCAGTCCCGGCGGCGTATCTCAAACAGGTCGGCGGCGAGGTTTACAGCTATGACTTTGCCAAAACCAGACTCTCTCCAAAGAACGCGACGGGCGGCACGAATCTCTATTCACGCAACTTCTCGTGGGGAACGGGTCTTGTCGGACTGCCGGGCAGAGCGGGACTCGACGCCGGCTTCGGCGTTTCATATAACTCGCTCATTTGGACGAAACAAGATTCGGCGATGGTTTTCGACGCCGACAAGAGTCAAGCCGGTCCGGGCTTTCGTTTCGGTTATCCGACCATCGAGCCGGTTTACTATAACGGTTCGACTTTCAATTATTTAATGATTACGCCGTCGGGCGCGCGCGTTGAGTTCAGACAGCAGCAGGGCGCGTCGAACATCTATGAAACGGCTGATTCGAGTTATACGCAATTAAAAGTCAACGGTTCGGGCAATCCGAACGACGCGGCGGAAACTCTACCGCTGACGCTAACCGGAACGGACGGCACTCAGATGTCTTACGTTTATCTCGCCGGAGCGTATCGCTGCGCCGGGATAAAGGATGCGAACGGCAATTTCATTACAATCGCCAATGACGAATACGGGCTTCTGAGAACGGTAACCGACACATTGGGCAGAGTCATCACGGTTGCGTACGACGGCGACTTCAACCCGACGACCATCACGCAAGTCCGGAAGGATAACAATGGTCAGGGCGGTAACGTAACGCACACATACGCGACGTTCAATTACGCTGCATCGCCGCTCATCAATCCTAATTTCGGTTCGAGCATTACAACCGTTTACGGACCGCAGGGCGTCAATATAAAAGTTCTGCAAAGCATCGCATTTGCCGACGGCTCTTCGACAAGGTTCGACTACAACAAATTCGGACAGGTTTATAAGGTGAGCAACTACGCTTCGGATAATCACGAGCTGAATCACACGCAGGTTAATTTGAGCAGTGCTGATTTATCAGCCGCACAATCGGATTGCCCGCGCTTTTCGCAAACGCAGAACTTCGCCGAAAAGTTTAACGGCAATCAGGATACTGTGACGACCAACTCATACGAGGAAAACAAAACGCTGCCGGGCGTTAACGAACCTGTAACGCTCGTCACGCTGACGACGCCGGACGGCGTGGTCGAACACAGCTATTCTCTGGGAAGAACCGATTGGACGGAAGCTCTGCCGCTCTACTCGGAAACCTGCACGACCTCAACTTGCGCGGGAGCGGATAAAAAGCGGTGGATTTGGAATGCGTGGACGCAGGACGCGCCGACCGCGCCTTACTTGCTCAATCCGCGACGGACTTCAACGACGGTCAGCGATTCGGTCAGCTCGCGCAGAACCGAAATTAGTTATTACCCGCAGCCGCAGAATTCGAGTGTCGCTTTATACGGCTTGGTTAAGGAAGTCAGAAGCTACGATGCAAATCAAAACGCTTTACTGAAAAAGTCCCTTACCGAATACAATCTCGACAACGCTTATGTTTCCAGAAGAATCATCGGCTTGCCATCAAAAACCACATTAAAGGATGGAAGCGAGGTTTTGATGTCGGAAATATCTTATGCCTATGACGAGGGAAGTTTCACCGCCGACGCGACATTAAACCAGAATCTTTCGTCCGCCATCCAGCACGATAATACCAATTACGGAGCAAGTTTTACCGTCGGCAGAGGAAATCTAACTTCGACCACTCGTTCAGATGTGTTGGGGCAAACGGCTTCGGTAACGTCGAGCGTCAAATACAACACGACCGGCGCGGCAGTCGCGCAAATTACGCCCGGCAGCGACCCCGCCTACCCGACGCGCACGGTAAAAATAGATTATGCGGACGAGTTCAACGACGCGGCTAACGCGCCTAACAGAAACACGTTCGCTTACCCGACAACACTGACCGACCCTGACGGTTTTTCTTCCGTCGTCAAATACCGTTACGACATAGGTGCAAACGTCGAGGCAAAAAGTCCTAACCTTGATGCCTCGACCCTCGGCAAGAAAACGACCAGAGAGTTCGATGCGGTCGGCAGATTGTTAAAACAAACGCTTGTTAATACGGGAGCATACACGCGCTACGATTACACGCAGTCCGACCGCGACGTGCATTTGAGAACTTACTCGACCGTAGTCGATACGACCGGCGACGGGGCGAATGCGGCGGACGAAGTTTTATCCGAAAGCTGGACGGACGGCGCGGGCAGAGTTATCAAAACAAGAACGCCGCTTCGCTTTAACGCCGGCGGAAGCGCGTCGGCTTGGACGGGAGCTTTTACCGAATACGACGTTTCGGGACAAGTCAAAAGACGGACGGTTCCGACCGAAGTCAATTCGAGCTGGCAGCCGGCGGGCGACGATTACCGCCTTGACGCAAACGGCAATCCCGCATTTCTCTGGACATCGAGCGAGTATGATTGGAAAGGCAGAGTTACCAAAGAAATTAATACCGACAACACGGAAAAGTCAATTTCCTACGACGGCTGCGGCTGCGCGGGCGGGCAGATTACGACCGTTCAGGAAGAGCTGGTTCCGCGCGACGACGAGCCGACGAGCAATGCGCGCAGAACGCAGAAAATCTACGCCGACGTGCAGGGCAGAACCGTTAAAACCGAAGTAATGAACTGGAACGGCACGACGCCCTACATGACGACCGTCAATACATATAACGGGCGCGACCAGGTAACTTCGAGCGTTCAATATGCGGGCGCGGCGGGCGGCACTTCGCCTCACCAGGACGCGACGATGGAGTATGACGGACACGGGCGATTAAAGAGGCAGCATCGCCCTGAACAAAATTCCAATACCGCCACAATCTACAACTACAACGCGGACGACAGCATCTCATCAATCGTTGACGCGCGCGGCGCAAGCACGAATTACAAATACAATCGGCGAGCGCTCGTTACCGAAATCAGTTACGAGCCGAACGACGTCAACATTCAGGATGCGCCGACCGTTGCCTTTACTTATGACAATATGGGTAATCGAAAGCGGATGGACGACGGACTCGGACACGTCGATTACGAATACAATCAACTGTCGCAGATGACGGCGGAAACCAGACATTTCAGCGATACTCTAACGGGCGCGCCGCTCGCCGATAACGCCTTCAAGCTCGAATACGACTACGCGCTTTCCGGGCAGTTGAAATCGTTAAAAGACCCGTTCGGGCAGCAGTTTAACTACGCTTACGATAAAGTCGGGCGACTCGATTCGGTGACGGGTTCGACCGCTTTTAACGGAATTTCCACCTACGCCTCGAATCCGCGTTACAACGCGCGCGGCACGTTGACCGGACTCGATTACGGCAACGGCGTGCAGATGGCGATAACCGGCTTTAACAATAAATTGCAGGCGACCGATTTTGAAGTTAAAAAAGGCGCGGCTTCGATTATTAAAAAGCAGTATCAGTTTTATGCTGACGGCTCGTTGAAATTCACCAAAGATTTAATTGACGAAAAATTCGACCGGCTTTACAAATACGACAACTTGGGCAGAACGACCGAAGCCAAATCGGGAATAGAAGCCAGAGGCGGGACGGACGCGAATTTGATAAACATTCCGTATAAGTTTCAGTATCAATACAGCGCCTTCGGGCAGATGACGCAGGTTTCCGGCAGGTATTACAACTCGGATTCGTCGAACAATTACACGTTCGATAACGGCACGGGACGCAATCCGCAATGGACGTATGATGCGGAAGGCAACACGACGGCGGACAACGACGCGCAGTATAAATTCGACGCATTGAATCGCGTCGTCAAAACGACCGAAAGCGAGACCGGAGAAGCAACAGATTCGATATTCGACGGCGCGGGCGAGCTAATCAAGCGAGTGAAAGACGCCGCGTCAACAACACCGCAGTCTAATTATTACATTCGCTCGTCGGTGCTTACTAAAGTAATTTCAGAGACGGACGCAACGGGCAAGAAGCTGAAGACGTTCGTCTCGGCAAACGGCGCGACTCTTGCGGAACAGGAACTTGTAACGGTCAACGGCACGACGACCGAGCATTTGAACTTCATCCATCAAGACCCGTCCGGCTCAAGCGTCCAGCAGACGACGGCGAGCGGCGCGCTGACCAATCCGTATAACAGAACGGGCGAGTATGACGCGCTCGGCAGAAACGTGGCGGACGCTTCGCCATATATTACGCTGAACAGCGAGCCGCCGAACGAATCGAACGGTTCGGGGATAGACTTGTTCGGCTCTGCGGAAGGCTTTCACGGCGGACAGAACACATACCGAATGGACGGGATGCCCGTTTCCCAATCGCAGTTTATGCTGGAAGTAAACAGCGGGAGAGTCGGCGGCGCGTTCGGATTGCTGTTTGCGAGCGCGCGGATGTCGATGGGAAATTATCTGGGTTCGACCTACGGCTATAGAGACCGAAGCGGCAGAGAATGGCGTAATCTGGATAGAGACACGGCTTTTACCTTTCAAAGAGAATCACACGGACAGGTGAATGTAAATAATTACTACTCGGTTACCGCCGCCACTGATTTTACGTGGTCAATCGTCGCTAGTTTGGTTCCGCTTGCTCAACAGCAAAATCAAGCACAGGTAAAAGGTGAAAAAGTTGCATTATCTGGTGATAGGCTTAAAAAGTACAATGAAAAGAGAGACATCATTAAGAATAAACTTCAAAAATCGAAAAAATGTAGGGATTTTCTAATTTCAATAGGTATCGACCCTGAATTAGCTCTTCAAACAGTTAATGAACAAAGTGCTTTCGATGGTGAGAAGTCAACGTTATCAAGAATCGACGCGGGTGTTGTAAATCCTGAGGTAGATTTAACCACTCAACAAGGACGAGATTATGCCTACAAGCCAATAAATTTGAGTTTTACTAATTCTACGGGTCCTAAAATACAGGCTTGGACATCATTTTATTCTTCAAACGAACGGATTTTTCAAATAGCTCCTGAAGGACGGAATGAAGTTTATTATCGAGGGAGTGGTATCAACACAGGTAATATTTTACATGAAGCTCTTCATTCTTTGACTGGATTAGGAGATGAGCAATTAGCTGGCAAAATAGGTGTTTCTGTGACTAAAGATGATACGCAAGCAATTTCAAATAAATTAAAGGATATGGATTGTGGAGATTAAAATAATATGAAATCAATTAAGAAGTACCCTTCCCTTTTAGTTCTAATTCTTTGTTGCAGTTTTAGTTACGCTCAAAAACCCCAAAAATGTAATGCTAAAAAGGAAAATTCCGTTCCAAGTTACAAATTAGGAAGTTACGAAGGAGGAAGCAATTCTTCCTTCGTATTGCGCGTTAGCTTGAATCCGAGTCTTGTAAATCAAGCAAATTTAATCTCTTTAGCTGCTTATTTAAAAAAAGTTTATTGTAAAGAGAATGAAATAATTATAGGCTTCTTTGACGATTATCAAGCAGCCAAATATTTTACTTTTAATGAAAACTCTATTTACTTTAAGGAAAGTCTAAACTCATCAAGGGGCGAATACTATTTTAATCTAATTACAGGAGAAGAATATCTAGAATTCACTCTATTCGGAGGCTATCTTAAAAAAGAATCTGCACCAAAGCGCACCAAAATTGTATTGTCTAAAAAGCAGAGTTGGTAGATGACTATTTTGAAAACAATACCAAATAAACCATTATATTTGTTAGACGGTAACGCGCAAAATCGTATGGGAAGAAATTCTGACGGGCGCAAAGTTTAAGACATCCATCTCGGCGAATGGCACGACGACCGAAGAATGGGTGTTATTCAATCATCAGGACGCATCGGGCGCGAGCGTTCAGCAGACCAAAGCGGACGGCACTCTAACGCAAACCTACACCAGAATGGGCGACTATGACGCTCTTGGCAGAAACGTGGCTGACTCGTCGCCCTTTATTACGATTAACGGCGACCCGCCGGGCGATTCAAACGGTTCGGGGATAGATTTGTTCGGCTCATCCGAAGGTTTTCGACCGGGACAAAACACCTACAAGATGGACGGGATGCCGATTTCGCAATCGCAGTTTATGCTTGTAACCAGAACGGGCGGACTCCGCGGCGGACTTGTTTGGGTAGAGCGAACACCGGGCTGATGCGCCATCGATTTGCAAATCGAGACTTGGCAATTAACTAATATTCCCCAGTTCATTTCTCGCCGAACAATTCCGGCGCAGAACGCGCAAACTTTGATTTGCCGAGAGTCGGAGCGTTGAGCAGAAATTGAAAACAGCAGTTTGAAAACATCAATTACGCCGATTAAGAAACGGCATTTTCTAAATCAAGCAGGCTTTCCTGTTTAGCCATCGGGGAAGTTTTTTCCGATTTTTCGCCGTTCGGTTTTTTTACTTTCGATCTCTTGTTTTCATCTCGCCGCATTATTTCCAAATAATTTTCGGTCGCCGCGACGATGACGTTCTCTTTGGTAACGGAAACACCATCCGTTTTCGGCAAACTTTCGATCACTTTATCCAGAGCATTGTCAATTTCTTTGGTGAATTCGACGGTTAGTTTTACCGAAGTTTTTCGATTGGCAACCTGTAGAATTTTGTGCGACGTGTCTTTCATTTTTATTTATTCCTCTTTCTTTATTTTATTTATTCCCTGCTCTTGTCCGCTTATTTTCACTTGGTTTTTTGCGCGCTTTTTCTTTTAATCGTTCCGGCAATTTATTCGGATTTTGATTTTATGCCGAAGAATGATTAAACATCTTTGTTATTATAGCAAAAACATTTACACTAGAGAAGCGATTTTTTATTTGATAAGGCTTTGATTTTTGAAAATAGATTTCGCGCCAGTGTTTATTTTGATTTTAGATTTAGGTTGAATTTGAGTTTGAAGTTTCAGTGAGCCGCTTTTATTTTTGTTTAGTTTTGTTTCATCTCTTGTCTTACTTTTTCTTTAATTTGTCTTTTTGATTTTGAATTTTATCTTCTGCCTTTTATCCTCTGCTTTTTTTCCCATCTATTTTCGGATTTATTTGTTATCGATTTTATTTACCGTTAATTGGAGAGGTTTTATTTTTTAGTCGGTCGGGATTTCAATTTCGTTTGTTATTTATTGATTCTTGTTTTGGTTCTTGTTTTGATTTTATTTTCTTTTTGTTGTGATTTTATTTCTTTTTTGTTTCTTTTATTTATCTTTAATTTATTATCTGTGTTCCATTTTTGGTTAATAATTCGTTTTAGGTTTGGTTTTGATTTGGGTTTGGCTTGGTTTAATTTCGTATGATTTCATTCGTTTTATCTCTCAACAATGCACTCATAGATTTTTATTGCGATTTGATTTGAGCTTTGATTTGAACTTTGAATTTTAATTCGGACTTTGATTTGCACTTTGGTTTCGACTCTTGATTTTGTAATTGGACTGAAAGTTTGAATTCTTTTTTATCCGCTTTTTATCCCCTGTTTTATTGATTTCCTCTGTTTATAGATTTTCTGAACATTGATTGGAATTAGCTGTTTTTATATTAAGGAAGACTTACTCCACCTTTGATTTCGCCGAAACGTCGAAAAGGAAACGCGCCGAGCCGAAACGAGTCCTATTGATGCGGTCGGTGTATCTATGCTGGGCGGAGCGGCGGCAGTCGAAATCAGGAAGTCGGCATCAGCCGAATCTAAGCGGGATTTACCGGAAGATTAAAATTAATTGAAAGATATTGAAAGATAAAGATGAGGAAATAGAAAATGTCATACGCAATTTTAAGAACGCAGAAATTAAAGGGCGCGTCGGTCAGCGCGTCCGACAGCCACACCGAGCGCGAGCGCGAAACTCTTAACGCCGACAAAGAAAAGCTGAAAGACAACATTCGTCTGATCGGCGAGCCGGGCGAAAAGCTGCGCGACCTAGTTAATAAGGAAATCAAGGCGGCGGGCGGCAAACCGCGCAGGGATTCGGTCGAGTGCGTCGAGTTTCTGATGACGGCTTCAAAGGAGCATTTCGACAAGCCGACGAAGACGACGGAGTTCGCCAAGAAATCGATGGAGTATATGGGAATGCTCGAAGGGCGCGGATTGAAGTTCGTCAAGGCGGTGATGCACGTCGATGAGACGACGCCGCACGTGGTCGCCTACGCCGTTCCGCTCGACCCGACGGGCAAGCTCAACGCTAAATTTCATTTCGGCGGCAGCAAGTGGCGAATGTCGGAATATCAGGACGAATTCGCCGAAGTGATGGAGCCGCTCGGACTCGAACGCGGAATCAAGGGCAGCACCGCCGAACACGAAAAAATTCAAAAGCATTACGGCAAAATCGAGGCTTACGACCGAGTTGTCGAGGAGCTGGAAACTTCGAGACGAAACGAGGAACAAATGCGCTTGACGCTGGAGACGACCAGCCGACTGCTCGACCAGCAATTAAGAAATCGCAAGGATATATCGCTACGCGAAATCACTGCCGCGTTCGTCAAACCCGAACAGCTTCTCGAAACGTCGCAAGGATTAGCCGTTCTAAAAAATGACGACCAGAGTAAAATCCGGGCAATCATCACGCCCGACAACAAAGCGTTTTTACCGGACGGCAATAAAATCAGCGACGGCTCGAGCGTGATGCTGCTGCAAAATCTGTCGGGCAAGCCGACCGAGACAGTTCTGGCGGCAATCGGCAACAAATACGATGACGAGAGTAAAGGACGCGCGGCGCGGGCTTACGGCGAAGAACTGGCGAACGGTCGGGAGCAAGTCAGAAAACTCGATTTCTCCGACGCGGAGACGGAAGTCGAAGCCGTGCAGCAGCAAAAAGAGGAAGCGGCTGAAATTGAAATGGAAGAAGTGATGGTAATGAGTTGAGCGGGCGAATCCAGCTAACGGTCGAGAACGGTCGAATGATTGAACGCCTGAATAGCCGAACAGATTGACGATAAGCTGAACGATATAAAAGCCGAACGATATAAATAGAGATGAGCGAAAATACAAAAAATACTAAAAATACGCTGATTGAAGCGGAAAACGTGGCGCTGCGGGCGGAGCTGGACGAAGCAAACAGGAAAATCAAAGCTATCGAAACCGGCAATCGGCGGGACGCCGAGCTGGGTAAGACCGTCGCCGCGCTGACAAAGAGTTTGGCGGCTGCCGAGAAGCGCAGCGCCGCGCTTTCCGCCAATCAGTTGACCGCCAAGCAGATTGAAAAGATAAACGGTTACGGCAGGCTGTCCGCATCTTTGAGAGAACAGGCAATCGAACTCGGCAATTTGACGAGCAAATGCAATCGGGCGAATGCCGAACTCAGACAGTTTGAAGATGGATTCAAGGACAAGGACGAGCGGATTGAAAGACTCGCCGTAGGCGAAGCGCGAGCGATTGGCAGCGCGAAGAAATTCAGGAACCGGATGAGAATCGGCTTGGTCTCCGCCGCTCTTTTTACGGCAGCCGTCGCCGGCGGCGGTTATTACTACGTCGAGATGGAGCTGACGCCGCCCGAACAGCTTTCGGCGGAAGCGCGCGACGCTTTCATAAAGAACGCGCCGGAATATCGAAAGGTCATCGCGGAAGCGACGGCGAACGAACGCGAACGGCTTCGCGTTGACAGAGACAGCCTGACCGAAGCGGAAATAAATTTCGAGCGGGATAAGCCCGGCTGGTTCAGCACCTATAGTATGCCGGTCATTTACGTTATTTGCGGGATTGTAGTCGGTTTTTTTATCGCTTTAGGAACTGCGCTGAAATTATTTAGATAACCGTGACGCGGGTCATTTGATCAAAAGGAGCGGTTTTAATGTTTTGAACATTTAACCCGGTAGATAAGAGCGGGCTTTGCAAAATAACCGAATGTTGCGTAAATTAAATTGTCTTTGAAAATACAAAAGCGTCGAGAACTGCAATCCTCGGCGCTTTCTAAAACCTACGAAACCGAAATCGGCGGTTCGGGTTCTGCAAAAAGATTATCTCAAAATTGTCTTTTGTTCAAGCCTGAATTGTTTACACAAAAGGCTTGGACGAATGAACCAATACGAAAAACTAACCGCGCAGGAACAGCAGTATAAAGCCACATTTATCGCCGCCCACCGCGCCCCTTACGCTGTGCAACGACCGCGCCAAGAGTGGCAGACCGTTCACAAACCGACGAACGACAAGTTAATAAAGGCGCATTTACGCCAAAAATTGGCGATTGCCCTACCTGCTGCGTGGTATCCGGTTTTTTGCTCGCTCGATATTGATTGTCCCACAACTGAAAATATTGAAAAAATTCATAGTCGATTCGACGAGTTCGGAATAGGCAAAACTCAAAAGCTCGTGATGACGACGCCGAGCTATGAACAGACCCGGAATCACCGTATTTATTTGAGGCTCGAATATAAGGATAGAACGGCGACGCATAAGCTCAGCCACACCGTTCTGCAAAACTGCTTCGGCGATTTGTGTGAGATTTACCCGCAGACGAACCGGAAAGACCGTTTGCCCTGCGGTTTTGGCGCGGACGTCATAAAAAACAATGTGCGGATGAGTAATTTAACGTGGCAGGAAGAAATGGCGGCGTTGATGGAAATGGACGCTGCCCTGATTGAAAGTTTGCCCCGCCAGCCTGTTTTGTTTGACCAACCGTCAGATGCCCGCGATGACTCTAAAAGCTGGACGCCGCGAGGAAACGCTAAAGAAATTTTAGAAAACGGTTTGCAAGCGTTTGGAACAAGGCACGAAGCACAATACATTCTACTGCTCGACTTTTGGCGGCAAAACCATTTTAAGGAATCGGCAATGGAGTTCGTCAAAATGTGGATTAAAGCAAACCACAACGGCTTTTCAAAAGCGGCGAAGTCGCAGAATTGGCGCGAAATTGACAAAGAGATTGAGCGTCAAGCCGCATATATCTGGGCAAATCCGCGCACTGTCCCGGACACAACACACAACCTGCACGGACGCTCGACAAAACAAGATTTAGTTTTCGGCGCTAAACTATTCCCCGGCGATGCCGTCAGACAAAAGCAGTTCTTCAAACTGACGAGTTACTGTCGGGCAAGAGAGCAGCACGAATGGGTTTTCATCTCTTGGCGCATCTGGACGCAAGAAATAGCGCACGACACCACTTACCGGAAATTTCAGCAGGAACTACAGGAACGCGGCATAATGCGTTCAATCAATCACTATAAAGCGGGTGAATACTCACGACGTTATCAGCTTGATTTACCCAAAACAGACGAGCAACCGTTAATGCACGACGAGCGCAACATTGACGATTACGGCGATGCCTTGCGCGCGGCATTCAGTGACAGAAAAGAGATCGCACAATTAACGCGGTTAAATCCGCGCACAATCTTCAATTATCTGAAGGCTGGAAAATCGGAAAAAACGAATGACATATATAACGCTTACCTCTAGATTATCAGACCCCTTTATCTTAACCAATCTCTGGGCGGCGGCCCAAAAAAATTTTTTTCTTGTAACCGGCATATTTTACAACAAGATACCGTCATTTTGACCTTATGGAATTGTCTCTGAAAAAAGTTCCGAAACAAAACTAAAACCCCCTTCCTCTAGTGCGTCTGATAACACCTATGACGACTTTATACTGTGCGTCAGTTGTGTGTTTAAATTTCCACTTCTTTTCTGCTATCATTACGCAAGCACAACTGATAAAAAAGGAGTTTTTGAATATGCCTAATGTGTTGGTCAGAGATGTGGAAACAGCCATTCTCGAAAAACTTAAAATCAGAGCCGCTGGAAACGGGCGTTCTCTTCAATCGGAAGTCCAGCTAATCTTGAAAAACGCGGCGGCGAAAGCCGAGCCTTTGTCGGAACTGGAAACGGCGAGAGAAATCAGGGGATCGCTGCGAGTTAAAAAACAGAGCGACAGCGGTGAATTGCTTCGTGAGGACAGGCAACGATGATATTGGTTGCTGACGCGAGCGTAGCGGTAAAATGGTATGTCCCGGAAATTAACACGCCCGAAGCCGAGAAATTATTAAACGGCTCGTATGAGCTTCACGCGCCGGAGTTGATTCTGCCGGAATTCGGAAGCATCATCTGGAAAAAGGCTCGCCGGAACGATTTGACCGAACGGGAAGGTGTGCGGATAATCAACGCTTTCGGCAAACAGAACATCGTCTTTCACTCGCACCGGACTTTGCTGAACGCGGCGTTCGCCGGAGCGCAGGCATCCGGTCAGACCGTTTACGATTGGTCATATCTGGCTCTGGCGATTTCCTT
>MWWH01000210.1_pt1 | contig 16015 bp, 12 predicted proteins | sample 1047231 | NCBI WGS metagenome assembly MWWH01 (sample SAMN06349967, study PRJNA376086) | soil metagenome | isolation source: MG3-2 sample Antarctic (ecotone) soil | place: Antarctica | collected 2015-01-13 | reverse complement strand
GGAGTTCTCCGGCGTCTCGGCGACCGGTAGAGGTTGCGCGTCGAGGCCGCGCTTCAAGATCGAGGCGACGGTCGAGCGATGCGGGGCGTTCAGGGCCACGGCACGCGCGGCGGCAGCTTCCAGCCGCGCCGGGCCGTACTGTTTAGCGAGATGCAGGAGCCCCAGGCAACTGCGATAACCCATCTCCGGGTGCGGCTTGGTGGCAAAGGTATGTTCGACGATGCGGCGGGTAGAGTCGCCGATCTCCAAAGCCCAGCGCAGGAAGCGCGAGGGCGACCATTCGAGATGCGCGCGATGGGCTTTCGGCATGTGGTCGGCCACGGTCGAGTGCGCGCCCTGGCGGGGCGAGCGCGGATGCGCGGCGACGCGGCGACCGGCATGAAAGACTTCGAGAGTTCGGGCGGTGAGGCGCACGTCGACTTCGCGGCGCACGAGCGGGTGCGGCACGCTGTAGAAGTGCCGGTCAACCTCGATGTGGTAATCGATGTTGACTCGCGCCCGCTTCCACTCGGCGTATTCATAAGGTGAGAGGGGTAAGGGCGCAAGCGCAGGCCGGTCAAGGGCTTCGTATTGCGAGCGGCGCGTGCCCGGCAGCCGCTTGAAGGCGCGCGTGTTCAAGTCGCCCAGCAACTCACGGAGCGCGAGATTGAGCGAGAGCAGCGAGAAGAAGGTCTGATGACGGAGGCGCGCGATCATCCAGCGCTCGACGACCTGCACGCCAACCTCAACCTTCGCTTTGTCCTTCGGCTTGTAGGGACGAGCAGGCAACACGGCGCAGCCGTAGTGCGCGGCGAAGTCGGCATAGGTCTGGGTCAGCGTCGGCTCATAGCGGCATGCTTTACTGACCGCTGCTTTCAAGTTGTCGGGGATGAGCAAGCGCGGGACGCCGCCGAAGAAGGCGAGCGCGCGAGCCGTAGACCCGGTCCAGTCAGCCAGGCTTTGCGTCCATGTCGCTTCGACGAACGTGTAGTTCGACGCACCGAGGACGGCGACAAAGACTTGTGCGGCTCTCACCTCGCCGGTCACGCCGTCAACGACCGCGATGGTTGGGCCGCAGTAATCGAGAAAGAGCTTCTCACCGGCGACATGCGTCTGCCGCATTGAGAGCTTGAGGCATGAGCGCCATTCGCGATAGCGCACGCAGAACTGCGGGTAGCTGTAAGCGGAAGCGGGATCGAGGGCGGCATACTCCTCCCAGAGCAGCAGGCGCGTAAGACCTTTGCGCTTGAGTTCGGTATGGACTGCGGCCATGTCGGGTTCGCGTAGTCGCGGCGCAGGACTTGAAGCGGCTGTGGCGCGTAAGGCATGCAGCAACGCGCGGTCGTCCATGTCTTCGGGTAGTGGGTATGACAGACCGGCGGCGATGGCGGCGGTCACGTACTTGGCGACAACACCGACCGAGATGCCGAGACAGTCGGCGATCTGGCGGTGGCTCAACTCAGCAGCGAACTTGAGTCGGAGAACTTCTTTGATCTGGCGCATGGACATCCTCACAGTCGGCATCTCTCTTCTCCTTCATTCGTATCGGAATGAAGAGCAGAGTCGGGTACTGCCAAGTGGAAATCCAGCGTCTGTCCGGCGGGAGGTCGAGCGGGTGAGAGTGATTATGGAAACGTGAACGCCGATTATGGCGCGGGCCAAAAGTGTTCACGAAAAACCAGAATCAGCGTTCACGAAAAACAATAATCGGTGTTCACGATAAATCAGAATCAGTGTTCACTCTAGGCCAGAATACGCAGTTTCGCCACATCGCCGAGTAGCAACCACATCGTGCGTCGTGCCGACGGGGTCTTGATAGTCGTTACCGGCTGGCTCCGTTTTCTTCGTTGCAGTTGAAGCGGTAAGTTGATGCGCCACCAGCGTGCAAGGTAACGACAGACCGCACTGTAGGGTCCGCGAAAGCCCTGCTCTTGTATTTCGTGCCACAGCACTGTTGCGGTGTGACACCCGGATGCCCATCGCGCGGCGAGATAATCGCCGTAAGGATCGACGATGCTGCGACGCGGCGGAGGTTGAGCTTTCTCGGGAAATGATCCGACGCGAATCAACTTCTTCACCGTGCTGCGTGAGAGATGCAGTTGGCGGGCGATGCAGCGCAAAGAGACCCCTTGCTTCCAGAGCGCGAGGACTTCGTTGTAGCGTGCGAGGCGTCGTTCACGGCTTTGCAACTTCGCTTGCTCCGGCAGCGTGAGTTGCATCGTCCTAATCGCAGGGGTGAGATAAGCGTTATCCTCTTCGGGAACAACCGGAGAGGCTGTTACCGTTTTCGCCACCTGCCGTAAAACGGCGTGCTTGCGATCAAGGACTCGCTGAACTGTATCGCCCATGTTCTTCAATAAGTGCCAGCGGTCGGCAACTTGAATAGCCTCGGGAGCACCTGCGCTTGCACCGTCGGAATACGCACAGGCGCGGTCACGGCTGATGACTTCAACACCGGGATGCGCTTTGAGCCACGCGGCGAGCGTCTCGGCTTTGCGGTCAGGTAGTAAATCAACCGGGCGACGACGTTCGAGATCAACGAGGATCGTGCCGTAGCGACACCCGCGCCGGAATGCCCAGTCGTCAACCCCGAGGACATGCGGCGTGACATACTCTTTGAATGTGGATTGGCGAATACGTCGTAATAAAGTGTCAGGACTTGTCGTCATGCCTAACTCGCAAGCGGCGCGAGCGCCAGCCTCGCCACCAATCGCAAAGCCGATCAAAGCGAGTGCCTCATTCAACCTCGCAGTCCTTCGTGCGTAACGGGCAACGACCGCAGGCAATGGTTCGCAGAAAATACTTTGTGGGCAAAGATCGTTAGCACATCGGAAACGCCGTGTTCGTAGCTCAAGCCGCACAGCGACACCAAGCCACGGCAGATCAGCAACTTTCCGTTGATAGCGGCTATGAACGCGCGTGGAAGCATAATGACAGCGTGGACACCGAGCGGATCGTCTGGAGGTCTTCACGACCAGCGTCACGAGGCGCACACCGGAGATGATCTTCGTCAGTTGGATGGCAGCAGGGTCGGCAAGGAAAGTTGAAACGTTCATGCCGCTTATCTACAACAGCAACGTGGTAATACTCAACTCGCCATCATCAAATGTGCGGATCAACCAGTTCCAAACCCTTATTGACACAATACTAGAGCGAAGCGTTGATCTAGCGCCATTATCGCAGAATAATCATCGTGGAAAAATGCTATACGATAACGCTTTACAAAACACTAAACGAAACGTATCTTTTGTTTAGTGTTCTGTTGAAATCGAAAATCAGAGGCCAATATATTGCCTGACAATCAGATCGCTCCGGCTCCGCAAAAAGCTATACGAAAGAATTTAAGCGGCAGTTCACGCCTTCCGGAACCTGTTCCGGACACCGTCTCGTGGTGGAGCGAGCAGTATTTTCGCCTCGAAGTGACGACGAGTTTCGCCTCGCAAAAGGTGCAGCAGCGCGACCTCAATCTGTTCATCGAATATATGCGCGTCGTCGAGCGCAGCGATAGTCGTATCCATTGGTCGCCGCGTCTCTCGAAAGCTTTCCGGGAATATCTGAAGAGCGAGATCGTCGAAGGTAAGCGCCGCCTGTCGGATGTTTCGATTAACAGGATCATCGCTCACCTGAAGACCTTCTCGAAGTGGATTCACACTCTACGGCCTTTCCCGCTCGGCGATCCGATGAAGAAGCTGAAACTTCAGTCGCTCGGCGCGGGCCTCGACGTAGAGCGAGCGCTGACACCGTCGGAACGCCGGAAGATACTCGACGCAGCTGATTTGCTGGTGGAGATCGGCGGACGCTCAAAAGACCGGAACCGGCATAAGGGCGCCGAGCGGCCGAAGCGCAAAGGCTACCGTGCGCTTCGCAACCGCGCCGTCATTTATACGCTTGTCGAAACCGGTATGCGGCGCGCGGCCGTCACGCGTCTTAATACCGACAGCGTGGATTTCAGGAAAAAGACGGCGACGGTGGAAGAAAAGGGCGGCGTGAGCCATGGTTATCAGATCAGCCATGAAGGCCTCGATGCCATTCGCGATTACTTGAAGCGCGAGCGCTCGCAGGATGACGAAAAATGGCGCACGCCGGCGCTCTTTCTTTCTCCTGCCAGCAATCCGAACGGTAACGGCCGCCTGACCGTCAAAGTCATTAATGATATATGGAATGAAGTAATGGAAATCGCCGGCGTCAAAGGACGAACGCCGCACTCGGCGCGCCATGCGATGGGGCGGCACATTATGGAAAAGACGGGCAACGTCGCGGCCGTGCAGCGGCAGTTAGGCCATAAGAACGCTGCCTATTCGATGCAATATTCGCGCATCACCGCCGAAGAATTGCATGACGTGATTAATAGTAGATAATTTGCTTGTTCGTAAAGCTGAAAAGCTAAAAGGTGAATCGGTTATGCCCTTGGGTGTCGAGGAAGCTACGGCCGCAGTTAAAATCATAACTCTTGCGCACAAGCAGGGATGGTTGGACAAGCTGATTAGTGCCGCCCGCAAGAAGCACAAAGTAATGGTTCTGGGAGCATCCGGCGTCGGCAAAACCAATTTTCTCAGTTCGCTGACAGAAGCGGTTCCGCAAGCGATAGATGTCATGAACCGCACCGAAATAGCTCAGAAGCGGCGCATCAAGATCGCCAAGTACCCATTCATCTTCATCGATACACCCGGGCAGGCCTCACATCGGAGCCGTCGTCTTCGGGCTATCCGGGAAGCAATGGGCGCCAAAATCGCCGGCGTAATCAATGTCGTATCCTACGGCTACCACGAATCGCGCATCGGAAGGAGAATTGTATTCAATGCCGACGGCACAATCGATGAAACTTTCCTTGAAGCACAGCGTCATAAAGAACTGGAGGGGGTGCAGGAGTGGACGCCGCTGCTGGGAGGGCGTGAAGCGGCGGATTGGCTAATAACGGTTGTCACAAAAGCGGATCTCTGGTGGAGCAAGCGCGATGAAGTGCTTGGTTATTATCAAACGGGAGCATATCATCAAGCACTCGGGCCGGCGCAGGAGCTTCATCCCGTTACCTTAGAGTATTGTTCGGTGTTCCAAAAGTTCTATGGTGAAGGCCCGATGTCGGGCGAGTTCGGAGATGCTGATCGGATAAGAGCTAAAGCTCATTTGATTCAAGTACTGCTGGCGGCAATCGGGAAGCCGGATGATCAGTGAGCAAGCTAAAAGGGTAGATAAGCTCATGCAAATCAGAACGATTAATGCCGGTGAATCGGCAGACAATGATACCGGCGAGTTGGATTCCGGTTTACGTCAGCTCGAACGTATCAGCGGACGACTCCGCCTTCTCGGACTAATAATAATTCTATTAACAGCGCTCAACTACGGAGCGCTTGCCTTCACTATGTTGGGGTTTGCCTTACATGGCAGCGCTTCACTCGTTACTTTTCTATTGATGTATGCTGTCTCGAGTAGCATTGCGGTGTTCATAACAATTTTTACCTATGAAAGTCAGCGAAAACAAGGAGACACTTTATTTGAGGAAATCAGCGACGAGTTGCAGTGGCATATTAGACAGAAGCATCCGGGCGTACAGCCCGTTATACCGGACGACAGACCATCTTTGAGTGCGCGGGTCATACTGCGGGCATTCGCTCGTTCGACCGATCTTCCCTTCGTACCGGGAAAGTTCGGCCCGACGGTTTATGCTGTTGTGAACATTTTTGTTCTATTCTTGGCTCTTTATTTTGTTAGGTCTTTCTGAGAAACAAACGACTGCGCATAAACAATTTGATTTTCAAAACATCTTTAGTTGATCAGGGTTATAACTAAAGCGCTTGCGTGCTCGCCGCCCCTTCGTGGTTGGCTGCTTGTCTTCGTCACTCGCTTGATTCTCTTCTGCTATTTTTACTTCTTGCTCTTGTTTATTTACTGCTAAATGTAAATTAGATCTCTCAATCGGCTCAAAGCGATTTACCCATCCCTGAACGGTTTGTGGTTTGGATAATAAGTCTACTGTTTCATCCCATTCCTTTCGCACTTTATCTAATCGAACCACATTAGCATTAGGATTACTTTCACCTGCACTTCCGAATTCGGTGGTACGAATGCGTCTGGGGCGGAGCTGTTTCCGATCCAAAGGATGAGGCGGACGTTTTTTCATCAGTACACCGCCGTAAACGACTTTAATGCGAAGCACTTCGTAAGTGTATCCGTTACCCATGTTGTGAGCCTTCTTGATTTGCTTGTTTGCAAATTCGGCGAAAGCGTTGGTTGGCATAATGCTGAAGTGTTTCTTGTAGTCGATGTAGCTCAATATACTATCCCGCCATTCGGTAATAGTGTCGGGGACATTGCCAAACGGATATTTCCACTCACCTGTGTAATTCTGCTTGTAATTAGCCTGGAAATATTTAACAAATTCCCAGACCCTCTCTAACCATTGGTCGGTAAGCGTTTCGGCCTTTTGCCTATCATTCAGTTGTAAAATGTCAGAGAAGTCTTTCGTGAGCCAGTATGCCTTTGCGATATCCGGTACGTCCTCCAGCCACTTTCTTACTAACTCTTGTTGACTAAGTACTGTCTTCCCTGTTTTATCTTTTCCCTTTTCCTTGGACAGCCGGTGATAGCTTTTAAGAAGCAGAGCTTCCCGCCGCATATATTTATCTCTCTGGGAACCGGGCATGGTGTCGCGTATAACTTCCAGAACTTGCTTGAGTGCGACGCTCAGCAGATTATGAACATGATATCTGTCAACTATTCTCTGGGCCTGTGGCATCAGTCGTTGAAGAATACTGCGATATTCGACACTCATGTCTATTGTTACCACTTTGACGCTATGGCGACCGGGGAATTGTAGTAGCCACTTCAATAATTCCTTTTCCTTGGTGACAGGTAAAAGCTCAAGAACCCGACGACGCACGGGATCCGTAATAACGCAATACTGCGTCCCTTTTTTCGGATAGACCTCGTCTATGGCGATCCACTCCGGTGGCTCGGTGTTGTCTTCTTTTTGAAGTCGCTTGGCCTCTCTTTCAAGCTGCTCTGCATGTTCGGTGAAGATGTTCCTGATTGTTTGCTCACTGCGGCCTACTTCGTCTGCCACGCCCGAGAAATTCCTGAATACGTTGAATGACGCTTGCTTTATATGTTCGGCCAACCGGATGGTCATCGTATGTTTCTCGTCTATACCTACGACACGCTGCTGGACGCTTACATCGCAAATTTTACAACGGCTGCGTCGTGGCCTGAAGTAAATTCGCACACGTTTACAACGAATGGGACTGTCGTATACGTGACATGGCGAGGTGTATCCCCATTTCCCAAGCTCGGACGCCGGAGCGCCGCAGGTACAGTCGCCTGTAATTTCCGTCGTGACCTCAGCTAAAACGATTACGTCGTGAACGGTCTCTTTGTACCTTATGGTTCTCCATCCCTGAAGATTGAGCACCTCACCGCCGCACCATGTCCCTTCCATTTCTTCGAGACGTTGTTCCAGCAATAACCAGGATGCAGCTTTTGATCGTTTTACCTTCTTTACCGGAGGCAATTTCAGACGTGGTAGTGGCATAAACTTATCTCACAAAATCCTGTTGAAAGACGATTCTCGGATAGCTATAAAGTTCTGTTGATCCGTACCTCAAGCCATTCTCCTCAACTTACAAACTTCTGTTGGCCGCACTTGATCCTGCGTCAACCCATCATCCCAAACTTCTGTTGGCCGCCCGCACCGCACACGCTTAACCACGTGTTGTTTGAGCGCGCACCAACAGAACTTTGGCTTCCCTGCTCTGCTTGGGCTATTGAAAGCGCGCTTAAAATCAACAGTCTTTTTGAGTTTACGGCCAATCCTGCTCACCTGTTTTCAACAGTCCTTTACGAATACCCGAGGAGTATGCTTTCAACAAACAAAGAGGGATAGCCTGCGTCCGATAAAGTTGACAGGCCATCCCTCCTAAATGCACAACGCTTCACGAAGTCCCATGGAAATTGCGTCAAGCTACGGCGCAAAATCATCATGGCCGTTCTCCATGCGAGTGCTTTCCCACTTTCGGTGAGCATATTCTCGAATAACTACTTTGTTTGTAAAATCGAAGACGAGGCCAGCGTTGATTTCATTAATCAACCGGGCGCTCAATGTGCGGAGGTGCGCCGTCTATCTAAACTTACCGGATAAACAGCGCGGCTTGAGTGGTAGGTCTACTTCGGTGAGTAGATACTTAAGATGCTTATCGTTGCCGCACGTAATACATCATGCCTCGAATATTACTCATGGGCCGGGTCGGAGTCAAGATATATTGCGCAGGAGTTCTTCCAAATCAGATCGCTTAATCACTTTCGCGCGGTCGTCTAACAGATGACGTTCATATTTAATCTGCCCGCTCGCAAGCATCTTAGTCATTTTGCCGGTACTGATGCCTAAGAATTTGCATGCTTGTGTTGCCTTCATCTTCTCCGGCCATTCTTCAGTTTGAGAACTTGCCTGGGAGCGACTGTGTTGCTTGTGGCGATGGCTGCTCATTTGTGATGCTTTGATTCGTAATCGGTTTTGTAATTGTTTGTGGAAGCGAAGCAACTGCCCTCTTTCTCATTTTCGGAAAAGAAGGCGGTGGCGCTTGATGAATAACAGTGGGTGGTAAAGGGTCTGATGCCGGCAGCGTCGTTATCGTCACGTTAGTATTCTTCGCCGGAGAATTGGTATTGACTGCCAATAGAAAAAGTATCCCCATAATCGGAACGACTGTCAGGAGCATAATGGCAGCAAGCCCGAGCCGAGTGATACGAAGATAATAACGTGAGCCGATCTGCTCATAGAAATAAAGATCGAGATTCATTCTTCGTTTATGCTCCTTATCTCTCTAATGTGGGTCGCTCCTCGCCGCATCTATTAGTCCTAATTCTAGGCAACGGTAAAATGGTGACGACCCTCGTTGCTTTTGCTATTCTTTGCCACAATCGAAGCGGGCGATATGACATACATGTTTAGGACTTCCGAAAATCCTGCATGACGATTATCGTCGCAGAGCAAAAGAATTTAAGGCTCTCGGCGAAATCAAAAGTCGATTCGATTATAGGGGCATCTTGCCCCTATAACAAGCGCGATATGCTTGAACGCGTCTCTTCAGGAGGGAAAACCTGATGGGACGTATTCCACGCGAGAAACCGGCGCGCTTGGCTGCAAAGCTAATTTATATTCGGAAATCTCTTGATCTTTCGCAGAATGAAATGCTCCGGCGTTTAGGTCTTGAAGATTGTCTTACCCGTGAGGAACTCTCAAAATACGAACGCGGATTACGTGTACCGTCACTATTGACGCTGCTAAAATACGCAAGAACTTCAAATTTGGTCGTTGATTATTTAATTGATGATGAGATCGAACTGCCAGAGGGGTTGCTGGTCGAACCGGAGGCCGGGTTGATTAATCCGACAAAGGGGTTGCCGTTCAAACGCATATCTAAGGTAATTCACAAATAAAAGCAAAGCTCAACTATGAAAGAAAAGAAACTAATTTGGCCTCAATGGCGAGCCGGAAGGCACCGAGTATTCGGGTTAAGCACGGTAATATCGAAATCTAGGTGAACGTCCTCAAATGCATTATCACTGCTAACTTGAATAAAGGACATTATGGTTCATTAACCGAGATATAGAATAAAGTGCGTTAGAAGGTAGGTTTTTCAAGATGCGACCAATTGAAATCGAGGCATGGGCGTTGCGCATTGTCGAGCAGGTCAAGCGCGCGCAGCCTGACGAAGACACGCTAGTTGAGTTGAAAGCCGAATGGTTGTCAGATACATATAAAGCAGCGCGACAGATAGCCGGACACGCCAACGCCGCTAGTGGCGAATCCGTGCTGTGGCTGATCGGCATTGATCAGAAGAAGGGCATCGTGGTTGGTGCCGAACAAAAGGAACTGGCAAACTGGTATAAGCAAGTTGAATCACACTTCGACGGGCTAGCCCCAAGCGTCACGGATATCAATGTTCCTATCGACGACAAGATAATCGTCGCACTGCTCTTCAATACGGATCGCGCGCCATTTGTCGTGAAGGCGCAACCGTCTAGTGGTTCACTAACGCACGAGGTGCCTTGGCGCGGTAACACCTCAATTAGGTCCGCAAAACGTGAAGAACTTGTCCGATTGCTCGCCCCCTTACAGCGCTTGCCGAAGTGGGATATCCTGTTCGGCACCTTGCATTGCAACCCCCCTAGTCGTTCTACGGCGATTGCATCATCTCCGACAAGTAAAATCCACTGGCGCCTTCGCTTAAAACTATATGTCATCCCGGTCGGCGATTCGCGTATTTGCATTCCCCATCACAGATGTTCCGGAGTGCTCTCCTTTCCAGACTTCGGCATCGAAGCAGCAGTTAAATTAATCGCGATGACGCCAGCCGGATCGTACACGGTTAATGTTCAAACAACACTCTTCGACCTAATGATTAACGGTCCCGGTATGATCATTCTTACGGCTGAAGGGAGTTCAATATACCAAGGTACAGTACCGCGCGCCGATTGTTGCTTATCCCTTGATCTAAGAACCGCTGACTCAGTGCATCCGGTTACAGTGCGAGCATCTTTTATCTTTGATCACGCTCATGGCAATAGGTGGATATGCGGAGATGCGAACCATGAGAAAAATAGTTTTTAATCAACAGCAATAAGATTTACATTATGGCGAGGCGCTACGTATTAGACATTTCCACGTTCGCAGTATAACTATCCCCTTTGACCAAAGCGTTCAGATTCGGGCGCAACGCCAAGGCTGTCCAGAGTGAAGCATCATCCAATTCGCTCGTGCGGCGTTTTAAGGAAGAGGCTAGAAGATTTATCGTTCTTCCAATTGTTTCCCACGAAGTAGTAGGCAGTTGCCTGCGCAAAGTCACAAGAAACTTGTCTAATGCAGCATTAAATGGTACTTGATTCCGTTCGACCATATAAAGCGTTGTCTCGGCTGCCCAAGTTTTGCCGTCAGCGAGATCGGCTGCGTAATTAGCCATACGCTCGGCTTCACTTACACTCATGCTCTGCTGTGCAAGCCGAGTGAGAATCGCCGCCGTGCGGAAGAGAGGATCACCATAGCGTGCAGGATCAAGCAGATCAGTGGCTACAGTTGGGGTGCCGCCCCGTATAATTAACATTGATAGCACTCGGAGAAGCCCAAGGTGATGAGGGTGTGCTATAAAAGCCTTACTCACAATCTCTGTCAATCTCTGGTCAGGTCGGTCGCTGGCAAAGATACGAAAGTGTCTTCCTACACGATCTAAGAACTCAACCCCATCATAGTCAAGTTCCGTTCCCCATTTGTATGCGCTTAATGCTGTAGTATGAATTACGTTATTTGTGCGTAGAGAAGCATCATCAAAAAGGTCTGTTAATTGCTCGAAAGTCAAATCAAAGGCTTCATTAGAAGCTGACTCTTTACTATGATGAACGGCGACAGACATCATGAATAACACATAACCTGCAATAATATCCCTTACGCGTGAAGCGGGTATTCGCTGGTGCAGACCAATCAATTCTGAAGCGAAGGCGGTCTGCGTAAATGAACCGGTTGACCACGTTTCAACCGCAGTAAAAGGGAAGCCATGCTCCGCAATGTGTCTATCAAATGGTAATACTTCATCGCGCATATACTCGATATCATCGCTAGTAATGCCGAGTTCCGACCATCGCCGTTCAGCCGCCTCCCAATCTGTCCTATCGCCTAGTTCACCATTCTCCGCGATCTCCGCTAAACGATCAAAGTCTTGATGTTCATTGATTCCTTCTATGCATGCAGAGAGTGTCCAAGGTAAAGAGCTGCTGAGTCTCTTAACAGATTTAAGATCGGCAACCTTAGCTAATTGCCGCAACGTCAGAGCAAGCGAATTCTTTGAAGGTGACTCTAGGAACCTTGTGGCTGCAAGAAACGGCATCCATGTTTCTTGCACATCCGAAGGTAAGTCCTCTAACTCGGGAAGCCAAGCATCTTTATCGGTCGTTGCCTTGCGAATGGTCAGCGACAATCCTCTTTCAGTGGAGTTGGGACGGAGTAGCGAAACCTCTAACTTATCTGATACAGCCAATTCCGCCCTAGTTAGCATCATTATTTCGCGGAACCATTGTGGAGCAGAATCAAATTTGATGCCTGCAAAGATAGAGTCTTTGCGTTGTTCACGCCGCCCCAGAATATCACCCGGGGCGAGCCGCGGTAGGATTTCGACTAACTTGCTAAGTCGCCATGATTCATCCTCAATACCAGAAATTACATGTAGCAGATCCAACTTGTAATCGTCAGAAGTTGGCCAGTGTCGGTCGCCAAGATCTCTTGCCCAGTTCACATCTGCGGCTATTAATCTGCTCAGGCACGCCCACGCTCCCAATTGTTGATAAAAATCAACCAACGCTAAATGTCCATTCAATTCCTCGCGGTAAATAACCTCTAGACCTGGTTCATACAAGTCGGCAAGACGCGTGTGATCTTCTATGGGAGTCAAATTCAAGAGACGTAAAGCGAGGCGAATTAAAAGACGTGTGAACCTCGGTTGCGTGCGTGTAATCCTTTCGTCGAGTAAATCCAGCGCTAACCGGGAGCCTTCGAGCGTTGTGCGGCTGACTTCATCTGTATCGCTATCATTTAGTTCGGCACAGATTGTATGAATGGTGTCGCGAAGGTCTTGGCGCTCTGCGAAACATTTGCCCGCGGCAAATAGAAAGACGTTGCGCCAGTTAGAGATAGGAGCGATCTCGCGTAGCCGCCTTTGGACGATCTCCTCACGCTCGTCCATTAAGGCTTCGGCTGCCATAAATTCTTGCAGCGACCGGATCTCAAAACCAATTTGATCATCCTGTAAGCCAACGAGAAAAACGAGGCGGTCGGTGGCAGCATTTGTGATTTGTCGCTGCAACAGGTCGCGCTCGGTGCCCTCATGCCCTTCTTCATCCAAACGATCCGCCACGACAACTGCGAAATCCTGCCGGCTCAGGCGCGCGTCGGTTTCACCGGAACGTTCGCTCTTCGCTTGGAGGATCAAGCCAACGCGATTGTGGATACGATCAATATCAGACCGGTACTCTCGAAGAATATCCGAGGCCGGTATCTCCCGCTCGGTCTCTCGCTGGTAGATGACTTTGTAGTACTCACTAAATAGACTCCACCTCTCCTGCGGCGGAGTGCCGCGAGTGCCGATGAGCGTAATCATAATCGTCACTTGAAGCGGGCTGCGCATAAGGCGAGCAGTCGCTTCCGTGTGAGCAGCCTGCTCTAAGCGGTCGAGAACTCGTTGTTTACGGTCTTTGTCGGCAACGTACCGCACCTCCGCCAGTCGACGCGCGTAGTGCATTGCCCGGACAACCGACAGTGGAGCCAGCCACTTATGCTCATACACACTGGGCGCAAAATCTTCATTGTATCCCTGTGGACGAGTTGTTGCGATAATCAGAACATCAGCATTACATTCATTAATCTCAATTCTAAATCCTTTGATTGCAGCGAGCACTTCGTCGCGGTTGCTCGACGCTGGTACTTCATCTAAGCCATCGAAGATGATCAGCCACGGGTAGTTTCCCATCCATAGCCGGAGGTCGCTGGCCGTTACTTCATGGTCGGTTCGTTTTTTTATGCGTGCTGTTATGTACGACAGGACAGAAGTTATATGGTTAGCGCCTGGCGATGCTAACTCCTTGGCAAAGTCACTTAACACTATACGAATGGGAAAGCGGCGCGTTGGTGGTAATTCAATGCATTCGCTTTGACACTGCGCATTGATGAGATCAAGAATATCTTGAACTTCGCGTAAAGGAGTCCAGTCGGTCCGATCTTTAAGAATCGCAGTGCGAAAAAGTTGGCACATAAATTGACCGACAGTTGTCTTACCTTGACCGGGGCCGCCAATCAAAACAAATCGTCCCGGGTCGTGGTCCGGCACATTCTCAAGATCATTATTTGAAGGTTCGCTGGTGTTTAGCGATATCGGATCAAGCCGAGTTTTTGCCGCCTCCATTATGTTCGCAATGAAACCGGGTCGTAGTTGCGCTGCGGCAGTAGAAGCCTCCTCTGCCGGTGGATCAGCAAGCCGTTCGGAATATGTTGGAAGATCGACAAACACTCGCGCGATTGGCACTTTGTCTTCGGTTGCTCGCCCGGCTTGTTCCAGATTTGCGTACTGATCAGCTATCAACTCTTCTTGCAGAAATCTATACATCACCTGCTTGAAATCCGGCCGGCGGGGTTTAAGCCGTTCCACTACGCGCGCTAATACATCTCCGGTGGAGATGAAACCCTCATATCCGTGTCTGATGTCTTCGTAACCATCGAGGTAAGCACAGATTTTGTCGTAGTCCCAGATATCGAAGTCCTTCAGTCCTGCGCTTGTTTTGAAGTCTTCAAGAATCTTATATGCCTTGTCTTTCGTTCCCTGTTCTCCAACCGGAGTAAGGACGGCGTTAGTAACGAAAATATAGTAGTCAGGTGTGCGTCGTGCGGTTTTGCGCACCTGTGTGGTATTTGTCACCTTCGCTTTCTTCTTCTTTGGCCCCTTCGATGGCACGTTGTATGTAGCAAGTTCGCCGCGAAGTTGCTGAAGCGCCCATTCCCCATCTTTAGGTACCCCTTGTGGCCGCTGGAGGAATTTAGCCTGGACGACTCCGTAGCCGTTCCATGCCTGCTCTTTAGATGGGTAAGGAACAGTTCCATCGAACGTCGCTTCACGTCCCCCGTCGGGACCGTCTCCAAAAATGATAGTCTTCGGACCGAATACCTTTACCGCAATCGCTTGGATTAATTGCTCAAAGGAGCGGGTATTCAGTCCTGATAGATTATAGTCGGTCATAAACAGATATGCGGTCGGGCAGCTTAAATGCCGGCAATAATCTATTCCGGCTCGCCGAATTTAGCGCTCAGGGCTTCTGTAATTACAGCCGTTAAAGTAACACCTTGCCGTTTAGCTTCTGCCGCCCAGTGTCGCCTGCGGGCAGCAGCAACTTTAACGCTCAAGTTCACATCCGGTTCGATGTCAATCTTCTTATTGTCATCCGGTTTTCTTGCTTTCTGGTTTTCTTGCTTTCTGGCTTCCTTGATCAGTTGTCCGTATTTACTCATTTCAACAGCTCTCCAATTTCATCGCCCAGAGCTTTGTAATCAGACCACGCGGCCTTGGCTCGTGCATCTTCGAGGTCTCTGATAGGCCGACCTGTCATGGCCGCCTTTGCGAAACCGACGGTGCGGCGGATCATTGTCTTAAAAACCGGTATCCCGCCTTCTTGCAAATCGTCTCGCATCATCTCGCCTTCTTTACTCGGGTGTGGCGGAACAATGGTGATAAGCGCCCTGAACTTCGCTTCCTCAATATCGCGGGCAGTCTCGAGCATCGGTTCCAAACTCACCACATCCGGGGATGTCGGCAAGATCAGGAGATCACAGCCCTTGGCCAATTCTTTCAGATCATCGGAGCGCGGGCGCGCCGGTGTATCGATGATTACGTACTCCATTCCCGGAATGATCTTCATCGACTGCCGTTCGTCGGCGACGGTGAATGGCAACGACTCGGAACTTCGCCCGGCCCATTTAACGGCCGTTCGGTTGGGGTCGCCGTCAATCAACACCGTTTTTCCAAGGTCGCTGAAATAAGCCGCGAGATGAAAAGCCGTCGTGCTTTTCCCGATGCCGCCTTTATAGCCTGTGACTGTAATGATCTTCATAAGTAGTTTAGATTTCTTGCTTTCTGGTTTGCCAGATTACCAGATTACCATTTGCAGGGAAATACATTTCTCTGTATGAACGGGATATTTTTAATATTCGTTCGTATAAGTTATGGTAGGGCGAACGGGACATTTGAGTTCTTCTGTCCCGTTTATTATATCATGCGACATGAGTAATCTGACGCAAGATAGTCCAATCTTCCTACTATCGCAGAATGAGTTTTCGGATTGGACTTTACAGTTGAAAATTGCTGCTGGCGGAATTTGAAAACTCAAGGGATATAGCAAATCGGCAATGCTTTATTAGTCGAAACAATCATTTCGACCAATCCAAAATCGTGATCGCTACATGGCTGACACTTTCTTGATGATGTCAAAAATCTCGTTCCCATGAGGTCATTGT
>MWWH01000209.1_pt1 | contig 16022 bp, 25 predicted proteins | sample 1047231 | NCBI WGS metagenome assembly MWWH01 (sample SAMN06349967, study PRJNA376086) | soil metagenome | isolation source: MG3-2 sample Antarctic (ecotone) soil | place: Antarctica | collected 2015-01-13 | reverse complement strand
CAACTGCGCTTGTGATTCAATCAGGAACGAGATCGCCCGCTCCATCTCTTCGCCGGTCATTAAGTCCTGCCTTCCATGGGGGCGTGGATTTCCTCTTCCTTCAATCCCTCCCACTTTCCCTTGAGCGGCCCACTGAGATCGCCCGGCAGGGTCTCCACCGATACCCCGTGCTCGTCGCAGAAGGAGCGCCAGAGGGTGAACCGCGGGTCGAGGTCCCCGGTGTCGTTGGAGACGGTGTTTGGCACCGGCTTCGTCTCCGCCTCCTCGGAGACGAGTTCCCGCGCCTTGTCCAACTCGGTTTGTGCTTTGCTCATCTCTTCCCGCCTTTCTTCGCGCCCTTGCGCGCGTCACCGGCTTTCGGGGCGGGACCCGGCGAGGTCTTGCGCTTCCGCGCGACCGCCAGAGCCTCAGCCGTGATGACCAGATCGCGCCCGAACTTCTCGGCGCGGAGCGTGCCGTCGAGCACCATCTGTCTGACCCGCGCCGACGAGACGCCCAACTCGTCCGCCGCTTCCGTCGTGGTGTAAGTCTGCTTAGACATGGGCGGATATTAACCCCGAACCTATTCTTTACGCAAGCGATATTATTTACTTGACTGTAACTTACCCGCGCGTTAATATCTAGGCGCATCGACGGAGGGGAATTATGAGAGGGAAGGAAGGGCAGGGAAGCGCGACTAGGATACGCCGCTCGGCGGGCTCGCGGCGTGGCGCATCAACCGCCTGCGCCACTTCGGACAGGGGCTTTCGCCCCTGCGAGAGACCGCTACCGCTATCCCGTCAATTAATTAACCTACGTAGTTCTCTCAATCGTCGCGCCTCAGTCAACTCTACGCGCTTGCGCGCTCCGAGTGCTTCGCTCTCGCTACGCCCTTGCAGGTGACTTTCGGCGCATAGATTTCGAGACTACTACGGTTTCCCGTTCGGCTCAGGAGAATCGAGATAGTGGTCACTAACAGAAACTTCCACCCACAAGTAAGGAGAACGCATCATGCTTCAACTCAACAGTGAAAGATTCGCGTCAGTCGTCACGGAAGCCACGGAGAGGGCGAAGGTCGCGCCGAAGGATTCCAAGCGTTGGCAGAACGCCATCAACAAGGCTCGCGCGTTCATGGAGACGAGCGCGATGTGGCACTTGTGCGACGACGACACCCTGATCTTAGTTTCGGACAGCAGTTTTGAGATGTACGAAGTGGACGCGCGGACGTGCGAGCGCATCGACGGCGAGAAGCGCGTCTACTGTCCCGCGTTCCAACGCGGCGAGCCCTGCTACCACCGCGCGGCAAGGCGACTCGTCATGCTCTACGCTCACGAGTAAGCGCGCACAATAAGCGACGCGGCGGGAAGTTTTAGCCTTCCCGCCGCGTCATGTTTCAACCCACTCACCCACAAAGGAGAACAGGTCAATGAGCTGCATCCTATATTCACGCGCGAGCTACGTCAACCTCAGCAACCACCCGGCGTTCGTCGCCGCCTTCCAAGAGTCGTTGCGCTACCAATACGACTCGGCAGAGGCTTTCGGCGAAGCCCTCTTCGAGTTCAACGCCACCGCCTACCGCGACCGCTACTCACGGGGCGACGAGACACCCGACGAGATAGAGCAGGAGCGCGAGAGCACGCTCGTCGATGGCGAGTTCGCGCGCTTCATCCTTGAGCACAAGTACGCGACGCCGAAGGCTTACGCCGCCTTGTGGGAGTTGTTCGGGCGCATCGAGTACCAATGCTCGGACGCTAACAACCACTCCGAGTTGCCGATCATGTGGCACTTGGGATGGGCGCGCGACTTCTGCGCCCGCCGTCTCGTCGCCGCCGTCAACAACCAGCCCGCGCCACCCCCGGCGACCGAGGCGACCGCTCGTGTGCGCGACGAGTTGAACCTCATCCTGAGAATCGCCGACGACAGCGCCGACTTCCAGACCGCCGACGTGGTGTGCAAGGCGGCTCTGCGCGCCGAGAAACTTCTAATCCAAATCGAAAGGAGCATCGAGCAGGAGCCCGCGCGACTCGCCGCGTGACGGGCATAGAAAGCGAGGCGGGGCGTGTTAGGAGCACGCCCCGCCTCAGACCCATCGCCTTCACCCGCAAAGGAGATAGAACGATGAGCAAGACGAATGATAAGACCGAAATAGCACGCGAGCAAAGGCAATCGAAGCGACTCGCGCAAACGCACTACGATAGCGCGAGCGAGCTACGTTTGATCCTCGATACGCCGAGCTGGCTGACCTTCAAGCCGTCGCGCTCGACGCGGCAGCGCGCTTCCATGTGGCTCAACCGGCTACTCAAAGAGGCGGGGATCGAGCGCGGGAAGGAGGGCGCGGAGAAAGCCTACCTCGCGGCTATCCGCGCGCTCAGGGACACGAAGGGGTCGGACTACAGCTACAACGCAAAACAGATCGCGCGCGTCTCCAAGGACTTTTTGTCCGAGAGAATGTCGTCAACGCCGCCGCGCGCGGCGCGGCCCAGCGCGACCTCAAAGCACGAGAATTGCCGCGACGATCTCGACGCGTTCGGTGTCCTCAAAGGCGACACGCTCGAAGCCGTCGAGACTGGAATCTCAGACCTGCTGCTCGGCGACCTCATCATCATCTTCGACGCGAAGCGGACGAAGATCGAAGGCATCGGGCGCTTCGCGGGTACCGAGGACGATCACGCGGAAGAGGACAGCGAGAAGATCAATGCCTTCTGCGTCGATGAGTCTGACGACAACTATCGATACGAGGGCGATCACTTCCAAGTCAGCCGCGTCGTCGCGGTCACGCGGCGAATCGAGATCGGGCGCGGCACGCCCGAGACCTTCGACGCGGCGGCGCGCAAGGCGAGGCTCGCCCAACTCCGACGCCGACTCGAACGCCTCGACCGCGACGAGATTACCGACTCGACGGCGCGGTTCAAACTCGAACGGCAAATCTACGATCTCGAACACGAGCCCGCGGACGAGTGGGAAGGATTCGACACGGTAGGCGAGTGAAAGAGAAGCGCGCGGCGCGTGTGACTTTGCAGGAAGCACGCGCCGCGCATGGCAATTAACTTCGGTCAACGATGAAGGAGACGAAAGCTAATGCCTACGAAGAAGGTTACACAGAAGAAAGCGCGACGGGCAAGCCGACCGCAGACGTTACGAAAACTCGCGGAGAAGATCGTCGCCGACCACAAGCACTACGACGCCGACACGCGCGACGCTATCAAGTACGCGCTCACCAACAACTCGAAAGACCTTTCAGAGTTAGTCAGCCGAGCCGAGGCGGGAGAGACAATTCTCGACGTGACCATCTACGACCGCAAGTGTCGGCAGAGCGCGCGCACGCTTTTAGACTTTCTCAACTCGGGCGTGCCCGACTTCATCACCGACGCCGCCATGAGCGCGCTGGAGCGCGGCGCGGCGCGGCGCGGGTTTGAACTTCCGACCTTCGACCCCGACGAGCCGAAGACCGTCGCCGTGGAACGCCTCGCGCAGTTCATCGCCTCGACGCCGCCCGCCTTCACCTTGCGCCGCGCCGATGATTCGCTCGACTCACTCGCCGAGCACCTGTCAGCCGTCATCAAGCATCCACTGACACCCGCCTTGCTCTATCACGACATTACCAATCGCATGACGGACTTCTCAAGCTGCATCGACTTCGATGCGCCGGAGATGATTGCGCGAGCAATCGAGTCATACGACGAGACCGCCGATCTCAAATCGCGCGCGCTCAGGAAGGGAGACTTGCGATGAACAGGAAGAAGCAACCCACACCACGCGGGCGAGAGTTCGAGAAGTTCAAAAGGTTGGTCCGAAGCGTTGGCGTCCGCAACGCGCGCCACGCCATGAGGCTCGTGCAGCAGCACCGCTTCACGCCGCGAGAGGTCGCGCGCAGGGTCTTAGCCGCGCACGATCAGAGAGAGCGGCGCAGGGCGAAGGCAGGCGCGGCTTGACCTCAAACTTCGGCGGTCTTAAGAGGGAGCCTTGAAGTCGCCGATGGGGAAGGGCAGGGGATCAAACCCTCTGCCCCTCGAATGGCCGCGCTCGCCTCTCTTCACAACCTCTACACGTGTAGAAGGGAACCGCTTTCGGACATACAATCCACACACTGAACGCTGAAACAAGTAGAGGACAAGGTAATGACTAACGAAAAGAAAAACGAAGATGAGGTGGCCGCGACCGTCGAGGCTATTCGCAAGAGTTGGCCTGAGATCGCTGACAGCTTATTAGCGAAAGGCGTGAATGTTTTTCCGGTAGGAGACGACGGATACATTACCTACACGGCTCCGACGGGCTTCTCGCGCGTTGCTAAGTTTCGCGTCCCTGATACTGGCGAAGAGGATTGGCCTAGCGAGATCGGACAATAACGCACAACCAAAACGTTCCGCGCACGTGCGCGGAGGCACAAAGTGTAATACGTATTACAAACCTGAGTTGGTCACTCACGCCCACGTGCGCGGAGACGCGATAGGAAGACGTCTTCCTTTTTGCGCCTCCGCAACCCATCACGCCCACGTGCGCGGAGACGCGATTGTTGCAAATTTGCCGCCGGCGGCACTTTTGTAATAATTGAGTAGCCTGCGTGGTGCGATTGAAACCCTGTGGTGAATGCGTTCCCGTGGCGGGAACGCATCGCCTCATCCTATGCCCTTTTTTTCTCCTGGAATATCGGGCGCGCGGGCGACGGTGCTATAGTATCGCCAGCACTCGGAAACGTTTCGGACGTTTGCGCGACGCCTCCTTCGGGAGCAGCACGTGGCGTCCGAGTCTGCCCTCCAGGCACGTCCGCTCGGCCGCCCTGTACCGCTTCTCCAACTCGGCAGGCGTGGCCGCGCCGGAGAGGATGAGTTGAGTGAGGGCTTTGAAGGCGGTGTAGAAGCGGTCACTAGGTTGAGCGTCGTCGGCACTATTACCGCCCTTCCAAGTCCAGCTAAGGTGTCGCGCTAAAGTGCGCCTAGTAAAAAACTTAACTGACCTCAACGGACGAGCCGTTGAGGTTCCCTCTATAATCTCTAATTTACCTTTAACGCGGCGGGCTTGATAAATAGAGCGCGGTGGTGTATCTAGCGGCACTTCTTTAAGATGAAGCCGCCCGTCAACGTAGCCCGCGATCAAACCCGCGATGACACCCGCGTCCGACGACGCACTAGACGCCTTTACGACTGCCCCCGCCGGGGCCATACTTTGCGTGTTAGCTGGCTCCGCAGAATGTGCGTCGGAAGGCGCACCAGCCGCCCCGGACGAGGAGTCGCCCACGGGTTGACCGCTCACGGGACTTTGAGGGCTCGGCGACCCCTCCTGCGGAGTTCCTAACTTCACAGCGTTTGGTAGTCATCTTGTGGTGAGTCCACGATAAATTTTGTACGCGCGTACAAAATTCAAACCGCTTGGAGATCCAAACCGTGTTGGCGATGGCCGAGTACTTCAAGCCAAAGTCTTGAACGGCTTGATCGTACATGTGGCCCCACGCGCCGCGGCATGCGCCTCTTCGTAGGCGTGCTGCCGACGCTTCGCGCGCAGTTCTTGGCGCGACCACTCGTTAGCTTCTGCCAACTCAAGCCACTTGTCCTGTAACTCGTCAGGTTCGCCCCAAACCTCCCTGTGATGAGACCAACTCAAATTAGTGCGGCGCCGCACTAATTCAAACCGCTTTGAAACCCCGTGAAGATGGCTAACGGTGTCGTAATCAAGCTTAAAGTCCTGTCGGTGGTGTGACCACTTGAGATTTTCTCGGCGACGAGAAAATTCAAACCGCTTGGCGGCGATGAGACCAACTCAAATTTACGCGGCGCCGCGTAAATTCAAACCGCTTTGAAACCCCGTGAAGGGCTTTATGTGGCCCCGCCACCTGCGCGCTTTGCCGCCCCAGGCTTCGTTTCAGCCCCCGGCGCGAGTGCTGACACCCTCCAAACGTTTCTAGGGCATCCTCGCGCGAAGTTTCGGGACCCAATGGGTCTCATCCCAATGCCCTAATTCCGAGGCTCTTTTTTAGGGTGTCAGTTTTGTCAGTTTTTGGAGGGTGCGAAGGCGGCTGATAACGGTGAGAAAAGTGGCGAACCTGACATAATATTAAATTATCAGTCCCACTTTATGCAGAAACGCTTGCATAGGGCTTTTCGGGAGCCCGAAAGCACAAGATCATGTATGCCACTTTTCGCCGCAAAGGACTTTCACCCGCCCTTTTTCAATTATGCAGCCGCCCCACATCTTGGGGCTCGCGCACCGTTCAATTGAGCCTCATGTCACAGTAGTATCGCTCGTCATCGTCCTCTCTACGCTCGGGGTGCTCCTCGTCGAAGATCATTTGCGCCATGATCGCCGCCGAGGCCACGCGCGGATCACTTATCGCCGCCAGCGCGTCGTTACGCAGCGAGGTCGGGCGGCCAACATCTCGCTCCTCGCGCTCCGTCCTCGCCGGCTTGGCGGGGAAGCCGTGGACGGCGAAGGCCCGCAGCGGATCGATCAAATCGTCATCGATCTTTCGCGGTCGCATCTGTCCCGCGGGTTTGCCCGCCTCTTCGGGCGGGTAGTGGTAGCCGACGATCTGCCGACGCAGGTTCACGAGCCCCGCCGAGTCTTTACCGGCGGCGACGTAGAACTCGCTGTCGCGCTTCTCCAACAACTCGCCCTGACCGTCCGCGACCACAAGATAAATCTTCGGGCGACCCATGAGCCGCGGTCTGATAGGGTGCGGCTTGTCCGCGTCGTGCAGCGAGAAGCGATCAACTAATTGCGCGATCCCGTTCTCGTAATCCGTCCGCCACTTCCGCATCACGAGGCCGTATTCCTTCCGGTAGGTGTCGCGCTCGCCCTGCGCCTCGTGCGAGTTGAAGGAGTGTCGGTCCGCGCGCTTCGTCTCCGCGTCCCGCCGCTCGAACTCAAACACCGCCCGCGCCATCTCGCCGAGCGACGCGCCCAAAGGCGCGAGCCATTCGCGGAAGACGAAACGGGAGTCTTCGAGCGGATGCCCCTCCTTCGGAGTCGCCGACCACAGCCACCCGTTCCTATGCGCCTCAGTCGCCCCCCGGTCGTTGGCGCGACCCAACCCCCAACTGAGGGGCATCCGTGCGAGACCATCCCCCGCGTCAGGCACGACGACGCCGAAGCGTTTGAGGTAGGCGCGCAGCTCCGAGACCGTAATCACCGTGTGCGTCTCCCGGAACTGCGGGAAGACGCGACCCGGTTGACTCGCTTCGTAGTTGCGCTCGATCTCCTGCGCGATCATCTGCGGCGTCATCGGCTGCGAGACGTAGCCGAAGGGAAGGGATGCGAACCACCTTTGATCTTTCCACGGGTGCTCCCTCCAATCCATGACGAAGACGTTAGCGCCCTTCGCGTGCGTGTCTCTGAAGTATTGATTGAACGTGCCGAGCGGGGTGCCGAGCTTAACCACCGAGGGCGAGGTCTGAGACATGGAAGTGTTTTGTTTGAACCCGCCGCCCGCCCACCCCTGAAACTCGTCGGCGACGACGACCGTGGCCCTGCGCTGCCTGCCGACGTTTTCAGTCGGCGCGCCGCCCGTAATCGTCGCCGACGAGGCGGGGTTGATGATGTTCATGTACGGCATATCGCGCCGCAGGTTGAAACCAGCCGGGAGCATCCACGAGGGCGTGAGCCGCAGTTGAAATCTTATCTTCTCGAAAAGCGTGTCGGGGTCGCGAGACGAGTCAACCAAGTCCTCATTCGCCGAGACGACGAACGCGGAGAAGCCCGCGACGAAGAGCCACTTGTGCGCGATCCAATCCAGCGCCCCCACGGTCGCGCCCATGTCGCGCGCCTTTTCCACCACGCCCGACTTGCGGCGGCGCAAGACCGTGTCATCGAGCCAGCGCAAATAGTCCTCTTGTCGCGGGAAGGGGTAGAAGGGTTGAACCTTGAGCACCGCGCGCGGGTCATACCCCCACGCGTACATCCGAAACCAATACAAAGTGTCGGCGGCGCACCGCCCGCGCTCGCGTTCGTAGTCGGCATCCACCTTGAGCGAGTCGAAGAGTAGCAACCGCTCGGAGGCGACACGAGCCGCCTGCTCGATCTGCATCTTGACGAGATCGGCTTGCCACAGGTAGGCGTCGCGCTCGACCGGGTCTTGCGCCTCTGACGCCATCGCGCGGCACTTCTCGACCTCTTCGGGGACGAACGCGAGGGCGTCCATGCAGGCTTCGAGCGACGAGCGGAGTACGCCGTCGCCGCCGTCACCAACAGGCGACGCGGGAGCGTCCAGGGCGCGCATCGCCGCGACGATGAGCGCGGCGCGCTCCATTACTTTTTCAGAGACTTGCATCAGTTCAACAGCTCGCTCGCCATCGGCTCGAAAAGGGTGACGGCGGCGACCGCCTCATCACGCGCGCACTCGGTGTCAGCCATGACCTGGTTGACCGCCGCCTCCAACCGCTCCCGCGTGTCCATCGTGAGCGTCACGGACTGGCGCGGCTTGCCTTCGGCGCGGTCGGCTATTTCCTTAATCGCCTGAATCTCGCCCGACTTCGCCATCGAGACGAGCTTGCGCGCGATCACCTGAGCGTTCGTCAGCGTCGGCGAGTCCTCGGCAGGGGCTTCCAACTCTTCGCGCAGAGCCCGCGTGATGAGAGCCTTCCCGCGCCCGCCGGGATTGCCGGAAACGCCCTTCTGGAAAGGCTTCAGGTTGGCGAGCCGCTTCTCTTTGCCCGTCAGTTCCTTCTCTTCGTTAGGCATCACTCACACCTCAATCTAAAGTCAGGATCACGTCGTCGGGGTAGAGTCCGCGCGTGACTCTCGACAGGACGCTCGCCGCCGCGCATCCCTTCGCGCGCGAGGTCTTGGCGGCGCGGAAGCGTCGAAGTTCAGATATCTCATCAGGGTCGCCTCGCGTAATAGTCGTATGCCACAACGTCGGGAAACAGGCGCTGCTCGCCAAAGCTGTAGAGTTCGGCGAGTTGATAGCCGTAGAGGCGCACCACGCGCTCGCGCTCCGCCTTGAGCGACGAGATCTCAGCCTCGCGCACCCGCAACTCTTCGCCCCGGTACTCGGCGCCCGAGGGCGGGCGCTGCGGGAAGGAGCGCAGCCGCCGGTCGATGTTTCGCACGACGCCGACGTGAAAGACCCGCTGGCGGGCGGACTCACGCCCGGGGGCGGCTTCAACGTGCGAGCGAAACGACGCGACGACCTCGCGGGCGTCCTGCTCCTTCAGCGCCGCGTTCTCCGCGGCCCTCGCGGCTGCGATCACGTGCCGCAGGTCTTCGAGGCGCGGGAGTAGGACGGCGAGCGCGTCCACGTCGAAGGCGGACGCGGCGATCTCCGATTCGGCGCGCGCCTCGGCGTACTCCCGCTCGAAGCTCGTGCGCCGCCGCGTCAAGCCGATGATGCGCTCGCGCTCGGCGGGATCACTCTCCGTGTTGGCGGCGAGCGCAAGGCTCGCTTCTCTTCTCTGTTCCCGCGCGTCCATGGTCATGCTATGCCTCCAAAAAGAAAGACGCCGCCACTCGCCCGCATAAACTTTGCGGATGAAGTGACGGCGGGAACATCGTGCGGACGATCAGGCGTCCGCGTTCGGGGCTCGTCTCAACTGCCTGTCAATCGCGCCGATCTCTTTTTCGGCATCCGCGAGGGCTCGCCTGGCCCTGCGCTTCACGCGCTGCAACTCGTGGCGGCGACTCTCCAGCAGCGCGCGGTCTATTTTAACACCGCCCGTCCACGACTCGTTACCTTTTGTTAGCGCCTCATCAACCATCGTTCATCATCGCCGCCTTGCGCTTGGCGGCTTCGTAATAACCGAGTGCCAAGACCGTGGCGGGCGACATACTCGCAAAACTTTGCGGAGTGCGAGCGCGCATCACGATCAGCCTCTCGAAGAGTGGCGAAGGCTCGAAAGGCGTGACGCCATCAGCCGCGCGCCGGAGCTTTTCGACTTCCCTCTTGTCGCCGATCTTCAACATCAATCTTCAACCCTTCGGCGACAACAATCTTCCGTGCAATGCCCGCGCGAGCGTGCAGACTCGCCGGCAGCGACCGCAGAGCGCAGACGCGCGCCGTGTCTGTCTTCGCACTCGACGCAGAGGCAATAGCCCGAAGGGTTGACCGCCGCCAGCTCGACAAAAACAATCGCAGCGCACGCCGGGTTGTCGCAAGGCGCGAGGGGCGTGAGTTTGAATCCTTGCTCTCTCATCACAATGCCTCAGACGTGACCGCCTCCGCCTCTAGCAGTTTCACAAGCGCGGGAGCGTGGCGGCGTCCGCACGGGTGGCAAACGAGTTCCCACGTGCCGTCGAGAAACAATTCGGGTCCGACCGCCGGATCGGTGCGGTTGCCGCACAGCGCGCACGGATCGTTAGTCGCCGCGTTATTCAGCTTGATTGCTAATTCAGCCATGCTTGCCCTTCCCTTTCTGCTTTCGCTTTCGCGATCAAATAATGCTCAAGCGCGCGCTTCTCGTTGAGCGACTGTTGGAGCTCGAAGCCGTGCAGCGTGAGTTTGAATGTTGTTTCCCTCATGCCGCCTCCATGAATTGCAGCACCCCGCCGCCGCCGTGCTTCGTCAGAAATTCGGCGAGCGCGACCACGCGCGGATCGTGCCGGTACATCTCGACGACGAGCGGCGAGCCTTCGAGCTTCACGCACACCGGGATCGTCGGCTTCCCTTCCCACTCGATAGCCTCGCGCTCCTCACAGTCGAAAACATAATCGAGCAGCGCGTCTTTATGCTCGCGCAGGAGTCCGACCAGCTCCGGCGTGAGCGTGCCGCGCGGCGCGTCGAGTTCGAGCGCGCGGGCGTCGGCGCTCGTCTTCACGCACACGCCCAACTCGCACAGGTGATAGAACAAAGTTTCGACCGTCATAGCGCCATCCTCTCCCGCGCTCCGCGCGAAGTGTCGGGCTGCCGCGCGAGGAAGTCAGCGGCGTGTGTCACCGTGTCGCGCACGTAAGCGTAAGAACGCCCGCGCCCCTTGAGCGTGATGCGCGACAACTCATCTTCGACCGCCGACTCCGAAAAGCCGAGACGCAACGACGCGCAGCACCAAGCACTTTCGGCAGAGCTGCGATCAGGCGCGCCGTCGGGCTTGCGATGCTTCAACAGGTAGTCATCGAGCGACGGGAAGCCACCGTAAGGGATGCGTGAGGTTTTGAAGCGCGCAGAGGCTTCGACGACGTTCGAGACTTTCACCGCGGCGGGCGCGAGCAGCCCCGCGGCTTCCAACTCCGCTACGCGGACGCGCCGACCATGCGCGAAGAAAAGAAACTCGACGCGCGGGCTCGTGCCGTCCGCGAGCCGCCGCTTAGGTTTGCGGTTGAGCGAACCGATCCAGCGCATCGAGCCGTGCGCGCCGCCGTTGGCGAGCGCCTTCTTACCCTCCGGGTTGAGGCGGTCGAAAAGGCGTTGGCGCAGTTCGTTGTACTGTTCGACGGTCAACTTCTCGGCGAGCGCGAGCCACACTTGCGCGCTGCCGGGGCTCGTCGCCACACCCCAAAAGGCGAAGGGCTTGAGCAGTTCAACATCCGCCGGCGTCGCGTCGTCAACCTGTAGGATGTGGAGCCCGTAGTTGTGTTTTATCGAGCGCAGCCGCACCGTCAGACTCGCCACGGGGTTGCGCTCGTTCTGCGCGAGGTAGTAGGGCAGGCGGTCGCGGAAGCGCGCGGGCGCGACGGTCTCGGCGAAGATGCACGATCCCTCTTCCCCGCGCTCTTTCGTGTCGTCAACGACGACCACGCCGAACCGCTCGACGCCGACCGAGGCGCAGACCGAGGCGGCTAACTCCGCATCCGTCAAACTCACCCCGGGGGCGTTACAAGTTGATACGGATTCGGCGGGCTCACTTTGCGCGTTTGCAGGGCTTTTTCGAGTTTCCCGCGCTTCCCGAACCTCAAAACGTGCCGAATTTGTCCCCCTAAACAGCCGCGCCGAGGCGTCGCGCGGGGGGTGCGTGTCCCCAGTCTTAGTCTCAGGGGGCGCGACCCTCTTGGGGACATCCGCGCCGCTCTCGGGTTCGGGGTCTGTCACTTCGGCGAGACCGCAAGTGAACGCGGCGATCAACTCGTCTCGCGCCGCCCACTCGTCGGCTTCGGAGAGGCGAAGCCGCCGCAGGTCGGCGAGCGCGACGGCGGCTTGCTTGCCCGCCCGCTCTTTCAACTTGTCGAGCGTGACGGTCTTCGCCTTCGGCGGTGCGTCATCGTCAGCAGCTTTGGCGGTCGGCTTCGGCGGCGGCAGAACCGGAGTACAGACGTGCGTGGGGTCTTTCCGAAATTCGATGAGGGCGAGGTCGGCGGCTTCGTTGTAGCGACGGACGGGACCGAAGCGGTGTAGGGAGCGCGCCCGCTGGATGGTGTCGGCGACAACATCGCTCAGCCGATCAATGACCGCGGGCGACTTCCCTAATTCCTTATCGCCCGCCTCGAACTCGAACAGCCGGTGTCCGGTGTAAGCCATGACCCGAGCGACGACCTTGCGCCTGCGCTGCCACTGACGCCCACGATTCTTTTTGTACTTTTCTAATTCGTCCGCGCGCCGCTTCGAGAAAAGCTCACCGGGGATCGCCGCGCGCTTGTAATGCAGTTCGTAGAGGTACGAGGCGCAATGGTCACGGCGCAGTTCGGGGTAAGGGCGCTTCTCTTCGTCCGCCTTCTCTTCGACGCGCCCCGTAACCTCGATGATGGTCAGGCAGAGGCGGCGGAAGTAGCTCGGATCAATGTCGAGCTTGCGGCAGGCATCATCACACCCCACACGGTTGAGGACGGCTGAGAAGCCGGAGGCGAACGCGCTGCCGCGCCGCCTCCGCTTCACCTTCGCGCCGTTAGCGATTGACCACGCCTTGCCTTCCAACCCTTCGCCGTTGAGCGGCATGGACTCGACGGGCGGCGGCTCTTGTTCGAGTAGTGAAGTCGTCATGCGGCACGCTTCCCTTCCCACGCGCGGCGTGACGGATGTTCGACGGTCGCCTCACCGGCGGCGCGCGCTTCAGCGTGCCGGATGTCGTGAGCGCGCCACGCGCCAAGCCCCCGCACGGTCGGCGGATCAGCATCCTCGAAAAGAAATGTTGAGCTGCGCGGGTAGGTCGAAAACTCGTTAGAGTGCGCCGAGCGCAACGTCTGGACGTGCCAGCGGGCGGAAGAATTGTTGAGGGTCAGCCCGCGCGGTTGTTGCGGAAATCGTGCGCGCGCATGGTGTCTTGTGTTAGAATTAGACTGCATCACCAGATGCCTCCTGTTGGTTTCAACCCCGTTCACAAGTCAGATCACGGAGAGGGTTCGCCCCCTCTTCGTGTGTCTATTTTCTCGACGACGCCCGCCGAGGCACAAACGAACAAAGCCGACGTATCTCAGAGTCCCGGCTGAGATCATCGGCTTTGCTTTTCCCACCACCGCAGGCGGCGACGGTGAAGAATTGAAGTCTATGAGTTGTGCCGTCCGCGCGTTTGGGACTTTAGTGCTTAGGTGAGTAACGCGCTTCTGGCTGAATGAAGGCTTGCAGGAAAGATAAACCTAGAACGCGACGGGCGCAGTGTGGTAATCTCGATCTAACAAACCTTCGGCTGCTAATCAAAGAGCTGGAGAATCAACGGGAAAGGGGCGGACTTTCACGGGCTCGCCCTTTTTCCTTTCCCAACCGATTCAATGCCCACAGTTTACTACAACGGAGTAACAACGTTGAACCTTTTTTCCCACCGCCCGCGTAATTATTTTTCGGTTCACATCAAAGGGGCAGGGTTTGCAACCGAAGTCTGACAGGGTTCAGTCTCGTCTATATTATCATCATAGCGTGGTCTTAGGTCTCCCACCCGTCAACCTTTTCCGCTTGAGAGACCAATAAGGCGACTTGCACCGAGGACAGAATTTCGGCGCGGACCCCTTCTTTCGCGGAGTCCACTGGTGCAGACAGCGTTCGCAGCGAAGTAGTGCTTTCCCTTCAGTGAGCAGGAGGCGCCCGGTGACTACTTCATGAAGTATGCGCCCGACCTCTTGAGAGACCGAGCGGTTGAGCGCCTTCGCGCGTGCCTGTAATTCATCCTTGAGGTCGCGCGGAATGTATGACCCAATGAAAGCCGTTTTAGGATTCGCCATCATCCAGTTCCCTCTCTGCTCAAATGACTGTGTTCAGTGAGAGCAACCTGTATTTCTCCCTGTTTTTCAGGACTATTGTATTTCACGGCGAAAGCCTGTATAAGACGCACAACGGGTGTCACGCCCGAGAGCGCGAATTAAGCAAATTATCGAGCCCGCGAAAGGTTAGCCGCCGAAGCGGGCTCGAATTGCGTGCGCCCGATCTAACACAAGATCGAGGCGCGAGTCACTAACTATCTCTCGCCGTCGAAGTGGGAGGCAAGGTCTGAGGGGTGAAGGTGCGCGCCCTGAGCGCGCACCTTCACCAACTCTCTCAGCCGACGAACATCTAATGCGCGGTCAGCTTTGACCGCCCGCTCGATGGCGCGCCGCGGTATCGCCTTTTGCTCGCTCATAACTTCTTCACGTACAGATCAAGAGCCTCGCGCTTCACCTTCCAGCCCCGCCCGATGATGGCCGCCTTCAACTTCCCCTCCTTGATCGCCCCGCGCAAGTGACCGCGCGACAGGCCCGAAAGTAGTGCGGCTTCGGTCAGCGAGAGCGTCAACTTGTCCGTGAGTCTGACGGGCGACGCCATCATCTCGAAGGCGGCGATCATCCGCTCGCGCATCTCGGGCGTCTCGAGTGCGTCGCCGGTGCCGAGCAGGACGGGCGTTAATGACAGGTCCGAGGCACGCCGCACCATCGCCTGTCGGGGGTCCTGTCGGGACTCGACGGAGCTTGTCGGGGCTGGCTCACTCATCACTTCCCCGGAGTGAGTCACGCCCTCGATTTCCGCCTTGAAGCGCGCGACTTCCGCCGGGTCGAAGTAAGCCTCTTTCCCCGTCTTCCCTGTGCGCGTCGAGAAAGCGATCCGCTTCGCGCTCATGTGGCGCTCGAGCGTGCGGGGCGTGACGCCCAACTCTTCGGCTGTCTCTCGCTTATTCATAGGTGCGACAAGCCCCGAAACCCCACGTCCGACAGCCCCGACAATGCCCATTCCCGCGCCGTATTCGCCCTGTGGCGCGTTTTAGGCTGTACACGTACACGTCACCACCGCTTTTCTCAGCAGACGTAATCACTCGCCGTCTTGAACATCTCCCCGGCCCTCGTCTGCAACTCTTCTTCGGTCATCTCAGCCAGGTGAGGATCGTCGCACAACTCTCGAAACTTCGGATCGTTGCCGTCGATCTGGACGCCCGCCTCCCGCTGCATCAGGGCGAAGATGCGGAACATTCGGATCACGGCTTGCTTCTGTTCATCAGCCATGGAACACGTCTCACGCCGCCTGTTTATCAGCGACTTTATAAAGCTGTGCCGCGCCAAATTCGCGCAAGTCTGCCGCGACCATGTCAAGGGTTTGTGCGGTTAGTTCGTTATCAGCATCGAGGGAGATTAAGACAGCAACGTGATTACCGTGTAGTACCGAACCGTCAGGGTCAACCACCTGTTGGGTGACATAATCCCACTCCAATTCGCCACCCTGCTTCACGTTATAGACAAGCATCTTGTCCATGCACACGCCTCCTTTCACCAAGTTATAAGCCGCGTCCGCTCGCGCGGACATCCCTCGCGTTGAATCACCACGGGGCGCGCTTGAAAGTTCACGACGTCGTGAAAAGTACACGACGCCAGAGCGCGTCAGAGTTGAAGCGGACTGTTGCAAATTTGCCGTTGACGGCACTTTTGTAATAATTCATAAACCTCAATGAATTTATAAATTCGCCGCGCCATCACCCCCGCCCGCCGACGATTCGCTCGACGGTGTTAATCAGGACGTTCAGCCGCTCGTCCGACTGGCGCGCGTGCGCGCCGAGGTCTTTGATCTCGCCCTCGTGCATCTCGGCGATGGCCAGGAGAGCCGTGACGGCGTCCGCCGTGCGGTCCACCTTCGCGGCGAGTTGCCCGACCGTGGCGGTCAGTTGCGCCTGCTGTTCGAGGACGAACGAGATCGCCCGCTCCATCTCTTCGCCGGTCATTAAGTCCTGCCTTCCATGGGGGCGTGGATTTCCTCTTCCTTCAATCCCTCCCACTTTCCCTTGAGCGGCCCACTGAGA
>MWWH01000208.1_pt1 | contig 16023 bp, 21 predicted proteins | sample 1047231 | NCBI WGS metagenome assembly MWWH01 (sample SAMN06349967, study PRJNA376086) | soil metagenome | isolation source: MG3-2 sample Antarctic (ecotone) soil | place: Antarctica | collected 2015-01-13 | reverse complement strand
AACAGCAAATCCGAGAGGTTTCGGGAAACTGTCATACAATTTCGCAAAGATCAGTGCTGCCCCTTTGTTGAAATCATCCATGTTCGACATTTCGTTTCTCGCTACGACAGTTAAAGAAGAAGCTGTCGTTACCCTTTCTTCAACCGCTCATGTTTGCACTTCGCGACGCCCGCGCCGGTCACACTTCGCTTGAAACCACTGCCGCCACAATCCGGACACTGGCTCACGTCAACGGTTGGCGATGGTTCTACGGGCGTGAGAAATGCCGCGATCAATTCATCAGCCTCGCCTGTTCGGTGAATTGTTGTCGCATAGCCTCCGGGATTATTGATGCCCTGCCCTGTCGATTGCAGATGCTTTGCATATCTCCGGCATTCTTCAATCGTGAATCTGGAACCCACACGCACACCAAGCTTTTCGTTCGCCGCAGGCGCTTCCTCTGTGTTGTGTGTTTCTTTTTGTGTATTTACTTTATTGCTATCGTCTGGCGATAGTCTTTCGTTTAACGATAGCCTTTCGTTTCGCACAAGCCATTCGGGAAGCGGTAGTCTATAAGTAATTCCCTGCTCTTTGTTTTTACCGAACGTCGCTGCCGCTTTAATCACAAGGCCTTTCTTCGTCAGGCGCGCGACAGCCCCGTGCGTCGCCGTCGGCTTCAGGCCGGAACGCTCAGCGAGTTTTGGCAAACCTATTGTGCAGAAGTCCTTACCGAATCCCCACGACAACCGAAAGAGTTGTTCGTAGACGACGCGCTCCGGCACGTCCAAGAGTTTGAAAAGGGAATCGGTGAGAGCGTGCGGCCAGCGACAGTGACCTTTAATCTCCGGCACGCTTGCCCATAGATCGACGCCTGCAACGCTTAGGCTATCGTTTCGCGGTAGGCTTTCGGCAGACAGAAGGCTTTCGTTTTGAAGGGCTAAAGGCGCGGCAGGCGAAAGGCTTTCGTTTAACGATGGGCTTGCAGGCGGAGCGGTTTCCGGCTCGCTCTCCGGCGCGCGCGCGACAGGCCGACGCCCGGTAAAGCGTTCGTACACGTCGGCGAATTCAATGGGGTCGGGCGCGTTACTGAGTTGAGCGGCGAGGTCGCCGTACTTGCGCTTCTTCTTCAAAGTCACTGACCAACTCCTTTGCGATTCTCATGTAATCGAGTGCGCCGCTTGACGCCGAATCATATTCAAAGATCGTCTGCCGGGCGGCGGCGGCTTCCGCAAGGCGTGTGTTCTTGTGGATCGGCGGTAGGCACTGCGTCTGGAACTTGTCTTTAAGCTGCTCGTAGATGTCGCGCGCCAGATTCGTGCGCTCTAAGAATGTCGGCAAACCGTATGGCCGGATGGTGTGCCGCCCATCCATCACCATCAGAAGCGTGTTCATCAAATGAACAACGGCATCGAAGGCTTCGCGCTTGCATTCGACGGGAATGATAACGATTTGCGAAGCCGCAAAAGCGTTGACGGTCGCCATGCCTAAGTTCGGCGGGCAGTCGAGCAAACAAACGTCATACGCGGCATCAGGGAGCGCGTGGATGACTTTATTGAGGCGGTCGTGGAAGTGCAGCACGCCTAAGAGTTCAATGTCGAGATTTGCGGTTTGCAGATTCGATGGCAGGAGATCGATATTGCTCGCGGTCTGGACGATGCACTTTGCGACTTCGACTTGGCGCACGAGCACGTCATAAACAGATTTACCTTTTTCACCTGCCGCGCCAGCAAGCCACTGTGAAGCATCGGATTGGGCGTCGAGGTCTATTAAGAGAACTCGCTTGCGATGGTGCAGGCGCAGGGCAGCGGCCAGATTGATTGCTGTGGCTGTCTTGCCGACGCCGCCTTTTTGATTGGCAATCGCAATTGTTTTCATGCCGCCGTGCGCTCCTTTTTGAGAGACATCACTTCTCGCTTACTCACTAACTTGACGCGCTTATCCAGCAGGTAAGGGAAGTAGCGAATGTGTCCGTCCTTAATTAACTGCGCGATCTTCATGTTGCTCACGCCGAGAAGTTTTCGAGCCTCTGCCACACGAATTAGATCAGTCGGTTGTGAATTCTGCATACATCCTCCATTTAACTGCGCGACACAATATACGAGAACTAAAACAAGGTCAAGATAATTATAGTATAGATCAAGAAGCTTGTGGCACATGCAAGCCAGCGCGGGCGCTCATGGCGAGCAATGCGCGCCACAGGCCTGTGCCGTGCCCACGGATCAAGCTATCTTCTGCCCGCGCTCAAACGGCGCGCCGTAGTTTACATAATCAGTGTCCGCTCTCAACTCCCGCAACTCCGCATCTCTGCACTTCACATCTTCGGAGACGCCCATGGATGGTTGCTCGGCGAGCAGCAGCAGCGGTTGGTGCATAGATTGAGTCAGTGTGCGCGCGCTGTCCTCTGTCTTTCGCAACACGCGCTGGAACTCCGCTTCGGGAAGCGGGCGCTGGTAGCGCGGACACACACGATAGACGCTGCTGTAAAGCACTTTGGCGCGTAGGGCGGGGAACTCGTAGCCGTGGCCGAGCCGCTGAATCTGTTTGATCTTAGCGTTGGCCGATTCGGTATAGGCGTTTGTGATCGGCGTATTGAAGTAGCTGAAAATATCGTCTGGACGCTTATCGAAAACATCTATGATGAATTTAAGGCGCGGATGAAATTCACTCGGAACAGAAGCGAGCCATGCGGCGTAATATTTCCGCGCCTTCGCTTCATCGGTCAATTCCCACATAGCATAGAATCTTTGGAGCATTTCCCATCCCTGGCGCAATATCGGAAATTCATTCATCCACATCTCCGTCCGCAGATACTGCGTCATGTCGCGCTCGCGCTTATTAGTGTTCAAAAGCAGGCCGAATCGGTCATGCCGAAGCGCATGGCTCTGCTTCTTTGGGATGTCTACGCGGATATCGTTAATCAAGCGATTCATCGTGTTCGTCATGCGCTGCACGATATGAAACTTGTCGATCACGATAATCGCGCGTGGAAGCATTTCGCGGACTTTGTTGGCGTACATTCCTTCCATATCCATCGAAACGAGTTCGACTCCTCCGGGATCAGGCAAACTGAGAAAGTAACTGATGAGCGTGTTAGCTGATTTAGTGAAGAGAAGATCGACGACGGTGCGGCGTTCAAGATTCGTGACGACGATCAGATATCGTCCTCTGTAAAACACTTCATCAATGCCCATCCAGCGCGGCGTCTCGAACCGGACGCTATTTTCCAGTTCAAGCGAGTGTTCGACGAAGAGGTTGCGCACGGTCTTTTCGTCGAGGCCAATCTCGCCCGCGACATCAAGGAACGTTCGGCGCATGGACTCGCGCTTGATGAAATCGACGAGCCGCTGCGTGCAATCCCGCGCCGGCGCACGTCCCGGCACCTCCTGCACGCTCGTCGCACGGCACATCGAGCAGCGGTAACGCTTCTTTATAAATTCGATGGCAACCTTCTTGCAGTGAATGGACGCGTCGCGCAAAACCTCCGTGCGCGAGCCGAAGGGCCGCAGCGTTTCGATCATTCCACAGTGCGGGCACTCATCCGGATCGCGCAGTATTTCGGCTTCAATGAGGTAATTCTCTTTGTTTTCGGAGACCTTTGTGGCGACGACGCCGGGAATGTTTAGGATGTCTTTGTACCCGCGTTGGCGCACACGCCATCCTTCACCTAAACTCTCGCTAAGGTTGTGCTGGTGAGGCTTATAAGGCATTTTTAAGTCGTTGCAAACAAAAATTTTAAGTTGAATACGCAACCGTTTGCGCCGCAGAGCTATTTGTGGGTTTGCGGAACACGCAGTTGAAATCGTGAATTTCGCATTTGAGAAGATGCGGATTAAGTGGTTGCAACGTCATTCACTCAATGCGGATTAGCCGGTTGCGATGAAACAGCGTATCTACGGATTGAGCAGTTTAAGTTCAATGCGTATTGGGATCGTCAACCATCAACCCTTCCGCCGCGCCCGCCGCCAGCAAGTCAGTGTCAGCAGTGACGAGCACAAGCGGCGCGAGCTGTCGTGCGATGCGGCGACGGTTAGCTGCGAGCGCCGCTGCGAGTTGTACGGCGTCATAACCGCGCAAACCGTGCGTGGTGGCAAGCGTCGTCGCCTCATCCAGCAGCCCGGGCGTAATCTCGACAATGTAGAACCGCCGTTCGAGTTCGCGCTGAAGGCGCGTCCGAGCGCGCGTTGCCGCATCCATCGTGATGTGTTTTCCACGTGCTTTACGTGCGAGCGCCGCCGTCACTTCAACGCCGGTGATGCGCGCGACGTAGAGCCGATGGCCGGCGGCGCGGCGGAACAGACCGAGCATCCACGCTGTACCGGCTTCTCTCGCGTAACGCTTAACCAGGGCGCTGCTATCGAAGAAGTATGTCGCCACTCTCTTTAGCGCCGCTCCCTGATAATCATTTCAGAGAGAGGCTCACCCATGACTTCAATCGGCTCGAAATCATCATCCGCATCATCTGCCGCCGCAGGATCGGGAAGCGTGATGATGCCTTCGGCGGCCAGCTCACGCTCAAGGGCATCTTCGAGTTCGTCTTCAGTTGATGAAGAGGGAACTATTGCGTTCAGCCTCTCTCGTAACTGCCGTTGCTCGTCGAGTGGAAGATGCCGAACCTCTTCAATGATTTTGTCTAAAGTGGTGCTCATTGTTTGCTGCCTTTCTATCGACCAGAGAAGGGAACGATTGTTTAAGCGTCCAAGTCGCTTGCCCGCCGGTGCTCCTGGAATCTTGGCACCAGACCCGTTCTCCTTTCGATCCCATACACGCGCACGTCGCTTCGCCCCTGCTCCGCTGTCCATATCTTTTGAGCATTGAGCAGCACGCCGATCACAAAGCCGAGAGACTCCTCCGTGAGTTTTGTGGCCGCGCGCAGTTCATTCCATGAGCACGGCTTTGTTTGTAGCGCATCGAGAATTCTTTGCTGTGGCGATGGCGTGGCCGCGCTCTGCTTCACTTCTTGGAGCCATCTTTCTACTCGCCATATACAAGCCGCAGCGACCGCTTGTTTTGCTCGCGAGCATACTCAACCAAACTGCGAAGATGAGCTTCGACTTCCGTGCGCAACAGAAAAATTCGCTGCCGTTTTCCCGTACCCTGCCGGACTTTCGTAAGATGATCGGTTCCCGCTCGACCCTTTCTGATTGTTGATTCGTCGAGACAGAGCATATTCGCCGCTTCTCGGAGCGGGATAAACACTGAGATCACTTTCGGCTTTCGTCTAATCAGGCTCATCTTTTGCCATTACCATTCTTTCTGCTGGCTTTGGTCGCCGGCGCAGGCTTAACTTTCTTGGGTCGGCCCATAGATGGAGGACTAAAACCTCTCAAGTCGCTTTCAGGGATCGTCCAGAAAGGCCCGCGCGGGGTGTCCGTAGCAACAGCATTAGGAAAGAGGCCGCGCCGGCACCACAGCCTCACGGTTATGGCACTCACGTCATAGCGGTCAGCGACTTGCGCCGGGGTAAGAGTTTGGCTGCTCATGCTCACCTTATATCGCACTTAGAAAAAATAATCAAGAAAAGTATATCGCTGTGATAAAAACACTTGACATGAAAGTATATCGCTGTGATATACTTTTCTCATTGAACGGGAACGTTAAGCGAAAGAGAGCAGAAACAATGACCACAGCAATCGCCGCCAAACTTCAAACGATCATCACCGAAGACTACGCCGTCGAGATCGACACGACGGGGCGCGGTGCATACGCCGTGGTCAAGGATTCGCACTCGCCCTTCAACGGCCTCTCCGCTTACGCCAGCGTTTCGGAAACGGCGCTCGCCCTTCTCAAAGACAAAGTAGAAGAAGCGCGGCGCGCACAGTAATCAAATTAAATGAAAGGGAAACAGTATGGACGACGAATACACAATTCTTGTTGCTGGAGACGCCAGCACGTTAAGCAGCCAGGTCAACGCTCTTCTCAAAGGCGGATGGGAGCCGCAGGGCGGCGTGACGCTCTCCGAAACCCGCACGGCGGAAGATGTTGAAGCCACAGAGATATGGACGCAGGCGATGGTGAAGCGAGCGCCTTCGCACTAAAGCAGAAGGGCTACGTGAACGCTCTCCACGCTCACATAGCCCGTCAACCCATAACCCTTCCAAAGAAAGGCATCGAGTCATGCAAACTCATTCTAACACGGCACAGGGGCAGGGAAGCACACTGCCCGCTGCGTCACCAATGAGCACACGACGCATTCTGCCCGGAGATCGCGTGCTCATCTATGACGGCCTCGCCCAGCAAAACATTTGGATCATCGTCGATGATGTTCTGATCGGCGGCGGTCGCACCAAAATCCGTTCGGCCAACATGACATTATTCTTCGACGAAGGTCTTGTCATCGCACACAGGAAAGGAGATCGCAACTAATCATGAAAAAAGAGGGGAAGAAATCCGCATCGCGCGTGGGGGCGCGAGAGAAGCGAACAACAACATCTGACCGTGAGAAGGAAACTGGAGATGAACATTACACGGCTGCCTTTACGTGGCGCGACGAGCGCAACTCCATCCCGCAGCTCACGATTAATCGAACGAGTGAGCTGGTCAACATCATTCTTCGACATGATGAGGACGAAGAGGCGGAGGCGCTCATTGAGTTGATCACGGGCTTTGCTTATGAGCGGGATCATCTCTTGCGTGACAACCTGGCATTTTGGGCAGCGCGTGAAGCCTTCATAAGCACTTCAAAATTCTCAAATGTTTTAACGAAGTACGCCGACAAAGTTGCCAGCAGAGTCGAGACGCAACCGTCTAAATGAAACTTCTGAGGATCGCGCTTTGGCGTAACTAAGGAATTGCTAACCGGGCGCGGCTGTAAATGTGAATCAAGATCATCGCTTGCAGCCGCGTCCCATCTCAATGGATCAAAGAAAGTGTCGCACCGATGAAAGGCAATAAACTTTTAAGTACAATCTTCGACACAGCAGAAAAGAAACTTCGCTGGCGCAGCTTCGTCAGTTGCTCGAAGGGTCACGCTTACAAACAACTCCGCGACTCTGGTGATTCTGGCGAACCGTCATGTCTACAACGCACGCTTGATCTTATTGATTTTACCTTTTCGTTCGATCCTGTAGGCGCGCGCCAGATCGCAGCGCTTCCACTCGAACATCACAGATCGCTTGTCGCCACGCGCGCTGTCTCCAAGTTGCCGTTCGACGAATTTGAGAATGCGTTTAGAGGTTTGCAAGACGCGATGGAAGCAGGCGCTTCCTTAACTAACGCAAAGTGCTCGATAGCTGACCGCAAGCGACAAATGTCGAAAGTCCTCTTATGGGCGGAAGAGAATCTTGCGCGTCTCAATGAGATCGAGCGCACGGATAGTGTACGTTCACAATTTCAGATGGTTACAAACGAGGTGCTTCGATGCCAATACGCAGACCTGAAGACATAAAAATCACATGGGAGAGTGAACCCTCTCCTGAGGCGATTTTGCGTGCTCAGTTACTTCTGCTCGGCTGGACGCCCGGCGAGATCGCGCGCGCTAAAGAGGAATTGGAACGTTCCGCTAAAGAAGTGGAGCAGCAGTCGCCACAGGCTGCGCAGCGTGAGCGACGGCAGAAGCATAGATGAATCGCGCCATTAACCAAGACTGCCGTAGAAGGATGTTTGCGTTGATGCGACTGAATGAAAAGAGAAGTCTCTGCGACGCGATTCAATCGTTTAACCTTGACCGGGCAGGTTATGAAAAAATCCATTCCTATAACTTAGACGTGAGTCGCTGTGAAGCGTACAGAGTGCTTATAATTAAGCCATGAACACAGTGCCCAAATGGATTCCGGTCAGTTGCGAAACTTGCGCGCATCTTAAAGAGGAAGCCTCTATGTTTTGTGCTGCTTATCCGCAGGGTATTCCGATACCCATTAGAGGCAATACAAACTCACATTTGACGCCTCAACCCGGCGACCACGGCATTCAATACGAGCCATCCGATGAATTCTTAAAGATGCTCGAAGAAGAGAGACATCTCGCCGCCGCGGCTACATCCGATTCAGAACGGATTGAACAAGAGGTCGAGCGGTACATGCGCATCGGGCGCTCGGACGTTCGGCGCGCGCTTGCACTCATCAAGGAAGCAAGCCCGGAACTGGCCGATATGGTTAGAGCCAAGGCAGAGCCGGAGGCCACTAATGAGTGCGACATCAGCGATGCAGCAGATGAACTGAAGATTCAGACAATCAAGTTTCGCGCAACCTATACCGGCATTCTCAAGATCGAAGGCGACGAACACCCATGTCTTAGTTACTGTGTTCATGCACGGAATCAACATGGGCAAGTGAAACCGATTAACGGGAGCGTATACATCACCGAGCCAAGTGACTTAGAACGCCTTCAAAACGAGTTCGAGGTCGGCGATAGGATCGAGATTACAGATGAAACCGATTGGAGTTCGCCAGACCTTCCGGTAAAGCTTATTAGCTTTGAGAAGGTTATTGCGGCTGCCGAAGAAAGGGCGAAGGGCGATTGATTTAAGCTTTATATTGCAAACTACTTTGACTTATAGAGTCCGATAATAATCATTATGTAGGGTGATAATGAAAACGCTATGCGGTTATCGGACGTGCGCGCAAGGGCTTGTGTGTGAAGTTTGAACGCTAAGGTTCTTTACCATGCAAAGCGTTTCGGATGGTAACGATTTTATTGATCTTGAAAATATTGCGTCCGACCTCAAGATGTTGTGGCTACATGAGCAGCTCTGAAGCTTCTGAATCATCATCCCGTCCTGCCTCAGTTCTCCTTCAAGTTTAGTTGTGCCCCCTGCCCTGGACAGCACTGGCAAGCTGTCTTTGAATCTGCCGTTCACTCTGATGAAAGCTTTGCGCATCCTTCGCATGGATGCTGAAATTGTAGTGATGATTAACGACAGGCGCGCCGCTGCTCTTACCACTCATGCCACTTGAACTCATTGATGGAATGTAATCGCTGAAGGAGTTTCCGATCATGCCGCCTGACGCGCGAGTGGGAAAACTCGGCACGGCAGTTCCGCGCAGGCGCGCGAGCGTGGCGAGGCCATTCACATCGTGAAAGAAATGAGGCAGCGCGCCGTGTTCGTTAATATGATCGAGCGCCCGTGTGCCGACCTTCGCGACGGTTGCCGCCTTTATCACATACTCGCCATTTGATACCCACGCCGTGGCGCGCTTCGTGCGTTTGTCGAAGCCGAGTATCGAATCGCTTGTGCCGGTGCCCTGACCTTTGAGAAGCCCGCCGCCAGCGAAGCCGGTATCAGGATCAACGCCACTCGAATTGACAAAGCCTTGGCTGCTGACACCGCCGCCACCGCCAATCGAGCCGCCAATCGAGCCACCGATCTTGCCACCGGCGGCACTGGCTGCGCCGGAGATCGCGCCTGCTGCCGCGGCCATAAACAATCCTTTGAGGAAGCCGCCTTTCGAGTTGCCCGCAAGAATCGTGCTGGCGATAGTGGCGATCTGCCCGACGATGCCCTGCCCGACAGTGGAGAGAGTTCCGGCCTGCGCTTTACCGGAGGAGTTAACCGCGTCGGTTGATTTCTCGCCCGCGCCTTCAATTGCTCCCTTCATCGCACGCCCGGCGTTATCAATTGCGCCGACGTTTTTGTCTTTCGATTGATTTTTGAGAACGGAGTTAGCGATGCTGCTCACAGTGCTGTTGACGACAGAGCCAACGGCCTCATTACTCTGGCCGCTCTTCTTGCCTTTGCCGCCGCCACTGAGTTTATCGGTTAACTTTCCGAATAATCCTCCGGCGCTCGTTTCATCGGTCGTATCGCCGAACAGAAGATGAGAGAGCTTCGCCGCCGCCGCTTTGAGTATCATTTGCCTGACCATGTCGGCAAAGCCAAGCCCGAGCCGGGAGAACATTCCTTTGACGCCGCCTTCGGTGCTGCCGAGAGCACTTACGAAAGTAGACTGGAAGCCGTCGCCCATCTCCTTCCACGTTTTATTACTTTTCTGGATGACACGATCAGCCCATGCGCCGACGGCTTGATCGGCAGCGGAAACTTCCCCCGTGATTTTTGACACACCATCGCCGATGTCGGTGATTAAAGGTTTGAGTTTTAGAAAATCCGTGCCGAGAACGCTTCCGCTGGTCTTCAATTCTTCGAAGGGCGATTGAACGTCAACGACGAGTTGCCCGGTGTCGCGCAAGGTTTGATTCGTCTTGTCCCAGATGCCGAGAATATCGCCGGAGGTATCTTTCACTTGACCGAGCGCATTTAGATTGAAACCCGCGCCGCTTGTCTCCATGTCGTAGCGGTCTGTGAAATTACTTGGTGCAGTGCGGTCGTTGTTGCGCGCGCGAGCGCGGGTGAGCATCTTGCTGCTAAAGTAAGCATTGTCACTTGCCGAAGGCTGACCCATGTCACCGCCGACAACACGAACAGGAAGCGCGCTGCCGGTACCGACTAATCGAGCAATGACATTATCGGCAGCTCCGAGCGCATCACCATAGAGGCCGCGCAAATCCTTACGTGGTCTTTGTACGCGCGCCGCCAGATCGCCCGCGCTCAACCCTTCTTTATCCATTCGCGCCGCGTGTTCAAAGAACTTCCGAGAGGCGTGCGCGACATCCATCGTTTGCTTGAGCGTTCCCCACTCTGCGAATGGCTGCTGCTGAAATACACCGTGCGATTGATGATCGTTGCGCTTGCCTAAATCGCCAAGATTTTTAAGATTCGACTCAACGATGCCGGTAGAAATAGCGGCGCGAATATGCTTGTCAGGCGCGCCCATTTCACGCCCGACTTCAATAATCTTTCGCGCGTTCTCAAGCTGTTCCTTCGTGAGCTTGTCGAAATTAAGAAAGGCGCGCCGCGTGCTGTTCATCAATCCAATCTCAAAGCCCTGACCCGCGAACTCGCCAAGTTCGATAAACTTGACGGCTGGCGAGTGAGCGCCGATGCTTGTCGCCAAAGCTTGGATTGAACCAAGCCCTAAATCCGTCGCCGCATCGAGCACTGCACCTTTGCCAGCCGCGATGCCTTCGGTCAGTCCGCTCGTGATGCCGCCGCCAAGCAAGCCCACTGCTGCCGTTTTTATCAAACCGGAAACAGGCGAAATAGCCACATTGATCTTTGCCGCCAGATCGCCCGCCAGATTGCCTTGATTAAGCGCCGCGCCGATGGTCTCCGATATATCGCGCGTTAAGCCTTCGGTTGCCTTGCCCTGCGCGCGTGCCTGAATATCCTGTAAGTTGCTCACGCGGCCTGTGAGAGTGCCGGAGATGCGCGCCATCTGCCCGCCGTACCTCGCTTCCATCTGCGCCGCAATCGCGCTAACGGCTTCTCTGCCGTTTAGTTTTCCGGTTTCCGCAAGTTTTCGTGTCTGTGCGACGGTCTTACCGATGGCGGTTGCAAGCAAATCCCACGCAGGAACATTGTTATCGACGATGGTTTGCATATCTTCGGCGGTTACGCGCGCCGAAGATCGCATCTGCCCAAATTGACGCAATACACCGTCCAACGAGTTTTGACTAATGCCACCCGCCGCCGATAAAGCATCGCCGATTGCTGTCAGCGTCGGAATTACATCTCTTGAAGCAAACCCGAAGGCTTGCATACGCTGCGACGCGCCGACTAAATCTTCAAATTGAAAGGGCGTCTTATCTGCGAAGGCTTGGAGTATCGAAAGATGCTCAACCGCCTTATCCGCGCCGCCGAGTAAAGTCTCGAAGCCGATCTTGCTCGTCTCCATAAAGGCATTGAAGCGCACGCCCGCTTCCGCCGCATTCGTGAGCGGGCGCACGAGCGCACCGGCAAGCTGGCCGATCTGTGGAATGCCTTGAATGATTTCGGAGATGTTGGCGAGGCCGGGAAGAAAGCTGAATGCGCCACCGCTACCGATCTCTCTGGAGGCGCGATTGAAGCCGGTTATCTTGCCGATCAGCGCATTGATGCGTGAGCCTGCGCCGTCGCTCGCCGAATCGACGGATTTGAGTTTTCCGGTAAACGTCTGCGCTTCATGTCCGGCCTGCGTGAACTCTTTTTTCGCGCCATCGACTTGTTTGCCAGTGCGCGCGATCTTGTCGCCACTCTGAAGCGCGGCTTTACCGGCACCATCGAATTTATCGCCCGCTTGATTCGCAGCCTTACCAGCGCCATCAAGTTTAGTTGCTGCCTGATTCGATGCTTTGCCAGCTTGATCGAACTTTTCTCCGAGGTGCTGCGCTTGTTTGCCTGTTTGATTGAAACGATTCTCCAACTGCTGGAGCTTGCGCTCGGCAGGCGAAACGTCGGCATCGGCGGTGACGAGTAAACCGGCGATCTCCATTATGCCGTCTCCAATTCAAGCCTGTACTGTTGCTGTCGCAGGCCTTCCTGGGCGCGTTCGAGGGAGTGAGTCATGGTGAGGTTTGCCTTTCTGTGTTGCCGTGCTTTTTGTGAAGAGTTTCGAGGATGAGGAGTACATCTGCTTTTTTGTCCGACGGCAAAGCTCTGAAATATTCGACCAGACGCAATTCGTCAATCTCAGCTTCTGAAGCATCGCCTCGATAGATCGCGAAGACTTCTGCTTCGGACACCTCGAAGGCCCAAGCCAGCCCGCGCAACGTGTTCTCCGTGATGACTTTGTGATCGGCTTCCAGCTCGCGCGTGGCTTTTTATGGCGAGGCGCAATGCTGAGGACTTTACAAGCCCTCTATCTCACTGCCAACGACTCATCCGAGTACCGGAGTGAAAACAGACTTCACCCGCTTTTATGAGTCTCAATTTATTTGAAGAAAGTTCGCCGAGAATTCGGCAGCGCGTTTATGAGGGAACGCCTCGATAAGAATAACAATTACGGCTCAAAAATGTTAGCGTCATTTTGACCGGAGCAGTTTTCTCCAACGGAATTTTTCTCGTGTAGCCGCCTCCAGCCGTGCCCGGCAACGCACGCCCGCAAACTTTTTTCGATTACGCGCGCGAGACAAAGCAAAGCTCTAGGGCAAACCGCCTGAGCCGCTTCCCTGCCCTGTGAAACGATCTAAATCATATTTCGAGAAGTGTTTAGACCGTGCAAAAAGCCGGTTTGCAGCTCTGCCAATATCGGTTTGCTTATTTTCTCCTCTGGTTGTATTCCCGGGTGATGCGCCGGTTGCGTTCGTAGAAGCCAAGCGCGATCCGTTGCGTAGAATTTAATGAGGAAAGAACGGTTTTATCCTTCTCGATGCGGGATAGCAGTTCTTCCATTTCGTCCTCGCGTTTGAACTCTCTGGCGATTGTTGCACGTACTTCCGGTTGTAAATTTTCAGTTGACATGACGGTTTGCTCCTTGTTGTGAATTGTCGCTTGTGGGCGACCGGATGTGCAGCTCTATCAAGTTCGCTGCGAATTGTCTTCTCGTGCTTGGCGAGGTTTGGTAACGGATACAGCCGGACGCCTGATCTCCAGGAGTAATTCGCGGATGGCTTCCTCGACGCGTGTGATCTGACCGGCCCGGCGCCAACGGATTTCAACGCCGGCGGCCAGCTCCTCGATGCGCGCCAGCTTCAGCAGGCGCGCCTGATCGGTTTCCATCTGCTCGCTCATCTCGATTTACGCTCCTGTCCCTGCGTTTGCTCGTGCTCGCGCTTCCGCTTTTCGTACTCTTCGAGCGCCAGCCGCGTCGGGACGCTGAAGCCGTCAAACGTCTTGCGATCCGTGCGACGCATAACGATGAGCCTTTCATAAAATCTGTTTGGCTCGAAGCCTTGCGCGGTAGCCGGTTCCGTTTTTACTGTCATGGTCTTATTCCTCGGAGTTCTCTGCGTGGTCGGGCCGATGAGCGTTCACTGCTAATTCGCGCAACAGATCATTCATCTCCCGTCGCGCGCGTCTGATTCTCTCCAGACTCGAAAAAGATATATTGGCGCTCATCGCCGCGTCGTGCGCAAGATTCAAATCGAAGGCCGTGCGTCGGGCGAGCTGCTTACAGCGAATGAGCGCAGAAGATTCTTGTTTCCGAACTACTGACATTGCTCTTTCAACTCTGCGTGTGCTCAACGAAAATCGGATTACTGACTGGCACGCCGCGCGGGTAGCTGGCGGCGATGTTGGCCGCCAGCTTCGCAACTTCCGAGTCATCCAACGGTGGCGAACATCGGCGTGCATTTACTTCGAGCATTTGAGCGTGAAGGTCTGGCAAGTGCTCTGCTTCACCCTTGCCCCACAGCGCGCAGCCGATTCTGAAAAGCGCATCATTGCGCTGACCATCTGGAATAACGCTCCCGGACACGCTGCGTTCTTTCGCTTGAAAGTTAATCACTCTCGTCGGCGGCTGTGTTTTGGTTGCGGTGAGCCTTTCGAGAAGCCACGCGGGAAGCGGGCGCGGACGCGCGTCGTCGAGCAGCTCATACCGATTGCCGGAAACGTGTTTGCTCGAAGGCAGCACGACATAGCCGCCGTTGGCGCGCGTATCAATTCCCGGCGCGATCTTCCCTGCCGTGTTGCGCAAGTCCAAGCCCTTCGGATACTCGAAAAAGAAGTGAAAGCCGCCGCTGCCCGTGCGCACCTTCAGCGTATCGAGCCATTCGTCGCCGTAGGCTTCGATTAAATCCGTGAGTGATAAATCCCCGCCCGACTTCGGATCAACGTCCACAACGAGCACGCCCGAAGCCTCGCCGGTCAAGCCGCCGACGTTTGCATCAGTGGTTTGCCTGAACCATTTGAGAATAGTTTTCGAGTCGGTTGTCGCTTCCTTCAGTCCGGTGTAGGTTCGCGGATGCTTGCCGGGGCTTTTGCACTTGGCGCCGTCCCGACAGTCGCAAATTCCCTTCTCATTCGGCGTGTAGAGCGGCATGACGGGAACGCCGCGCGCCGCCCACATTAAAGCGGCTTCTTCGTTGCTCTCAAAAAGATGGGCGTTTTCCTTAATGTTTTCGCTTGTTTCCGGCTGAGGGGGGGTGTCAGACTGACGGGGGGTGTCGGATGTTTCCTGCACCTCTTCCGGCTCGAAAATGTCGGATATGTATTTACCATGTACTACATCTACATCTGTCACTTCGAGCAGCCCGTCGAAAGCAGATTCCCGGTCACGCTTGGCCTGTTGGCGGTCTCGCTCTTCGGCCATGCGCTTTTGGAAAGTCGCGGCCTGCGCCATCTTGATGATGCGCCGGGCGAACTGCTCGACCTCACGCAGTTGGTCGCCTCCCGCCTTTGCGATCCGCTCCATGTTGGCGGCGATGAGAGTTTCGGCGCGCGTCCATCCGGCCTTGATGACTGCATCATCAGTAATCGAAGCCCCGTCGCTGCTGCCGCCATCGCCTTCTGTCCCGGCTGGTGGCTCCCTCTCCGGGAGATGCTTTCGGATCGCTTGCCAGAGAAGATCATCCGTAACGGCTGCCGATGGATTTTTCGAGAAATCCGGCGAGTTCTTTGCTTGCACCAGCGCCCACTCGACGGCCTCGCCGAGATAATCGCGGTCGTAAGAGGTCATCAATTGTGTTACGCCGTCGGCGCGGCGAATCTCGAAGACCTGATGCCCGCACTTTGCTTCAGCCGCGCCCAAGGCTTCAAAAGCACGGCACATAAACTGATCGGAGTTTTCGTCCTGCCCTTTGTAATTCATCTGCCGGGCAGCCCATTTGTGAGATTTGAATAGTGGCAAATCTTGCCCGTTCATCAGGCCGTGAATTCCGGCGACGACTCGCGCTGCTTTGTCTGGAAAGCCGAGCAGCACAAGAATGCGATTGCGCACGAATGTGAAACGCTGGCTGTTCTTGTTATAAGTGTGCGCGTCTCTTTTGGTGAAAGGCTTCGGAGTGAAAGGAGCTATGGTGCTTGGCGGAGTGGGAAGAATCGCGCTCATGCTGCCCTCTTTTCCCGCTGGCGAAGCGAAGCATTCTCGCTCTTCAAAGCATCACGCTCGACGCGCAGCTTGTCGCATTCAATGGCGAGTGCCCTTCTCTCTTCTTCGAGAAAAGAAATGTGGCGCGCACAGCCTGAATCATCGCAGCCGCGATCTTGCAAAAACTTGAGAATAGGTGGCGGAATGAGTGAAGGAAGGCGCGCCGGGATGTTTTCCCTTTCGGCGCGCGCAAGCATTTGAGTTTGTGGCATAGTTGAGTAACCTGAAAGGGAGATTATCGTCGAGCTTGCGCACTCGAAATAATCTC
>MWWH01000207.1_pt1 | contig 16039 bp, 15 predicted proteins | sample 1047231 | NCBI WGS metagenome assembly MWWH01 (sample SAMN06349967, study PRJNA376086) | soil metagenome | isolation source: MG3-2 sample Antarctic (ecotone) soil | place: Antarctica | collected 2015-01-13 | reverse complement strand
GGGGCAACTCGTGGACCAGGGCGACCAACGGGGCGGTGGGGAAGGGGGGCCGAGCAGCAAACGGTAGCGAGGTGGCCAGGTAGCTAAGCAATCAGAAAATGGGCAGCGGTACGGTGCTGGCGAAGGGGAAAAGCGGAACGGAGAAACAGTGGCCACCAAGAGCCGGGAGGTAGCGAGGTAGCGAAGGGCCAGGAGCTGAGGAAGGATGTAGAGGGTAGGTAGTGCAGGCGAAAAAGGATAGCCAGGGAGTTGCACAGGTGAGCAGTATCCGTACCTTAGTGGCCCGTGTAGGAGTCGTTCAACGATTAAGCAAGTTATGTTTTTCGCTTCGCTCAAAACCCGTTCGCCCTCCGGGCTCACTCTAACTTGCCCCTTCGGGGGCCGCTCCATGCAACCCCCCACCCCCCGGCGACGCGGCCGGCAGCCGAAGACCACGCCCCGCCAGGTGCATACGGTTTCGGTGCGGCTGACCGATGCCGAGCACCACGAGCTGGCCACCCAGGCGAAGGACTACCGTAAGTCGATGGGCGAGGTGTTGCGGGCCGTATGGGTGGGCACTCCCGACGCGGCCCGCCCGCCCCGGCCGCGCACGGTCGAGGAGATGGCCCAGCTCCGCCAACTCATCGGCATGGCCGGCAACCTCAACCAGTTGACCAAGCAGCTCCACGCGGGCCACCACGTGAGTGAGGGCGCCCGGCAGGTATTGGTGCGCCTCTACCGGCTGCTCGATGACTTAGCCCCCGACAGTGCGCGATGATTGGCAAAGTGAAAATTGGCAAGAGCTTCGGCGGCATCTGCCGCTACGTCTTCGGCGAAGACAAGCAGGCGGAGGTGCTGGCCACCGAGGGCGTGCGCGGCACGTCGGCCGAGGGCATGGCGGCCGACTTCAACGCCCAGCGGGAGCTAAACCCGGCCCTGGGGCGGGCCGTGATGCACGTGGCCCTGGCCTGGCCGGCTGAGGAAAAGGGGTTGAGCAACGAGCAGATGACGGAGCTGGCCCGCGCTTACCTGAAGGAGATGAAAGTAGACGCCGAGAACACCCAATGGGCCTTGGTGCGGCACAAAGACCAGACCCACCCCCACGCCCATCTGATTGTCAATCGGGTGAACAACGACGGGGCCACGGTCAGCGACCAGCACAATTACCGCCACAGCCTGGAGGCGTGCCGCAAGCTGGAAAAGCAGTACGGCCTGGTCAGTGCCCAGGAAGTGAGCCAGGACAACCGCCGCGCCGTGCGCGAGGAGTTGCCGGCGCGGGCGGCGGCCAAGCTCTACGTGCAGGACGCGCTGAGCCGCCACTTGCCCCACGCCACCACGACCGAGGAACTGACGGAGGCCCTGCAACGGGACGGGATAGGGGTGCAAGCCACCTATCAGCAGGGAAAGTTACAGGCCGTGGTATTTGCGCACGAAGGTCAGCACGTGAAAGGCAGCGAGCTGGGCCGCGCCTACAGTGGCAACAACCTCGCAAAAACCATCGAGGCGCAACGCGACCAGGTGCAGCAGCAGCGGGCCGAGCTGGGCACGGCCGGCCAGCAGTACGGCCAGCACCGCCTGGAACTGGATTTGGAGGCGTTCGGGCGCGAGTACGCCGCACAGAAGCAGCAGGCCGAGCGGGAGCAGGCCGAAAAAGCGCAGCAACAGGCCCAGGAGCGCACGGCCCCGCACCAGGCGCCCAAATCCCCACGGCCCACCATTGAACGCAGTGGCGGCTACGGAATCGGTGATTAACCTTCTTTCCCTTTTGTGATGAATCCCACTCCCCCACCCGCCCCCAGCAACGGCGTCGCTATCCTGATGGCCGAGATTGAGCGCATTGCCCAGGAACTGCGCGCCGTGAACAAACGGCCCTTGCCGGCCACGGAGGACCAGGTAAAGGCCCTGCTGGCCGTGGCCGAGCGCGAGCGGCCCTTGACGCTGAACGTCAACAGCCAGGCCGTGGCCACGCTGTTACTCGGCCAGGTGGACCAGCAGGCGAAGGTGTTTCAGACGACGGGCTACCAGTTGATTAACTACCTCGACGGCCGGCAGCAAGCCATGAGCGCCGCGCTCGACCAGGGCGTGGCCGCCGTGCAGGCGGCCGAGGCCAAGTTACAGGCCAGCGCCCAGCAAATTCCGCGCTCGGTGCCCCTGAACGTATTTGAAAATTGGCGCTCGACGGTTGGTTTTACGCTGGGTCCGGTGGTGCTGGTGCTGTTGGGGATGCTATTCACCGGGCATTTTTCGCGGGTACCGAAGGAAGAAGTAGAGAAGGTGCAGGCCGAGCTGGCGCAGGCGCGGGGTGCGGTGCAGCGGTTCCAGCAGTGCCGGGCCACGCTGGCGAAGGAGCGCCCGGAACTGGCCTACAAATATTTTCTCTATACCGACGACCCCAAGCCGGTCCCAGCTAGAAAAGGTCGTTAGGTCAATCTGTACTGATTTGTAGCAAGCCACTCAACGACTTGTCGTACTGAATAGGTCTTCCATTGAGTACCATTCTAAATTTGCTCATGCAAATAACATCATTAGTATTATTATTAAAATACACAAATATTTTAGCACGAGCATCTAACGGATATTTGGCCTTCTTATAGGCCTTCTTATAGCAGTGAGAGGATAAAATTACATGTAAGCAATTTTGGGACAGGGCCAAAAAGCCGTAACGTAACGTAACTTATTAGGGGTCCGCTCAGAATTGGCCTTGGTTAAAAGTTTGGTCCAAAAGTCGCATTTGCCCACTGTATGGAGGTGATAAATGGCCAATAGAGCACGAAAACGGCCTTTTTCGGGTACCAGGGAGCTTGTCGTTAGCTCACCCTTACGTGCCTGCCGCTCCTGCTGAAGCGAAGTAATGTCCATCGTGGCACCTGTATATTGCGCCAAATGCCCAAAAACACTTTCCTATGAAACTCCAAAGGCTCTTTTTGCTACTGATTCTAGTGGGTACTACTTTCTCGTGCGGCAAAAAAGATCCACAACCAGCTTCCCGAACAGAACTGCTAGTTGCGAAAAAATGGCAGGTCCGCAGCGCGGTTTATCAGGAAGCTGGATTTCCTGACCAAGACGTTTACGCCCTTTCACCCGCTTGTAGCCGAGATGACTATGAGCAATTCAATACGCCCAATACTTTCGTTTATGACGAGGGAGCAACTAAGTGCTCAGCATCTTCCCCTCAAACACGGGTGGGTGTTTGGGCCCTATTCAACAACGATACGCAGTTGGCTATTACAGATGATGGTTTCCGCACAACGTATACAATAGACGAGCTTACCGACAAATCACTGAAGATATCTAGTTCACAGCCACAAACCAACGGAACGACCGCGATTTTGCGGGCGACCTATGTAAGTATTAATTAATATATTAAAAAACATCAGCATTAATAAAATTACTTTATTAATGCTGATGTTTTTATTAATGTTCAAGTTGAATCTGCCTGTTGATGGGCGTTTGACCCTTGATTATCATCTGCAAGTGGTAAAGTCCAGCCGGTAGATTGCGCACATCAATCGCAGTTTGTCCGCTGCTCGGTTTCAGTTGAATGGTCTTACGCGAGATTCCCGTAATGTCATAGAGGGTCACTTGGGCAGCCTCGCCTTGTGAACTAACCATTATTTGCTGGTTTGCTGGGTTAGGGTAAACCGCCTCCTCACTCCCAGGCAGTCCCACGATGCGCCCTCCTCCGTTGCAGGAAGAAGGTGGGCCAGCCAAATTTGTACTGGGCGTGACATAAGACGAACTTCCGCATCCATAAGCTGTCACATTAGCTGTGATGCCCGAAGCAGGTCCATACTCGTCTAAGTAGAAGGTGACAGTCGTACCAGTCGAGTTGATAGTGCCTGCGGCCGAGTTTCCTGAACTGGATACCGCTTGGTAAGAGGTCGCTCTAGGCACGGTAGGCATACTCAGGTAGTAGACTGGGGCACACGGAGTACCTGATTTTATCCAGCGGGCGCCTGATGGTGCTGCCGGGCCCGAACCAGTAGTCAGAACAATAGGGATGGTTGCATCCGCAGATTCACCCCCACAGCCACCGAATGCACTAACATGAGCATAATATACCCCTGCGGCAGCATTGGAGGGGGGAGTAAAATCGACAGTTCGGCTAGAAGTATTCAATAAACCACTCTCTATCCAACCGTTTATCTTCCAGCCGGGTCCAGGTAATTTCCAATTGAAGGAGGAAGCCTCTGGTTGGGGGTCTACAGTGAGGGTAGCAAGACTTGGAGCACAAGTATAGCTCACAGAGGACGACGGAACAGGTACCCTTGGCTTAACGCCTACTTTAAAACTGGTGTACGCCCCCTGAGAATTTATGTAGTGGCACCCAAAAAATACGTAGTCGCAAGTACGATTTTGATATTGAGCTAGGTACCTGGTCGTAGTGTTAAGTGCTGGGGGCTGGTAATTGTCGCTGTTGTCGCTCTCGTAGATTTGGGAGTAATGCACATTGTCCGTGCTGGCTAGCCATATGATCCTGTCGCCGCAGCAGGGAACACCCAAATTAGAATTCAACTGCAAGGGGGTAGTGCCGAAATCGATGCATTGAATTGCATTGGTCGGTGGCAACCCAGGGGAGGAAGGCGGCGAAGGTGGATTGGCGCCTGGAGTGAGAGCGATAGGTTGACTGGTTGCTTCCTGAGCTGGGGTGCCGCTTACGTTGTTAAAGTAGACAGCGTATAGGTTTAGGTGACTTGAGGAGATTCTTCCCGTGTCGAATGAACCTTGCAGAACATATGACTCATAACCTCCTGCCGTATTACTCCAAGCGCGAGCGTTTGTGTTATTGGAAGAACCAGGATTTCTGCTGGAGGTGTTATCACTAAGTAGGTTTACGGGTCCAGTGATGCCCGAATAAATGTCAACGTAGCCGTTAGAGTTGCTCCCAGAAGGCCGGTAAACAGTAACCGAAAAAGATTCGGAGCGAGCAGGCAAAATAGCTACAGTCCCAGATGAAACGGTTGCCTGCCCAGCCGTAAAAGTCGCGTTTGGAAAGGTTGAGTTCGTGAATGTGACCTGGGCCTCCGCCTTTCCGCTTAACAGCAGAATTAATACAGCAAAGATGTAGGGGACGTAAAAACGTTTTCTCATAGTGAGTTGGTGGGTAGACTAGACAGGTTGTGGTTGCTGGGAAGGGAAAAACTCACTCTGTAATCATCTAAAAATGAAAACTTTATTTTTGCACGTTGTTTAGCTTAAAAAAGTATGTGAAGGATGTTTGAAGCGTTCTGTTGTAATAGTGAGGGCCGTACGACGAGGGGTTCATTGGGTAGTTGGCGCCGACATTGGTCAAGCCCAAGCTGTAAGAGACTTGCAACAGCGCCCCAGCGCACTGGTAACCTACACCGCCTTGAAGGCCGGCATCAAAGCGCTTAGAATAGTAATATCCGTTAGATAGAAAGCTGTTCCCTGCACGAACAGGTAACTCGGCTTGATATGAATTGATAATTGCTCCTTCAACTCCTTGATGGTTATTGTATTTGACTTTTCCTCCAAGCAGTATACCGAGGTAGCCGCCCCCAAAAGCTTGAAATCCCTGTCCATTGTCTTTTTGAGTATAGACAATGTTAATTGGAATAGTCAAGTAGTTCAGGGACAGCGTTTGATGAATGCTGACCACGCTAGTTTGAGTGCCATTGGTTTCTTGCAGTCCACCATCTAAAACAAATCCTTTTTGCGAATACAACACGCTTGGTTGTAGAGCTATATGGCGATGGCCGAAATTAGCTACTATGCCTGCTTCAAAACGTGGTGTTGAGGATGTTTTATAAGAATAATTGTATCCATATAAATCTTCATAATTAGATTTAGATATATTTAAACCGATTTGAGGACCCACGCTAATTCTTGTTTGTCCATTAACACATATACTTATAAATAATAAAAATATGATAACTTGTATTTTGGAAAGAGTTTTCATAGTAGTGAAGTGTTTGAAAGGGGTAAATGTGACTTAGGGACCGCTTTGAAAAAATAGAGAATTCTCTATAATACTGGAAAGATACTAGATAAACTTTAAAACGCTAATTGAATTAGGTCTTCTCGCAGGAGGACGAAGGGCGGCTACTCACACTGTGGATACAGGCGAAGTCTTAACTTAATATAAATAAAGTGCCACGCCGGCCGGGGGCCACGCCGGGAGGCCAAACCCACCCTTATTCCCAGATGCCGGAGATAACCCTTCTTATGTTAAGGGATTATTCTAAGGAACAAAAGGGAAACAAACCCCTTCCCCACTGCCCCTAAAATTTTATTTCGCTACGGCCGTTGTCTTGGGCGCGACCAGGCCCAGGCGCACGAGCAGCAGGCCCCCCGGATTGCGGGTGGCCTTGACCTTGCCCGTTTTCAGGTCATGGTTGTAGCGGTTCACTTCCGCGACGTGGGCCGCGCTGCCCAGGATGGTGTGCCGGTGTTTGGGGTCAGTGATGCGCAGTTCGTCCAAGACGCGGGCGGCGTTGTCGTACTGGCTTTGCTGCACACCGGGTAAGGTCTGAGCAGTGGGCACCAGGTCGAAGGGGATGGTTTCGGCTAGGGCTTGCGACTTGACCGTGAACACAATGTTCTTATAGCTGTGCCCTACTTTTTCGAGCTTGTAGTTGACGTGTAATTCAGTGTGTTCGCTGATTTGCTTAACGGCAATATCGAGGACTCTAGTTTTGAATTCGCTGATTTGCTTCATCTTCTCGTTGCCCTTGTCATCGAGCAGGCCGAGCATTCTTTTTAAGTCTTGGAGGTCGTATTTTTTGGTTTCGCCCAGGTCTTTCCATTGGCTACAATACTGATAAATGCGCTTGGCGTACTTGCTACCAAGACGCAACGCGGCGGCCAGCTCGTAGGAGGTGAAGTTGTCTTTTAGGTCGAAAAGGTGAGGTAAAAGGTCTTCGGCTAGTTTGATTTCGATAATTCTAGTACCACTCAGGTACACAACGCTCTGTAACATAGTGAATTGACCCGGACCTCTTTCGGTTTTTACTGTAAAAACCCGCGACATCATGCCCTCAGTGGCTTCCATTAGGTAAGGTAGGTGGTACTGTTTACCCGTTAAATCAGATAATTCACTGATATTCAATTGATAAACTAAAGATTCTTGTGTTTTTCGCAGCTTGGATAGCATGAAGAAAAATAAGTCAAGCTGTAGCTCGCTATATTCAAAACGGGCGTTAGTCAAGGCATTGCTTTGACGTATCTCCAAAGATGAGTTAAGAGGCTGTTTCATAGTGTAAATAAGCGTGTAAAACGACTTAATAAAAAAACAAAAGTTTTATTAAGTCGTTTCCCGATGATTAAAAGTCGTTTCCCGATGATTAAAAGTCGTTTCCCGATGATTAAAAGTCGTTTCCCGATGATTAAAAGTCGTTTCCCGATGATTAAAAGTCGTTTCCCGATTTTCTTGTACCTTTATGAATTATTGTTAATCAAATAGTTGCGAAGTCTACTGTTGAGCCCTCAAATAGAACAAAGCTTTTCAAATACACCAATTGCTGTTCCCGCGCGAGAAAAAAAAGGCTTTTAGGGACTGTTCGGGGGTACAACGGCGCGAGAAAAACAAAAACAACAAAGTCCTAGAAGCCAGTAACTTGCGCGCATTTTATAAACTATATATTATTGGTAATCAAAAGTTTATACGCTCAATTGTCGTGCTTATTTACTCCTATGGGCCAGGGAGTGCGGGGGAGTGCTGAGGCAACCGAAACGGGGGTAACTCGTGGACCAGGGCAACCAACGGGGCGGTGGGGAAGGAGAGACCGGGCGGTTGTCAGGTGGCCAGGTAGTCCAGTAGCCAGTGGTCAGGGAATGGCGGCAGGCAGGAGGGCAGGGGCGACGGTGACCACCAAGAGCCGGGAGGAAGCGAGGGGTGAGACAAAGACGAGCTGCGGGAGGGGCAGCGGTTGGGGGGCAAGCAAAAAAGGGAGTGGGCGGTATTGCGCGGACGGGTGGGGTGTCGTACCTTGGAAGCCCCTAGTAGCTTGTTCTGCTGTTAAGCAAGAAGTGTTTTTGCTTCGCAAAAACCCCGGTCGGCCGGTGGCCTCCCTCTTCTTGCCCCGGCGGGGAGCCCTAGCCTTAGCCCTAATTTTGCCTATGAATCCTGAGCGCCCTACCCCCGAGCCGGCCAAAAAGAAGCGGCCCCCCGGCCGGCCCAAAGCGCAATTCACGCACGACGCGACGATTCAATTACGCTTGGAAAGTGGGCAGCTAGAGCAGCTCACCGAGCAGGCGCGGGTGACGGGCTACAGCCGGTCGGCTATCCTCCGGGCGGCGCTCGACGGGGTGCAGGTGCTCCAGGCCGCGCCGACCCCCGAGCAGCGGGAGCAGTACCGGCAGCTGGTGAAGCTGGCCACCAACTTGAACCAGCTGGTGGTGCTGGCTAGGGTAGGCCAAGACGTGCAGGAGCGGGCGCGGGCCACGCTCGACCAGGTGCAGCAGCTGCTGGCCACCCTCAATCAGCAGGCAGCATGATTGGGAAAGTGAAAATTGGCAAGAGCTTCGGGGGCATCTGCCGCTACGTGTTCCAGGAGGATAAGCAGGCCCAGGTGCTCGACGCGGAAGGCGTGCGCACGGATAGCCCCGCTCACATGGCCCAGGACTTCCAGTACCAGCAGGCGCAGCGGCCAGGGCTGGGCAACGCCGTGCTGCACGTCGCGCTGGCCTTGCCCGCCGAGGACGCGGCCGGCCGCAGCCCCGCGCAGCTGAGCGAATTGCTGCGCGAGGTTGGGCGCGCTTACGTGCAAGAGATGAAGTTAGAAAACACCCAATGGGCGCTGGTGCAGCACTTCGACAAGGCCCACCCCCATGCGCACCTGGTGGTCAACCGGGTCGATAACGATGGGCAGACCATCGCCGACCACTTCATTGGCCAGGAGAGCCGGCGCGTGTGCCAGCGCCTCGAACAGCATTGGAGCCTTACTGTGGCCGAGCAGCGGGGCCGCGCGCAGGCCCGCGAGGTCGAGCCGACCCACCGGCAGGCCACGGCGACCACACCCAAGGCCCAGCGGGATGCCGATTGGCAGCGCACGCGCCACGAGGTGGCCAACGCGCTGAGGCATACCGCCCCCTATGCCGGCAGTTGGGACGAGCTGCAAGCCAGGCTTACCCGGCACGGGGTGCAGGTGCAGCCCACCACTCACCAGAAGCCGGACGGGCCGGCCGTGTACGGGGTAGTCTTTGAGAAGGACGGGTACCGCTTCAAGGGGAGCGAGGTGGCCAAGGAGTACAGCGCCAGCAAGCTGCAACAGGCGTTCGCCCAGCACCAGGTGCAGGCCCCGACGTTAGGGCAGCACGCCGACCAGGCAGCGAAAACCTACGACGCGGAGGCCCTGAACCGGCAGTTTCAGGCGCAGGCCCGCCAGGCCCAGGAAAAGGCGCAAGAAAAAGCGCAGGAAACGGCCCGCCAGGCGAGGTCAGCACCCCAGCGGCAGCCGACCCCCGGCCGCAGCCAAAGCGGGGGTATCGAGATGTAGAATACCCTTTTCTGCTTATTTCTTTCCCTTTGGTTATGAACCCCCAACTAGACCTGTACGGTAACATCGGTGAAATCCGCGACCTATTGGATACGTTGCTCAAACGCGGTAAGCCGGCTAGCGTAGCCGACTTGCAGGCCCTGGTGGCGACCGTCGAGGCCAAAAACCGGCCGACGCTGACGTTCCCCGCCTCGGAGGCGGCGCGGTTACTGGCCCCGCAGCTGCTGCCCTTGTTGCCTACGCCGGCCAATCTGGTCCAAGCCGGGCAGCAGGCCGCCGCCCGCATCGAGGCCGCCATTGCAACGGGCACTCAGAGCAGCGTGCAGCAGGTAGCGGCCAGCGTGCAGGAGAGCAGCCGGCAGCTTACCGCCGCCGCCGCGGCCCTGACGAAGGCCGCCGAAACCGTCCCCCGGTCGGTGCCGGTGGACTTTCTGCGCGGTTGGGGCTACGTCGCGGCGTTGGTATTCGGGCCGTTGGGGGCCGTGCTACTCCTGTTATGGGGACTCGGGGCTTTTTCGGGGATTGCGCAGGCCAAGTATGACCAGCTGCAACAGGAGAAGCAGGCGTTGACCCAGGCCAACGCGAAGCTGCTCACGGAGGGCCACTACTACTTTGACCAGGCGCAGCAGTACCGGAAAAAATTCCCTAAAACAGCGGCCAGCTTCCCGAAGTACGTGGCCCCGGCTACCCCAGCCCCAGGGACCGAATAGCCCGTTTTATATACTGTAAAGGACCGTTCACAACATGTAAAAGGGCCTTCTCAGCTTATTTAAATCACCGTTTAACTGAAATCTCCTCGCCCCCAAACCGTTACCAATTTTTAACATGACGCACCTGGTTATCACGCTATCGCAAACAACGCGGGAAGATTTAAGAACCCTTTTTCACTTCCAGCGGGATCAACAAGCCGCTTATTTAGCCGCGTTCACGTCCCCCGACTCCGAGGACCAAACGGCTTACCTGAAGAAGTATTCCCCGTTTCTAACGGATCCGACCATCACGATGCGGACCATCAACGCCAACGAGGAAATCGCCGGCAGCATCGCCAAATTCGTGCGGGAAAACAAGGCGGAGGTGACGTATTGGATTGACCGAAAATGGTGGGGGCAGGGGATTGCCACCCGGGCCCTGACCCAATTTTTGGCCCTGGAACCCAGCCGGCCCCTGTACGGGCGCGTGGCCTTTGACAACTACGGTTCCCAACACGTGTTGGAGAACTGCGGGTTTGTCAAAATCGGCTCGGAAACCGGATTTGCGAATGCTCGACAAACGGAAATTGAAGAATATATCTATCAACTCCTCAGGTAAAGCAGGTGCGCAATGAAACGCTCCTTTCCTTGAACGGTAGGAATTAGCCCGGCACCTGGTGGCCAGCTGGCCCTTATAGCGCGGGGTGAGTTTAAGAAACTCGTCTACGAATCAAAGTTTACGAAATGCACGAAGGGGATGAGTTTCGTAAACGCCCAAAATGGAGCCTGCCCCCCGCCAAAGTACCACGCCGGCAGGACCCCGCGCAGGAGGGCCAAAACCACCACTTTTCCAAGAGTGGGTTTATAACCCATGTTATGTAAAGGGACGAAAGGAAGAAACAAAAGGGAAAGATTGCACTTCCCCACTGCCCCTAAAATCCTACTTGGCATAGTGGAAGCGGCATTGCAGGACGTACACCAAGTTGGTCTCAAAGCGGTAAACCAGCCGGTGCTCCCCGCTGATGCGGCGCGACCAGAAGCCAGCGAAGTCGTGTTTGAGGGGTTCGGGCTTGCCCGTGCCGGTGGTAGGGGTGCGCAAGCACTCTTTGAGTAGCGTCCGAATCTTGCGGACCACTGCCTTATCGGTGTCGAGCCAGTACTGAAAATCTTCCCAGGCGGCGGCGTCCCAACTCAGCGTCATCGGGCCAGTGGCTTGATTGGGTGTCTTTTTGTTATCCATTGCGTTTTGGTGCAGCCGGGTAAAGTGCTCACCTAAAAAATAGGTGCTGGCGCTTCCACCGCTACTGATTCGGGAAATAATTTTGGAGCAGGTTGGGTTAATTCCCCAAAGGTGGCACCGATAGTCAGGCCCGGAAAACGGCAACGAAGAAGCCAAAAACCAAGATAACACGCTCATAAACTGGTTTATATGGTGTTGTCTAGCCCAGTTACGAATCCACAGTGCAAGCTGCAAAGCTTTGCCGATGGATTTGTCTGATGGTTGGAGCATAAAAAAGCCCCGCCGATGGAGCGAGGCTAACTAATGAACCAGACGCAAGGCGGGGTTAAAGTGCGGGTAAGTTGTGCGTCTCACGTTCGCCTCGACGGTCGCGCTCCAAGGAAGCATACAGTCGGGCGGCATTAGCGGGCGAGGAGAGCAAATGCGCGGTTTCGTCCAGGACGACGGCTTTCGCGGCCTGGCCCCGGAGCTTGACAAAGGGCAGGTTGCGCAACAGTTCCAGCAGGAAGTCGGCGCGGTTATCAGGAATTTCGAGCGTGATTTTCATCGGGACAAAGGTACGAATTAGGCGGTAGGAGCTTTGGCCGCGACCAGGCCCAGGCGCACGAGCAGCAGGCCCCCCGGGTTGCGGGAGGCTTTGACCTTGCCCGTCTTCAGGTCGTGGTTGTACAGGTTCACGTCCGCGACGTGGGCAGCGCTGCCTAGAATGGTTTGCCGGTGCTTGGCGTCGGTGATGCGCAGCTCGTCGAGAACACGGGCGGCGTTGTCGTACTGGCTTTGCTGCACACCGGGTAAGGTCTGAGCAGTGGGCACCAGGTCGAAGGGGATGGTTTCGGCCAGGGCTTGCGACTTGACCGTGAACACGATGTTTTTGAAGCTTCGGCCTACTTTTTCGAGCTTGTAGCTGACGTGTAGTTCGGTATGCTCGTTGATTTGCTTTACGGCTACGTCTAGCACTTTGCCCCTTAACTCATTGATTTGCCTCATTTTTTCATTGCCCTTGTCGTCTAGTAGGCCCAGCATTTTTCTGAGGTCCTGGAGGTCGTATTTTTTGGTTTCGCCCAGGTCTTTCCATTGACTGCAAATCGGATAGATACGCTTGGCATATTTGCTGGTGAGGCGGAGCGCAGCGGCCAGCTCGTAGGAGGTAAAGTTGTTTTTGAGGTCGAACAGGTAGGGTAGAATGTGCTTGGTAAGGTCAAATTCAATGATTCCTTGACCGAGATGATACTTGACGCGCTGGAACATCCAAATCTGCTCGTAGCTCTTTTCTGTGAGCACTTCAAAAACCCTGGAACCCATATCGGCAGTGGCTTTGTGCAGGTAGGCAGCGTTGTATTTTTTCCCAGTTAGCTTAGATAACTCCATGACGTTTAGGGAGTAACTGTCTTTATTATCCTTGTTTAGCTTAGATATAATGAAGAACAGCAAGTCTTGTTGTAGCTCAGTATAATCATAGCGAGCATTAGTCAGAGCATTGTGTTGGCGAATCTCTAATTCCTTGTCCATGATGCTTAATAGCTGATTTAAGGGCAATTATACAAAAAAAAGACCTTTATAACATACAGTCTGTTTTGGAAGTCTGCTTTAACCCACTAAAAGTCTTTCTTAGACCCACTAAAAGTCTTTTTTAACCCACTAAAAGTCTTTTTTAACCCACTAAAAGTCTTTTTTAACCCACTAAAAGTCTTTTTTAGGTATTTTTTTATCATCGCAAATACCTAAAAATTAAATACTTATACCAACTACTGTTGAGCCCTCAAATAGAACAAAGCTTTTCAAATACACCAATTGCTGTTCCCGCGCGAGAAAAAAAAGGCTTTTAGGGACTGTTCGGGGGTACAACGGCGCGAGAAAAACAAAAACAACAAAGTCCTAGAAGCCAGTAACTTGCGCGCATTTTATAAACTATATATTATTGGTAATCAAAAGTTTATACGCTCAATTGTCGTGCTTATTTACTCCTATGGGCCAGGGAGTGCGGGGGAGTGCTGAGGCAACCGAAACGGGGGTAACTCGTGGACCAGGGCAACCAACGGGGCGGTGGGGAAGGAGAGACCGGGCGGTTGTCAGGTGGCCAGGTAGTCCAGTAGCCAGTGGTCAGGGAATGGCGGCAGGCAGGAGGGCAGGGGCGACGGTGACCACCAAGAGCCGGGAGGAAGCGAGGGGTGAGACAAAGACGAGCTGCGGGAGGGGCAGCGGTTGGGGGGCAAGCAAAAAAGGGAGTGGGCGGTATTGCGCGGACGGGTGGGGTGTCGTACCTTGGAAGCCCCTAGTAGCTTGTTCTGCTGTTAAGCAAGAAGTGTTTTTGCTTCGCAAAAACCCCGGTCGGCCGGTGGCCTCCCTCTTCTTGCCCCGGCGGGGAGCCCTAGCCTTAGCCCTAATTTTGCCTATGAATCCTGAGCGCCCTACCCCCGAGCCGGCCAAAAAGAAGCGGCCCCCCGGCCGGCCCAAAGCGCAATTCACGCACGACGCGACGATTCAATTACGCTTGGAAAGTGGGCAGCTAGAGCAGCTCACCGAGCAGGCGCGGGTGACGGGCTACAGCCGGTCGGCTATCCTCCGGGCGGCGCTCGACGGGGTGCAGGTGCTCCAGGCCGCGCCGACCCCCGAGCAGCGGGAGCAGTACCGGCAGCTGGTGAAGCTGGCCACCAACTTGAACCAGCTGGTGGTGCTGGCTAGGGTAGGCCAAGACGTGCAGGAGCGGGCGCGGGCCACGCTCGACCAGGTGCAGCAGCTGCTGGCCACCCTCAATCAGCAGGCAGCATGATTGGGAAAGTGAAAATTGGCAAGAGCTTCGGGGGCATCTGCCGCTACGTGTTCCAGGAGGATAAGCAGGCCCAGGTGCTCGACGCGGAAGGCGTGCGCACGGATAGCCCCGCTCACATGGCCCAGGACTTCCAGTACCAGCAGGCGCAGCGGCCAGGGCTGGGCAACGCCGTGCTGCACGTCGCGCTGGCCTTGCCCGCCGAGGACGCGGCCGGCCGCAGCCCCGCGCAGCTGAGCGAATTGCTGCGCGAGGTTGGGCGCGCTTACGTGCAAGAGATGAAGTTAGAAAACACCCAATGGGCGCTGGTGCAGCACTTCGACAAGGCCCACCCCCATGCGCACCTGGTGGTCAACCGGGTCGATAACGATGGGCAGACCATCGCCGACCACTTCATTGGCCAGGAGAGCCGGCGCGTGTGCCAGCGCCTCGAACAGCATTGGAGCCTTACTGTGGCCGAGCAGCGGGGCCGCGCGCAGGCCCGCGAGGTCGAGCCGACCCACCGGCAGGCCACGGCGACCACACCCAAGGCCCAGCGGGATGCCGATTGGCAGCGCACGCGCCACGAGGTGGCCAACGCGCTGAGGCATACCGCCCCCTATGCCGGCAGTTGGGACGAGCTGCAAGCCAGGCTTACCCGGCACGGGGTGCAGGTGCAGCCCACCACTCACCAGAAGCCGGACGGGCCGGCCGTGTACGGGGTAGTCTTTGAGAAGGACGGGTACCGCTTCAAGGGGAGCGAGGTGGCCAAGGAGTACAGCGCCAGCAAGCTGCAACAGGCGTTCGCCCAGCACCAGGTGCAGGCCCCGACGTTAGGGCAGCACGCCGACCAGGCAGCGAAAACCTACGACGCGGAGGCCCTGAACCGGCAGTTTCAGGCGCAGGCCCGCCAGGCCCAGGAAAAGGCGCAAGAAAAAGCGCAGGAAACGGCCCGCCAGGCGAGGTCAGCACCCCAGCGGCAGCCGACCCCCGGCCGCAGCCAAAGCGGGGGTATCGAGATGTAGAATACCCTTTTCTGCTTATTTCTTTCCCTTTGGTTATGAACCCCCAACTAGACCTGTACGGTAACATCGGTGAAATCCGCGACCTATTGGATACGTTGCTCAAACGCGGTAAGCCGGCTAGCGTAGCCGACTTGCAGGCCCTGGTGGCGACCGTCGAGGCCAAAAACCGGCCGACGCTGACGTTCCCCGCCTCGGAGGCGGCGCGGTTACTGGCCCCGCAGCTGCTGCCCTTGTTGCCTACGCCGGCCAATCTGGTCCAAGCCGGGCAGCAGGCCGCCGCCCGCATCGAGGCCGCCATTGCAACGGGCACTCAGAGCAGCGTGCAGCAGGTAGCGGCCAGCGTGCAGGAGAGCAGCCGGCAGCTTACCGCCGCCGCCGCGGCCCTGACGAAGGCCGCCGAAACCGTCCCCCGGTCGGTGCCGGTGGACTTTCTGCGCGGTTGGGGCTACGTCGCGGCGTTGGTATTCGGGCCGTTGGGGGCCGTGCTACTCCTGTTATGGGGACTCGGGGCTTTTTCGGGGATTGCGCAGGCCAAGTATGACCAGCTGCAACAGGAGAAGCAGGCGTTGACCCAGGCCAACGCGAAGCTGCTCACGGAGGGCCACTACTACTTTGACCAGGCGCAGCAGTACCGGAAAAAATTCCCTAAAACAGCGGCCAGCTTCCCGAAGTACGTGGCCCCGGCTACCCCAGCCCCAGGGACCGAATAGCCCGTTTTATATACTGTAAAGGACCGTTCACAACATGTAAAAGGGCCTTCTCAGCTTATTTAAATCACCGTTTAACTGAAATCTCCTCGCCCCCAAACCGTTACCAATTTTTAACATGACGCACCTGGTTATCACGCTATCGCAAACAACGCGGGAAGATTTAAGAACCCTTTTTCACTTCCAGCGGGATCA
>MWWH01000206.1_pt1 | contig 16111 bp, 20 predicted proteins | sample 1047231 | NCBI WGS metagenome assembly MWWH01 (sample SAMN06349967, study PRJNA376086) | soil metagenome | isolation source: MG3-2 sample Antarctic (ecotone) soil | place: Antarctica | collected 2015-01-13 | reverse complement strand
TGCAAATTATGGCGAACAAAATCAGCCATATTCTGCGAAGCGATAAAGTTTCCGACGATGCTAAAGACGCTTTTCACAGCATCATCGTTGACGCTTCCAACGAAGCCGGAACGAATGTCGGCGTGAGCAATCCCGAAGTTATCAAAATTGCTTTCCCTTTACTTATTGAGTCGCTTGAATGTGGTTATGGCAGAGGTGTTGTTCACTCTCTCACATCTTTGCTCGATAGCAGTCTTGTTCACTCGATAGAAGATGAACTCCGTCAATATGAGAAACGCTTTGACGGGCGAGAATCGGAGGTGGAAAATGAGAAAATCAGTTGAAATTGAACGGAATAGAGACGGCAGTTACAGCATTTACCTTTATGGCAGATGCACTTTCACGGGAACTTTTGAAGAGTGCAATGCTGAAATAGCAAAAAATGCGATGTATTGGTGAATCGAGACGCGCTTTCGGGAATTACAGCCCGAAAGCGTAAAACTTAATGAATGAAGCCGTGAGATTCAAAACTTACGGCTTTTTTATGATTACTGAAGTATTTTTCTAGGAGTTCTGAAGTATAATGAAAGGAGTTACCCACTTGCCTTCCAATTAAATACACGCCTTTAGAAATAAAAGGTTGCAAAATGAGAAAAAGAAGGTTTACCATTAGTAGATTTAGGGAACTTTATTTTTATTATGGAATCAAAGCCGCGTAAAGTTAAAAAGCTAAAGACATTTAAGCGAAAAATAAAAAACTTTATTAAAATTCAATTTGGAGAAAAGCGGAGTATTTATATTTTAACACCTCTTTTGATGGCTATCCTTATATTTATAATTGTGGTTATCGTGATGAATATACCGGACCGGATTAAATAATATTCCCCAGAACAAGAATACCAATGACTGCGCCAATTCCGATTAAATCAAATTAACCAATAAACTCCGCATCGACGCCGCGCCGACGCCAGCGCAGAGAATCCTTTTTACGGTGCGAATTTCGGCGGACAGCCGATGGTAATCTGGAAAAAAGAAGACGCTTCTTTAACAAAGGCGAAACCGGACGGACGAATCGAATTTGAATCTTCAATCTGGTATTTCAAACGGGTAGCAGAATGGACAATTTTGCAGGGCTAGTGAATCAATTCCGCTTACCGCTTGAAAAGGCGGTAGTTCCCCTGCCCGTTTTTTATGGAAAAAGCGATTGAATCACACGCACGCACGCAGGTAAAGAACTGAATAACAAGTCCGGAACTTGTCTAAAAACATCTAAGACGTTGTGAGAATTTCCCAATAAGACATTAATTGAGACACGATTTTGGTCTTCTCAAAAAGTATACTTTTTGAGACGCTCACATAGAGCCGAATAACCTATCGGACAAAAAATTGTCCGATAGCTCGTTTACACCGACACGTGGCACACTTAAGTGTGCCCAACTTGAGTCAGCCCGCTCACATTTTCCACACTTAAGTGTGGAAAATGTATTGCAACCAATCCGCCTACGTGCGCGACATCTGCGTATTTTAAAATATGCAGATGCTAGGTTCTGTTGACATTTGATATAAACTAACAAAATGTCAGTCGTAAAATTCAATAATCAGCAATGGGAGAAAATACTCTCTTTTTTGAAAACTTGTCCCAACATTTATATTGGGCAGGAAAATGATTGCCGAAACTTTCTCGAAGCCGTTTTCTGGATGACCCGTTCGGGGTCGCAATGGCGGCTTCTGCCTGAGAAATATGGCAACTGGAATACCATTTACAAACGTTTCGCTCGTTGGAGCGCGGCGGGTATCTTTGAAAAACTGTTTGCCCACTTGAGTGCTGACCGCGACTTGGAATATCTATTGATTGATTCGACCATTGTCCGCGCTCACGCTTGCTCTGGAGGTGCGCAAAAAAACATGGTGAACAATGCTTAGGTCGGTCACGCGGCGGTCATTCGACAAAGATTCACTTGGCGACCGATGCACTCGGCAATGTCATACGTTTTATTTTAACTGGCGGTCAGCGCAATGACATTACGCAAGCTGAAGCACTACTGGAAAACTTGTTTCCCGACTATGTGCTTGCCGATAAAGGTTACGATTCGGATAAATTCGTTCTTCTCTTGAAGAAAAGAAACTCGAAAGTGGTCATTCCATCAAGAGTCAATCGGAAAATCCAAAGAGAAATTGACTTGGATTTATACAAAGAGCGGCATTTGATTGAATGCTGCATCGGAAAACTCAAACACTTTCGGAGAGTGTTTTCCAGATTTGATAAATTGGCAAAGAACTATTTAAGTTTTGTGCAGTTTGCCGGCACAATTGTTTGGTTAAGATAAAATGTCAACAGAACCTAGACATTTCACCGCCACACACGTAGGCGCGACTTGAACTTGTCGGGTTTTTTTTAAATTAAACCAACCAACCAACCCGCACACACGTAGAGCCGACGGCATCTTGAAAAAAACTTGATTAATCAAACGAATTCAAAACTTATTCCACGCGGTAGGAAAAGCCGCGAGTTTTTTACGCTTGCGGCTTCTTTATTTGGGCGAGATGTTCGGCGGTTTCAGCGGGTTTTTTCTGTCGGTAGGACGTTGGCAAAGATACCGTCGGCAAGCCTGTTTGTTTGCCGCGCACGTGAACGTATCTCGTCATTCATAGCCGCGTGAAAACTTTTCCTGGCTTCGTCGGCTGTCTGCTGATGAAAATAATGCGGATTGTTCCGGATTAATTTTTCAATCGCGGCATCCTGGCTAACTGCGCCGGACATCGTTAATTTGCGAAAGGCGAGCACAAATTCCTTTTTGTGTTCTTCAGAGTTGAATGTATTCATTTGTTTCCCCCTAGCTTCCGTGCATCTGCAAAGATGCCGGAGCGATTTTGACGTTTCGCGCCTGGCTTAAAAGCGATTCGATAGAGCGTCGGCGTTCGCTGATTTCTAATTTAGCCTGGCGGACATCTTCAACGGCATTAGAGACCGCGCCGGATGCGATGTTGAATTGCAGTTGCAAATCAGCAATTTGTTTTTGCATTTCCGGAATTGGTTTGGCGAGTTCCGCAACCGCGTTTTGAAGTTGCGGCAATCGTAATTCATCGCGCAGCAAAAGAAGCCGCTCAAGTATGATTTGCGCCGATAAAATTTCAATCGGTAGATTGTTGCGCCTGTGTGCCAATGCGATTAACGCGCTTGAATCGGCATCGTTTGCTGCATCGCTCATTCATTTGGACAAGTCAGCCTGTTCCGCCGAAAGCGTTTCTAAGAGTGTTTGAGTATTTTCTATTTCGTTTAGATTTTTTATCATTTTTTCTGTCATTTTATTTGTTTCCTTATGGCTTTTTGCCATTGTTTTATTGAGTGTAGGTTTTTTACATACTATAGAAAGTTCCGACAGTTATTCCGGTTGCCGCCCACAATGCGAGCGACGCGGCTAAAATTAAATCATCGTGCGTTCCCTCACGCCACGCGCCGTATGAATCGTGAGCGTTATCATTTATTTTCACTTGAAAATTTTGCAATTCCCGCGTGAGTGTCTCCGCTTCCGGCAATTGTTCGGCAATCTTCAAACGTCCGTTTTGCAGATAAACTTGAACCGTTGAAACAAGGTCGCGCTTCGGAACGCGAGTCATTCCAAACTCGCTTGAACCATTAGCTCCGCCGATGATTTGAATCGGTTTGAGCGTCGCCTTCATTCGTTCACGCTTGAGGAGGTCAATTACGGGCGAGCCGACGCCGGTTGCGTCAACTGCCAGCATCGGTCGCGTGCGTCCGCTCTGCATCTGCGGGCTGTTCATCATTCGGACAGTATCAGCGACGATTGACGGGTAGCTCGTCCTCAATTGCCAGCGTTCTAAATGCCGACAGTGGAAAACGTAATTGTCTTTTGACGTGCCGTGCCGCTCCATTACGGCAATTGCTGAAAAGTCCGCCGATTGTCCTAGATCCAAACCGACAAAATATGCCGGACGCGATGTGTTTGGGCGTGGTAGATTTGCGATTTGTTCTTTGCCTTCGTAAATTTGCATCTTGTTTAATATCTGCCGGACGATCTTTGGCGGGCGGGCTTGTCAGCCGCGCCCGTCAAAGTCGGCGGTAGGTGAGCCGGAGACGTGCCCCGTACCGCCGATTTTAATATCGAAAAGTCGATAACTGCCGTTTGAGTTCAGCCTCCCGCGCCGCGTCCGTGCGCTCTTCGACTAGGTTTTGGCGCAAATGAACCCACGCCTTTGTCTCAAAATCGTTTTCGCTGAATGTCGGATTATCCGCCAGCCATTGACGCTTTAGCCGGAGTTTCTTCGGCAATAGTTCTGCATCAATCGCACGCTCATCCGCACGCGCTTCGACATCTCGTTTCTCCTGGAGTCCGGCAAGATATTTTCGCCGTGTTTCGGCATTATGCGTAAATTGTTCACGCATAACGTAATCGCGCTCTTTTTGCCACAAATCGTGGTCGGTAGAAAGTCCGCGCCTCCTTCGCTCAAAACTCCACTTTGTATAGTCCAAAGTGATATTATTCTGCAATTGTTGTTCGTGCTGTTTTCTAATTTCTTCTTGCGTCATAATTTTATATCTCCTGCTGTTTTATTTTATTTATTTGCTTTTTTCCCCTCAATTTTTTGGTTAAATTTTTACCAGTAAGTTTGGTAACTTTTGGAGCGTTTGGCTTCATACACATAAACGGGTTGAGCCGCGCACCAAATAGCCATCGCGAGTGCCAAAACTAAATCATCGTTGTTGCCTACCCTCCATTCCGCACCCGCGCCGTATGTGTCATTGCCGGACGCGGTTATCTTTGCCTTGAAGTTTTCCAATTCACCGATTAATGTTTCGGCAAGCGTGAGTTTTTTTGCAATCTTTAATTTGCCGGACTGCAAAGCAATCGAAACAGAGGACACTAAGCTGCGCTTCGGTATTCGTGTCGTGCCGTTTTCCGTAGTAACTTCGCTGCCAGCCGTTATTTGAATCGGAATGAGTTTTGCGCTTGTTTTTTCGCGTTTGAATAAGTCAATAACAGGCGCGCCGACGCCTGTCGCATCAACCGCCAAAACTGTTCGGTTTTGATTGTTTCGGGCGAGCGTCGGACTGTTGACCAACTGCAGGACATCGTGAACGATTTGCGGATAAGAAGTGCGAAGTTCCCAGCGTCGGAGGTGTCGGCAATTAAATGTGTATTGCTCCGGCGAGTTTCCGCGCCGTTCTAAAACAACCAGTGCCGAATAGTCCGCCGTTTGTCCCAAATCTAAAGCGACAAAGAACACGGGGCTGGCTAAACTGCTGGATTCTTCCGATTCATATTCCTGCATTTTAAAATCCCCCTAAAAATAACGGTTCAACTTCGTCTGAAATTGCCGATTGAATATCGTCAAAAGAAAAAACTGAATCGAGTGTTTCGCAGAATTCGCAAAGATATTCCTGACGAAACCAAAAGTCCGGCATTGACTCTTTTTCCTTCAAAAGCCATTCGGGAGCGATGCGCGGACACTCACGCGCCGTGATGCGCGTTCGATTCCAATCCACGTCGGGCGAAGTCCAAACATCGTGAAAAAAGCCTCTTTTGCCGCGTGGCGTGCTTAATAAAATAATTCGTCCGCCAGAGACGGCTAACATCGGTTTAATGCTGAAAAACAGCGCATCTTCACAAGTCGACGCTTCGTCGCAAATCAATAAAGCGACATTGGAAAAGCCTCTGACCGTCTGCTCCGTGCCGGGCAGAGCGACGATTCGTGAGCCGTTGTCCAGTTCTAAACGGAGTGCCGACTCTTCGATTGGTTTTGGCATCGCAGGCGATTCCAGATCGTTGTAAATGTCCTTTATCTTTCGGAATAGTTCCTGCGATTGTCGCAGGCTCGGACTTAATAACAGGACAAGCGAGTTCGCCGCGTAGATGGCTTGATGCAAGCCTAGAACCGCGCTAATTGTGCTTTTGCCAGACTGCCTGCTGCAATTAAGAATCATCTGCTTTGCGTCGGACCGCAGCAAGTCGCTTTGCCACGAATCCGGCGTAATTCCGCCGCGCCGCGCCATTAAGCAAGCATCGCCTTTCTCACGTTCGAGACGCTCTTTAATCGCGTTCCGCATCGCTTGATTCCACATCGGATTGTGCGATAAGCGGTCGTAATTGTCTGATGATGTCGTCGTGGGATAGTCCATATCTTGCAGCTTCATCGCGCCAGTCATTAACTTGAACATTCAGGTCAACGCGGTCGCTAAATAGTTTGTGGTATTTTCCTACCAGTTCGAGTGATTTGATTTTGTCGCTGAGTTTGAGAGTTGCGGAAATTATGTCGCCTTCCCTGTCACGGCGAATCTCAAGAAAGTTTTGCCAGTCGGCTTTAGCAATTGCCGAAAGTTCGGCTAAAACCTCGTTGGCACGCATTACAGCCTCTTCGACGCGCACGCCGATCAGTTCCGCTATCTTTGGATTACGCACCAATTCAAAGCCGCGTTGCGATAAGGCGTTGTCATCGCCCGAATAGCCCGCCGCACGCGCCGATTCCCGTGCATTTCCGTTGCACGCTCCAATGTATGCTTCAACAAAGAGACGCTACCTTTGAGTGAGTTCATTTTTCATACGTGAGGCGTTATAACGTTGTGAAGGTATCACGTTATAACGTTAATAATTATACACGGAAAGCAAAAAACTTACTATGAAAATTTCAGTAAGTTTTAGTAAGTCGCCAAATTAATAGCTTTCGTTAATAGTAATTATCATAAGCTACTAAACAATCTTTAACTGCCTCATTTATTTTGAGTGATAATCTCAAACGCCCGATTAATCGCAATCATTTTTTCGCTACTTCCCTGTAAATCCGGGTGGTGAAGCCTAGCCAGTGCCTTGTAGCTTGCTTTGACTACTTCCGGCGGCGCGTTCGGGAGCAAGTAGAGAGTTTGAAACGGCGACGCAATGCTTTGCGGCGGCGGCGGCTTTCGGCTTGGCTGTTCGTCGCTATATTCGGTTTCAACCGCATACACGCTCCGCAGCTCGCCGATCCATTCATCGAGGCATTCCCAATCTGTTATAAGCCAGGTTTTCTTCGTCGGTTCGTAATTACGAAAGGCGGCGGGAATTATTCCCTTTAGTTCTGAAATTGCATACGTGAAGGCGTTTGTGTCGGCAGCGAAAATCTTTACTTCGCCGCCGCCTGAGGTGGTAGTAATTTTAATTTTAATTGATGAGGTAGTGTTCATACTCTTTTACAGATTCATTATGTCAATTTCAGCTTCCGGGCTTTGCCGTAGCCAATGCTCGCGGATTATCCACGCTTGAATCTGATTGCACGTGATATTTTCTAAACGCTCACCGTTCCTTTTTACTGTGAGATGGAACAAAGGCACGTCGCCGCCTGTCCACTGGTCGGAAACGTCCTCATACGCTTTCCTGTTAAAAATTATGCAATAGCAGAGAACCAAGCTGTCATCAGATACTCAAACGAGGTGATTGAACTCATTGCTTTTTCCGAGAAGTTTGCCAATCCTTTGCTCACTAATTCTCTTAATTCTCCTAATCCTTTGGGTTCATATTCTGAGAGCCAGTCTTTCAATTGTTTCCAAAACCTCTCAATCGGATTCAGTTCCGGGGCATGTGCCGGCAAGAATATAAACACTATATTTTCTCGCACTTTCAACTTTTCCGTTGTATGCGATGATGCATTATCGATCAGTATCAGATGCAAACTCTCCTCATCTTCCGTGCCAAACTCGTCCATAAATATTTGCATTGTTTCGGTTTCCAAATCCGGCAATTCCAACATCAAACTCTTTCCCGTCAAAGGCTCAATCATCCCAAACAAATAATAGTATTCTCGCCTTATTTCTGAACTGATCAGCGGGCGAATTCCTTTTCCCGTGATTCGTTTCCGATGAATCGGCAGCAAGCCAACCCGCGTTTCATCTTCGGTCCACAACCTGACTCTTTGGTATTTCTGCCCTTTGTCCTCAATTATTTGTTTGAATTTATCGGCTAATTTCTCTCGAAATTCTCTGATTTCTTCACTTTTTTTTGAGGATTACTTGGTCTTGGACTTTTTGCCTTGCCTTTTAATTTATACCTCACTAAATGATGCACATTTGAATAGTCAATTTCTATCTTATATTTCTTGACTATCAATTGATGAATTTCTGTGTACGTCCGAAACCCTTTCTCAGTTCCCAAAATCTCGGTTATTTCCTCAATGGCGGCGGCTGGAATCTTTGATTTTGCGCCACTTGGTTTGTATATTTCCAACATCTTTGCCAACCCCTTTGCTTCGTATAAGCGAAACCATTCTGAGATGGTATTGCGACTGAATCCCAACATCTGGGAAATCTTGCTTCTTGATTTCGCCTGCTTGGTGACTATCAAATATAATGCTTGTAGCCTGTTTTGCCGTTTGACTTGATGCTCACTTTTGAGCATTTCTCGTATTTCTTCTTCTGTTTCCTTGATTTTGGGTAGTGCTTTATTCATTATTCTATTATTGCACACTTTCTAGCGGGAAAGCGTATCAGAACGCAAATGTGCGTTAATGTAGCGGTCTGTGAACGCCTTTAGTTGCGCGGACGTCAACATACCTTTGGAATGTTTGCCGACTCCGACAACAAGGTCGCGCCCGCTTTCGTATGCGCGAACGGTTGGCATACCCAAAAGCAGCTCGTCGGGGGCGTGATTTTTCGCCGCTTTGAACAAATAATCAATTGCCATTTGACCGGATTCATTTTCAACCGAAAAGACATCTTCAATAATCACGGGTTCGGCTTGCGGTTCCGGTTCAATCAATAATTCATAATCAGGGTATGCCGCGGCAATCTTTTCTTCGACAAAACGGCGTAACTCGGGGATGCCTGTTTTTAGTAAAACGTCGTTCCAATCCTTTCCCCCTTCGGGTCTGAGGCGAACCGCCCGCGCTCCGTGCGCTCTCAATTCGTTTATATGCTTTTCGGCGGCTTGATCGCCTGTTTCGTCGGCGTCTAAGGCAACTATAACCTTTCTAAATGCCAAACGGTTCGGCAGCCAGCTCGGTATTGAGGTTGCCACGGACGCAACCGCCGCAAATCCGCACTGGTGCAAAGCCATCGCGTCCGCCGGACCCTCACAAAGAAAAATAATGTCGGCGTCAAAAGCGTCCGCGGTTTGAAACAGAGCCTCTTTCCGTTTACCTTTAGTTTTTTTCGGCGTGTCAAGAAATTCCGCGTCAATAGCTCGCCCGTGAATGGCGAGAACATTTCCTTCGGGGTCGGTAATCGGAAAAACCACGCGCCTGTCTGTTCCGATTAGTTCCCATTCGCCCGCCGTCTCTTTCCAATGCTCAAACCGTTCGGCGTAGCCGCAACGAAAGGCGGCGGCGGTTTCCGCGGTTATGCCGCGTTGGTGTAAATAATCCTGCGCCGGTGATCCGGAAAATTGGGATTGCCAGATTTTCATCTTCGATTGCGTGCGCTCTAGTTTCGCTTTTGCCACAGCGTCGATCTCTGATGCGTTTTTTTGTTCAGGTTCAGGGGTTGGTGTGGCTCCGACGCTAAAAACGCGGGCAAGAGCAGCCGCCGTGCGTGCCTTGCGTGATTTGAAGGGCGATTTCTTAAAGTCTCCGGGGAAACCGTTGTCGGCAAAGTATTGTTTGGGCGTGTAATGATAATCGCAATTGTTAGTGCGATTGCATTTTCCTACTCGGTCATCTAAATATGCGTTGCCGTTCTCGGTATCAACATACCGGGTAAATTCGTGCGCCGCGCCGCAGCGGAGGCAAGTATATCGCGTGCTTGAACCGTTATAGGGCTCAAGAATAAATCTGTGCGTGGTAGTTGCTATCATATTTCTCGAAACTTTTGCAATCGCGGCTCGAATTGGAACGAGTATTTTTTGCCGACGACGCCGTTTCGATTTTTATAAGCGGTGGCAGTTACTTCCACCTCGCCTTTTGAATCCGTGTCATCCTTTTGGCGGTTCAAATCAATAACGGTTTCGGCGGAATACTCCAAATCGCCGCTACCTTTTGAAGAGTGAAGCCCGGCTGCCTTGCTTTTATTTCCTTCGCGGTTACGGTGAGCAATTGCCAAAACAGGGCATTTCAAATTCGCCGCTAAAGTGGAAATCGCATCTATGCCGTTATTAATGGTGTCATACTCGGAACTTTCCATTGTTTCAACCGATGATTGACGAGATGAACGCGCCCAAACGTGCAATGAATCCAGGACGATCAAAATATGGTCGCTCTTAAAACGAGTGCGCAGTCCTTCGGCAGCCTTCTGCATCGCATCGCGTGAGACAAAAACCTTTGTTGAGTCCATCAAAGCTAGTTTTGGCACTTTCTTCACGGTCTCGACCGCAAGGTTAGCGGCTTTCTCTCCCGAAATTTCACCGTTTTTCAGGCGACCTAAATATGTCCCCGTTTCACGGGCAATAGTCCGGCGAAAAAGCTCAATTAAGCCCATTTCAGCCGAAACAAACAAAGCCGGATAAAAACAATTTGCCGCAATTTGCAGAGCAAGGGCGGATTTTCCGCTACCCGGACCGCCCTGCAAAATATGGATGCCCGGCATTAGAAAACTGCCCAGGTCGGCGTCAATGTCGGTAAAGCCGGTAACAATTCCCCGCGGAACGCCGTTGGCTCTGGCAGACGCGGCGGCGTCCGTATCGGCGACGAAATCTCGGATAAGGTCTGTTAAAAGAAGTGGGGCTGGTGATTCTGTCGGTTGACTCATATGTTAATTAACCTCAGCTAGGTATTCCTGCGCTTTTAGAATTACTTCCGCCCGTTCGTAAATGCTTAGATTTTTCCTTCCAAGTTGATTTTCCATTATCCAAATCTTAGCTTCCGTTTCGTCATCAAACTGCATCTCAACGGTCTGGAACGGTAGGCTGTGCTTCTTAGCGATTGCATAGCGTTGGTGTCCGTCAATTAAAAAACCATCCCAAACAACTAGCGGCACTATGACACCTTGATCCAAAATACTTGCCTCTAATCCGGCAAACTCTCCTTCGGTTAACGGTGGGAGCAGGCTTTGAAATTCGGGTTTGATGGTGAGTTCGTAAAACCCGTTCAAATCCCTTTTGGGCAACTTAGTTTCCCACTCATAAAACATCGCCCGTGTCTCTTCGCACAACTCTTCTATATCATTTATAGCGTCTTCAATTTGAGGCTTGAGACTGCTGTACTCCATAAGGTTGCGGTGTCTTAATATAAATTCAGACGCACACTGTTCAGCGCCCGTTAATCGGCGAACAACAGCCCAGTGCGGGACATGATCTAAAGAGGGGTCATTAAAAAGTTGACGAACGTAAAAATACGCCTTCACTACATTATTGTAATCCGCCGAGTATTTCTTTAGAACAAAAACAAACGCAGCATCATCTCTTAATGCCTGTTCATCACGCGGCGCGCCCGCTTCCTGAAAATATCTGGAAATCGTCTGTTCTATGTGTGCGGTTGTTACTTTGCCATCGGGAGCTGTTTCTTTAGCTTTTCGCCACACCTCACTTACCTCTTCGGCTTTAAGATTTGCTAGAGGTCGGAGATGTTTTTCAGGTATCTCTCCCACTGAACCCGGGTTCAGTAACCTCTCCGTTTGGTTTGCCGAATGAAGTTGCCACAAACGCCTTTCACTTAACCCAAACTCAACGGCTAATGTCTTGAGGCAATCCGTCCAGCTCGTAAAACCCAGAGACCGCCAAGCGCCGCGCTGGTGTCCTTCGTCTAATAGCACACGCAATTGTTTTACGTGCGAAGCTACCTCCTGCTTCCAGTTTTGAGCTTCAGCAATTGTCATTTCATCCGATTTTGATAATTCTGTCGTTATTTATTTCTCCTGTGCCGCGCCTCGTTTACGATGCGGCGGGGTATGTCTCGTATTATCTCAAATGGGGGCGTTAGCGTTAGCTAAAACGCCCCCTCTTAATTTGATTAATTTTATTAGGAAAAATTGGCTTTTTTTTATTGGCTGTAAGTGACTCTTTTTGTTAGGTTTGTAAGAAACCTGAAAAAAAGTTTTGCACGGGACAGGGGGTGCAAATGCACGGGACAGGGGGTGCAAATGCACGGGACAGGGGGTGCAAATGTGAGGTCTTATTTCCGTTTCGTTTTGGCTTGCTCCGCTTTTGCTTTTTCCTTTTTAGTTGCTGCTTCCTTACGATGACCCGCTTCGATTGCCTGGTATTCTTTACCGCGGCGTACAAGTTCGTTGGGCAATGTAAATTTGATACGCCGTGCTAATAGTTCTGGCATTTTTACCTCTTTGTCTGAGTCGGATGGTTTTAATAATTCATCAAAAACCCATTCGTAATTCTTTAAGACATTAACTTCTACTAATCGGTCGAACGCGTTTTCGACTACTGTTTCAAGTATTGCAGCCTCACGCCGGTCAATGTAACCGGTTAATAACTCTCCTGTATTCTCAATAATTGTTGTTAATTTAAGCGTTCTTGTGTCATAGTTTTCAATCCGCGCTAAAAACGCGATATAACCGCCGATTAAAACCGCCGCTTTATCCTTGTTGTCTATCCCTAGTTTGAGTAAGCCCTGACCAACAAGCCCTACGTAGTCATTAAATTTGCGCCATTCTGAATCCTCAAAAAAAGCGCCCGGTCGATAGCTGAATGTGTTCGGGTCAATCTGTTTCTCTATCTTTTTATCGTTATTTTTGTTAGTAAAGGAAGATATGTCGCTGATGATTTCATCTGATAAACCGCGCTGCCAGATGTTGCCTTTTGTTCTATGCCCCTTACCTTGTGGGTCTTGCCAAAGAACGATTAACTCTGCGCTTGTCAAAGCCTCTAAAACCTGCATTGCGCGTCGCTTGTTCTCAATTTTGTGCGTCCGCTGTTTTTTCTTAAAACCTAAATCATCACAAAATTGAGAAATGCTCATTTTGATAAGCTTCTCCGGGTTCGCTTTGGTTTCAACGTGCGCTCGCGCCCATAGCGCGAAGTGCGCTTTGACTGCTAACGCACTTTTTTCTTGAAAAAATCTAAAAACTGATTCGCCGATGCTGACGTTGTAGCCCACTAAGCCGACAAAATTAGCGTCATCATCCTTCACGCAAACCGCTCCAAATCTGCCGGGAATGTTAAAGCCACGCGCTTCCAACCCATCAAGAGACGTTTCTTTAATTGGGCGTGTTTGATTTGGCATTAGAGATTTGACAAAGAGTTTATTCGCTTTATCAGAAGCCATAAACATATACGGCTCGCTGTCCAAAGGCACAAGGTTTTGTGTTTGCCGCTTGCGTTTAGGTTTTTGCTCTTTCGCTTGCCTTCGGCGGTTGACTTCATCGCGTATAGCGTCGCGCAACGCAAGCCATTTGGTCATTTCGTCCGTTATCGCTGGGTCAAAGGTACGCTGAATATCTCTGGCGACCTCCGGGCTGTGGATTTTATAATACTCAATCACTGATTCAGTGGTGGAATCTCCAAGCTCCCAATCGGTGACACTACCTGATTTTTCAAGGTCGAGTTCCCACTTGTGAAGAGGCGTAACATTTTTAAGATTGGGGTCGAGATACTCCGCGTGTATGGAAATTTCATAATGCAATATCTCGATCAGTTGCTGCATTGACACGTGTGTAGTTTCAGTTTCACCATCGGCGGAGGTGGAGGTAAATTTATACTCACCGGCACCTTTTGCGCTGATATTTTCTTTTTTCATATATTCGTTTTTAGTTAGGCAGCGTTGCAACTTTACGACGCCACAACGTTGTAACACTATGACGTTTTAACGTTATTCATCTGCTTTAGTTAATTCGCTGATTGATGCCGCGCCGCGTAATTTGAAAAGCAAGTCGATTGCCTCGATTAGTAAATCGTGCTGTTTAACTTCTTCGTGATAGGCAATAGCTCGCAACTGTCTACGCACGGGTTCGGATAAATACAGTGAAGTGTGTTTCTTGCGCTTTCCGGGCGCATCATCGGTTTTCGGCTCAACTGTCCGCTCCGGCGTTTCCGTGTCCGATAATGAAAGCTCCTCAAGTCTTTTTCGTTTAGCCATAACTTTTATTTAATTTTCCTTTGGATCCATTGCCAGAGCCGTGCTGTTTCGTCGGCGGCTTTTCCCTTCGGTTCAAACTCAATCACACCAAGTCCTGTGCCCTGCGCATCCTGATAAACGTTTCGGGTAACGATGTGGACCGGGCAGACATCGCCCAATTTGCTTAATGCTGCGGACGCCTCCGCCACGCGAAACGAACGCGGCGGAGCTTGTGCCAGCACGAAGGCAAAAGGCTTGCCTAATCGCTTGATAGTGGCGACGGTTGCCGGTGTCGCTTGAAGGTCAGTCGGCGACGGACGGCAGGGAATAACGCAGAAATCCGATTGCATTATCGCGGACGCCTGCGCCGGTTCATCGCGTCCGGGTGTGTCAATAAAAGCAAAATCAAATTGTTTCGCGGCAATGGCAATCGCTTTTGGCAGTTCGGCGGCTGTGATAGTAACGAGCTGCGGCTCGCCCTCTTCGCGTTGCTGATACCAATTTCCCGCCGATCGCTGGTTATCCATATCGAGAATAAGGACACGCCGCTTGCGCCCGCGCACGGCAGCAATCGCGCAGTTAATGCAGAGCGTCGTTTTCCCGCTCCCACCTTTTTGAGTGACAAAGCTAATTACCTTCATAACGTTTTAACGTTTTAACGTCATAACATTAAAACGCTATTTTTATTGCTTCTTTTGTTCAAAATTATTTCCCGGCGGCTTCGTTCACCCAAGTCTCGATTGCCTTGCGAACAACAAAAGAGAGCGTCACGCCGGTGTCTGCCGATTTCCGGCGTGCTTTGCTGCGCAAGTCAGCGGGAAGTTTAATTGTTACGCTCACATCCATTTCTTTGTCTTTAGTAATTTTTTTAGTAGCCATAATTTCTAATTTTAACTTGGTTTGCGCTTACGTGTCAATCTTATTAATTATTTTTACATTTGTGTAATTATTTACTTATTTGTGTTAACACGTAAATACTTTCCTGTATAATAAATATTAGTTAAGCAATTAACTTAATAAACCAAAGGAGCAAAATTAAAATGCTAGAAATCACAGACACAAACAAATTCGGAAAAGTCGTAGCAGATGCACTGAGCAAGGTTGAATTAACCGTCACCGACGCGAAAACAAAGACACGATGGATCAACGCCATTAGTAAAGCGACCGCCGAGATTGAACAGAACGGCGATTTTATGACGTGGATGGAAGCGGACAAATCCCTGCTTATCTGGAGTCAGAAGAGCAATAACATCTACGCGGCAAACGGAGTGTGCCAGTGCCGCGCATTTGAGCAAGGCAGTCCGTGTTTCCACCGCGCCGCCGCTCGATTGATTCGTCTTTATATGGAAACGGAAAACGTGCCGGTGAAGGTCAAAGCCGAAGAAATCCCGTATATCAAGCAGAATGTTCAAATCAAAGCGGAGCGAGTGGCGGGAATAAGAATCAACTAGATGCGAAAGGCTTAGGAATGGTGACACAAACCTAAGCCCTTCTTTCCAATCAATTATTTAAAATTAAAAGGAGTTTCTGACAATGAGAGAAAATAATACAACAAAAACAAACAAAATGGAAAACAAAGAATTAACGAGTTATCAAAAACTATTGATAACTTTGGACGACGATACAAACGCGTATGACTTCAAAGTAAAAACGCTTGACCGCGCAAAAGCCCTAATCGGTGATATTTTATCGGTTACGACCGGCTCAAGTGTTGTTACTGAATATAATAGCGAGTGGGGACACGGGCATTTTTTAGAACTTTTTGAAATGCTTTCAATCGGACATAAGAATTTTGGCGTGCCGGATTTTATAGCAGATTTGAAAGAGTATATTTTCACCTGGACAATGAAGCACGACGAAGAAAAGCGAAATTGGGAAAAAGCCCTTCTTGCCGAAAGAGGCTTAGACGAACGCGGCATTGAATTAGAAACGCCAATAGAAGCCGACAGCCCGATTGACGCGTCCGCGCCGGAAGTCAAAACACAACCCGAACAACCGAAAGCAAAAACACTTGAAGAACATCACCTGCAAATTATGGCGAACAAAATCAGCCATATTCTGCGAAGCGATAAAGTTTCCGACGATGCTAAAGACGCTTTTCACAGCATCATCGTTGACGCTTCCAACGAAGCCGGAACGAATGTCGGCGTGAGCAATCCCGAAGTTATCAAAATTGCTTTCCCTTTACTTATTGAGTCGCTTGAATGTG
>MWWH01000205.1_pt1 | contig 16114 bp, 17 predicted proteins | sample 1047231 | NCBI WGS metagenome assembly MWWH01 (sample SAMN06349967, study PRJNA376086) | soil metagenome | isolation source: MG3-2 sample Antarctic (ecotone) soil | place: Antarctica | collected 2015-01-13 | reverse complement strand
TTTGGCGTCGCTGGCCTGGGGGTTCGACAACCTGGGCGAGGCGGCCGGGTATCTCCTACTGGAGTTCGGCCACCAGCTCCCAGGGCGGCCAGCCGGCTGGTACCGTCGTCAGGATCGGCAGAAGGCGCTCAGGGAGCGGCTGGAGGCCCAGCGGGTCCGCCACGTTCGCCTCCTGGTGTTCAGACTCATTTGTCTGCCCTGGCTGAAGCGGCTGCCCGAGCCCGTGCGTGAGGAGGCGGCGAAGGACGCCTGGAACGATTGCCTGCCACTGGCGCGAATGCTCTACGGGCAGAGGCGGGGGGCCGTATGAGGGGCCGCGATCCCATGCCCGAGCACCTACGCCGGGAGCTTGTGGGAGGGAATCAGGACGAGGGAGGCGCTCGGGGACGCCAATACTCCATCGAGGGGTACGTGCCGCTGGCGAAAAGCATTCAGGAGGGCGTCGAGCCGCCCGAGGAGCTGGAGCGAGACATCCTGTTGGTCGGGCGGGTTCACTGGATCTACGCACCCGCCGCCAGTGGTAAGACGTGGCTCTGGCTATGGATGGTGAAGCGCTGCATAGAGCGGGGTGAGCGCGTCCTCGTCTTCGACTCCGAGAACGGCGAGCGGATAGTCGCCGAGCGCCTCGGGGCTCTGGGTGTGGATGTCAACCAGATAGACGAGTTGCTTCTGTATTATCCGTTCCCATACCTCACGACGGAGAAGGAGGTAGTTGCCGACTATGAGGCGCTGCTGGACGACTTCCAGCCGTCCCTGGTCGTCTTCGACGCCCTGGTGAGCTTCCTGGGCAGCGCCGGCCTCGACGAGTCGTCGAACCCCGACCTGGTGGCGTGGGCTGCGTGTTACACAGCGCCCGCACGAAAGCGCGACATGGCCGTGGTCGTCTTCGACCACGTACCACACGAGGGCGACCACGCACGCGGAGCGAGCCGCAAGCGCGACGAGGCTGATGTGATGTGGGCTTTGAAGAACCCGATCCCGTTCGACCGCGACACGGTCGGCCGCATCACACTGCGTAGGGATAAGGATCGCGAGGCGTGGTTGCCGGGGCGCCTGGGGTTCTCTGTTGGGGGTAGCGAAGCTGAGGGCGGCTTTATCTTCCGGCGCTCCGACGGTGCCATCGAGGAGCCCAACCCGGAGGATGGTCTCACGGATACCGAGCGGCGTGTCCTCGACACGCTGCGCGACGACTTCGGAGTGCAGGGCGCGAAGGCCAACGAGTGGATGAAGGCCGCGAAGAAGCGCAAGGTCTCGGAAGCGGGCTTCTGGCGCTCGAAGAGAACTATCACCGCCCGTGAGTTGGTGATAGTTACGTCTGATAGTAGATTCGTCGCAAAACCCTCGCCTACTCCAGAAGGCCCTGATAGTCGAGAATCTGGCTTGGATAGGGAGGATTCTGTCCAACTATCAGGACTATCAGAGCGCTATCACGATAGCGATGACAGTGCACTACTATCACTACTATCTCCCCCCTTTAGGGGAGATAGTAGTGATAGTGCTACTACGCCTCGTGATAGCCCCGGTCCAGCGAAGCTAGGCAGCCTCCCTCGAGAAGAGTTCAACAACGGTTCGATTGAACAACAGCACCACGGCGAGGCCGACCGGTCCTTTATCGGCCCGTCGAACAACGGCAAGTCCAGAGCAGGGGCCGATAGAACGCAAGGCGTCAGGCTCACCGACGAACAGGCACGGCGGGTGCAGCGCCTTGTCGGCGAGGGGATGGCGCCCAGGCTCGCCAGGGAAGAGGTCCTCCGCAGCGAACCTAGCGAAGCTAGGAAGGGTGATCCCTGATCCAAAGAAGCAGCTAGGGGGGCTCTAGGACCTGTATTTCTGTGTTTGAAAAAAAAGGTCGGAAAGGGGCCTTTGGCCTCCCTAGCGTTGCTAGCGAAGCTGGAGGCACGCTCAGGGTCCCGCGTCGAAGCGGAGCCCCTTGAACCGACCGGACGCGCAGCCTGCGCTGTTCGATACGAAGGAGGACGCATGAGCAGGTGGGACGAGGTGCTGGACTGGCACCGTAGGGACCTTCAGGATCGCTCGCGTAGCGGGTCGGTCCGGGTGCCGCTCGCGAGCGGACAGAAGAAGCCGGCGAACGACGTCACCGAGGACGACTACGCGGAGATGGACCCGGAGCTCGCCCGGGCCACGATAGACCTGCTGAACGAAGCCATCGGGGCGGACAGGGGGATGGTGTTCCTGCTCGTGGACGGCAAGAAGGTGCTCAAGCACGTGGACCGTCTGGAGCGGTCGGACCTGCCGCACCTCGCGGCCTACATGGAGAAGGAGGAGCGGGACCGGCGAGAGGGGGCCGACGCCTTCCGGTGGTTTGGGCGCCTGATGCAGGAGGAGGGCCTCAGGCGCGGGCTGGACAAGGAGCAGCGGAAGAACATGACCGTCGGAGAGTTCATCGAGGGGTCTAGCGGGGACGAAGGGAAGGAGGACGCATGAACGAAGCCGCGACATGGGACCTGTGGCGTGGGGCCGGGCCTTCAGCCAGTACCTCAAGCTGCTGGGTGTGAAGACGGGGCGAGGCGGGGACCGCAGAGGCGAGGATTTCAAAGTTCAGGATGCGGACACTGAAACCGTGGCTTCGGTAGCGAAGCAGGCAGGCATCTCAAAGACGACGGCGTACGACCGTATGAACCTCGCCAGCGACCTCGAAGGCCACCCGCACATCGCCGAGATGGTCGACAACGACCGATATAGTAGAACCACAACAAATGTGGAAGTAGTCGCGAAGGAGGCGGGCCCGGGGTGGGCCCCCCCGCCCACGAGGAGACGAAGGAAGGAGAGTTCATGAACATAAAAGCGGAGGAGGCGATGACCCTGTACGTGGCCGCCATTGTGGGGGTTGCGGCGCTGGCGCTTGAGCTGCGCCGGTTGGGCCTCTCCGAGGATGGCGATGAGCTCTCGGACGCGAAGGATCTCAGGACGCTGATCCTTGCCGAAGCCGAGAAGTCCCGCTAGCTCCGCTAGCCCCCTGTGGTGTTCGCGGACACAGGACCGCCAGCGGGCCGGGGCGGAGCTAGCGGAGCTATGCACCCAACGTCGGGGAATAGGTATTCTCGGAAGTCCACATGCAGGATTACGCATAGGAGCGGCCGGATGCGTGTGCTGCACACGACAAAGCCGCCTCTACCGGACCGGGCCGATGCCTACATGTCCCTACATGTGGTGGTGCTGGATGGTTATGCACCGGCTATGTACAAACAAGCGTTTGCAGTACCAGCGGACCGGGGCTATGCTGGATGCTACTCGGCGGTTTCCGAAAACGCTTCTGAATATCGCCATCGTACTATGTCTAGGGCCGCGATCACGTCGAAAACGCTCGCCGTCCGGTGTGTCTCCAGGTAGCGGACGATGGCCGCCACTATGGCATCCTCCAGGCCGTCGGTGGTCCCTTCCGGTGTGTCGCCGGTCCGCATGGCCCGCAGCGCCGTGACGGCTCGCTTGACGTTGGGCCTGGTCTCTAGCAGCCACTCCACCGTTTCCCAGAAATCGCCGTCGGCCATGAGCGGCCGGAGCCGTCCTAGCTCGGCCAACACGGACACCTTGACCCCGCTCCAGCTTTCCGGGTCGGGTACGAGGTAGGACAGTCGCGGATCACCCTCGTAGCGGTCGTGGATGCCTGCGGTAACCATAGACATGTACAGCCGATTCTGCGCCTGTCGGCGGCCGACGTTGGGTACCAGCTGGTACATCTCCTTAGGGAAGACCGACGGGCGTCCCCTGCCCCGTTTTTCGGAATCCGCTTCCATAAATCAGAGTGTAGCACACTCAGCCGCCGAACACCCTACGCCACCACGGGCGCCGTGAGGCCGCCGTCTCAGGGCCTCCGGCGGGCGGTGTAGGGGTATCGGTACCGGGCCGGGGCTCCGCGGATTCTGAGGGCTCCTGAGAAGCTGAAGGTAAGACGAACGCCGAGAAACAAAGGCCTCATTTTGAGGACTTTGAATCGGACGGGGATTCCGGTAAGACGGCTGAGCGGGTCGGTAAGAAGCAAACCACGGTGTCCACCACGGGTTTACCACGGTCCGCAGGGGGGCTGGGAAAGAGAGCAAAGAAGGGAGAACGCTGGCTCCGCCCGGGATACGCCGATGCCCGAGGCGGCGCCGACAGCCCTCGGCCCCGTGGTCCATCCGATGTGGCCACGCTGTCCACCTCCACAAGCTCCACGAGCTGCGCGCGCAGCCCTGAACCAAAGGTCGAAGGTTGGGGGCAAAAGGCGGCGATTCGTGGGGGTAGTGTTACAAGGAGTATTCAGCATACATACGCCACATTCTTGACAACCACCTCGCAGAATGATACAATCTAGGTAAGGAAAAAAGAAGCCCCGGGAGGATCTGAAGTCCTCCCGAGGCGTGGCCCAAGGAGGATGAGTCCTTGAGTGAACGTAGTTTAGCGCCCCCTGCCGTACCGACCACCCCCCAGTCCTTGTTCGCCGAGCGCGTGGAGCAGGAGCTTACGCGCCTCTACCGGGCCCGCCCCGAGCTCGCCGACAGGATCGACAGGGCCGCGAGAATCATTGTTGTGCAGCTCTCAAGCCCGACCCACCTTCGCCCCGTACGCGCCCGCATCGGCTCGGGCGGTCGGAGATGCCGCTTCCTGGTCGACTCCTCCAGCACGGGCGGTGTCGTCTACAGTGTGGACCCGTCTTCGTTCTCGTGCGGCTGCCCCGACTTCCGCCGCTCTTCGGTCGCCGCGTGCAAGCATGGCATCGCGGTCTGGCTCCTTCTCAAGATCGCCTCCGAGAGGGGATGCCGCCACTGCCTGGGCGGCTGGGTGTTCGTCGGTGCCGAGGCCATCAACCAGGAGACGGGCGAGGTCGTGGAGGTGGTCGACCGGATCAGGTGCAGGCGCTGCGGGGGGGCCGCAGTGAAGGCACTCTTCGGCCTGGGCCAGGTCGTCGGCACACCCGGAGCGCTCTCGGCCCTCAGGGAGGCGCACACTGCCCCCAGGGAGTTGCTGAGGCGCCACCAGAGCGGCGACTGGGGCGGCCTGGGGGGCTTCGACAGGGCCGAGAACACCCGCGCCCTGGAGACCGGTGCCAGGATCTTCAGTGCCTACGAGACGCCGGCGGGCAAGGTCTGGATCATCACGGAGGCAGATAGGTCCTCGACCTGCTTGCTCTTACCGGCGGAGTACTAAATGAGCGCCGAGAAGCCTGGGACATGGCCGTGGACGCACGAGGAGTTCGAGGGATGGGTCGAACGGCAGACCTGGATCGACGCCGCCTCCGAGACGAATCCGCACAGCTACTGCTTGAAGCGCCGCAGTCCCTCGCCGAGGGAGTTCGAGAGGGCCGTCTTGCACCTCAGAGAGTTCGGTACGCAAGAGATCTTTGGTGGCGCTACATACACGTACTACGAGGCGGCCGGCCACAAGCTCTGGACCATGCAAGCCCCTTTGGAGCACACGATCCTGGTCAATCGCAAGTCCTTGTCCTCGGCTTCGCCCGAAGAGGCAAGCGAAGCCAGGGAACCTAGCGAAGCCGAGGAGGAGCAACCCAAGCTGCCCGAGCTCTTCACGACCAGATACCTCGCGACCGACGTCCTCGCAAGCGGCCTGGTGGTGCCGGTCCGGATCAGCATGTTCCCGCCTGAGCCCCTGCTGGGAGAGCTTCCCTACCCGCTGGAGCACGGGGTCAGGGCGCTGATGCCAGAGCGTTCCATGTACGGCGAGTGGGATTCGTTCTCGCCGCGCTTCTGGGAGTTCCTCGACCACTCGGGGCCGGGAAAGATAGCGGCCCTGCTCTCGGCCATCAGCGCCAGGCACGACGGCCGCGCCCTGGCCCTCCTCTGCTTCGAGGATTTGCAGCGAGCCCAGCGCTGCCACAGGACGATCGTTGCAACGTGGTGGTTCGAACAGACCGGCCAGAAGATGCTAGAGCTTACGAACGCCGGCGAGGTCCTGGCCCTGGAGGAGCTGCCTCGCCAGGTCCAGCCCGTGAGGCCGCAGGAGGAGGAGGAGCAGCGGAGCTGGTGACCCCCGAAGTCCGCCCCGGCTTCGCCTGGTGTACCCTGCTAGGCCATGGAGGGTTCCCGGAAGGCGAAGCCAGGCGAAGCCAGGAGGGTACCCGTAATAGAGGCGGCGTCCAGGCTGGGGATCAGCGAGGGCGCACTCAGGAAGCGCATCGCCAGGGGCACGCTGCCCAGCGAGAGGGACGCAGAGGGCCGCGTGTGGGTGCTCCTGGAGGCGTCCACACGATCGGGCACCCGCGGGCAGGACGTAGGGCAGACGGCCGGGCAGGAGGCCCTGGACCGCTACACGGCGGGGCTAGAGGAGCAGGTAGCCTACCTAAGGGACCAGCTGAGGCGCGAGCAGGAAGCCCACTCGGAGGCGAGGAGGATCATCGGGGGGCTGGTGCAGCGCGTCCCCGAGCTGGAGGCCGCCCAGGAGGTCTCTCAGGACGTGGAGGAGGCCGAGGAGGAGCCAGAGCGGGTACCCGCAGGCCAAGACGCCGGGCAAGGCCGTCCAGCCGCCCAGGAGGGCGCACGGAGGCCGTGGTGGCGCAGGGTGTTCGGCAACTGATGGACGCCGCAGTCGGGGCTCTGATAGGCGTGACGGGCACCTTGGGGGGCGTCCTGATCGGGTACCTGCTGAGCGGCAGTCGCGCGCGGAGGGAATGGCGGGCCGCGAAGCGTACCGAGGTCGTTTCTGAGCTTTACCGGCTGCTGTCGCGGGTGGAGGCCACGGCCGAGTTGGCGACGAGGCGGGGCGTGTCTCCAGAGGTAAGCAAGCGGGGGATCATGTCGAACCGGGAAGCGCTGGAAGAACTGGTCTACTACTTCCACGGACACGCGCTCTGGTTAGATGCGGAGACGCTACCGGACATACAACCTTACATAAACGACCTCACGTCCGCGCTTGGACCCTACGAAGCCGAGCTCAACCAAGGCACCCCGGATAGCCTGCTGGCCACGAGGGCCGCCGAGCATGTCCAGCGGATCGTGCCGCAAGGGCAACAGGTGTTGGGGGCACAGTTCCGCGCCATCGTGTATCCGAAGACCTGGCGGGAGCACTTGGCGAACGGGCTAGAGTGGCTCGAAACACGCAGCCGGAAGTCCGCATAGCCCCGGCCCTATGCAGCCGGGGCTTCTTATGTACAGAGCGGGCGTTTGCCCCCTTCGTACATAAGAAACGCGTAATACCCTGCGCAGGGTATTACGCTCCTCCGGCGGCCCCGGCCTATAGGAGTGGGGCTATGGAGCGTGTAGCATGTGCGTGGGGTAGCTAGCTGCTCGGGAGGAGACAGCAGTGGCGAATAGGTACTGCGGCAACTGCGGCCAGGAGTTGAGTCCAGACGACAGGTTCTGTCCCGGCTGCGGGACGCCCATCCGTGGAGCGAGTGCCGCATCCCCGCCGCCACCGCAGCACGCGCAGCAACCTCAGAGGTCGGGACGGTGGAGCGCGGGGTGAGTCATAGCGACAAGGAGGAACTCGAATGAGCGAGGCAGCGACACCAGCAGTGGCCGCGGGGAACCGGGTGTCCACGACGCGAATCGTCGGCGTCGTCGCGGTCGCCTACGCCGCGTCAATGATCGTTCAGAACGCGGTGTTTGCGGTCACTGGAGCGCCTGACTACAGCGATCCTCTTGGTGTGGTCCTCACCTACCACGCCGAGAACCGGGGCGCCTTGGCCGTCACTTCGGGTCTGGAGGCCGTGAACATGTTGCTGCTCCTGTTGTTCGTCACGGCGCTGCACGGGCTCGTGCAGCGCCGTGGCGGCGCAGGGGCGGACTGGTCGCGGCTCGCGGTGGCAGCCGGAGCGACGCTCTCGGCGTTATTCGCCCTCACCATTGCCACGCACATCGCGGTCGTGCTCGCCGCGGATGGCCTGGCCGAGCCGACCCCCGCCTTCGAGCTGATGTGGCAGCTCCATGCCGCGGCCTTCGCGCTCGCGCTGCCCGCGCTCGGGGCGACCTTCATCGGCGCGGCGTTGGCCACTCACGCCAGCGGTTTGACGCGACCGTGGCAGCGGCTGCTAGGCGTGGCGGGCGGCAGCTTGCCCATCTTGGCCGGGGCCGGAAACCTCGCCATCGCGGATGGGTCGCCACTGCTGTTCGTCGGGGTTCTGGGCTTAGCTACGTGGCTCGTCTGGCTCGTTGTCACCGGCCTACGGCTCATTCGTGGATAGTGCTGACATCGCTCTATAGGTGGCGCTCGTTGAAGCGAAAGAAGGGAGGTTGCAATGGGAGCTGGAGTAAAGGCAGCCGAGCATGCCCCGTAGCCCGTAGAACTTGAGACGGCGGTCCTCCCGCCTCGTCCGCTCTCGCTGAGAGCGTGCGGGGTGTCGAAGTCCAGCAACGAGGACAGGAGGAACCGCCATGAGGAACGTAACGCCCGAGCAGGTCGCCATGGCTGAGCAGCACCGGCGAGGCGAGCTGCCCGCCGTCGTCCCTTCCAACGGTCATGTCCCTTCTAAGGTGTAGCGTCACGTAGCACGAAGAGGGTCGGGGCGTAGTTGCAGCCCCGGCCCTTCTGCATGCCCTTATTCACCCGAGTGCGTAGAAGAGTGATTCTGCGAAGTCCGCATACAGGATCACGCATAGCCCCGGTCCTATGCTTCCAGGACGCCCCTACCCGCATAGGCTCTCCCCTTCCGATAATACCCACTGGAGGCCTCGCCTCTCTTCCGGAGCACCTGGGCCAGCTTCGCTAGGACCGGCCCGATACGCCTTCCGAGCATCCAGAAAAGCGCATCTTTACCCAGCACCACAAGATGTAGTGTTGGGTTCTATGCTTAGGGCCGGGGCAAAGCCCCTCAGCCCCGGTCCCATGGGGGGATCCATGCAGGATGCTGGATACGGACTTCGCAGAATCACTCTTCTACGCACTCGGGTGAATAAGGAAAGGACCGGGGAGAAGGAACCCCGGCCTCGCAACCGAGGGCTGCCGCAGCGGACCTCCTCGCTCTCACAGTCTACGAAGAACATGTTTCAATCCCCAGTCCTCGCCTGCGAAGACTGCAACGCCGTTAACGCGCCGTCCCACGTCACGTAACCAGGGTTTCAATCCTCAGTCTTCGACTTCGAAGACTGCAACATCTAGACGGTACGGAGACCAAGAGCGCGAAGGTGCCGTTTCAATCCTCAGTCTTCGACTTCGAAGACTGCAACGGGTAGCCGGGAGAGGAGGTGGTCTACGTGCAACAGGTTTCAATCCTCAGTCTTCGACTTCGAAGACTGCAACAAACACCCTGCTCGCTGAGCACGCAGACCAGGAGATGTTTCAATCCTCAGTCTTCGACTTCGAAGACTGCAACGTGAAGCACAAGGTGAGGGTCGCCGCGCAGATCATGTTTCAATCCTCAGTCTTCGACTTCGAAGACTGCAACATCGAACTGGAAGCCTTTACCGCTTAACACCTTAAAGGGTTTCAATCCTCAGTCTTCGACTTCGAAGACTGCAACTCTCGTTGGCGAGGTGCGGGACTAGCTGACCAGCGAGTTTCAATCCTCAGTCTTCGACTTCGAAGACTGCAACCCCCCATAACCATCGTCCCGGGCGAGACGATTACGCGTTTCAATCCTCAGTCTTCGACTTCGAAGACTGCAACCAATTGGTACTAAAGGTCGAACCCAATCCTTCTCATTGTTTCAATCCTCAGTCTTCGACTTCGAAGACTGCAACAGGACCCGGCATCGAGGCCACAGGGAGTTAGCCTGCCGTTTCAATCCTCAGTCTTCGACTTCGAAGACTGCAACCGAGCGTTTCCAGCATATCCGATTATCAAAGCCCAGGCGCGTGCTCTCTCGACCGCGCAGATCCGCCTAATACCGGGGCGTCTCTCGCAAGCCCCCCACCATCCTGCCCACGGGGGGCGCTTGCGAACCTACCCTAGGTACGCGCCCGTTCTCGCTTCGACCACCGGGGTCAACGTCACACCGGGCGGCAGGTCATCATCAACGGTGACGGTGTAGTCCTCGAACCGGCGCGGAGCCTCGACGTCTTCGGCGTGCTCTACCCTGATGCGGTTGAACAGCTTGTGGGCCGGGGCGTTGCCGAGGGCGCTCTCGTGGGTGAAGACGTACAGCCCCTGCGTCGCCATGAGCCCCCGAGCCGCGCTTCGGTCGAACTCCCACATGCTCGTCAGGGCTTGCCAGAACAGTGTCAGGTCCTCCTCCGTCACCCCGGTCTGGGCGGCAAGTTGCGGGCTATAGAAGCCGTGCGCAACATACAGGCCGTACGGGATGAGGGTCTTGCGCCCCATCTCCGTTTCCTTGCCATCCGCGCGCTCTTCTTCGCGGGTGATAGCCACGCGGGTGATGCCGAGGTCCAACGGCAAGACAGGATCGACCGAGCGGGCGAACGTGAACTGCACCGGGCCCCGGACCTGCCCGGCGTTCAGGCCCTCCTTTTGTCCAACCGATAGGACCGCGCCGAACATCCGGACGTCGTAGAAGTTCTCACACATCCACTCGCGGGCGTTGCTCCGGTCCTGGGTCGTGGCCTTCTTCGGGTCGGTGCTCAGGGCGTCGAACGCCTTATGGTGCTGCGTGTACAGGGAGACGCCCTTGTGCTCGACATATACGGCGTTGTCGGACGCGACGGTGACGTAGTCGCGCACCTTGCGCTTGAGGCATACGTCGGTGACGATCCCTTGCATCGTTTCGGGGTCCGTGCGCGGGAGATTCCCGCCGTCTGGATCGCCGTTCGGGTTGCCGTCGGTTACGTCGAAGATCAGCACGAAATCGTGCCGCCTCGCCGGGTCTGTGTGCTGCATTAACCTACCTCCTGTTCTCTGACGTTCTTCGCTTCCCACCGTTCCCGGCGTTCGGCCCTCGTGGCCGCCCGCTGGTTGTAGTAACCCAGCCCGAAGACGCCCTGATCCCGCAGCGCGAGCGTGCGCGGGAAGTCACCGCCGATCTGCGTCGTGATCTCCTCGATCCGGGTCTGCAGGATGTGAGCGAGCCCTGGGTTGTCGCGGCGGAGCTTCGCGAGGTGCGCCTGCGAGTGCTTCATGAGCATCCCGAAGGCCGAGGCGGGAGCCGTCGAGGCCATGCCGTAGTAGCGGTCGACCAGCGTGGCACTGGCGTTCGGGATGGCTGCAGCCTGTGCCGCCTCCAGTTCTGCGAGGAGCCGACCGCACTGGTATGCGACTGTCACTTCCATCGTCTTACCTCCTTTCGATCTTCGAAGTCTCAGCTTGATGAGTGCCGCGCGAGCCCGGGTTACGTCACCTTCAACGCGGTTCCGAGCGACGGCGCGGCTGAGGAGTTCGCTTGATAGCGGTGAGCCCTTGAGCGCGGCCTGTAGCAAGGCCGTGAGGATCCGGGGCTGGATTTCCTTCGCATCGTAATAGGCCGACGCAGCCAGGGCGAAGATCCCGAGTGGCCTCGCCTCCTGCCCGTACGGGTCGGTAATACGTTGGGCTTCAAACCACCGCCGCAGGTTCTCCTCGACTTCAGGGACCGTGGTCTCCAGGTAGTCTCGCACCACAACGCGGCCTGGGTTGCCCGACAAGGCGAGCGCGTAGAAGTCATCTATCTCGAGGCCGTGGGGCTCGTGGCCGCTGTGTGGGGAGAGGAGCAGTGTCCGGACGCGCTCTGGATCGGGGGCCGTGAGGAAGCTGGCGAAGTCCCCCAGATCCTGGGCCCGCCGCGTCCAGAAGACGTAGACCACCGGCCCGATCCGCACGCGGCTCTTCTCATCTCGCAGCAGGGCGTTTAGAGCGTTGCTGTACTTCTCTGCCGCTCGCCTAGAGATCGGGAAGTTCAGCGACGACTCGAGGCCGTGGTGGTGCGTTGATTTGTGCTTGGCCGAGACCAGCGCCACGCCGCGTGGGGGCGCTGGCTTTGGCACCCCCTTGATCTTGCCGGGCAAGATGCGCTCGACGTAGCCGTCCTCTCCGGTGACGAGACACGTCCCTGGCACCCGGTCGTCGCGAACGGAGGCCTGCGCCCAGAACCGCTGGACGCTTTCGAGATTATGAACGAGTTGACCCCCGACCCGAAAAGCGACGTTGTCTGCGCCTGTAAGCTCCTCCGGGATCTCCGCGGGGTCCAACCCCTCCAGGAACTTCACCACGGCGTAGACGGCATTCTCTCGCGTCTCGCGGGCCGTCTCGCGGGCAAGCTCGACGAAGGCGGCGTGCTTTTTGTCTGCCCCCTCGGCCCCGAGCGCGTACTTGGCGCTATCGGCCAGCGGGCGCGGCTCCGTCTCCGTGCGGCGGGCTGGGATCACCAGGCGGACGTTATCTAGCGGCACGAACCCTTCGAGCTTCCCGCTAGGGTCGAGATCGACGATCCAGTGGACCGGTACCTCGGCGTACATCTCCGCTGCGAGGTTGGTGCGCTCGGCGTACTCGACGAGGCGCCGCAGTACCGTCATGCCGCCGCCCCTTGCCGCGCCGGTACCCGCAGGACCCCGCGCTCCACCCTGGCGTCGAAAAGCAGCGGTCGGTGGTGTTCGTAGTCGAAGTCCAGAAGCATCAATCCGAGGTCGAGGTCTAGGTCGATCGGAACCTCATCACCGTTGGGTGGTCCGAAGAACGCGCTGCACTCGCGGGTGCCGAGATACGGTTGTGTGAAGCACTGTCCCCGCCGCACGCGCCGCCGGAACTGGTCGAGATACTTGACCACGGTGTTCTCTGCCGGCTGCAAGACGATCTCCGCCTTGACGATGTAGGCGACGTCGCGCAGCATCAGCGTGTGGCGTTGCGCCCGGTCCTCATCGGCGTAGTAGGGCTCGGTGCGCCTGTGACTCTGGCGGCTCTCAACCTCGTTGCGCAGGATCGAGAAGCGGCGAATCGGGTTGAGCACCCGGATCTCGCGGACCTCCCAGCGAAACTGAGGCTTCCAGAAGATGGCCTCCAGAACCCCCCGCGCCGCCGACGGCGTCATGACCTCGTAGCTCACCCGCTCCGTCCCAAACTCTGGTCGGGTGAAACACGCCCGATCACCCCAGACCTTCACCTGCAACATCTCGCTACCCATCACCCACCTTCCCTCAAGACTATTCCGCGTACGTTGTCGTACTCACCGCGCCACGCCCACACTCCTTCCGCTATCTCTTCGCGCTGATCAGCCGACCGCCCGAAGTCCCCTTCGAATAGGCCTACAGTGTACGGCTGCAACCGGCGGAGGTCGCCGGGCCTCAGCGCACCCTCCTCGCGGATCCGCTCGACCAGTGCGGACGCGCGGTCGTCGTATTCGATAATGACGTCCGTCTGCGCGTCCTCGACGATCCGAAAGCGCTCGGCCACGGTCGGGTAGTCGAAGTTGCGTCGCAGGTCTTGGATACCCTCAGCGTCGGTGTCCGACGATTGGTACAGCCTCGTAAAGTACTCGCGGAATACGCCGGGGTCGTGAAGATCGTCGCCGCGGCGGAGGATGTTGGTGGCCAGGTACGCCCCGGTCATATACTCCCCACCCGGCATGCCCCCGCTTTCGGGACGGAAAATGACCACGCGTCCCTCAGTAAGACGACCCTCACGGTTGCACCGGCCCGCGGCCTGTACGATCCGGTCGAGCGGTCCGTAGGCCCTGAGCACCGTGTCGAAGTCCAGGTCGACCCCGGCTTCAACAACCTGCGTTGCGACCAGCAGACACCGTTCATCCGCGTCAAGGCGGCGCCGGACTTCTCGCAGGACGTCCCGACGGTGGGCGGCGCATTGCGAGGCGCTCAAGTGTAGTGCGCCATCGCCGAGCGCTTCGACGAGATCAGCCGCATCCTGACGAGTGTTGACCACGGCCATAGTCCGCTCCGCCTGAGGCATCTCAGCAGCGACCCGGCCCCAGGACCACTGATCCCGTCGTACCTCGTAGCGCACGCGGCGGAGCTTGCGGAAGTGCTCGGCGGCAAGCGCCGGTGGCACGATATCTCGCAAGTCGGAGAAGCCGCGAAGGTGGGGTGCTTCGCCTTCGAGGGCCGGCTGCGTGGCGGTGCTGAGCACCACTGTTACGCCGTAATGCTCGGACAGTTCGTCGAGCACCGAGACGATTGGCTGCAACAGAGGCACCGGCAGGGTCTGCACCTCGTCGAGGACGATGACGCTGCGGGTAGTGTTGTGCAGCTTCCGACATCGTGAGGGGCGGTTCGACAGAAGACTCTCCAGTAGCTGCACTGTCGTGGTGACGACGAGCGGGGCATCCCAGTTCTGCGTCGCCAGCCGCGATCGGTTGCGTGCCTCTCCTGAGATGACGCCGCTGTGATGCTCCAACACCGCCTCGGACCCGAAGATCTCGCGGGCGACCTCCGCTATCTGGTCGGTGATCGAGGTGTAGGGCACCGCCACTATCACCCGGTCCAGGTCGTGCTCTACGGCGTGCTTCAGGGCGAATGCGAGCATGCTTCTCGTCTTGCCCGCGCCGGTCGGGGCGACGAGTCGGTAGATACCCCTCGGTCCAGCGCCCGCCTCGAGGGCGTAGCTGTAGACCTCACGACGCACGTCGTTGACCGTCCCCGTTTTTTGGGCCATGATCTGCCGCTGAGCCTCAAGGAGAATCGGCAGCAGGTCGTCCGGGCGCCGCACCTGCTCCCCCCCACCCCGCAACGCCGCCCGGGCGGGATCGAAATGCGCTTCAGTGTCGAGGTAGTCGGCGTCGACCAAGGCGGAGAAGACCATCCGCAGAAGCATCTCACCGCGGAGATCCACCCGAACCGAACCGACCGGGGCTTCGACGGGGAACCCGTCGGTAGCCGCCTTTACCCTCTCGTAGGCCTCACGCGTCTCAGGATCGGTGAACGCCTCCTGCAACCGCCCACGAGATGGCAGTCCTGCGTGGTGGCCGTAGAGCGGGAACGCTAACTCGGGCACGTCCCGCTCTACGGCCAGGATCGCGGCGTGTACGGCATGCGGGACGCTGAGCGCCGGGCGCCCCCCCGTGTGTGCGTCAATCAAGTACTGCTGGAAGGCGGGGTTGTACTTACCGACGTCGTGTAACAGGCCTGCGGCCCTAGCGAGATCCCCGGCCCCGAACTTATCCGCGCGGACCCTTGCCAGCGCAGCGGTATCCCGCAGATGAGTAGCGAGATCGTGCCACTCCCCGCCCGGCTCCCTCGGTGTGTGCGCCGCCGCCCGCATCTCTCTGCTTCAATCTTCTCACAGAGAGCATAGCCCCGGCCCGATAGCCCCGGCCCGATAGCCCCGGCCCGATAGCCCCGGCCCGATGGCCCCGGCCCGATACATCGAAGTCAACACAACACATGGTGGTGCCGCATAAGTATGCGTGCCAGTGATAGCTACACCTGCGGTTAAGGTTCTTGCTTTTTAGCTCAAACGCGGTAAACTGAGGTTAGGATAAAAGTCCGGCCACTAGCATCGTGAGAGAGGAGGATCGGAATGATCGAAGCGATCAAGGAGATCTCCGAGATCAAGGGTAACGTTGACGAGGACATAGATATTGCCGGCAGGCTATTTGCGGAGCGGTTCAAACGCGGATGGTCGCAGACCGATCTCAGTAGTCTCTCCAGCGTGAATCCGGCGACCATCTCCAAGATCGAGGCGGCCAGGGTCTTCCCGCGCATCTCGACGCTCAGAAAGTTGGCTGCCGCTTTCGGTATACCCGTCAGCGATCTCCTGCAGAGGGGGCCCGTGACGGTAGTGGTTGACGAGCACGGCACGGAAAAGAAGCTAGGACGCATCCTCCCGCCCAAAAGCGAACGTGGAAGCGAACGCGGGCGGGCCTCCGGGCGGGCCTCCGACGAGGATCACGAAGTGACGTAGAGCAAGGAAAAAGCCCGCCCTTGATGAGTTGGTAGCTCAGGGCGGGCCGTAAGAAAGTTAGGAGAAGATTTTGCACCCGACCTCTCCCGGTAGCCTTCTTGGCTCCAGTATACCCGAAGAAGCCCCGGCTCGTAGGGGGAAATCACCCCATCCAAGGGGTGTAAGTCACCGTCTGCCCATCGAGGCCGCGAAGGCGGCGGTGCCGGTCCTGGACCTCGCTGTGAGCATCGGGGGCCCGCTGAAAGCGTCGGGGCAGACGCTCATCGGCCGCTGCCCCCTTCCCGACCACGAGGACCGCACCCCGAGCTTCACCCTCTACCTCGAGACCGAGAGCTGGTGGTGCTTCGGCTGCTCCCGCGGCGGCGACGTCGTGGATTTGGCGTCGCTGGCCTGGGGGTTCGACAACCTGGGCGAGGCGGCCGGGTATCTCCTACTGGAGTTCGGCCAC
>MWWH01000204.1_pt1 | contig 16117 bp, 10 predicted proteins | sample 1047231 | NCBI WGS metagenome assembly MWWH01 (sample SAMN06349967, study PRJNA376086) | soil metagenome | isolation source: MG3-2 sample Antarctic (ecotone) soil | place: Antarctica | collected 2015-01-13 | reverse complement strand
CGCTTTTCTCACGGCAGTAGATAACAAGATTCAGCAAGTCACCAAAAAAAAAAACCTTTTGCAGCAATACAAAAAAGGCGCGATGCAGAAAATGTTTAATCACGAAATTCGGTTTAAAGATGATGACGGAAATGATTTTGCGGATTGGGAAGAAAAGACTTTGGGCGAAGTTTTAGATTATGAACAGCCAACAAAGTATTTAGTTTCAGATACAGAATATAAAGCCGAATACAAAATTCCTGTTTTGACCGCCGGTAAAACTTTTATTTTGGGTTACACAAATGAAACCAATGGAATATTCAAAGACAAACTTCCCGTAATTATATTTGATGACTTCACAACAGCTAACAAGTTTGTTGATTTCCCATTTAAAGCTAAATCATCGGCAATGAAAATACTTCACGCTAAAAAAGGAATTAACTTGAGGTTTGTGTTTGAAGCAATACAAAATGTTGATTATGTGATTGGCGGACACGAAAGACATTGGATTTCCAAATATTCAAATTTATTTATAGATTTGCCTGGTCCAGAAGAACAAAACAAAATCTCCGCTTTCCTTTCTGCGATTGACGGCAAAATAAATCTCGTAAATCAACAGTTGGAAAAAACGAAAGAATACAAAAAAGGCTTATTACAACAGATGTTCATCTAAAATTATGCCTACCCAACCAGAACAGGTTTTAGAAGATAATTTAGTCGATCAACTCGAAGGTTTGGGTTACGATAAGGTCGAAATCCGCGACGAAAAGGACTTGCTGCGAAACCTCAAAGGGCAGCTCGAAAAGCATAATAAAATTTCTCTCTCTGACCGCGAATTTGCCAAAGTGTTAAATCACCTCAACCGCGGCAATGTTTTTGATCGGGCGGCGACGCTGCGCGACAAGATGCACTACACGAAGGACGACGGCAAAAGCGCGTACCTCGAATTTATGGACATCGAGAATTGGTGCCAGAACCAGTTCCAGGTGACGCAGCAGGTAACGGTTGCCGGCAAATATCAAAACCGCTACGATGTCACAATTCTGATTAACGGTCTGCCTCTGGTGCAGATAGAATTAAAGCGCCGCGGGCTTGAACTCAAAGAAGCGTTTAACCAAACTAACCGCTACCAAAAGCATTCTTACGGGGCTTCACAGGCATTATTTAATTACATTCAAATCTTCGTTATCAGCAACGGGGTCAACACAAAGTATTACGCCAATAACAGCAAGCAGTCCTTCAAACAGACATACTTCTGGGCGGATGAAGAGAACAAGAGAATTACGCAGCTCGAACAGTTTGCGAACGTGTTTTTAGAGAAGTGTCATATCTCCAAGATGATCGCCAAATACACTGTTCTCAATCAGGCGTATAAGATTTTAATGGTGCTTCGACCATACCAGTATTACGCGGTCGAGGCGATCATCGACCGCGTTAAAAACAGCGCGCGTAACGGCTACATCTGGCATACGACCGGGTCGGGTAAAACGTTGACATCGTTTAAAGCGAGCCAGGTTTTAATGAATCTTCCGCAGATACATAAAGTCGTTTTCGTCGTCGACCGGAAAGACCTCGATTACCAGACGACCAAAGAATTCAACAGCTTCTCGGAAGGCAGCATCGATGGCACCGACAACACGCAGTCGCTGGTCAAACAATTCTCCGATGATACGAAACTGATCGTTACCACCATTCAGAAGTTAAACAGCGCGATTAGCCGGGAATCCCATTTAGAAAAAATGGAGATGCTGCGGGATAAGAAGATGGTTTTCATCTTCGACGAGTGTCACCGCAGCCAGTTCGGAGCTACGCATAACCGGATAAAAGATTTCTTTAACAACGTCCAAATGTTCGGCTTTACCGGCACTCCGATTTTTGCCGAAAACGCCGCCAAAAACGAGCTGGGCAAGCGCACGACCGTCGACTTGTTTGACCAGTGCCTGCACAAATATGTGATCACCGACGCCATCCGCGACGAAAACGTCTTAAAGTTCTCGGTCGAATATGTCGGGCGCTACAAGCAGAAGGAATCGAGCAAAACCAATCTCGATATCAACGTCGAAGACATCGATACAAGCGAGCTGCTTGAATCTCCCGAGAGGCTTGGAAAGATCACCGATTACGTCATCGCCAACCACAGCCGGAAAACTCATAACAAAACATTCACGTCGCTTTTCTGCGCCGGCAGTATCAAGACTCTCATCCAGTATTACGACATCTTTAAGGCGAAGAAAGCGGCAGGCGAGCACCAGCTAAAAGTCGCCACCATCTTCTCTTACGGGGTGAACGAAGACGACCCGGACGCGACGGGCAGTTATATTCTCGAAGAACCCTCCGCCGAATCCTTTACGGCTCCGCCGGCGGATACACTCTCGGCGCTCAGCTCGCACAGCCGCGACAAGCTCGAAGAGTTCATAGGCGATTACAATGAAATCTTCGGCACCAAATTTACGACCAAAGACAGCCAGTCTTTTTACAATTACTACAACGACATCGCCCGCCGCGTTAAAAATAAAGAGGTCGATATTCTGCTGGTCGTCAACATGTTTTTGACCGGTTTCGACTCTCCGAATCTGAATACTCTCTACGTTGATAAAAACCTGCGCTACCACGGTCTGATTCAGGCGTATTCACGCACTAACCGGATATTGAGCGAGCTTAAATCCCAGGGCAATATCGTCTCGTTCCGTAATCTGAAGGCGGCGACCGACGAAGCCATTACGCTCTTTTCCAATAAGGACGCCATCGAGGTCATCATCATTCAGCCAATCGAGGATTACATCGAGAAGTTTAATGAAGCCGTAAAGGAGCTCGCCAAGGTCGCTCCGACGATCGACAGCGTTAACGAGCTTCAGACCGAAGCCGATGAACTAAAATTCATCAAATCGTTCCGCGATCTGCTTCGCGTTAAAAACGTCCTTCAAACCTTCGCCGACTTCACTTTCGACGATCTGGCGATGACCGAGCAGGATTTCGAGGATTACAAAAGCAAATATCTCGACCTTTACGATAAGGTAAAAAGCGGCACGGATAAGGAAAAGGTCTCCATTTTAGAAGACGTTGATTTCGAGGTGGAATTAATTCACCGCGACGACATCAACGTCTATTACATCCTTCGTCTGCTTGCCAATTACAACAACGCCAGCAGTGAGGAGAAGGCGCAGATCAATAAAAAGATTGCCGACATTATGGCTGGCGACGTCGAGTTGCGGAGCAAGCGCGAATTGATCTTGGAGTTCATCGACAAGAATATGCCGGACATCGCTGATTCGGATGCTATTACCGATGAATTCGAGAGCTTCTGGAATAAAAAGCAGAAGGAAGCCTTCGATAAGTTTGCCGAGGAAGAAAAGATACCGCCTGATAAACTAAACGAGCTTATCGGAGATTATCTCTTTACCGAAAGAAAACCGCTGCCCGATACCATCATTGCGTTGTACGATGAACCGATCAAACTTTTCGAGCGAAAGAAGATCGTCGACCGCATTACCGAAAAAATACTAAATTATGTCGAAGTATTCATTAACGGCATTGCCGGGATTTGATAAATCGCTCTAAAAGGAAGCGCAAAAAGAAAACAAATGAGTGTGAGAATCTCATCAATCTGCTTTGCAAATAAACAAATCTACTTGCTATTTATGACTTTCGTTTTCATCGTCGTCTTTAATTCCGTATCTATCAGCCAGCAATTTCACTTCTTTTTCGTCTAACTGTTTCAGCAAAGTTCGTATTTGTTGGGATTTGTCTCTCAATTCTCGGCTTGGGTTAGGCACGACTTCACCTTCAATTACTTCTTCATCTTCCTGTTGCGGAGCACTTAATAATTTCAGTTCATTACCCTTAATGATTTGTTCTGTTATCAGAGAACTGACCTGTTCAATCTTTGTATCAATAGATTCGTTGTTAATCGCCTTATCTGTTTTTTTATTAAGTTTATGCTGTTCTAACAATTTCTTGGCAACTTCATCCTTTACGCTATCCAGCATGATAGTTTCGCGCGTCTTTTCAAGATCCAGAAGTTTTTTATTTTTAAGAAAGGTGGGGATAATCTCGTGAAGTTTAGCTTTGTAAGACAGATACATTCCAAAGGCATATAGTCCCATTCTAAACACTTCAACCAAATCGATGGCTACATCCGCCTTAATATCAAAAATGACTTCGATTGACCCATTTTGAATTTCGAGCAACTCTATGTCTTTCGGTGAAGCGCTGGAAACCAATTGATGGTAAATCAATAAGGTTCGATTCCATCTCTCTAAGACTCTTGCAAAATTTTTCAAGCTTTTAATCGTTTCAAAATCTCTGAAAATGATTGCCATTATCGCTTTATCTTCAGCAGCTAAGACTTCTTCATCTTTACTTACATAAATAGAAAATACGTCTTTTAATTTTGTTAACTCTGCCTTGTCAGCAGTTATTTCGTTGTTCAACGCAGTAATTTCTTTACTTAAAGCGGTATAAAAAGTTGCCGTATCCATTTCCGGATCTTCGACTATGGTTTGCAGATTCTCTAGATGCTCAAATTCGGTGAACACCTTTCTCTTTGGAAATAGGACATCCAATGCTTCAGGTAAACCGCTTTCTTTTATTTTTTGAAGCGATTCGATTAAATCGTCGGCAATGCCTTTAAGTGCAACCAGATTACCTTGAACGCCTGGTTGCGCGATTGTAGTGAGGTATTCCTCTACATCTCTCGCAAAACCAGACTCGATTACCATTTGATCGAATAAATTTATTTTTTCTAAAAGAGTCTCAATATTCATATTTGTAGCAATATAACAAAAGCCATATAAGTTAGAAATAGCTTATTACAATTCGCTAAAGAACATTTCGCGCATTACACCAATCACAACGACGAACGGCTAAAACTCCTTCATTCCGGCGTCTTGTCGGCGGCTCAATCGCTTTTACGCATTCCGTGCACAGCGAGCAAAGCTTCGATAGTTCATTCCACTCCTTAATCCGAACGGCGTGACATGTCCGAACAGGCGAATTGTTGACCTCGGCGGATTGCGCACGGAGAATCTTTTCCTGCCGCTTCTGCTTTTCGTATTCGTGCCATTTTTGACCGGGTATATTCAACTGTCTTTTTGCTTCGATTGTCTTCGCTTGTTCTTTTTCAGGTAAGTCTCAAATCCTGTAACGAAATCCGTCATGGAAACTCCCAGCGCCCGCAACCATCTTCTCAGCTCGATAAAATCAAGCCGGCGTTCGCCTCGTTCAATTTTACTGATTTGAGATTGAGTCATCGTTAGCTTTTTGGCGATCTGAATCTGTGTTACTCCAATATCTTCCCGCGTCTTTTTTAAGAAATCCAAAAATAAACGGTAATCTGCTGAAATTATACTTTTTTCCATCAAATTGAACGGCGGCGGCGGACAGGTTTGTTTAACAGTCGAAGTGATTGTAAAAGGCGTTTTTGGAATAGTCCAAGAATGACTACATTGGTAGATTTTTCCTTGTGTTTCGCTTGTAAGATGTTGTATTTTAGTTGAAACAAAAGAAGAGGTAATAGCGATGCTTTCCGTAACTCCGACAAAATTATCCGACTACCTAATCTGCCCGCTTAAATTCAAATTGAAGCACATCGATAAATCCGGCGGAGTCGCTTCATCCGCCGCGTTTTCCTTCGGCACGACCATGCACCGCGCTCTGCAAGAGCTGCACGATAAAGAAATGCCGACTGCCGGTCGGTTGAATTCTGAAGATCTACTCAAAAAATTCTGGAACGACGCCGGCTACGCGTCTCGCGAAGAAGGCAGAAGCTATTTCGCGAGAGGTTGCGATGCACTTGAAAATTATTACGAGACGGCGAGACGGGAAACCGAAAAGACTCTGGGAACCGAAGTTTATATGAGTTTCGTAATCGAATTTCGAGGGCTGAAAATCCGTCTCGGATGTAAATGCGACCGGTTGGCGTTGCACGAAGACAACGTCCTGGAGCTGGTCGATTATAAAACTTCTCAGTCGGGCAAAATTCCAACGCCGGAGTTCGTGCGCGCCGATTTACCGACATTTATGTATTACGTCCTGGCAAGAATCAGCTACCCGCAGTATCCGAACATACGATTCACGTATTTGAATGTCATGTCGGGAGCAAAAGTCACGGTTCAGTATGAAAGAAGTTTGGTAGATGAAAACAAAAAAGCTCTCTGGAACTGCTTGAAAACGATTGCCGGAGAAAACTTTGCGCCGCACAGCTCGGAGTATTGCAGCTGGTGTGATTTTCAGGACGATTGCCCGTTAGCCAATAGAATTATAGATTTCGGGTCAATTTAACTTCTTCAAGCACTTAAGAAACGACAATGGGTAAAGTAAATCTAAAGGTGTATACGGACGCGACGGCGGGAAGCGGTAAATTCGCCGACTGCACAACGCTCGGGATGGTCGTTGAAACGGACGGCACAGTAACTTTGAGAACTTACAGGCGGACGCGATTCAAAAAGCAGTACGTTGTCGCAGCGGAGCTGCTGGCGCTTCTGCAAGCCTTCGCATATCTAGTTCCGAACCGGAAAAAGTTGTTCGCCGAATATCTGCCCGACGGCTTCTGCTACGCCGAGGACATCTGCCGTATCGATATACCGTTCTCCGTTTACTCGGATAATGAATGTGCCGTTTTAATTTGCGACCGGATATTTAACGCCGCGCCGCTCAAAAAGTTGAAAGTCTTTGTGCCGGAGCCGACCCTTTCCCAAATCGAAAAGTTTCACCGCATTTTTCCCTCCGCCGCCATCGAGCATATTCCGGGACGTCTCAATCCCGCAGACGATCCGTCGCGTGCTAAATTCCACTCGTAACTTATATCTTTCTCTTAAATTTACAATTTTGATCTATAATATTATTTGAGAAAACTCTTTTTGTTATTTTTGAGAAAAACAAATTTGGTAGGGAAATTTTACGCCAGACCTAATTCCTTTATTTACTTATATTTAATCATTCGGTGAAATTTAAGAATAACAAAAAACTGCATCTTAGTAATTCATCTTGAAGGCTACCTAGATGAATGTTATCATCCCCGTTATCAAGAGAAACAAAGAGTTTAACGCAATTCTTTGTTATTTTCGGTCAACCCGTTTGTTATTTTTCCATAAGATTGAGAGAAATTAGCTCAAAAGGAAGTCTAGTAATTTATAAACGTTATTAGATATGTGCTGGTCTTATTTTCTGCAAAATAAGTAAAAGCAAAGTTTATGTATTAACCAGGGACTTAACCAGCATTATTATTTCTTACTAAAAATATAATAACTACTTAATACCAGCATTTATACCAGCACTCTTTTTTTTGTACCAGCACTGTTAAACCAGCAAACTCTCGCGGTAATTTCCGGTAGCATATCTGGTTTCAATTTTATAAGAAATTAAAGTCTTTGCTATCTTCATTTTACCTAGCACTCTTACCGGCAAGCTAAGTTATACCGGTAAATACTGGTTTTGTGATTGAAAAGTTTTCTCAAAACGTCCTTGCCGTCTAACATTTCTGCGTATTATCTCGCGTGTAATTTTGCGTAATGTTTTTGCTTGACTAGATAATTCTTTGGTGCTTATAATTAGCCAATCATTTTTGCAATTTAATATATGGTCATAGTTTCAGACGTACTGCCAAAATTAACCGACAAGCAAAATCTTTGCTTGAGATTTATTTACGACTTCTACGAGCGAAACCGGTTCTATCCTTCGCACCGGGAGATAGCCCAAGGGCTTATTGTGAAAACTACGAATATGCGTCCCTATCTATATCCACTGGAGAGGAAAGGATACTTAATGTTGGATGATTCAGATTCAGGAAGAAATATTAGATTAACCGGGAGAGCCCTAGAGAAAATTAAGCTGATGGAAATACAACAGTAGAAATCGCTTTTACTGATGAGAAATTAAAGATGGGTATAAACGGCGATAGCCTAAGTTGACGCTTAGGCTATCGGATGAATTGCATCAAAAGTTTTGCGACGTATTAGATGCTGTCTTCATCTTGCCTGTTTTTACCTTTGATTGTCAATACTCAAATCATTCCAAAACGGTTATTCAGTAACTAGAATTGTATTTGTTTATTGACGGATAGTTAGATACTTGAGGTATAACCCGTGCAGGATAAACAAGCAAATAACCCCCCGTCAGAGTCATCAATCAAAACCTACGCCGATCTTGAAGTAGCGTATACAGCACATTTAAGGTCGGAAAATAAATCAGAGCAAGATATCAAGAACTTTCGTTCTAATCTAAATACCTGGCGTCAATCTTTTAATGCGGAATTAGATACAGCGATCAATCTACACTTTGGTGAGAAATTTTCGGTAAATCTCGAAAAATTCAAAGCAAAACAACGCAAAGACAAAGCAAAAGGCTCAACGATTGCTTCTAAATCTTCCAAATTAAAAAAAATAAACGAATTTCTGACTACTAAAGCATCGAGGGAAAATCTTTCACTGAACTTTGCTGAGAGATTGCGGCAACTGATTCGTAAAGCGGGGTTTGCAACCGACAACCAATTTTGGTCGATGTATCTCAAAGGAAAATGCGGAAGGGATACATTTAGAGCTTGGTGTCAGGGCGAACGTTATCCTGGTTACGATTCGCAAAAGTTGTTAAACGAAATCGAAAAATCACTTGAGGTTCCCACAGGCACCTTGTCATCTCTTATTAGATCCACGTTCAATCAGAAAAAAGTGGTTCGCAGACAAACTGCTAATGTTATTAGATTACGTGCACTCAATCGACAAAATTACCACATTTGGACATTAAAGCTTGAAAAAGAGTTTCAAGGTTTAATGAAATTTAAAACTGAGTCTGTATTGCCAAGCGGTGTAAAGCGGCATAAGAGAGCTAAGTGGACAATTTCAGAAGGTGGGGAGTTGGGAACTGCTGTCTTTACGAAAACATTTTTACAAAGCTTTTTCGGCTATCTGTGTTTGCCTAAAAATGCTCCTGACCCAATGTTTCGGGGATTAGGTTATTCAAAGAAAAATTTAACAATTGGTCTTCTGGCAGACAAAAATTTAGTCGAAGGTTTTATTACCGGCTTCAGGAAAATTCGTTCTTTTAATACATATAATAACGGTCACCTTAAATTTCTTGCCTTGTGCACTTCATTACTAAGACCAGAGACTGGATATATCTACCAGATTCCAGATTTCGCCCTGAAAATTGGATTAAGCGATGATGTCAAAAAATGGCAGAATCAGTGTGAAGATACGCGAAACCGTTTAGTAGAAATTCACACGGCTATCGATCAAGAGAGGGTTTCAAAGGGACCAGAGTTTAAAATGGGACGCGACCCTAAAGAAGCAATTGAGGATATTCTGGCTCTTCCGAACCCGCTAGCCTTTATAATAGAACTGCTCGGCATTATGTTGAAGGATTTGGATACTTATCCTGCCGGAACGCTCTATAAAGCCGTGTTCTTCCGCGACATTCTGCTGATGGCATTATTAGTAGCCAATCCGCTACGAATCAGAATGTACTCCATAATGAAATTCGACCGGAATTTGATTCGCAAGAGCGACGGTTCTTGGTGGATCTTCTTTAAACGTGAAGACTTCAAAAATAGAAAATCGCTCCCATCAGACTATGAGGTTCTTGTAGCGCCGGAACTGATTCCATTGATTGAGCGGTATAAGAAAGAATTTCGTCTGGGACTTTTTGGAGCTGAAGAGAGTGATTATGTTTTTTTAAAGGAAGCTAATCCCACGATAAAAAAACATACAGGTAAAAAACCGAAAACCTTAATTTATAAAGAACCCCCAGCCGTAAAGGACCTTTACAAATTTAGTCCGATAGTATTATCAGCGAGAATCGCAATTCGAGTTAGAAATTATTTGCCAGAGTCTCCCGGGTTTAGGGCTCATGCCTTTCGCCATATCGCCGCCACCAGTGTCATAAAAACTAATCCGGAAATGGGTTTTTTTCTCGCGTCCAAAGTTCTTCACGATAAACTGGAAACGGTAGAAAGAGATTATGTACACCTTAAGACGCATGAGTTTTTCGAGCCGTACAACAGATTCTTGTCCGGGTTTTTAGGCAAAATTATTGATAGTGATGGCAGCAGGAAGCCTTCCCCCGGAAATGGTGGAGGTGGAAAATGATGCTGAATCAAGGAGCGGCACAGAGTTTTCCCCGGACGGAAGTCGAGCGAGTCAAAGATTTGCTTGCCGGTCGAATCGATAGCCTCGTAGCAGAACTTTTCCGTGGTGTTGCAAAAAAAGCCGGTAATGAGTATCGCTTAGGATCGGTGGCGGGTGAAGCCGGCACGAGCCTTTCGATTTCACGCGTCAGAGGCAAAGAAGGGCTATGGCACGATCACAATCCGGGCGGCGACGGTTCCGGCGACATCATCGAGCTCGTCAAGCGCGTCAAGAATTTCAATTTTAATGAAGCCGTTCTTTGGTCAATGGAATGGCTGGGCGAGAGTCCGAAGGCGGCGGAAGCTGCAAAAAAATCTAAACCCATCGATAAAAAGCGAGAAGCTAATACCGAATTTCTTGCGCGGCGACAAAAGCGTTTAAAGGATAATAAAGTCGCTCTTGATTGGTTATACGGTCGCGGTTTGACCGACGCAACCATCGAAAATTTCCGATTGGGTTTGTCCGAGCCGTATGTCGACAGTCAAAAGGTGCATCACGAAAACGCGCTCTTGTCTCCGGTCATCGACGAAAAAGGTCTTTATACCAATCAGACGGTTTATCACAATATTCCGTCGCTAACCGTCAATCCGACGGCGGAAAACGGCTGGATGAAAGGGTCGCCGGCGACCTATTACTCGGGAAAATATAACAACCACTCCGCGGTTTTCGTTTGCGAGGGGTTAAAAGATTTATGGCGGCTCTGGCAAGCTCTCGGCGAGCGCCGCGGCGAACTCGACCTTTTACTGATTACCTCGACACACGGCAGCGCGATCCCGGCGGAATGGAAGCAGCCGGATTTTTGGAACCGCTTCGATCTGGTTTTTCTGGGTCACGACAATGACAAAGCCGGCGACGAGACGGCGATTAAAATCTCGAGCGGCGCCGGTCATGAAACCCTTCGCGTTCATCCTCCGTCGGCTCGCGGAAAGGACTGGACCGACTTCTGGCAAGCGGGCGGAACCTTCGACGAATTTAAGTCCCTGCTCGCTGAAGCTTCGATTATCAGCATCGAGGTCAGTGACGCCGTCGACAATAAAAATAAAGCCGGTAGATTCGCTTACCAGCCGGTCGATATTGCGACCGCTTTTCATCGCGGTTTTCTCTATTACCCGATAAAAACAATCAGCAATGTTCTGGAAACGACAAGAGATTTTCAGGGCAATGAAAAAACGCAGCTCGCCACCCGCATCGAAACGGTGATCGTCAGGAGCGACCGCACCATTCACGCCGTCGTCGAAGAACCCGCACCGAAGGGAACGGCGTCCGAAGACCGGGTGCTGCGTTTAACCGACGGAACTTTAATCGATTCGCAGCCGAAAGCTTCGAGCTATTCGACATGGTCGTGGAATTCCGTGCAGGCGTATAACAACGGGCAATCGAAGACCCGACCTATTTCCGAAATGCTCGCCGAGGTGAAAGCGTTTTTGAAACAATCGATCTGGCTGCCCTATGATTACGATTACGATTTATTAACTTTGCTCGTGCCGGTAACCTTCGCTCAGGCGGTTTTTCAGTCGGTTCCGATGGTTCTCGTCGTCGGACCGCCGGGAAGCGGCAAAAGCGCGCTCGGCGGGGCGATGGGGAAGGTCAGCGCCAATGCCGTCGTCGTCGGGCAAATCTCCGCCGCCGGTATCGCCCGGTTGATTCACGAAACCAAAGGGTTCGTCGTTCTCGACGATCTCGAATCGGTTGGCAACCGCGCCGGGCGCGACGCTCCGCAGTTTAACGAGCTGATTCAAGCCTTAAAGCTCTCTTACAACAAGGATACGAGCTGGAAGATCTGGACCGACGTTAAACGCGGGATGCGCGTCGAAAAGCTCAATTTCTTCGGCGTCAAGATGATTAACAATACGAGCGGCGCCGACAATATTCTGGGATCGAGAATGCTTCGCGTCCAGACCCGGAAAATTCCGAAGGAGTTACAATCGGCGATGGGTATCAAAGAGGAGTTCGACCTGCCGCGGCTTGAACGTCTCCGCGATGAATTTCATACCTGGACATTTTCAAACGTCGAACTCGTCGCTCAGACTTACAAGCGATTATTTCCGCATCCGACCGATCGCGCGACGGAAATTTCCGCGCCTCTGCGGGTTTTTGCCGAAATCGCCGGCGACGCGGAATTGACCGACGGTCTGACTCGCGCGCTCGATACCAAATCGGAAGTTTCGACCGATCTCGACGACCCGATTGATGTGATGAAAGAAGCAATGACAAAGCTTATTCGTGAAGGATTCCGCGAGCTTTCGACGACGCACGTCGTAATGGAGATGCGGACGCTTGTCGACCAGAACTCGAGCCGGGAGACGACGACCCAAATTTTGCCGTGGGAAGATCCGGCATGGGTTGGCAGACAGCTTCGCAACCATGATTTTATTGAGACGAACGCTGCGGCTACCCGACAGTTTCTTTTCGGCAAATCACTGCGTATATACCCTGTAAAGGAGCATTTCTTAGTCGAGGTTCTTAGTGAAAACAAAACGCCTGCGGATTTATTAGAAAAGCCGCCGACCTCTTTCTGCGTCGGTTGCGAATGCTGCCGTTACCGCTCCGCGTCCTGTCCGATAATGGAAAATAGGCTTGCCGCGGAAGGAAAGCAACGTCGTCCGGCGGGTAACAATAACCATAAGAATCATTAGCTTTGTTTGGGTAAGTTACTGCCTAATCATGCACAAGGAACTGTTTCTTTTACGGCACACATATATCGACTGGTTGACTTTTAACCGTTTCAATGTTTAAGTGTCTGGGCGGCTAGACATTTAGACATTCAACCGTCTAGGCGATTAAACAGTTAAGAGTTTAGGTGTTTAAACAGCTAGACGTTTGCACTCTTAAATGTTTAGACGCTTGGCTGTTTAACCGAAGTGAAAAATGATAATCTCGCTTGTTAGCTTCAAGGGCGGTGTCGGCAAGACCACTACCGCCGTTCACCTGGCGGAGTATTTGTCTCGCAGAGGCAGAACTTTGCTCGTCGACGGGGACCCGAACGAGAGCGCGACCGAATGGATTCAGAGCGGAAAGTTTTCTTTCGCCGTTGCTTCGCCCGAAGGTCTCGCTTCCGGACCGCAGGCTAAATATGTGGTTATCGATACGCCGGCGCGTCCGACGGTCGAAGAGCTGGAAACTCTGTCCGAGCAATCGGATTTGCTGATTTTCCCGACGATGCCGGACGCCTTGAGCCTTGCGGCTCTGGCTAAAATCATAAATGTCATGCAGTCGAAGGGTTTGGGTAATTACCGGGTGCTGCTGGCGATGGTTCCGCCGCGCTCGAACGCCGCCCGCGATGCCAAGCAAATGCTCGAGCAAATGGGCGCGCCGTTTTTTGAAAGCGAGATTACCCGCCGCGTCGTTTGCTCGCACGCGGCTCTCCGCGGCGTAACGGTAGATAAAGTGCGCGATGGTGAAAATGCATGGTCTGACTTTGTGCAGCTCGGTAAGGAGATACTCAAATGAAAGACAACAATCGTTTTTCCAACTTAAAGTCATTGCAGCGCCCCACTGACACTATCAAAGATGCGCAACCGGTAAAGGAGAAAAAAGTAGCTGATCCGCAGAAAGTCGATCCGGTCGCTTCTCCCTTGCCTGTTACAGCTCAGTCCAGGGGCGGAAAAAGCAGTAATCCCGAATTTACGAAAATTACCGCTTATATTAAAAAGGCGACGCACAAAAAAGCCGCACTGATTCTGATGGATCAGGAAAAGGAAGATTTTTCGGAGCTTTTGGAGCGTTTAGTGTCTGAATGGATAGTAAAGCAAAACTAATTTATTTTGCGCCCAACCGCATTTTTACCGTCAATTTTAAGTTATGCTAATTAGAGATCGAATATAGATTACAGCTACAAATACTTTATCAATGTCAGAAGATCAAAAACGACAACTCGAACAACAACTCTGGAATATTGCTAACACACTCCGCGGCAAAATGGACGCGGACGAATTCCGCGATTACATCTTAGGCTTCATCTTTTACAAATACTTATCCGAGAAGATGCACCTTTACGCCGATTCGATTCTGAAGGCAGACGGCATCACTTACGAGAATATCAGCGAAAAGACAGAAGATAGCGCGCAGTATTTGGAAGTTATCAAACAAGAGTCGCTGACTAAGCTCGGCTACTTTCTCAAGCCGTCGGAGCTCTTCAGCGAAATCGCCCGCCGTGGTAACGCAAATGACCGCGATGAAGACGGAAACGGCGAGGCGCAGAGCAATTTTATCCTCGAAGATCTAGCCGCCATCCTTAACAACATCGAGCAAAGCACGATGGGAACCGACAGCGAAGACGATTTTGACAATCTGTTTGAAGACCTTGACCTGACCAGCACCAAACTGGGACGCACGGAAGCTGCTAAAAATCAGCTCATATCGAAGGTTTTAGCTCATCTCGATAAAATTGACTTTCGCCTGGAAGACGCTAACTCTGATGTGCTCGGCGATGCTTACGAATATTTGATCGGACAATTTGCAAGCGGCGCAGGTAAAAAAGCCGGTGAATTTTACACTCCGCAGCAGGTTTCGACCGTTTTAGCCAAAATTGTCACAGCCGGTAAAACCAAGCTTAAATCGGTTTATGACCCGACGTGCGGTTCGGGATCCTTGCTTTTGCGCGTAGCAAAAGAGACGAGCGAAGTCGGAAATTTTTTCGGGCAGGAATTAAACCGGACGACTTACAATCTGGCGCGGATGAATATGATTCTGCACGGCGTTCATTACCAGAGATTCAGCATTCGTCAGGAGGATAGTCTGGAGCATCCGCAGCACCTTGAACACCGGTTTGAAGCCATTGTCGCCAACCCGCCGTTTTCCGCGCAGTGGTCTGCCAGTCCTTTGCATATGACTGACGACCGCTTCAGCCAATACGGAAAACTCGCTCCCGGTTCTAAAGCCGATTTCGCCTTTATTCAACACATGGTTCATCACTTGGCTGATAACGGCACAATGGCGGTTGTCGTGCCGCACGGCGTTTTGTTTCGCGGCGGCGCGGAAGGTCACATTCGGCAATATCTGATTGAAGATCGCAATTATCTCGATGCCGTAATCGGGCTGCCCGCCAATATCTTTTACGGCACCAGTATCCCGACGTGTATTCTAGTTTTCAAAAAATGCCGTGAGAATCCGGACAGTATTTTATTTATTGACGCGAGCCTGCATTTTGTAAAAACAGGTAATCAAAATTATTTGCGCGGATCGGACGTTGAAAAGATTATAGACACTTACAGCCATAGAACAGAGCAAGATAAATACAGTTATTTGGCAGATCTCGAAAAAGTCAAAGAAAACGACTACAACCTGAATATTCCGCGCTACGTGGACACTTTTGAAGCCGAAAGCAGCGTTAATCTGGATTTGATCGCTGGCGAATTGAAAACTCTGGAAAACTCAATCGGCGAAACGGATAAAACCATCGCCGATTATTGCCGACAATTAAACATCTCAACGCCTTTTTAATTTATGACGACACAAAATAAAAATGTTCCTGCCTTACGATTTGATGAATTTCAAGATGAATGGAAAGAAAAGTTTTTGGGCGAATTGGCTGATATTACGACAGGAAATAAAGACACTCAAAATCGGATAGACGATGGGCAATACCCGTTTTTCGTTCGTTCTCAAACGGTTGAAAGAATCAATTCTTACTGTTTTGACGGTGAAGCAATTTTAACTTCCGGCGATGGCGTTGGAGTTGGTAAGAACTTTCATTACATAAATGGAAAGTTTGATTATCACCAAAGAGTTTATTGTTTGAACAATTTCAAGACACAAGTTTCTGGCAAATACATATTCTTTTATTTTTCTGAGAAGTTTAACAAAAGAGTAATGCGAATGAGTGCAAAAAACTCAGTTGACTCAGTTCGGCGAGATATGATTTTTGATATGCCCATCAATCTTCCAACACTTCCCGAACAACAAAAAATCGCCGCGTTTCTCACGGCAGTAGATGAAAAGATTCAGCAACTCACCAAGAAAAAAGACCTTTTGGAGCAATACAAAAAAGGCGTGATGCAGAAAATCTTTAATCAGGAAAT
>MWWH01000203.1_pt1 | contig 16128 bp, 19 predicted proteins | sample 1047231 | NCBI WGS metagenome assembly MWWH01 (sample SAMN06349967, study PRJNA376086) | soil metagenome | isolation source: MG3-2 sample Antarctic (ecotone) soil | place: Antarctica | collected 2015-01-13 | reverse complement strand
GTGCGAGCCACGCTTTACGATTGGCACAGGCCAGCGCGCCAAAGACAATATGGAAACTTACCGCACCGAAGAGACATGCGAGCAATGCGGGCGCGTGCGGCGCACCGTTCATTTTACTATTTCACCGAAAGGCCATGCAGATGAGTCTGGAAACTAGATTAAAGAAACTTGAAGCAGCGCACCCGGCCACACCTGACGGGCTGTGTAGTTGTCCCATCACAAAAACACGCGTTTATTATCCGGGCAATGAGCCGCCCGCCGACATGCCGCTTGTTGAAACGTGCGACGAGTGCGGCGGCGAAAATCGTGTGATAAAGATCGAGGTTATTGACAGGCACGATCAAGTGCGCGACGGTGCGTAAGGCGCAGCCACAGGGCTTGTATGACGCAACAATGCACGCTTTATGCGCGCTTGTTTGTTTGACCGCTTCACACATGCGCGTGTAAGATGCGCGGCAACGAGATGGATGCTAACGCATTCGTCTAGTGCATCGGATGTGGTGAGGACGTTCGACGCGCGCCTCATGATGAAAATTGTGAGATGAGAAAAGCGGCGAGGCTTCCCAAAAAAGGCTTCGCCGCTTTTCCTTTGCCGTCCATTGAACCGCAAGCGCATCTGCGCCGATGATACCGGAGTAGTCGATTTGATTGATATAGCGACAGAAGGGAAGCAGGGCGCGCCCGCTGGTAATCGGAACGCTTCTAAAACAAAAGGAGTGAATCACTCCAATTGTACCTCCAATGATATCAAGAGGATGATTCATCCTCTTGATAATTCCAAAGACACTCCCAAGACAAGTACACAGGTGGCAAGAGTAACAATGTTACTCTTGCTCACAGACCTCGTTGACAATGTACACGAAGTTGAAGCGCGCCCAACGTGAAACATGGTGGAGACCGAAAGTCGGAGAATATCAAGCATGATATTATAACGCTTGATAAACCCCTGCGCGGCTTAGGCACGGATCAAAAGATGCTCAAGCGCATCTGCTCCGATGATATTGAAGTGGCTAATTTGATTGATAGAACTGTGCAAGGGAAGCACGGGGGAGATCATACCAGTGAGCAGAGCAAGTTGCACAATGTACAAGTTGCTCCTGCCCCAACGGGCAACGATAGACAGCGCGCCCTTCGCAAACTCCGCAAAGATTCACCAACTCTACACGCTGAAGTGTTAGCCGGAAAACTCTCGCCCCACGCTGCAAAGTAAAAAAGGCGACACTCGAAAGCATCGCCCTTTTACTTTTGAATTGCGGAGCCGTCTCTACACAACCGCGCCCGCGTCTAACTTCTCGCGCGCGGCTTTCCATACTGCGCGCAACTTCTCGCGCTCATCTTCGCTTGTAATGGCATCAATGGCGATGCCGAGAAGCACACGCGCGCCGTCGGATGCGCCGTCACGGTAGCGCATGATCGGATAGGCCGCACGCAACACGGCGGGCGTCCACACGCCGACATTCGTAGAGCTGCCCAACTCCATCACATAATACTCGATCAAGTCTCTGACGGCCTGCGGCGTCTCTTCGCTTTCAAGATAGGAAGCGATCTGCGCCGCCTCGCGTTCGTAGTCAAGCGGAAAGCCGCGCCGCGCGATGTTTGCTTCACGCGCAACTGCTAAAAACTCCGACGCGGGCGGCGCGGTAATATCAAGAATAGTTTCGCCGCGTTCGGCACGAATGATGCAATCTTTCAAGTCTGCCGCCTTCGTTGTCAAAGCGTTAAATATCGCCTCGCGTGTGTCTGAATCATAGCGACGCTTGTTATTGATGATCGCTTCGGCGCGCCCCTTGAGCGTGTGCCGTGCGGTTGTTTTCTTCTGCGCTGTGGTCGAAGTTGTCATTACTTTCGGCCTCCCTTCTGATGTGCAATCACAAGACTGTCATCGAAATAGAAATCCATGTTGCCGGAGCGCAGCTTAGTGCGTCCGCCCGTGATGAGAATATCGTCAATAACAACCCATGTGTTCTGCGCAATCAGCGCGCAGTAAATTAGAACCTTATCGCCCGGCGAGATGCGGCGCGCCGTGCTTGCCTGAAGCTGTCTGACGAGAGTAAGTTGTCTTTGCATAATCTAAGACCTTTCTTTGAAGGGTTGAAGGTTGGAGGGGCTAGGGGCGTTGGCGCGCTTACCTAGCCCTTCTGTTTTAGTGCGCTGTTTGGCTTGCGGCGATTACCACATGAAGGCCGGCGGCAGATGCGATGTGATAACAGCAGCGGTCAAGTTGTCCCGCACGGCATGTGCAATGCGCGAAGCGTGCGCCGTCTATCACACAGAAGTTGACGCTATATGTCGCGCCCGTCTGACGGTTGCGAACTTCGTAGCGTCTCCAGCCTGTGATCTTCACAAAGGGCTTGACGGCGCGTGCTTTTGCAATCTGCTTCTTCATGTTCTCGGTGGTGGTGAGCTGAATCATGTTGTTATCTCCGTTTCGTGTAGTGTGGCTGACAAGAAGAATTTTAGATCATGCTCTAAGGTTTGTCAATAGAATAATGCATCATGGTCTAACTTTTTCTTGATTTATTTTGGAGGGTGCGCTAAAGTTCGGGAATGATGAAGAGATTAACCACTACAGAAGTAGCCGAACGGCTCGGCGTCGGCAAGTCGACAGTGAACCTATGGTGCAATCAGGGGCACTTCCCTAATGCACAGTCAGAAAGCACGCCGCGCGGGCCTGTGTGGTATATCCCGGAAAGCGACTTGACGGTGTTTGTCCAGCCCACGCCCGGCAGGCCGCCCGGTAAGCCGTCCGCAGCCAACAAAGCAGCCACGCAGCCGGCAAATGGAAGCCTTGCGGCACTCACAGCAGCAAAGGCGAAGAAGCGAGGCAAGAAATAATGAGCGTCGAAGATAGAGTTCTCAAGCTTGAAAGCTTTGCGGCAGATGTTCGTGAGCACACGCGGATATTGACGGACATCTTACTTCGCCATGATGAGCGAATTGAGCATGACGCCGCACGCACCGCTGACCTTGAACGCCATTTCAAGATACTTACAGACTTGGCTGTGCGTGCCAGCGAGCGCGCCGACGATGCGGACGTCGGGCTTGCTGAAATGCGCGCGGCACAGGCGAACGCCGATGTGCGGATCGCAGCTCTGGCAGATGCGCAGATTCGCACCGAAGACGCATTGAGAAAGTTGATCGAGCGCGACGAGCGGCGCGGGCAAGCCGGCGGGCAATGAAAGGCAGTATGACGCCCGTACGCATGTGGACAGAATGATAAAGAAGATTTGGCGAACATGCCGCTCGACATGACGCCCGCGCGCATGTGGACAGAATGGCAAGAGGATGAATCATCCTCTTGCCACCTCCATGCCGCCCGTGCGCGATGGGGCTGAAAGTTAAATCGTCTAGCCGGCATGAAGATTTGATGATCGCGCGCGGGCATGTCACGAAAGCCGCGAATAGACGCGCTACGGGGCTTTGCGAGGCTTGCAGGCTGAATGAGGCGAATAAGCCCCGAACAGACGCGCTACGGGGCTATTGCGGGGCTTAAAAGGCTATTCCACGAATGAATAAGAAAGAGGTTGCAGAGCTTTTGAGTGTCTCCGTTCGTCTCGTTGAAAAGTACGCGAGCGAAGGGCGTCTCGGCGTCGTAACCTATGTACGCGGGCGAACCGGCAAGCAAGCAGACTTTGACCCGACGGCAGTTGAGAATCTCAAGGCTGAATTAGAATCTGTGGACACGCAGATAATAGCCCCGAACAGACGCGCAGCGGGGCTTGCGAACCTCGCGGCTGAAGAGTTCACAGAATCACTTACGCGCGCCGTTGCCTGCGGTGTGCGTGAAGCGATAGGGCAGATCCCGGCTATGTTGCGAGGAGCGCCGAACGCGAATCATCACGGCGGCACAGTGCCGCTGACTGACAAGTTGACGTTATCGATTATCGATGCCGCGCAGTTGTCCGGCCTCTCGCGCGGACACTTACGGTTTGCCATTGAAGAAAAGAAGTTAAAGGCGCGCATCATCGGACGCGGCTGGCGTGTGAAGCGTGAAGACTTGGAAGCGTACGTTAAGAAGCTGTGACACGTTGGCGCGTCATGTCATGGCTGAATTGCTAACAATTTCGGCTCGTCTACTTACGCCGGCCAGCGTGAGGACAGATCGCAACTCTCTGATGCGACCGGCGAGCCGAATCCTAAATCAGAGAAGCCACAGAGAGGCGAAATGACGAAACGTGAGGTATCAAGCGAAGAGGTGCAAGAGTTCATTAACGAAACTTGCCGAGCGGTCGAGTATGGCAAACGGGAAGGGTTGAAGGCGCTCTCTCTTGAGAGAGTCGATACAGAAAAAGGTATTCTCTTGAGTTTCAGTATAGTTGAAGAAAATGCCAATCTCCATTGTTTGTACGATCCGGCTCCGGCAGTCAGAAACCTACTAATTACAGGCGACGCGCTAAAGGCAAGAGCCGGTCTGCTTTCATTAATGAGGTCGCTGCCGCGCGCAGTCAGCTTAGCTGTGAGTAACGCCGATGATGTGGCGCAGTTTGAAATACCTTCGCTCATCGAAGGTGTGTCAATTCCAACAGATGCGGCGGAACGCGCGGCTCTCGAAAAGAATACAAGGCAACGACGCATCGAGACCCTTCAGCGCATGAATGACAGAAACAAAATGCTTGTTAATCCGCCCGCCACCGGGAAAGAAAGTTTAATAACAGAAGACCGATTAGCAAAAGCCATCGGAACGCAACGAGGGCAAGGCAAGAAGGATTCGATGATTACAACTAAAAGCCTCGCAATCGAACTTAATTGCACGGAGAGTGCTATCTACAAACAACTTGAAAGGCAAAAGGAAACGCTTGAGGATTTTTTACAAAGATGTTCTTAAGGGTTCAACGATTAGGCGCTTAATTGTCCAAAATTATGCCTTGTAAAGTTTTGAGTCCAGAGTATATTCCTTGTGTGTTTGAAATGTGAGAACGATATAAAAGCAAAGGCCGCGCATATTCTTTGACGGGAAACCGCGCGGCACAGAGCTTTGTTTTTTGCCTAGTTTGACAACTTTGACAAGTGCTTTTGGCCTCTGGAAAGGCGTAAGCTTTCGGTGATTGTAGGCGGAATTCACATTCCGTGTAAAGCCCTAAGTTTTCTCGCCCTTCCAGCCAAACCCAAAAAGCACAATAAATTGTATGCGCAGCGAGTGACTATACGTCCCGCTGTGTGGAGGTATTTTTTGTATGCCCGAAAATGTTAAGGAACGTAAATTAACGACAACCCACGTGGCAAAGTTAACCGGCGTCTCCGTGCCGACAATCCGGCGACTTGCCGAACGCGGCGAACTTGCTGGCGCGCGTGTTGGCCGATGGTATCGCTTCGAGCGTACCGCCGTTGACGATTTTCTGGCGCGGTCTGAAAGGCCGCTCGCCGCATGAGCAGACAAGCGAAGGCCAAAGCGTTGAACGCGCTTTGACCCTCTTAGTTTTTAACCTGGATTACTGAAGGAACTAACCGATGAAATCTTACCACAACAGCCCAAAAGCCGCCACACTAAAAATTACGCCCTTTCCACCGGCGCCCTATAAGCGCGTCGCCACGCTACAGAACCTTATCGACAAGGCGCTTGATCCGTGCCTTCGTTGCGGCGCGCGGCTCATTCGCACCGGCGGCACTCTCTCGATTGCTTGCCCTGAAGGGCGCATCGTCCACGCCCGCATCTGCCGCGCCTGCGCCGATTCCTTTCGAGTAAGCGGCGATGGTGGAGCGCTTGCCGCGCTTGTCGCAAACGCTGACGCCCATGAGCGCGAGAACGCGCGCGGGATGAAGGAGGCGGCATGAGCGCACAACCAGCCGAGTTTTACACATCGTCATTCTCTGCCGATGAACCGGACAAGGATTCTATCAGCGTGCAGTTGTTAAAATTTCTTGAGCCTTTCTTCCCTGACGCTTACGAAGAAATCAACTTACGCGCGTTTGCCGCGAAGGGCGCGCCACAGATCGCAGCGATTAAGATTGCCACTTGCCGAGAACAGATCGAGACGGATGAAGATTTTATAACTCGGATTGTGGAGTTGAACGTCTCGCGTGGTCTTTACTTCGTTGTAAATAGTGGCGGCGATGATGACGATAATATAACAACCTTCAGTGCGTGCTTTAGTGAGCGCGACGGGCAAAGCATCGCGGAACAACACGCCGCACTTGATACTTGTCCGCTTCAACCTTCAATGCGGGTTGAAACAAAAAACAGCGTTCACGCTTATTGGTTTTTTCAGGTGCCGATTAAACGAACGCGGCCTGAACTACAGGAAGAAAAGCAGGCGCTACTTTCAACGGCAAAACTAAATCTCGCTGAGTGGCAAGATTCCGAAAAAGGCAGGGAGTGGCGAACGCGATGGGATGAATGGCTTAAAACCGAAGAAGGCGAAACATGGCGCGCCGTAGGCCTCCTATGGCGAGAAGCGCAAAAAGGTTTAATTGCTTTCTTTGGCAGCGATCCGGCGATTAAGAACCCGTCGCGTGTGATGCGGCTTCCTTACTTTAACCACCTCACATACAACAAAGAAGATAAAAGCCTGTCTTACAAACCCGTCGAGCTTGTAGATTTTCACGCTGAACGGCGCTACACAATCGAGCAGATGATTAAGGCTTTCCCGCCACCGCCGGAGCCGCCGAAACCGAAATATAAACCGAGCACCGGAGAGTTTAATGCGTGGGAGTCACTACACGACGAACTTCATCAGCGCATCATGGCGTCGGGCAGAAGAAACTCACGCGGGATGTGGGAAAAGAGATGTGGCGCGCATCACGGCAAGAGTGACACTTCGCTTTTCTATAATCCGATTACAGGCGCGGTCTTTTGCCACGCAGGATGTACGTTCGCGCACATCCTCTTGTCCGAAGGCTTACCGACACATCCGGTCAATTCCGATGAAAAGCAAAAGCTCAAAGTAGTACAGCCTTCTGATGGTAGCAATGATAATAACAACACCGGCGGCGGCGCCGAGCCTGAAGAGATACGTTGCTCTGATATGGGCAACGGCTTTCGTTTCGCCCGACAACACAAAGACAAAGCTTTGTTTTGTTATGTAAGCGATAAATGGTCTGTTTGGGATGGTAAGCGATGGATTGAAGATAATTCCGGCGAGGCCGTAAGGCTTGCGAAAACAACCGTCAAAAACATCTACACCGAAGCTGCCTTTACGGTTGACGAAGAAAAGCGGAAAGCCATCGGTAAGCACGCGCTTCGGTCTGAAGGCGATTCCCGTATCACGGCAATGCTTCATCAGGCACAAAGCGAGATGCCGGTTAAATTGGAAGCCTTCGATCAAGATACATTCGCCTTTAACTGTGAGGACGGCACGCTTGATTTACGCACCGGCGAATTACGCCCGCACGCCCGCGAAGACTTCATCACAAAGCTTTCTTCAGTCGTTTACGACGATCAAGCCAAGTGTCCGAAGTGGGAGACATTCCTTAATCAAATCTTTGAGAACGACGAAGAGTTGATTACCTTTATTCAAAAAGCTATCGGATATTCGTTAACGGGCAGCACTGAAGAACAATGTTTCTTTATCGGCTACGGCACCGGCGCGAACGGCAAAAGTGTTTTTCTCAAAACCATCGCGGCGCTTGTCGCGGAATACGGCCAACAGGTGAGAAGCGAAACCTTGATGACGAAGAAGTATCAGGGCGTGTCCAATGACATTGCTTGCCTGCGTGGTGCGCGTTTTCTCTCTGCCGTCGAAACAGACGCCGAGCATCGTTTAGCAGAGGCCACCGTAAAACAATTGACCGGCGGCGATGCCGTCCGCGCACGCTTTCTCTTCCAAGAAGAGTTTGAATTTTCGCCACAGTTCAAGCTCTGGCTCGCCTGTAATCACAAACCGACAATCTCAAACGATAATGCCATCTGGCGACGCATCCGACTGATACCGTTCGGCGTGACGATCCCGAAAGAAGAGCAGAACCCGCGACTTGATTTAGAGCTACGCGAAGAGTTGCCGGGAATCCTCGCATGGGCTGTGCGTGGCTGCCTGCTTTGGCAGCATCAAGGACTTGGCGAACCGGCTGCCGTGCAACAGGCGACTTCGGATTACCGCGAAGAGATGGACACCTTATCGGCCTTCTTCGCTGACCGCTGCGAGCTATCCGAAAACTTCCAAGTTACTAGCAACGAATTGTATGCGACCTATGGAGCATGGTGCGACGCCAACGGCGAAACCGCTTTGACGCAAAGACTACTTGGAATGCAACTCAAAGAGCGAGGCTTCAAGGTTGACCGTAAGTTTAAGGGGCGCTTCTGGCAAGGAATCGGCCTACGTAGAACCGGAGAAACTTAACCAGAATTTGAGGCAGCACTACGTCACAAAAACTGTCACAAAAACCTTGAGACAGCCACCATGTCACAAAGAAACTTTGAGGCAGCACCATGTCACAAGAAACGAGGGGTCGGCATACGCAGAACCGGAGACCGCAACAATTGAAGGGCAAAAACAGCTTTCTTGTGACATGCAAGCCGTTTTGTGACATGCAAGCTAAAACACTCGCAAACTTACACTTAACAGGATTTGAGGCGGCGCCATGTCACAGAACGGCTAAAAATAAATTCATATAGTGAATTTATATACCTCACGAAGGTATTAGAAACTTACGACATTTGCGACATGTGACATGGTCTGACGCTTAATTTTGAAGCGAGAAGAGAGGCAAAAAGAACTTGAAAGCCAACCCCAGAGCAGCAGCAATTTGGAATAACGCGCAAAAGCCAAACGCCGTGCAAGGTTTTGTTCGTTTAGGTTTCTACGAACGCCTGATTGAGATGAGAGAAAACAACCCGCGTTCGTTTGCCGAAATTTCTCCAGCGTCAAAACTCGCGCTTTATCACTACGAAGCGAGTAAGCGCCAACATGAAGTAGATCAGGCAATCAAAACAGAGGCCGCATGAATTACGCGCGGAAGAGCAGAATTACTTTAAGAAAACGAAAATCAAGACGGTGGCGTGGCGAGCAGTTCCAGCCGATTGAATTCTTCGAGCAGCTTTCACAAATAAAGCAAACTTCGCCCGCGCTTTTTGCCGCCGATTTTGAACATGAGCGCGCGGCGCTGTGGCGATACGAACTCGCACGCCGGACGCACGAACTAATGCAAGAGGAACAGGAAAAAACGAGATGAAAGATCATCAGCCTATTGAAAGCGCCACGCCCGCGCTAATCATGCCGACACTGGCGCACACAGCCCTTGAGACAGCGCCGCCGCAGGAATCCGAGCCGCAATCCGTTGCCGTTATTCAGGACGCGGCAGACGCCGAAATTAAGCGTATTCAGAAAGAGCGTAACGATTTAGGCGCGCGACATTTTGAGTATGCGCAGGAACTAATACAACTTCAGGAAAAGATGTCTAATCCGGCGCTTTCACCTGAAGAGATGGAAACAATGCAGCAACGCGAAGGGGCGCTGGAGAAGCTGCGCCTGAACACTTTGTGGCGCAATGAGGAATTGCAGCGCGAGTTTGAAAAGGCAGGCGAACGACGCTTGCGTGTGGACGACGAACGCGAACACTACAAGCGGCAAGCGCAGGATTTACGCATTGCGATCAATCAATCCTTCGTGGCGGAGCAAGACGCAATCAATCGGCAGCGCATAATTCTGAGAGAAAGAGACGCGGCGCAAAGGGAATTGCAACGCCTCGAAACGGAAGTGCTGCCAGAGTACGGGACACAGTCTCTAACACCGCTTCAAAACAGGCCGCTGACGGGCAGGAATGGTCAGGTATGAGCGACAACTTAAAAGAATTAGAGCGGCGCTGTGATGAAGGGTAGAGATTTGAAAGTGACCGATTCAAACAGTTTGAGACATCTCACGCGAAAACAGGAACAGGCCATCGTCGCCTTACTTGAGCACGGCACAATTCAGGCAGCAGCGGAAGCGTGCGGACTTACACGCGGCACGCTCTGGCGTTACCTACAGGATGAAGCTTTTTCAACTGCCTATCGCGCCGCACGCCGCTCCGTCGTGGACGGCGCTATTAACCGGCTTCAAGGTTTGATGAATCGCGCCGTCGAGACACTAGAGCGAAATCTTGATTGCAGGGATGCGTCAGTGGAAGTCCGTGCTGCTCATCTTGTGTTAGAGCACGCGCTCAAGGGCGGTGAGTTAGCGGAGATGCAACAACGGCTTGAACAAATTGAAAGAATGCTGGAAGAGCAGGAGAAGCGCCGCGCAGCATGAATTTAGCAACACGCATCGAACGCGTCTATGAGCGTACAACGCAACTGTACAATGCTACCGGTGATGTTGCGCTTGACCCTGTGGCGTTGGCAGAGCTGGCAGGCTTTGACCCCGACGCATGGCAGCGCGACGTGCTCAGTTCCGATGCTCACCAGATCATTATGCTTGTCAGTCGGCAGGGCGGGAAATCCACTGTCTCATCCGTGCGCGCCCTTCACAAAGCACTCTTCGCGCCCGGCTCGCTGGTGCTTCTTCTCGCGCCATCGTACAGGCAAAGCAAGGAACTGTTTCGCAAGGTCAAGGCCGCGTATGCGTGCCTGCCCGATGCGCGCCGGATAGCTTCAGAATCGGCGCTGGAGATGGAGTTTGCGAACGGTTCGCGCATTGTCGCGCTGCCCGGTAAGGAAGAAACTATCAGGGGCTTCTCCGGCGTCGCATTGCTTATCGTAGATGAAGCATCGCTTGTGCCTGATGCTCTCTATCAAGCCATCCGTCCGATGCTCGCAGTCAGCGGCGGCTCTATTCTTCTTCTGTCTACGCCGCGCGGCAAACGCGGCTTCTTTCACCATGAGTGGACACAGGGCGGAGATAGTTGGCATCGCACAAAGATTACCGCCGTTGACTGCCCGCGCATCTCGAAGGAATGGCTGGAGACGGAGCGCGCGGCGATTGGTGATTGGTGGTTTAGGCAGGAATATCTGTGCGAGTTCGTTGAAACAATAGATCAAGTATTCAGTTATGAAGAGATACAGCGGGCGCTTGACGATGATGTGCAACCGCTGACCTTTGGAGTAGCGGCATGAGCTATCAAATTAACGATTTAACTAAGACGCATTTCTTTGAGCATCACCCGACGCCGGAAGAGCAGGCCGCTGCCAACGTCGAATTCTTTATCGGTTTAGATTTAGGGCAGGCGCAGGATTACAGCGCTCTCGCCATCCTTGAGCGGCACGGCAGCTTCAAAGCCGATAAAGGCACATGGCTTTTTCATTGTCGCCACTTGAAACGCTGGCCGTTGCGCACGCCGTATCCGGCCATCGTCGCCGACACCGCGAGTATTGTGAACGATCCGCAACTACAACACGGCAAAAACGGCAACACGCTGGCGATTGATGCAACAGGCGTCGGCGCGCCGATAGTTGATCTGTTCAAGCGCGAGAAGATTGCAGCGAAACTTAAAGCCATTCAGATTACGGGCGGCGATTCCGTGAACTCCGATGGTTACATGACGCGTGTACCCAAACGTGACTTGGTAAGCACAGTGCAAGTGGCATTGCAGAACGACAAGCTAAAGATTGCCAAGTCTCTACCAGACGCTCAGACGCTGACAAGCGAGCTGCAAAACTTTCAGGTGAAGATTACCGACACGGCGCACGACACATACGGCGCGTGGCGCGAAGGCACGCATGACGATCTTGTGTTGTCGGTGGCGCTCGCGTTATGGACGGGAATGACTCAAAGACGACTGTGGTGTGTAGCTTAAAAAGGGAAGAATTTGCTTTGCGCATCACACCGCAAGATATGGTGAGCGCACACCATTTTGAAAAAGTGTCACCAATGGAAACGAACTATGCTTTATGATGCAAAGCAGACACACCACATCTTGCGCTTGTGTCCGATAATCATCATTCATTTTCAAGATGATCGAACATAATCACGATTATCAGCCGCAGCCTCTCTGCCTAATAACAATTTTGTTGAAGAATTTATAAATTAATGATAGAAGCAGTCTCATAAATACCCGGAAGCGTGTGCGGGGTCGGTTTTGTCGAGCAAACTCGCACTTTATAAACTCCGACAGGTATTTATGAGACCAGTTCTAGTTTCTCAGAAAGAAACATGCTTTGCATAATGCAACTTTGTTAACATTCTAGAGTTTTAGCTCGCCCGTATTTATTCGACCTAGCACGACAAATAAGAAGGAGTCTCCATGCGCATAAAAGCCTCAGCGTTTATCACTTGCAAAAGTTTATCCTCAATTCTTCTTCTACTTCTTAGCTGTGGATACGCGCACGCGCAAGGCACAGCTAGCGGTGCCCTAAGCGGTACGGTAGCTGATAATAATCAGGCGGTCATCAGAGGTGCTACTGTCACTGCCATTAACAAAGATACTAACCTGGTCCGTACCTCCACAACAGATGAAAGCGGCGAATATAAGATTGACCTTTTGCCCGCAGGTATTTACGAGGTCAAGATCAACGCGAGCGGTTTTGGCGATTATACGGCATCCAAAGTAGAGGTGTTAATAGGCAGGAATACTGACATCCCTGTCACGATGACTCCAGCTGCACAAACAGTAAACATCAATATCACAGGGAATGAGGGGGAGCTAATTAGCCGTGAAAAAACAGACGTTGGGCTTAACATTACGCCCCGCCAAGTTGAGGAACTTCCAATAAATGGTCGCGATTTCGGAAGCCTCGCGATTCTGGCCCCAGGAGCAAAGCCGGTTGATTCGTATGATCCGACTAAGAGCCGGATTGCGATATTCGCAGTCAATGGCTCAAGCGGTCGGAACGTAAATGTTACAGTGAACGGAGTAGACAATAAGGATAATACGGTCGGCGGGCCTGTCATGCAGTTGCCGCTCGAAGCCGTTCAGGAATTCGTCATTAGCACCCAGCGATTTTCGGCAGCGAACGGACGAAGCGAAGGCGCAGCCGTTAATGTGGTCACGAAGTCGGGTGGCAATCAATTTCATGGATCACTCTTCTTTTTCACGCGAGAAAGATGGTTGAATGCTAACGATTTCTTCTCTAAACAGGGAGATCAACCCAAGCCGCCATTCAGTCGTCATCAGTCAGGCGGTTCCATCGGAGGTCCTCTATTTCTACCTCGTTTTGGGGAAGGCGGTCCTGCTGCTTATAAGCTTCAACGGAAGACTTTCTTCTTCTTTGCACTTGAGCGACAAAGCGAAGCTACCACTATTCCGGTGGATCCAAATGCCTTCACAGAATTATCGCTTGCTCAGAGCTTGGGCGCGCAACCGGTCAGGCAGATACCGATCCCATACAATGACTTGCGTGTCAACGCGCGCATTGATCATACCTTTAACCAGAAACATAATATGTTCGTCAGTTACACTGATCAGTCGAACAAGGGTCTTAATGACCAATCTACCTCGACTAACGATTTGACAGCAGGAAATTTCACGACAAACAGGCTACAAATTGCCAATGTGACTCTCAATTCTGTGCTGTCATCAAGAGTAGTAAATTCAGCTACGGTTGGATATCAGTATTGGAATAACTTGATTGATACTAACCTGAAGGTTCCAACGGTTTTTTTCAATGGCGGTATCACGTTTGGGACCAATTCGAATGTGCCGCAACAGTCTTACCAGACCAAATATCAGTTCAAGGACGATATTTCTCTGTCCAGAGGAAAACATACATATCGGACTGGAATCGACTATGTCTCGGAGCCGAAGTTAGGGGGGTTCTTTGAATTTAACCCGACGCCCGAATTTGACTTTTTTGATAATCCTAGCGTAATCCTTTCTAATAGGGGCAAGTATCCGCAAGGCTTCTCGACACCGGGCGCAATCCAGGCCATATCGGCCACTGCTGGTGATCCTTACTTCAACCTGCCGGGCGGGGTGAAGATGTTTGGTGTGTATTTCCAAGATGATTGGAAGGTGCGTCGCAACATCACCCTCAATCTCGGCGTACGCTACGATAAAGACTTCAATCTGATTGGCACTAATGTCCAGGCGAAGAATAGAACTTATCTGGCCCTCAAGGCGATTAACCATCCTGCCGCGAGTCGCCTCCCACATGACGATAGCCGCAATTTCAGCCCTCGTGTCGGTTTTGCCTGGGATATTAAAGGAACTGGCAAGCAAATAATTCGTGGTGGGTATGGTCTCTATTATGGTCAGACATTTCTCAATATCCCTCTTTTCATGATTCAGCAGATAAACCCCACTATTTTTGCTACGGTTCTCAGCTTGAGCAGTGGTGGAATAGGTGATCCGAATGCTGATGTAGTGCCTGGGACTGGCGGCATCCTCCTTTCGAATTACAGGTTTGGGATTGATCCTCTTCCAACGATTCCGCCCGCCTCAGCCACGCTTGGCGCCGGTGCTACTGGTCGAATAATAGCTCCGGAATACCGTAACCCATACACTCAGCAATGGAATATAGGTTATGCGCTTCAACTCAATAATGCGTCAGCAATTGAGATTGAATATGTGCATACATTGGGCTTGCATGAGTCGAAAACGCTTAATCTCAATCCGAAGATAGCATCTTTAGGAGGGATCCGTCCGCTGAGTGCGGCCTTCAGGGCCGCCGGTGCGCCAGTCCTTGGGCGAATTGACGAAGAGGCATCAGTTGGCCGCTCTCGCTACGATGGGCTGAACGTCTCATATCGCCGGCGATTGAGTAATCATTTCAGCTTAAATACCAACTATGTATTATCCAAAGCGGTTGCGTATAACGGAAGTCCGGCCTCTTTCCGCGCCAGACCCACTGATCCATTTGACTATTTCGCTAAACACGATTTTGGCCCGGCCCCGAATGATACGCGCCACCGTTTTGTATTAAGCGGTCTGGTCAATCTACCATTGGGCTTTCAATTTGCACCGATACTTCAGTTGGAATCAGCACGCCCCTATACCGCGATCCAAGGCAATGATGTCTACGGTGTTGGTAACGGCCGCGGAAACGCTCACGTTATTCTCCAAACGGCAAATCCGAATGACCTGCTCGCCACTAGAGATCTAAGCACATCAGCCTTAAGGGCATGCTTGGCATCTGGTCAATGTTTCCAGGCCCCCTTTGATAATTTGCGCGGGAAACCTTTCTTTCAGCTAGATACCCGCGTCAGTAAGAACTTTAAGATTCGGGAGAAGACTCAACTCACGTTGCTTTTCCAGGCATTTGACCTTACAAACCGAGCAAACTTCGGAAACACCTACGACGGTAACATTCAGGATTCAACATTCCGTCAGCCGAATGGATTCATCACTCCAAACGGTGTGATCATACCTCATAGTTTTTCGGGAGAGATCGGCGTCAGATTAAGTTTCTAACCTAACTCTGAAAATGGAGTACAGAATAAGGGGTGACGAAACGTTTCGTCACCCCTTACTACGTTTGACGGAATTAGTGCAAGAATCGCTTTGAGGTACAATCGACTTCTCAAAGTTACCTTTCAGGTAAGTGAAATTCAAGTCATGAGGCGCAACACCTATCCAGTCAACCGTGCTGCGCGACATTGACGCTAACAATCCAAACAGCATTCTCGCCATCCAGAATCCACCTAACAACGGAACGCTCACCACTTCGTTGCTTTTAAATGCAGGTGGCAACGTTGACTTAAGCCTTGTCAGCTATGACATTTCTGGCTTGACGGGTACATCTTATGTCACCTTTTCGCTTGTTGGCGAGCAGTTCTCCCGGCTCTCTACCATCAGTGCTGTAAGTCTTTCCGGCTGTCTGCAGATAGGGAACAAACTTGTAGGCTCGGTTACGGTCTAGCAGCACAGACTGGTGCTGCTGCTGTTCCTGAGCCAACCACCCTGCTCTTGCTCGACACCGGATTGATGGGTCTGGCGGGCATCGCTCGTCGTCGCAGAATGAAATAACTGACATCTTAACCAACTCTCTCTAAGTAAAAGCACCTGTCAGAATCAACGCTGGCGGGTGTTGCTGTTATGCAGGATGATTTCCATAATGGACATTATCGGACACGTCGCGCGGATTGTTTGACCGCTTCACACATGCGCGTGTAAGATGCGCGGCAATCGGATGGATGCTAACGCATCTGTCTAGCGTCTGGTGTAAGTGAGGACAACAGGCGCGCCTCACGATGAAAATTGTGAGATGAGAAAGCGGTGAGGCTTCCCAAAAAAGGCTTCGCCGCTTTTCCTTTGCCGTCCATTGAACCGCAAGCGCATCTGCGCCGATGATACCGGAGTAGTCGATTTGATTGATATAGCGACAGAAGGGAAGCAGGGCGCGCC
>MWWH01000202.1_pt1 | contig 16133 bp, 24 predicted proteins | sample 1047231 | NCBI WGS metagenome assembly MWWH01 (sample SAMN06349967, study PRJNA376086) | soil metagenome | isolation source: MG3-2 sample Antarctic (ecotone) soil | place: Antarctica | collected 2015-01-13 | reverse complement strand
GGAAAGCTCTTTTCCGCTTCAACGCTATAAAACCTGCCCTTGATTACGATACGGCTCTGGAAGCATGGACTATGACCCAGCTTGAATCTAAAGAAGAAGATTTCTCTGATGCTTGTCAGGGTTTAGGATATCGAGCAATTGCAGATAAGTTACGCAAAAAAAGAGAAATGCTTGCCAAAGGTAAAAATCCTTTTTGTTTTGATGACCCAAACAAAATTCATCATTTCAATATGATCGAGGCTGCTCTCTCTATGGTTGAACCCCGCTATCGTAAACCAGCAGAAACTATGGGGCTGTATCAAGTTCGTATGGATTTTGGCACAACCGTATGGCAACCGTATTTATATACACTCAAAAAACTGATAGAAGTGTTTCGCAAAGGAGTTCTTCTTGAGGATGGCTCACGCCGAAAGTTTGTGCGGATTTTCCAAAGGGGCCGGTGCTTAATGTCCCAGGACGGAGAAAATATAAAACAAATTTTCCCTAAGCCACAAAAAAAATCACTTACAGACAGGGGAAAAACAAAAAAAACGCATAACAACCTTATCAGGTAAGGCTTTCAATGAAGTGCTGCACAGATTTGGCAATTTTCGTAGATTGCTAAATGATGGATATATTGCCTTGAAATACTGGACTGGCACATCTAGCAGAATTTAATCCATGCCCAACTTCCTTACCCAAATCAAATTGCTCAACATCAGCACCCCGCAACCTGCGCAGCCTCGGCTTGAACCAAGGTGATCGCGACGGCAGAAAGCCCGTGATACTGCCAAGAGTGCCAAAAAAGCGACTTAATATCCGATGATTTTTTAGGGCTAATGAGTGCTGCCCAAAGCTTGCCGGCAGAAGCAGCACTCCAGCCCCCACAAACTAAACGAAACAAATGAAACAAACACTGTGCGGCAGTGGCTGTCGACTACTGTGGAGCAGTAGCTATGTATAGCCTACCAAGTTCACTAAATAATAGGGTAGAACTCACCCAAAATATCCAGCAAGAGCGATCGCCACATCTATCGCCACCGCCTCGGCACGAGCGATCGCAACCACCACAAGCCAGTCAGCTAGATTTACTGGTATTGCTGGGAAAATCCTTTGAGCCACCGTTGAAAATAGAACCTGTACCTGTCAACGTGACTGTAGGGTTCGAGCAGCGTTTCTGGTTAGTGCATCAACCAACTGGTTTACGGATATTAGGGCAATTTACCTACAACGAAGCCCAAGAGATTCTGGAATTGACTGCGAAATGGGATTGGGAAGTTGACCCAGTAACTCGTGAGCCAGCTTGCTGCTATCAGTTAATGAGTCTGCTTGAGCGCATCTGCAAACCTAAAAAGGTTCTGGAGTGTGCAGTATGACAAGTGATCGCACTTCAGCCCTAACTGCACTCCTGACTGCGTTTCAGCACCTATCGACTATCGATAATCCTATTGAGTTTCACATTGAATTTGAGAAACAACAGAAGCTATCCCGGTTGAGGTTAAGCACTTTCCGAGCAGCGTGGCGAGCATGGGTTGCTCAACAAGATAGTGAGGGTGCATCATGAAAAGCACCTCTACCAGTAAAAAGAATCTCTGCCCAGTCTGTAACAATCACCACGGCTGCAAGATTCAAGAGGATGAACTGGTCCTGTGTTTGCGAGGCAGTAGCCAACAGGATGCCCCACCTGGCTATCGCTTCATCAAGTCGCTACGTAATGCGATGGGCGGGCTATTCGGGATTGATGACGGCGAGCGCGATCAGGGCGCATGGCAAGACCGCATCGACCGTATTAATCAGCGCCGTCAACGCGAAAGGGAACGCACCAGAAAATTATTGAGCATAGAGGAGCGCGATCGCTCCTACCAGGCTATATTGTCCCAGCTAGAATTGTCGCCACAACACACCCAAATCCTGCTAGAGCGTGGTCTTACTCCAACGGAAATTGAGCAGGCTGGCTTCCGGTCATGGGAGCCAGGAAGGCGAGTTACGAGTACCACATCTCAACTTGCTGGGATTGACTCACGGGGTGATCGCTTGGTTGGGAGTTGGGGAATATTCATTCCAGCTCATAACCCCAACGGAAACATTACTGGCGCTCAACTTAAAACCGATAACGGCAGACCGGGTAAGTACATCTGGTTGAGTAGCCATAGAGAAGACGGTATGGGCGGCAATGGACCACATCTACCCAATGACGAACTGCCGCTATTTGTCTGGAAACATCCTGAAGCTTCGCAGACATCTTTAGTAATTCTCTCGGAAGGTGCGCTCAAGTCGGCGATCACTGCGTTTCTGTTGTGGCGGATAGGACTTACTGACATTGCTGTAATCGGGACGGCTAGCAGCGGCTTCTATGGACCAGATACCCTCAAATCCTACCTTGAGGAGCTATCTCCCCAGCGAGTAGCACTTGCCCCGGATAGTGGGGCGATTACTAACACTAGTAATATTCCAGCAGCGAACCAGCAGACCATTAAGCGTTGTCAGGCATGGGGCTATCCGGTTGATGTGCTGTGGTGGGGTCAAACTCACAAAACTAAGCACCTCGACATTGACGAGCTGTTAGTTGCCGCTCGATGGGGTGAAGTACAGACGATTAGCCCAGATGATTTCTTCCAGTTGCATCCGGTAGCGACTAGAGAAAAACTGGAGAATCAAACCCCGCAACGAGCAGGACTACACCAGTCGGATTTTCCCGTAGCTAACCCGCACCCCACTAAGGGCGATCGCACTCCTATTGATTATCAGGCTGGGCAGCGGCGACAGACTTGGATTGAAAGAGTACAAAGCGGCAGTCGCTTCATCTTAGATGGGTCGGGAATGGGGCTGGGCAAATCTCACGATGCTGGGCTACTGCAACCGTCTGATTTTGGAGTTAGCCAGCTCATCTTTGTTACTAATGACCCGCGCAACGTCACCACCGAAACTCTAAAGGATTGGACGGTTAACCAAGGTCGGCACGGCGGTTTGGTAGAAGTGCTGGGACCGAACAGCACGACCCAGATTAGACGAGCGAAAAAAGGCGAGACACCAGATATTAAACCCAACTGCGATCGCCACCAGTTAGCAGAAATTCTCCCAGCTCGAAACGTCGAGGCAACGGGCGCTCAAATCTGTCCTGGCTGTAAACATCGTAAGACCTGCAAACTGGGAACTGGCGAGTTTAATTATCTGTTTGAGCGGCAAAACGCTCTATCAGAGGAGCGGTTCATTTCGCACATCGACAGCCTTGACCCGCGTGCCTTTTCAGGCGACGGCAATAATCCTGGCGTGGTGTTGGTGGTGGATGAAGCAAGCCAGCAGAAGTTTGTTAAATCGTTCAAAGTTAGATGGTCAGACATTGACCGGACACTGGCGGATTTAAGGGCGGATCATCCAACCGAGGCAATGCAGCTAGAACCAGTGCTTAATGCCCTACGTTCCTCACGGGGTCATGTACCACTGACCACAATAGATCATCTAGAAGTCCTCAAGCTATTGCCCGAATTACCAGACTTGAGCAATGAAGATATACAGCAGATTTCTCAACAGGGGCTTGTGTTTTTAGCGCCAGACCAGTTAGTTGAGCAGTACGGTTTTGCAGCTGGTACACGGCTTTCTGACTTACCCCGCGATGTCCAGCATCGATTTAGGCAGGATGCTCGACAACTAGCTGATCAGGCTTCCCAGGCGATCGCCCTGCGTTGGCTACCGGAATTTTGGCAAGCGGTCAAAGGTGAGGGACGTTTGAGGCTGACCCCTGAAGGATTACAAATCACTCACATCAACACCCATCGGCTTGAAGTCCTGACTCATCCAGCAGTTAAAGCCGTGATTCTTTTAGACGGCACAGAACCCCCGGCGTATTTTGAGCAATGGTTGGGTGAGCAAGTTTTCTACATTCGGCAGGTTGACCCGGAATTGGTGGCAGAAGTAGAGGTAGTCCAGGTAACGCAGCTGGGGGTGATGGGCTTTAACCGTGGTGAGCGGCAAGAGGAAAAGTCTAGAGCTGTGGTCGATGCCTTACAAAGTATTGACCCACAAGCTTTAGTAATTAATGCCCAAAACTATGCACGCTCAGGCGACGGCTATTGGTTTAAGGACAGCAGGGGTCGCAATGACTTTGCTAATGCCAACACCCTTATCCTAGTGGGTACCCCGTTCCCTTCATTAGGCGCTGTAGTTGACGAATACGCTCTAATGATGGGCGTTCATCCAGATACAAAGAGCGTTCTGCGAAGCTACACTATCGACGCTACTAACACTAATCCGGGTGGTCCGTGGTGGGTGCGTTCCTTGGATGAGTTAGCAGACTCGTCGGCAGCTGCTTTCTATCGACATCGCGTTCAAGCAGAACTCGACCAAGCAATCGGACGGCTGAGAGGTTCCCGACGACCAGGTGAAAAGCTGACGGTCTATCTGCTTTCCGATTATCCGCTTGATCGACCCGTGCGACTCGTTGAAGCTTCTGCACTGGCACAAGAGGCACTTCCTAGAGCGATCGCTACTGACAAACGGATTGAACAGGCGATCGCTCAATTGGAAAAACTAGGTGATGTGACCCTAAAAGCGATCGCGCGACTGGCTCAAGTAAGTCTGGGAAGGGTTGCTAAGAGTGAAGCTTGGAAGTCATACCAGAAGCGGGTTTCAGTGTGGTCTGTAGTTTTTCCAAACGTTATTAATAATATAGCGACTTGGAAAAACCACAAACCACCCGCAAACACAGAGCCAGAGCCGACTACAGTTATTACGCCTGAAATAGTGCCAGCGGCAGTAGAACCAAGAGCGATGCCTGCGGCAGTTCCCCTTGGAACCTTCACATCCACAGCAACACTTCAGTTATCACAACAGGAAGTGGACCCAACACCCCAACCAGTTCAGGAGGGAGCGCTCAACGTTGGCACTACGGTCACTCGTTGGGGCTGGGGCAATGCGCGGTACGTTATTAGCGCGTTTGTGGATGACTTAATCGTTGAAATTACAAGTTTATCAATGGGGGCAAGGTTTACTGTATTTCGCTCACTGCTAACGCCAGTTTTGGAGGGTGCGCCATGACCCAAACAGACTTTGTCCACGCCGCCGAGCTGGAGCGGCAAGATTTAATCAAGCAAGCTCACTGCTTAATCGCGGTAATAGCATCTAGACCAGGTTCGATAAAGCTTTTACGGGGTATTTTGCCTGTGCTTCAGCAGTACGCGCAGTACAAGAGTAGACAGAGACGAAAACGGGTCAGCAGGTGAGGGCGGCGATCGCTCCCAACTCAGTTTATTAATCAAAGGTGAACAATGACATCTACAAAGACCATCGAAACGAAAAATACGCAAATTGCTCAACTTGAGTCTGAAATTGATTCGCGCACCACAGACATCCAAAATCTAACTGAAGCAATAGCGACTTTAGAATCTGGTCAGCCTAGACCGCAAAACCCCAAAAGTGACGACGCGTTTGAGCTTTTAAAGCAATTAGTTGGGGCCGCACCAGAAAATCTGGAGCAACAGCAGGTCTACCGAGCGAAGTTGCAAGCGGCTCGAACATCGCTGAAGCTGGCTGTCGAGATTTGCGATCAAAAGAGGGCTGAAATAAAGGCGTTGAAAGATGAAATGCGATCGCAACAATCCGATGAGTTAGTTCAGCAATTGTTAGCGAAAGCTGGAAAGTTCAACTCTGCAATCGACGAAGCTTTTGAGCTACTGGCTCAAATGAAGGAGATTAATGGAAAAATTAGTCGTCTACGCGGCGGTGGGTCAGTTCTAAGAACTTCGTCGGTGGATTTAAACGAGAGTCCATTTTGTCAAATTAGTGGCGAAACCGTTTCAGTGCGGCGACGATTTGACGTGAAGCACGACCAGCGAGGCTAGACTGGGGGAAAAATTCCCCTTCATGCAATTTCCCAATGAAACGAGGTCCTAAGCGATCGCCCTTGCAGAGGGAGCAAGACCGAGCGACTATTTCCCGACTGGTCTTAGAAGGAAAAACTCAACAAGAGATTGCTAACTTCGTAGAGTTAGACCGCTCGATGGTGGGTCGTGAGGTTAGGGAAATCCGTAGGGAATGGAAAGCTTCAAGTCTGCGAGACTTTGACGAAGAAAGGGGTCAGAAACTAGCTGAATTAGAGTTAGTAAAAGCCGAGTTATGGCAAGCGTGGCATGAATCAAAAACAGCGCAAGAGAGTACCTCAATTGAAAAAACAGGCGTAACAGGAACTGGGAGAGAGAATTCTGCTCTCAGCCCTGCCAGAATAAAGCACCTGATTAGAAAACAGACTAAACCAGGTGAGGTGTCTTACATGAGTGGAATTGTAAATTGTATTAAAGAGCAGTCTAAATTGCTGTCACTGTACCCGGAAGAGACAACAGGGGGCAGTCGATTACCCTGACGGATGGACAATTAGGAGTTATTTCTCAGTTGATGGGTGAGCATAATGCAGCCAGCAATTGACCAAAGTGCAGTTCTCCAGTTTATGCGAGGCAGCTTGCAGGGTTACGCGATCGCCCAATTTCCAGAATTTCGCCCCGGTCGGCATCATAAGTTACTTGCCAGCAAATTAGAAGATGTGGAGTCGGGTCGAATTAAGCGACTAGCTGTTCTGATGGCTCCACGGCACGGAAAGTCAAAGCTCAGTTCTGAATTATTCCCCAGCTGGTATCTAGGCAGAGATCCGAAGCGACGCATCCTAAGTTTGAGTTATGGGCAAGACTTAGCCGATGTTTTTGGGCGTTCAGTCCGTAACTACCTAAAGGCTCCTACGTTCGCGGCATTATTTCCAGAGTGCAAGCTGTCTGACGATTCCAACAGCATCAAGCGTTTTAACGTTAGTGGCGGTGGGGGATATGCAACCATCGGGGTCGGTGGTGCAACCACGGGGCGAGGTGCTGACCTGCTACTACTGGATGATTTAATCAAAGACCGCGAGCAGGCAGACTCTCCCGTTTACCGAGAGAACTTGATTGATTGGTACAAGAGTGTTGCCCGTACCCGTTTGCAGCCAGGTGGGTCGATTGTTCTAGTCCAAACTCGCTGGGGGACTACTGATTTTGTTGCTTGGCTGCTCTCAGAGACTGCCCACGAGAATTGGGAAGTGATCAGCCTTCCGGCGATCGCATTCGATAATGACCCATTGAACCGACAACCGGGTGAAGCGTTGTGGCCCGAAGCTTACCCAATTCTCGCCTTAGAGGAAATCAGGCAGACATTAGGTAGTCGAGATTGGAACGCTTTATATCAGCAGTGTCCATTGTCAGATGCGGATGTCATCTTTCAAAACAAGTGGCTCCAGTTTTATGACCAACCTCCCAAGCAATGCGATCGCATTATTCATAGCTGGGACCTAAGTTTTGGTGGGATGCAAGCAGGCTCTAGCTGGGTAGTCGGTCAGGTATGGGGCATCATTGAATCAAATAAATATCTGTTGCACATGACGCGAGAGCAGATGGGATTCTCTGACACGCTGGCAGCCATCAGGTTAATGGATAAGCTCTACGAAGCCGACGAGGTTCTAATTGAAAATAAAGCAAACGGTCCGGCAACGATTGAAACACTCAAGTCTGAGATTGGGTATAGGTTAAAAGCTATTGAGCCGGGCGGGTCAAAATCTGACAGGGCTTACGCGGTAGTACCCCAGTTCGAGAGAGGGGAGGTGTGGTTACCCAATCCCAAACAGCACGATTGGGTAAAGCCCCTGCTAACAGAGATGCAATCGTTCCCCAAGAGTGTGACCGATGATTGCGTCGATGGCATGACCCAAGCGCTCGTTAGCCAAAAAGCTTATATCCCATTTGAATTAGAAACAACAGGAATCCGCCGTGCTAGCTATGAAGCCTTTGAGGGTTACGACTCACACAGTCGTCATACCAACTATGGGTTGAGCGATGTTTTCTCCGGGTGGTAAAACTTGCTTCACCTCCGATGATTTGTGGTTCCTTGAAAAAGTCGAGGAATGTTATGAGTAGATGTAATAAATGATACAATTAAAAAAGAATCAACTAACTAGAAATCAAAGTTCCAAGGGGAACCGCTAAAATCATGGCTCTAAGAGAGAGAGAACTGCAAGACGAGTTAGTAATCTACCTAACTGAACAGGGTTTTAATTGTCGAGAGTATGTTTACTGCTCAGTAGGAATTGCCGATCTTGTGATTGATAATGCAGTCATTGAACTCAAGGACATGCCAAATAGAGACGCTTTATTTAGGGGTATTGGGCAAGCGATTCTGTATAGAGGTGCTATTGATAAAAGTTTGGATGCAAAGATAATCTGTTCTTACTGCGGTAAGAAAGAATTATCAAAATTAGCAGCTACAGCACTTGCAATAAGTCAATCTGGCTTAGAGTTAATCCCCTGGATGGCTGGAAAGCCGTTAGTCTTTGCACCGGATACTAACTGGAAGGTTGCCAATACTTTTGAGACAGGTGATATTTGCTCTATATCCAGTCTTTGTAATTCCAAGCTACTGAAATATAACCAAAGTCGGGCAGTTGTTACTGAAGTTTTCGACTATGAATGTTTTGTTGTGTTACGCGGTGAAGAAATTTTAATTCCTTGCCAGCATCTCAAAAGAGTTGAGATTCTCAAAACGGCGCTTCCACTGTCAGCTAAAGCGGGGCAAAATCAAAGCAAAAATCAAGGAGGCTTTAGAGCTAATTGACAACATTTGAGCCGTGACCAGACCAATCCTCTCTCATTACAGCCGGAGTCCACCCCATACCATCTGTCGCTACAAGACCTGATAACTATACGCTAGCAAAGAGAACCCAGTTCACGAAACTATAAGGCGATCGCGCCTCAAAACCCAATCACCGAAACAGCAGAGCGCCGCTGCTCTGGGGTCATTTTTGTTCCCATACTAGAGACCAGATGATAAGTTTTGCTAATGATTAAAAGACAATCAGTACCGAGAATATGTATTCTAAAAAACTTAACTGGATGATAAATCTACCACTGTGAAGCGGAAGCTATCGGGGCTGGGGCGGTTGGTTGGCTAGTGCCTCAAAAACTCTGTTATGTTGCACTCAGAGGCGGCAACTCAATCTCTAACAGGTCTAGGGGACAAGCCGAGAACTGCTTCAAGTGAAGGCGGAGCTTTATGGTGGTCAAGCTATATTATCGTCTTCAGCCTGCTCCATTCTTTCACCGACAGCATAGTTTCGCTCAAACTCTCTAGCACCCGCCCTGCGCTCATTAAATACTTCTATGGTCTCCCCAGGTGCGGGATTTGAATCTACTGGGTTAGCTGGCCTACTCTTCAGGAGTTTGCGGATACGTGTAATCAAAGATTTGAAAAACGACATTTTATTTGTCCTTCATAAGGAATTTCAAATCACCGCTCAATCTTCTCGACTCAACTGCCGCTCAATTTACGCTAGGGCCGCATTAGTTGCTGCCAATCTAGTTTCCAAGTCATCTCGTGTCGAACTCAAAAATTTAAGCTTGGCTTCCAACTGACTTCTGCGAGAAACAGATTCACCACAGTACCAAGTATTGCACCAAGAAGGAAACATAGTTCACCTCGCAAAACATAACTCTATCTACGATTGTGACTAAATCTCGCAATAGCTTGTTAGTTAGTAACTAGTTAATCCAGCTAGAGAAAGATCAACCCAATGGCAAGCCCGATAGGCAGTAAAATCAGCAGAATTATGCCGAGGGTAAACCCAATGGCAAGCAAGGTTATACCAATGCTAAGCCCAATAGTAAGCAAAGTCAGCCCAATAGTAAGCCCAATGGGTAGCAAAATCAGCAAGATCAGTAAAGTTAACAAGACCAACAAGGTCTAGTCAGACCCACGCGCAACGGTAGCCCTACTACTTTACCACTAGGCATTGGGTATAAGATGAACTGCAACTGGAATGTCCGAATTGGAATTGGGCAAGCCAATGCGAAGTGATTTTTTTCTCAAAGGCTTAAACCGGATTGCCGAATGCAGCAAATTTTCGACCCCGTTAGGCACAAAAAAGTAAAAGCTAGAGTAAAAGAGGCTATTAAAGCAGAGTTTAATCATCGCTGTGCCTACTGTGGTTCCAAGTCTAAACGCCTAACCCTAGACCATGTGCTAGCTTCTTCAAAAGGAGGTATAAATTCATGGCTCAATCTAGTTCCAGAATTCTGGGATGTGCCAATCCCTTAGTAATTCATATCTTCTTTCAGCAACGCCTGAAATAATTGCCAATCGAAAGCTTTAGCCCTGTGAAATGACCCTCGATTGAGTTGAATAGCAGTTGAGCCATTTCGTGGAATAGCTGGCTCAAAGTATTGTTCTCTCGTTGCCCTGCCATCTCAGCAGACCCGACTTAACTTTTGCTTATCAATCCTAAATAACCCATCCCACGACAGAATCAGGGTTTGGGGCATTTTCGATGACTTTTGCTTATGATATCGCTGCCATCACTGATTACGGCTATACTTTGCTAGCCTTGACGAGTAACTGATAACAGGGTTAGCAGTGATGCCAGAATCGCCAATGGTCGGGGCGCGGGTTCCCCAAGACTGGCAGCAACAAATCAATGCGATCGCCGCCGCTGCTGGCAGGAAAGAAGCGGAAGTGGTGCGGGAGGCTCTAGCTCAGTATTTAGGGCAAACGGACCCAGCGGCGGTTAAGGGCGCGATCGCTTCCTTGCAGGATAGAGTCACTGACTTGGAGCGGAAGTTAGGGCGATTAGCTGGGTGATCGCAGGTAGCTGCTATCATCTGTTGTCAGGGGAATCGCAGGTTTCTTGATGTCCAAGAAAAAATATGGCAACCCTATGGTTCGCGTCCCGGAGGCGCTCATCCCCGCTGTAAGGGAGCTATCTAGGTTGTATCGACAAGGATTAGCCGAAGGGGTTGTAGAGGGATTACAGCAACTATTAACAGCGCTGACTACAGGCGATAGCACTACTGTAGGCACTAAGCTGTATACACCTAGTGAGCTAACTACAGAGATTATGGCAAGGCTTGAAAGGCTTGAGAAAACCGTTTTTTCCCCTCAACTGACTACACCTGATACCACTACTGCAAACACTAAAATGTATACAGGTGATAGCAGTAGTGAAACACAGCAACTGACTACAGGTGAAGTCAGGGAAATAACTACAGTTGAAGTAGCCAAACTGATGGGCTGCTCTACTAGCACACTCAATCTAGCCAGCCGTGAAGGGAGAGTTCCTTACCACAGTGAAAATGGCTGGGTTACAGAGCCTACAGGCAAAAAAGATGGAAAGGCTTCATTATGGCGAGTCTGGCGGAAGTAGCTGGTCACGGCGATCGCACTTCAGCAATAAACCGATCTATCGCTGCCTTAATTCGCTTGTACTCTGGCGACTGTTTGCCGACTTTGAGAGTAGACAGGATGCGATCGCGCACGGCTTCTAAGTCTGGAAGCTGCTGGTTCTGTTGCCTGAGAGATTCTGCCTCGACTCTCAGGCGCTCAATTCCCCCAGCACAGGAAATAGCTCCTTTTGTATAGCGCTGGCTATACGTTCTTCTATACGCTCTTGTAGTTGAGTGACCTGTTCTTGGAGCGGTGCTAGCTGAGTTGCTATACGTTCTTCTATACGTGATTCATCAGTGGCAACTTTTTCTGACGACGGCAACCCCAATCCTGCCTTTAACAGGCGGATCGCTAATTCAGTTGAGGTTAATCCTTCTGATTCGGCTCGGTTTTTCAGTGCGGCGATCAGGATATCTGGCAGACGGAAATTAATCTGACTCTTACTCATTGCTATACATTGTTATACAGTTTAATATACAGTATAGCAGTTGTTATACGTTGCTATACACGCACTCGTTAGCGCCACTTTGTTAACGTATATAGTTATTGCTATACATATTGCTATACAGTATTAGCAGAGCGATCGCGCTAGTTCTGCTTTACTCCTTTACACCTCAAACTCGATAACAAGCCGATTGTGCAGCACAGAGTTTGGGGGCAAGGAACTGGAGTCATCTTTGATGGATAAGTGTTGAGCCACTGCATACATTACACTCAAAGATATGGAAGACACTCTGTTCAATCGAACTTTTCGGGACAGCCAGGGCGAGATTGTTCTGGCTCAGATGCCCAATCTGCCGATTCTGGTCTGGCTGGCAGCGACTTTACTCAACCTGATTCCCACGACTGGCAACATCCACACCGGGCTAGACGCACTCGCATTTGGCTCCTTGTTCACCTGGGCGTGGCTGGAACTGTTCCAGGGCGTTAACTACTTCCGGCGGGCGCTAGGGGTCATCGTGCTGCTGGGCGCTCTAGCCTCCAGACTATCCTGGTCGTGACAGGCTCACTGTTTAAGGCGTTGTTAGTGTTGCTAGAATTGGCGATGCATCACAACGCACAGGAAGCATCCCAAAGCAGCGGCACCTCAATAGAACTGCTCAGTTTCAACAAAAGCCTAGTTTTTTACGCTAACCACTCAATGGCTTAGGGAATTGCGATCACACGAAGAAACAGAGGTAGCCATTAAGGTTGGGCTAGTTCTGCATCAGCCACGAAACCTTCTCTGGCACTGGCTCAACCTCGACCCGTGACACTGCCTTGAAGATAATCAAGCGGCGGCAACAAACGGGACAAAGGATTTACCCCGTTTTTGCCTTCTCATAGCGGTTTTCGCCATCTTCACCCTTACCAGTGCAGCGTGAAAACCAAATAGCCTCACCAAATTTGTTGGAGGGCGATCGCCATGACCTCAACGACGATTCACCTTGTAGCTAGTATTTAGGGCGTTACCTTGATGGTGTTTACACCAAGTCTCACTGCTGAGGAAGCAGAGCGGGATTGGATAAGGTTGGGGCAGTGAAGTGCGATGAGCATAATTGAGGCAATTAAAATGCCCTCCTCGTTTTGCCGAGTAAGGACATTGTTAAATCAAGGTGTGTGAGGAGCAGGCAGATGCCTACTTATAAACAAGCTTAAGTGCTGAATGTGACACAGATAAGCACGGGCGATCGCACACAAGAAAACCCCCAATCCACTAAGATCGGGGGTGATTTCCATCAATAAGGTTGTGTCTCCACCTGCTGATGGTTTACATATTTAGACTAAGCGGATATTTCTTGCTGTTGCTCGCGCTCTAATTTCTCGGTGATGGTCAACCCGGCTAAGCGACCTCATCTTTTAGTAGCTCAGTTTTCACTGCTTCTGTTATAACTCTACGCAACCATTTACCGCGTTCTGTGGCTGGAAGCTTCGTTAAAGCATCTTCCACTTCTAGAGATACTTTTACCCCTATTACCTTTCTAGAAAGAGCTTCAACTCCTTCTGGCTTGAACTGAGTGTCTTGTTGAGTACGTTTTGCCATGTCTGCCACCTCCAGTCCTAGTTTACTAGGTATCACTGGAAATAACAAAAAGAAAATTAACAAAAAGAACTTGCAATACCTGGTTAACCAGGCTATAATTGTAATAGTTAAAGGCGATCGCTTAGTTTTCAAGGCACAGCGATCGCCATACCCAAATCAATAGGTACTTCACATAATGCCATATCTAACTGCACCTACTGCACAAGAAACCAAACTTACCTACCGCTATTTTGCGGAATTAGCCAGCAATGAACTTGATTACGAAGGATTAGCCACGCATTACCAGGTTATTGATGTAGTGGTGCTAGAACCATCTGAGGAAGCCATTAAGACTTTGATTGCAGCTGCTGGGTGGCTCAAGGGGTACACGCTGGTAAGTTTCTGGACACCACAGCCAGATACAGATGAGGATGCCCCGTTTTAAATAGCCCTTACCCCCAGCTTGTGCTGGGGGTGTGTAACCAAGGCTTTCAAACTTATACAGGAACCATTTATGCAATCTGCACCACTACAAAAGTTTTCTAGCTTGGCTGTAGTCGATAAGCCTCAACTCAAACCGTATGGCAGACCGTTAGCTGAGATTTTAGTTGACCTAGCGAAACCCTTACCTAATCGGTTTCTACAAGCGAGGCGACAGGGCGGGAAAGAGCTAACCTACCTTTCCTGGCACAATGCCAATAGATTGATGGATTACTTCACTGGTGGGGGATGGGAGGGTAACGTCGTCAACGTCCACAGCACCGCGACTGAGGTTTATGTTGTTTATAGAGTGATCATCCACGCTCTTGAGGGTTCTTTTAGCCGCGAGGCTACAGGGTCAGAACAGCTGGATAACAACGCTTGGGGAGAAGCGATCGCCAAAGCTGAATCGCAATCATTTCGTCGGGCTTGTGCTAGATGGGGTCTTGCACTTTATCTTTACGATTAATCAACGGTAGAGGAACAATAATGCTAACCGACTACATTCAAGCTGCGATGCACCGAGCTAGATACGAGCTACTTGAAAACGATGGAACGTTCTACGGCTCTATTCCTGAATGCGTTGGCGTTTGGGCTAACGAAGAGACATTGGAAGATTGTCGGAAAGAGCTGCAATCAGTCTTAGAAGATTGGATGCTCTCCAGAATGAGCGATCACCTTACATTACCTGTTATTGATGGACTGGACCTGAATCCTCAACAACAAGAGGTGGCTTGATGCCGCCTTTTGGACCGATCAAGCGCAGAGATTTAATCAGGTATTTGCGCGAATTAGGCTTTAGCGGTCCCACCTCGCGGGGCAAGCACCAACACATAAAAAAAGGGGATATTACACTCACTATTCCCAACCCCCATAGGGGCGATATAAGTATTGGTCTACTGAGTCGAATTTTGCATCAGGCTGGTATCAGTCGTGAGGAATGGGAGAAATTATGAGCAAGCCAGATTTTTCTGTAATGACCGAGCAGGAGTTACGGGCTTACATGTTAAGCCACAGACAAGACAAAGTGGCGTTTGAAGCTTATTTGGATAAAGTACACGAGCGCCCACCCATCGCCGTCGTTGAGCCGGAGGACTGGAGCGAGGAGCGGATGCAACAAGTTCAAGGGCGAGATTAAGCGGCGCGGTGTGACTGGCTAGTATTCCTGACTGCGATCGCACCCCGATAGACCCCACGAATAAAACTCTCATCCCTACTGGAGGATGTCACGTGTTGTATTTTGGATGTGGCTTTTGCAAGAATTTAGATAAAACAGATCGCTGCTCGGCTTTTCCTGACGGCATTCCGATTGAAATTATATCTGGTGAGATTCATCACACCTTACCAATAGAAGGTCAAGACAATGACGTTGTGTATGACCCATTACCTGAAGCCGATTATACATTAGTGATCCAGAATAAGGATCGCTTCCCGTACTCAACAATATTTGAACCAGTAGAGTATGAGCAAATTGGGTTCATGTCAGGAGGTGAGGCGATTATTAAAGTTGGTTATGAAGACGGGGATGAGAATGCGCCGTTAGTTGTCAAGGCATTGTTAACGAACAAGAAAAGGCAGGAAAAGGTGACACTGATGCCACTTTATTTATTGACAACAATGATGCCGGAGGATGTTGAATTAATTGATTTTACTCGTTCGTCTTGAATAGGTAGAGGTAGCGCTCTAGCACCATGACCCAAACCACTATTCACCTACTCGTCGGTATTCAGGGCGTTACCCTGCTGGTGTTTCACATTGAGGCTCACTGTTGGCAGTTCCGAGTGATTAGTTCTGGTGGTGCTGTGTTTGGTGAGCGTAAGCTTTACTATTCGGCTGAAGTTGCTGAGAGCGCGGGGCGGGATTGGATAGGGCTGGGGAGATTAAGGACAATTACTTAATTGTTTTGCCCCAAATAAGGAGGGGATCAAAGTGGGTAAAAGAGTGAGAACTATAGAGTGGAAAACTAATGAATTGACTCTCAATTTTGATAGTCAGCTCTCACCACTAGTAAAAGCGCTTACAACAATTCATGAATACAGACCCCATTCAAGCGAACCAAGCGAACCATCTGAAATCCTGCTGGATGTAATTGACATAGAGTGGCATACGTTACAACTCTGGTTCTTAAACGAGAAGTTCGAGCTTTTTGATGTGGATGATGGACCAATACCGAAAGAAATGATGCAAATGTTCGAGCCAAAAGCACGGGTAGTAAATGCAGAACTAAACCTATGGAAAGCTCTTTTCCGCTTCAACGCTATAAAACCTGCCCTTGATTACGATACGGCTCTGGAAGCATGGACTATGACCCAGCTTGAATCTAAAGAAGAAGATTTCTCTGATGCTTGTCAGGGTTTAGAATATCGAGCAATTGCAGATAACTTACGCAAAAAAAGATAAATGCTTGCCAAAGGTAAAAACTCTTTTTGTTTGAATGACCCAAAACAAA
>MWWH01000201.1_pt1 | contig 16145 bp, 19 predicted proteins | sample 1047231 | NCBI WGS metagenome assembly MWWH01 (sample SAMN06349967, study PRJNA376086) | soil metagenome | isolation source: MG3-2 sample Antarctic (ecotone) soil | place: Antarctica | collected 2015-01-13 | reverse complement strand
TGCATAAAATCTAAAAAATCGGTACTGGTCGGAAAATAGTTACGTAACTCTATTGTTTTAATGTTGTTATTTTTTAATTTTATATTTCAATTAGCTTTATATATATATATATAAACACTTGGTTGTTATCAGTCGCGCCTTGTTTGGTTGCTGTTCTCTATGCCGCCTTTTCTATTTCTGCGTGGATTGAATCGTAGTCCGGCATTTCCATTTCGGATTCGTGTAAATCTTCAACGGTAAAGTTAGGCTCGACCAGCGGTTCGGCGCGGTGGATTGTTTTACCGCTCCGGGCTTGTATTACTGTTTGCTGTTCAGCTGTAGGCTTGGCTGCCTGTTTGGGCTTGGCTTCCGGCTGCGGCTTTCTGTCCACGAGCGCGGCAACCTGTTCGGCACGTGCGCCGGTGCTGGCTGCAATACAAGCGGCGAGGCTCGCGGGTGTGTTTTCCTTTCCTTTGCCATTGGCTTTTAATTCCGTTTCGTAATACGGCACGGGCAACTCTGCGCCGATAGGTTTGGTTTTGGCTTCGCTATTCGGCTCTTTATAAAATAACGTTTCTAAATATGCGGGCGGCAAGTTGGTTGAGTACAAAATACAAACATTATCAGGCAAGCAGCGCAATTCTTCCGCGGTAAGAAGTCGACGCGCCGAAGTATGCAGGCTTTCGTTTTTTGAACTCGACCCAAACCAACCTTTTCCGCTGCTTCCGGTGCTGGTGCGAATTTCGTTATATGTTTTTTCGCCCAACATTTTAGAAAAATCTTCGGCATCCTGCATTTGCAGTCCGGGCAGCATAATTTTGTTATTAAATTGTGAAATTATAATATCGCCGTTGTCCTTTCCATACACTGAATATAATTGGCTGCGGCTTTGCAGCCCTGCGACGACCGCTATTTTCTGCCCGCGCAACAGTGTAATATCTTTCTGAAAATTATTTAGCCGTCCAATGTTTGCGAACTCATCATAATAGAAAGTTACGGGGATATCGCCGTCCTCGTCAATTAACTGCAAGGTTGCAAGGTTGAAAAACAAAGCTGTCAGCGGTGTAAGTTCTGAAACATCGCTTTGTTTTAGACACCAGTAAATTTGTTTTGCTTCATGCCGTAAACTTGAAAATGAAAATGGAATTAATGTTGAGCTTGTAAACCGTCTTATTGCAGGGTCTTCTAACCAGCTCAATTTTGTTTTCAAGCCTTGTATAAATCCGGTCTGAACTTTAGTATCAGCTTCTGCAAAGCCTGTTCCCGTTCGCCGCGCTGTATCGCTCGGTGAGTCCATTAAAACTTTTGCTATGTTCTCCGCTCCGCTGCACAATATTTCATAACAGTGCGCGGGTGCTGGCTGCTCTGTGCTGGCGGTGTGTGAAAACAAAGCTGTGCAAAGGTCTTTTTCTCCGGGCGTCCAGAAATGGTCGGGCTTCCCTTCATTAGCGTGGATTATAGACTCTGCACAGCGTTTCGCGACCCTCACATCCTTGCACAGCGGTATCCAGTTAAACGCCGCTGTACCGCTTTCCATAGGTGCAAAGCGTATCGGGTTAAGCTGCTTCCCGCTGGTTAGTTGCCACAGCTCCGACTTTGGGTCCGTGCAAAGAAAACTTTGCTTTCCTCCTATCGATAGGTTTGGTAGAAATAACGTTCGGGATTTACCCGCTCCGCTTGGTGCAGCTATAAGGACGTGCCTCGACGCCAACTCGCGCGGCAATACAACGAATTTATGTTTAAGGCGAAAAACGCTTGTTTCGTTCCACTTTCCAATTAAGATATCGCCGGGTTTGGGGGCGACCATCGGTTTTATTAACTTTTTAATTTCGCGCCTTGTTGCCCAGTGTGCGCTCCCTTTTTCAGTTTCCGCGCTGTCGCCGGTTGCCGCTCTTTTTTTGAATAGCAGCCGGAAGATACCAACTTTCTGCAAGGCAACCAGAAGAAAAAACAAACCTACTCCAACTATTAGAAAATAATCAAAGTTTTTTGTTATGCTGCCGGTTGCCGCATCGAGTCCGCTCGGCTGTACGGTCTGCCCTTTAACAACTGAAACAGGCGGCACAATATTAGATATTGACTGGCTGGCTTCGCCGGTTATCGGTTTTTTTATTTTTTGTTGTAGCGGTTTCTGTTTACGTTCTTTCCGCTGCTGTGAAGTATTTTCTTTCATAATTTTAAGATAGTTATAAAAAAACGGCTTATACGTCGCCCTACAAACCGTTTTTATTTAGTGGGCTTATGTGCTTACTGTTTTTATTTTCGCGGCGGTGTAACGCGAACCTTGCCGCCTATTATGTCGAATTCAAGAACCTCACCCATTTCATCATTCAGCGTTTTTTCCAGAATCAAATCCAAGTCAAAGGTTACGCGCCCATTCTCCAGCGGTGTTTTAAGTGCCGTTGTTGTTCGTAATCGATAACCTGTTTCGGTTTCTTCCAAAATTAAATCCTGTCCTGTAAAAGTGGTCATTGCTTTCGTCATTTTTATCTCCTATAAAAAACTTACAGCGCATCAAATATTTTTAATGCGCCCATTAATACAGGGCATTAAGGGATCAAAATATTTTAATCCCTTTATCTGCCTCTGCTGCCGTCATCGCGTTCTACGCTTCGAGTTCGCGCTTTCGCAGGAACTCGATTACTCCTTCCGACACATTCGTCAATTGATTGAACTGCGCGGTTAGCTGCCTGTTCTGCGCGTTGGCCGCTTGAAGCTCGCTCTCCAAGCGTTCGTTCGCTTTGTTCAAAGCGTCGTTGGCTTTGTTCAATCGCTGGTTGTCCGTTTCTAACAATTCGTTCATCTGTGCCAATTCGCGCTTGTTCCAATCCATATTTTTTTAGCTCCTTTGCTTTGTTGTACTCTTTGTGAAAATCAGTGAAGCGAGGCGGCTTGGGCGGCGGTTCTCTGCCCTGTTCAACAGCTTCGCCGTACTCGCGCTTCCACTCTGCCGTTTCTTTCTTTAACGCCTTGTAAGCTGGCAAATAGTCGGTTTTATATTCCCTGTCGTAAGTTTTCGTCCATCTCTCATCCATTGTTTTGAAACGGCGCTTTTCGATTTGTAGCTTCTTATTATCCAAGCCTCGACAATCAAACCACACATGAATATGACTGTTGGCGGTGTTTTGGTGAACGCTCAAAACCGCTTTGCAGCCGGGCATTTCCTTTTGTAAAAATTCCTGTGCCTGCCGTAACGCTTCCGCGCTGTCCTCTTTTCTATCCCACGAAAATACGGCGCGAAAATGGTTGCGGCTTTTCGGGGTAATATCTTTTCCGTTTTTATCAAGCTTTTGTTTGAAGTTCTTCCGGCTGGACATCTCGACCGCTTCGCGCATTTCGGCATAGGCTATTACGTTGGATTTAGTGTCGAGCCGGTTAGCTCCTTCTAGTTCATCTAGGTTGTGAAAAGCTATGCCATCACACGCATCATCGCGTGTAATATATAGCGCGTTTGCGCTGCAAGCATTGGGGTTTGCCATGTGAGAAAATGCAAAGATACTCATAAATTTTTTATACTTTTTAGCTGCTTAAAAGCGCGCGAATTTCAATTATCAAAGCTTGTAAATCTTTATGGATTGCCCGCACTTCTGCGCTGCTCGGAGCGGGCGAATCGTCGCCGGTAGCCGCTACATAATTTAGGTTGTGCGCGACTTGATTTAGGTTCGTGCCAACCCGACTTAGGTGAAACAAAACTTTAGCTATCCGGGCGGTTTCCGCTTCGCTGAAACGCTGCACAATTCGCCCGCTCCTGCCTGCCTTTACAAGGAAACGGCTAGTAGACAGCCTTGCTTCCCTAGCACGTTTATCTATTAAAATCTTTTCTTCTTCGGTTAACCGAACAAGTAATTTTTTGTTATAAATTTTCATATTTTTTAATATTTATTCCCAAAAACGCTTTTGATTTATGTCCACTTTTACCGCTTTTATTCGTTTCTTTTTTGAAGTTTTGGCACAAAGAATTGCTTTTATCGCAGCAGTTTTTTTATCACTTTTTTTATTTTCGGCTGCTGTTTTTGTTTCAATTTCCAGCGAAGATTTTGGAGAAAAACAAACAATTATTCGTTCACTTTCAGCAAAGATTTTTGCCCGTAATTCTAAAATATATTCTTGTAAATTTGCCGCCATAATAATTTTTATATATCTAATAAAAAAATAAAATTCTAAATTTTCTATCTGTTTTTATGCCAAAACTTCAAGCAAAACCAAGCAAAATTTAATCAAAAAAGTTTAATAAAACAGCAAACTTTTCTTATAAAACGCTCCGAAAGGCTATCGATAATCGATAGGCTGCTTCTTCTTTTCCGGCTTCGGAAAAGCCAGCAAAACGCTTCGTTTTGGTTTCCCTGCGCTAGCGGGAAACTTTACTGGGCGTCACTCAAAGCATGGGTACGATAGCGTCCAAATTAATCTTTGTCGAGGGGCGTTTGAACCTTTCAAAAGTACAACTTTTGAGCTATCCTGAATGTGTCGTTAGTAAAACTTTGTTTAATAGACGATACAAGGTAAAAGAATAAATTTTAGGAAGTAAAATTATGAAAGAAAATATTTTAGAAAATTCAAAAGCGCGGCTTTTGGTTTGCGGTGACACTTTAACTTCCGGCCCTGTTTCGGGTGCAAGTGTCCTTAATTTGGAAAGCAATTTAACAGGTAAAAACGGCGGAGTTTTTACTACTCAAACAGGTTCATCTTTAGTAATTGCTCTGGCATTTATAGTAATCCTTTTTGCTATAACGGCGGCGGCAATTCGTTACAGTACAGCGACCGCAAAGAACACGGATTCGGTATCAACTAAAGCCGACGAAGAATGGCGGGCGCGTGAAATTTCTGCCTATTCGACCGGGTGGATAACCGAAAAGCTGCCGAAAGTTTTTCAGCGTGAACTAGCCGCGGCAAAGGCAACTTGCGGCAACCAAAATTTGCCCGCATTCAATCCTGAATCTTCGAGCGGCGCGGCTTGTGAAAATTCGCTGCTTGGGGATTTCCAAGCTTGGCTATCTTCTAAAATTCCAGCCATTGAAACCTTCGGGCGCGACCAGATTAAGCCGGGTGAAGCTGCAACGGTCGGCGCGGCTCTGCAAGACGGCGGGCGGGTTGAAACTGGTAAAACTGAAAAGTCCTATCTGGTAAATTATCAAGTGGACGTGTCAGCTGGCGAAGCTGGCAGCCAGAGCAAGCAAGGGCAAATTTTCCTCTCGGCTGCTTGGTTTGCCTGCACAGCTGAAGCAACGCTTAGACAGGATATTACAATTCAAGCGGGGCAAACTGCGGTTTTGTCGGGCGAATATTTCAACGCCTCTAAAATTGAATTGTTGGAAAACGGTACTAGAATTTGGCAACAAATTGTTGTAGATCGCTCGACGGCACAAACTTATTCCGTACCGGTTTCGCCAGCCGCAACTGTTAACTATACAGTTTTAGCGTATTCAAACGTCGAGAGCGGCTGCGCGGGTTCGAGCGGCTCGGTTACTGTTTCGGTTTCCGGCGTTCCTACACCCACTCCAACTCCTGCGGCAACTCCTACGCCGTCAATCTTTCCACCGCCAACACCAACGCCAATCAGCGCAACCGTTGACGTTGGAACACCAACTGCTTATTCGGCAACTTGGCCTAATACCTGCGGTGTTCAGTTTCCCCCGCCGAATTTCTGGTCGAAAATTCCGCCGACTTTTGATCTGGCTTCGAATACCGGAACGTATGAAGAAACTTTCACAACCGGGCGTTACGAAACACTCGATATAAACATTCAAACGGATAAAGATAGGCGACGGTTTTTTGTTTCGCCAAATTCTAGTTATACCGTAAAAATCCAATATCAAGATTTGTTTCAAATGGAAACTTCCCGCATCTTAAATTGCTCAGAAGGTAAAGGGTTTGAGAATTGGCAAAAATATTATGTTTCGTGGAATCGCGGTTCGGGGTTTCAACGACCGTTTACTAGTCCTTTCGACACCAATTAAACGCATCAAATAATTTTAATCAATAGAAAAGCCTTGAATTAACAAGGCTTTTCTTCTGCCATCAAATATTTTTAATCCTATTTCTTTGTTCCAACGGCTAAATAAATTCGTTTATATCTCGGCAGCACAATCTCTCCGGCGGGTATAAAATCATTTGTTTTCGGGTTGTGTTGAATATTCGGAAAGTATTTAGAAAGCACTTTTTCTTGCGCTGCTTCGGTTTTGGCGGCTCTGAAACGTGCTAACAGGTCGCAGTCCTCAACGGCTGGCGAAACTTCAACCTGTGCGCTGTATGCCTTCATTTCGTCGGTTATATCGTAGCTGTTCGGTATCCAGCGAATTTTGATTTGCTTTGCGCTGCGGTCGCACAGCCCTGAGTATGCTAATTCTCCGGCGGCAATCTGGCGGGCGTGTTCTAATTCGTGGGCAATTTTGCCGTTTAGGTCTAATTGGCTGCGCTCGTTGTCGCTAATGGTAATTAGAACGTTGTTAGCAAACAAAGGCTCTGTAAATCCTTCTGTGCCGTCATCGTCTATCTGTCTATCAACAAAATTAAAATAAACTTTAATCTGCGAAGCTTTCAGCGTGTTGATTGTTTCCAGCTGCGCTTTGAATTTCTCCGGCTGCGCTTCCAGCAAAGCCAAGTATTTTTTAACCGTTCCGGCGTTCCGGCTGTCATTCAAATCGGTAAGCAGGGCATAGTTGCTACTTGGCGCGTTGCTGGCTTCGCCGTTGCCGCTTTCGGTGCAAAGGCTGGTTGCTGCTGAATTACTCAGAGTAATTGAATTATTAAAAAAATTTTGGGCGGCTGCGCTAGTTGCTGCAATCAAAACTAAGATAAAGGTTAAAAATAAATTTTTCATAGTGTGTGTTCTCCTAAATAAAAGGTGTGTAGGTGATTACCTTTTACTATAGACACAGACTACTCTATTTCGTTGCAGGAGTCGAGCAAGAAAAGCGCTCAAACCCATATAAACAGATGGTTTAAGGCGTTTTGTTTCTCGCTATTTTAATAAAAATTTGGTTAAAGAAAATGGTAGGAAAAGTTAGGAATTTAGTAAAAAAAAGGAAGTAAAAACTATTGAACTATTATGCTTCGCTCGGCGGTGCTGCTTTGTACGGGTCGCATAAATTCGTAGTGTGCAGTAATTTGCGGTGTGGTTAAATATCGGTACGGTTTTACGAATAGAAATTTGAATACTCTACTAAGAAGATAAAATGGTGTTTTCAAAAATACTCTATACAGCCAACGGATTAAACGGTAGCAAATAAAAAGATTCAGCAAACCAACCACGAATAAAAAACCAAGCTGCCCATATGTCTGGCTGGTCGCTGGTGTCGACACTGAAACAGGCGGCACAATATTAACTTTTTGCGGGCTGGCTGGCGCGGTGGTCGCTTTTTTAAGCGGTTGTTGCTGTTGGTTAGTTGGAGCGGTCGCGGGCTGTTGTGCAGCTGCTGGTGCTGCTATAAAACTCTGGTAAAACAATCTCGGTAGGTTGGTAGTGCTGGCAAAAATATAAACAAAACCAAACAAAATACTCGTATATAAAAATCTAGCAATCATAATCGTAATCCTCGCCGCGGCTGTTGTAGTAGTGGTCAGCTGCTGCTTGTTGTATCTCTTGGATTAGCAGGGCTGCGGCGGCATCATCTTCGTCGCGCTGGTGCTGCAACGCTGAATAATATTCGATTTCGTCGGCTTCATCCTGCTGCTGGTCGCGTTCATCCTGCAATGCGAACCAATAGTCATTTTCGGCTGCTGCGTCCGCGGCGGCATCATCAACACGGATAGCATAGTATTCTGCTGCGTCCGCCTCTGCGCTGCGCCGGTAGCGGTCTGCATACTCTGCGTCCTGTACCATTCGCTGGTTGTGAATTTCAATTACCCATTCGCCGGTTCTACTCATAATGTTGTTCTCCTGTTAAAAGGTGATTACCTTATATTTAATAATATACGCTTAAAACCTAATAAACACAAGCCTTAAACAACAAATTTACAACTATTTCACAATTATTTTTATGCCGAATCGTTAATACTCAAACCGCTATTTTTAACTGAAAACGTGGAAAGATAAACAACTTATTACCCTATAAACTGCTTTACGTTTTTATTCTGCCAATTGCTCAGCATCATTTTGGTCAAATTGAGCAGTTACTGCCCGTTTGTGTGAAAATATTGGGTTTTCAGCAGTCCAATAATTTTGATCGTCGTTCCACTCGCACTCCGAACAATCTCCGCAATTGCAACGTTTGCCGGTTGCAGCTGCTGGCGGTGCGGCAACTAATTTGTTTTCGTCAACCCAAAACTCGACCGGCTGGCTGCCAAAACTTTGCAGCAATACCCGATTGCCCTCTCCGAATTTATTTTTAGCGGTCGCCGTTTGTTTGTACGTTCCTAATTTTCCAGCCTTTGAAACGTATCCAACTATTTTATATTCAGCCATTTTTTTTACTTCCTTTGTTTAAAATATAAAAGCCGGATATCGCTCCGGCGGGCATTTAAGACTACTTAATTTTTACTTATAGCTTCCCGTTTCACTTCCTCGGCTTCGGCTTTAACAACTGAGGCTAACTCACGAACCGAATCAATTAAATCGATTAGAATGTCGTGCAGTGCGTCAGCGTTCCCGACTGTGCAGCTCATCGCATCGTCTTTAATTTCATAAAGCTTTGTTTGAACTTCTTCTATTCGCTGTACTGTGTTCATTTTTTGTTTCTCCTATATTAAATTGCCGGAATTACCGCTTCCGGCGGGCGTTTAGAAATTTAAGATTATTTATCTAACAGCTTCGCTAACGTACAGCCGCTCGTTTTCGCTCTCCTCAAAATCTTTTGCGGCGGCTTCAAAAGAAGCGGCGGCGGCTTCCGCTTCTTCAACGTGCTGTATCAGCGCACTGGCGGCGTGATAACAGAATTTATAATGCTGGCTGGCTGTGCAGGTGCAAGATACTGAATAATCTTCGGCAATTTTTACCGTGTAAATTGCAGTTGCGCCGAGTACAATGTATCCGGCGGCATAGCTTTTAATTACAACAGGGCGTTGGTTTTGTGCTTTCAAAAATGCGGCTTTGTTTTCTCTAAAATCTTGGTATCGAATCATAATTTTTTACTTCCTTGTCTTTTTTGTTTCCTTGCTATATACTTAAAATATAAGGTTTGTTGGTAATCACCTTTTATTATTTAATAGTAGCATCGAAAGCCAACTAATACAAGTCTTAAACGTATAAAAAAATAATTATGAAGAAATTAACAGAAAAAAAACCAGTAAAAAAAGTTAAAGATACGGCAACTAAAGCGGCGAATATCGCGGCGGGTCGCGTGTTCAAATATTCGCAGTTCTCTGAACCTGCAACCTCGCGCATTCAGGTAAAAATGCCCGAAAACCTGCGGCATCATTTCGTTCTGGCTGCAAGGACTGAAAAGAAAAGTTTGGCGTTCGTCATCGTGGAATTGCTGCGCGAAAAATACGGCGAACCGCGAAAAGCTAAAAAGGCGGCTAAAAAAGTGGCTGAAAAGAAGATAGACATCGACGGGTTGTTCGGCAACGAAATAACGGAACTTTAATTTTACCTATAAACGGTTTTCGATATCCGGCTTTTTTCCTGTTAGGTGTCGACACTAACTGCGTGGTATGTTTTTCTTGCAGCATATTTGACGCTGGCTTCGGCTGGCTGTTTTATATTTGGGCATCGGGGGCGGGACGGTCGCTGCAACTGTCGCCGCTCCATTTTTATTTACTGCCTCCAGCTGCTCGGCGGTACTTCTTACTACCAACCAAAAAACCAAACAAAACCGACAACCTTTTAACAGCTGCTAAAACTTTTCTTAATGCCTGTTTTCTGCAACAGAATGGCAATATCAAGGCAAGGATTTGAAAATAAAAACGGCTTGTCGGGCAACGTAGCGCGTTGATTCGGCTGGTTTCTACCCTAAAACCGGCATAATACAATTGTTTCGGCTGTTTGGCTTCGCCGTTATCACTTTTTTTATTTCTCGCTGCTGCCCTTGTACGTACTTCATTTTTGTAATAATCTGGAAATCGTTATTTCTGGAAAATGTCAAAGCGTCATTATGAAGATTATAAGCATCACCGGCTTCAAGGGGGGCGTGGCAAAAACTACAACAGCTATTCACCTAGCCGCTTTTCTCGCGTTCAATGACAACGTACTGCTAATCGACGCCGACCCGAATCGAACCGCGCTTAAATGGGCGGGGCGCGGCAACTTACCTTTTAAAGTCGTCTCGGAAAAAGAATCAATAAAATTTATTGCCGGTAGCGAATTTATAATTATCGATACTCCGGCGCGTCCAAACTCCGAAGATTTGAAGGAGATCGCTAATAACTGCAATCTGTTAATTTTACCTTCTGCGCCGGACGTGCTAGGGCTGGAGGCGTTATTAGAAACTGCGGCGGCGTTTGGTACTGGTGTCAATTATAAAGCTCTGCTAACTATTGTTCCGCCGTTTCCAAACCGGCAGGGCGAAACTATGCTGGCTGAACTAAAAGCGCAGGGAATTCCAGTTTTCAATACGGTCATAAACCGCTCCACTTCGTTTCAACGCGCCGCGCTGCTTGGTGTTGTAGTTGGGGAAATTAAAACGCCTCTGGCGGCTGCTGCGGCGGCAAGCTATGCAAAGCTCGGCAGGGAAGTACTTCAAAATCTAGGTGAATAATATGAACAACCAAAAAGAAAAAGACGCGCTTAAAGATGTTTTTGACGAAGCTGCAAAACACGCCGGTACTAAAAAAGAATCGTCAAATCTGGAAAGCGTCAAAGCGTCAAATGACGAAGACGAAAATGAAAAGCTGGTAAATCTCGGTGTGAAGATTCCTGCCAAAGATCGCAACTACTGGAACGGTAAAGCTGCCGCGGCTGGCGTATCTATGAAATCAATTATTGTCGACGCCCTCGAAAAAAAATACGGCAAGCCCGAATAAGCTGCGCGTCGGATAACGGATAACATACTTTTTACCAGCCAAACTCCGCGAATTCATTATGTTCTTCCGCTTCAAATTCCAGTTCAAAATATTCCGGCACGTATTCCGGTATATATTCAAATTCTTCAAATTCTGCGGGGTATTCTGCCCGCGCCCTTGCTTCGTCAAAGTCCAATTCAACCGGCTGCGGCTTCGGCGCATTCCAACAGAGCGTTTCGCCCGTAACTGTACTGTATTCTTCGACAAAACCAAGTTCCGGCGAACCGAAACATACGCCGGTCAAATCTATAAACGTCGCCAATGGATATTTCGCTATTAACTGCCGCTTTCTAAACGCCCGCTCCCTATCCAGCTGCGCATCATAAGCTATTTTATACCGCTCCACGCCCAGCTGGTCGACCAGCGTTCTCCAGTTTGGCTTTCTTTTGCGTTTCAAAAGTGCCGCTTTTGCTTCCCGTTCGGCTATTTCCGAAAGACCTGCTTTTGAAAATCCGTCGGATACGCTTTTTGTATCAAGATAGCCTCCAGCACGCTCCGCGCTGGTTGCGGTTGTAGATCGGGCTGCGGCGGCTTCCCGTTTAAGACGTTCGCTGGTGGCGGCGAAACTACCGCCTAAAGAAAACATCTTGGGCCATCTCTTTACTGCGGCAATTTCTAATAAATGTTCGGTTGGCACTTCGCTCCAGCTGTCGCTTTTCGTTACATATTTGCAAATTTCTTTTAATGCAGCATCAACGCTTGAAACAAATTTAAGATTTACTACGCAGAAACCGCTGCCCGTTCCCGGCTCAAAGAAAATTCCGGCTTTCTTAAAAGCCGCTTCGACGCACTTTGTCCAGAATTTCTTTATCAATTCTTCGGGTATAAACAACCCGGCGACTAGTAAATGAATGTGGCTGTGGTAAGTTCCGTTTTTTCTCGTCGTAAATTCTGAACCTCGAACGAAACCCGAAACGTAGTTTTTGAAAAAGTCGGTCTTGCGGAAACGCTCCCAGGCATCAGCCAAAATATCAAGCGTATTCAAACATGAATCTTGAATCGGCGGCATCGTCAGAGTTATAAATCTCAACAATTCCTGCTGGATTTTCACTTCGCCGGTCAAGTAATCTTTATAAGTCCGGCGGACAAGCGGTGTTCCGGCTATGGCGGCGGCGGCGGTCTTTTTATTTCGTTTTGAAGCTACGGCGTTGCAGGCTATACAAAATTTTGAACAACATGCGGATAAATGCCCGAAACCATCAAAACATTCGCCTGTCTCGGTACTGTGCAGATCGCCTGCCGTATAATAATTTTTTTTCTCCGAACAGCGTTTGATTCGGTAGGCGTGGACGTCGTTCTGTTTGTAATCTTTATGGGTTGGATTGGCAAGCGCGGCGGCATAGAGCGTATCGGCAACCTGTTCAGCCTTTTCGCGCTGGTAGTACGCCCTATCAACGTGGTTATAGAGCCGCTGGTCGGTCTTTCTTTTTCTGGTTGGTTTGTAGTTGTAACTCATAATTCAAGCCTGAATTTTTGCAATTTTTGCAATTCAGGCTTGAATTAGAATATTTTTGTGGTAGTCTAATTAAAGAACCCGAACCGCTGCTATCGGTTTCAAAGGTTTAGAAAACGTCAAGAGTTGATCGCTCTGGCGTTTTCGCATTTAACAGTCAGCAATTCAAACTTTCGTTATAAATTACTGACTCATTTATAATCGTATCTCAAAAGATATGCAAACTACAAACAAAGAATCATCGAGCGGTTTCCACTTTGGCTAGACTATTACAAACAATCGAGTTAGAGTGTATGTGTACGTGTAGTTCTATTTTACTTCCTTAAAATGAAAACGGGCGTTTGCTGTTCTGGCAAGCGTCCTTTTTTATGCGTTCATTCTTTGTTTTGAAAACTTACCGGTTTCTGATATAGTGGCGGGCGCAGCCGTTTGTTTTATATTGCATCGCGGGGCGGGACGGTAGGTGGCTGCAACCGTTGCCGCTCCATTCCACTCCGCTTTGTGCTTCTTCTCTACTTTCAACAATACAAAGTAAGGCTTAGAAAATAAAAACGGCACACAAGGCAACGTCGCGCTTCGATTTTACCGCTCTCTACTTCAAAACAAGCAAAATACAGTTGTTATAGGCTTTTTTTAGCAGTTGCCACTTTTATTGAACAACCTTTTTTATGCTCTCTATTTTCCCGATTTTCTTCGGTTGTCGTCTTTGCATAACATCTGGCAATTTTCTGCCGTTGTTTTGCCGCCTTCGTGCCAAGGGGTTATATGGTCGGCTTCCATTCCGTTTAATTCAAAATGTTTGCCGCATTTTATACAAGTTCCCTTTTGTCTTTCGTAGGCTTCTCTCTTTTGGTTATCGGAAAACGCGCGGATGTTCAAATGTTTTTCTTCGCCTGTCAGAACATACGGGTAAATCCCGGGCTTTTTGGTAACATCTTCGTCCGTCATTAATGCTACGACCTGACTTTCCAGTTTATCGGTATCATACACAACGTCTTTATACTTGTTGTGAAGCAGACCCCAATCAATGCTTTTCATTTCTTTGCGGTATTTTGGAAAAGTTCCTTTTACCCAAGTAATAACAGTTTGAAAGTATGTCCACAAAGCGAGTGCGTTCGGGTCCTGCTGGTGTTTGGACATATAGTCCTCAACCTTAGCTTCCGAAATCCATTCAATAGCGGTTTCTAAATATTCCTGTCGAATCGGACTGCCCGTAACATAATCGCTTCCGATTCCGTAAGCCGCGCAGCCATTCTTACTAAAATATTTTTTGGCATCCGTAACCCACGTTCCCGTATACACCGCGTTGCGTAATTCCTGTTCGGTAAGTTTTTCGCCCGCGATGTTGATGGTTCTAAACCATTCCAATTTTTCGCTGTCTGTTCCCGAGCAAAAATAAACCATCAATTTGTAATCGAGAATCTGCTGTTTCTTGTCGTCCGGCAAATTGTGAACGGCTAAACCTTTGATTGAATAATCGCCGTTGACATACTGACAAATAGAAATCGTTCGCTGTTGCCCGTCTATGACTTCAAAATTGCCGTCTTCGCGCACCGCCCAATACATCACATTCAGCGGAAATTCCTTCGTGACAGTTTCAATAACCGCATCGCGCTGTTTGTCCTTGTAAATAAATTCTCTTTGATAAGGCGGGCGAATATCGAGCTTGCCGCCGTAACCGACAACACCGGCATCGGCATTATCTTTGAATCCGTCGGTTAATTCTCGAACGGTGATTTCTTTGAGTTCTATTTTCATAACTGTAGTTTCTTGTTTTTAACTAAAAGGCGAGCATACATCGCTTTATATGTTCCGTTTATCTTAATAACTCCGCGAGCATTTAGGTCATTCGCATTTGCAACTTCGGATTTCTCATATTTCTTGGTTCTTAAACCTGATGAGTTTTCCCTGTCCATTATTCCCAAAATCTCAAATTGCCCTGGATTATACTTATCTAAGAAAGTAATTGGAACTGCCATCAATCCATCATAATCCGAAGGAATATCAGCAACCTTTGAAACTTCTATCGCAGAGTAATTGTCATATTGTGGATAGTCTTCGGCGTTATACGTTTTGTAGAGAATGATGTCCTCGTGACGCTTTGCTATATCTAGATTAGTAAACCAACAGGCATTTCCCAAACTGCGCCAGTTCGTTCCGTTTTCGTCTCTCCAGCTTCGGACTTCGCGCATTTCATAGTCATCTGGAACTATGAATGCAACGGGCTGCGTGTTGCCGAGCCACATTTTGTTTTCCTTGAGCAACTTAAAAATCTCTTTGTATGTAATCGCATTATGATTTCCGACAATCAAGAATTTTTTGTCGCTTTCCGCAAGCTGCGTAACATATTCTCTAAACAACGAAAACGGCGGATTTGTTATTACAATATCGGCTTGTTTCAGCAGCTCAATACTCTCGTCGCTGCGAAAATCTCCATCGCCCTTGAACTGTTTAATACCGATTTCTTCGGGGTCGGGAACTTTGTTTCCGTCTTTGTCGCCATTGTATTCCAAATAAACCGCCTTCTCTGAATCGTGCGTGCTGAATAAACCTCCATTTTGATTTTTATAGCAGGTGGTAATCAATTTTTTCAGTCCCAAATGTTCAAAGTTGTTTGAAAAATAACGAAAAAATTCACTGACACGCGGGTCGTCGCAATTACAAAAAACAACCTTGCCCTTAAATTGCTCTTTGTAATGTCTAAGCTCTTTTTCAATATCGGTGAGTTGAGTATAAAACTCATCGTTTTTAGATTTGTTCGCTTTGTGTAAATGTGTATTTTTATTCGCCATAGATTATTAAGTAATCTTGCAAGTATATATTCTAATTCAAGTTTTGAGTAAAAATGGGTTGGAAATTGAACAATAAAACGGAGATTGTTAATTTTACGTTTTGACTCAATGAACACAAAACCAATAGTTATTAACTTCTTTTAATAGGTCGCAACTTTTGTTAAAAACCCGCTTTTGCGCCTTCTGCTTTTAGTTTTAGTCTATTGATTTTGTGCTTTCTTAACCAAACGCTTAGATTTTCCGGCGTGGTGTCGTACCGTCCGGCAATAAATCTTTGGCTGCTGCCGTTTGAAAGCAAAGCTTCAATTTCCGGTCTGAACTTGTCCAATTTAGATTTGCCGCTGCCGACTGGTCGACCCATCGGCAACCCGCTGGCTTTTCTGTGTCTTAAAGCTTCTTTGGTTCGGGAAGATATTAAATCTCTTTCTATTTCGGCAGCCATTGAAAACACGACGGCAACAATTTTACTTTGAATAGTGCCGTCTAAATTCCAGTTTCCTTTTACTGCGAAGATATTTAACTGCTTATTGGTGGCAATAGAAAGAATTTCCATTACTTCCAACATGCTTCTTCCTAATCTGCTTAGTTCTGAAACAATTATTGAATCTCCGGCTTTCAAAGTATTCAAAACTTCTGCCAGCTTCCTATCTCGCCACGAAACCTTGCCCGAAACAATTTCTTCAACGAAGATAACTTTTCCTAAGTCCTTATCGTTCGCCAAAGCAAGAATATCGGCTTTATTCTTTTCCAGTTCCTGACTGAAAGTTGAAACACGCAGATAACCAATTGTTTTTTTTGTTCCGGCTGCTTCCGGTGTATTTTTAGTTGTTTTTTGCATAATTAAATGAAACTCCTTTAACTATAATTATTTTATAATGGAAAATATTAAATAGCCAGTCTTATTTATTATATCGCAGCTAAAGTTTTATACGGTCGTTTATTTTATAAGTTTCTTGCGGTTTGGGCGGCGGGCATCGTATAAT
>MWWH01000200.1_pt1 | contig 16240 bp, 19 predicted proteins | sample 1047231 | NCBI WGS metagenome assembly MWWH01 (sample SAMN06349967, study PRJNA376086) | soil metagenome | isolation source: MG3-2 sample Antarctic (ecotone) soil | place: Antarctica | collected 2015-01-13 | reverse complement strand
ATAATTCAAGCCTGAATTTTTGCAATTTTTGCAATTCAGGCTTGAATTAGAATATTTTTGTGGTAGTCTAATTAAAGAACCCGAACCGCTGCTATCGGTTTCAAAGGTTTAGAAAACGTCAAGAGTTAGTCGCTCTGGCGTTTTCGCATTTTAAATCCTTGTAATCTACAACAAAAGTTATAAATTACTGACTCACTTATAACTCTATCTCAAAACATCCGCAAATCAAAACAAAGAATTAAACGGACTATTTTTCGACCATCCGAAGATTTAATTTTCCTTTTAGAACAAGCCCTCCTGCGTTGTCTTACTATCAATAATCGCCTTTTTGAAAGTTAAGCCGCCTTGCATCAAATCCGGATATTTTGCACGTTCAGTTCCTTCTAACAAACCTTTAATCGTCAGAATTTGAACTTTAGGAAAATTCGCGCCTATCGGACTGGCGTAATAACCGGCTTTAACAGCTTCTTCTTTCATTGGTCTAGTTGGGTCAACCATTGTTATAAAAATTCCGATAGATGCCTTTTCTCGGTCAACAACGTGCGCTAAATCTCTAATCATTGCAACATTGACATTATTTCCGCCTTTAACCGAAACAACTATTTTCTTCGGAGTCGTTCTGTCATCTTGAAAATAGATTAAACCGTCTATGCCGCCGTCCGCGCCTTTCTTCTTACCCTGAAACGGCTGCGCGTTGACAAGCGAACACGCCCACCATTGAAATTGATATTTGTCTCGGTCGGCTAAATTCTGCGCGCTGTCCAAATCTTTCGGCGTTCCTTCAACATCGAATTGAATATCGGGGAAAGCGTGTTTTAGTCTTTTCTCAATTAAGCCTATCGCAAGGTGTGTAATGTCAATACCAATCCAACGACGACGAAGTTTCTCGGCGGCGTGAACTGCCGTTCCGCATCCGCAAAAAGGGTCTAGGACGACATCATTTTCATTGCTAGAGGCTTTTATAATTCGTTCAAGTAAAGTAATTGGTTTCTGTGTCGGGTAGCCTAATCGCTCGGCTGATTGTGAGCTAATCATATCAATATCATCCCAAAGATTTTGAACGGGTCTGCCTTGAAGTTCGTCGGCGTAACGCTTGCGTCGGATTCTGCCGTTTTTATCTTCCGGGAAGTGTAATTTATCTTCATTGTCCCATAATTCCATCTTCTCTTTTGATATTGCCCAACCATTTTGAGGCGGTTTATAGCCCTTATATTCATAAACTAAATTTGCTCTATAAGTCGGACTTGCGAGATTATCTATTGCGTATCTTCTGCCGTTTACGTCAATGTGTCGAAAGAAACTTTCAACATATTCTTGATACCCGGAAGCGTCGGCGTTAAATTGGCTGTTAAAGACGTTATTAAAAGACTTTGAATAAAAAAAGATAGTATCGGTTGAAGTGCCAAAATGGTTTGATTTATGGTTTGTTTCACCTCTGCCTGTTTTGCGTTTCCAGATAATTTCGTTTCTGAAATTTTCTTTGCCGAAAACGCCGTCTAAAACAATTTTCAAGTAATGGCTGGCGGTTACGTCGCAATGCAAATAAAGGCTTCCAGTCGGCTTTAATACTCGGTGTAATTCCAGCAGCCGGTTAGCCATCATCGTCAAGTAAGCCATCATATCGTTTTCGCCTAAAAACCGGCGCAACGCCTGCATCATCTCGGAAACATCCGTATTTGGCTGGTGAACTAATTCGTTGAACTCGTTTTCGGCTTGCTCCGTCCAGTGCCAAGAATCTTCAAAGGCGGTTATCTGCGCGGACGACTCCAAACCTTTCGGCGTTCTGAATAAAACATTGTAATTAGCTTTGCTGTTGAAAGGCGGGTCTAAATAAATAAGGTCAACTGATTCGGTTGGTATTGATTCGCGTAATACCTCTAAGTTATCGCCGAAATATAATTTATTTTTCCAAGTCATAGCCTCTTAAATACCATATTTATAAGAATAAAGAAAAAAGACGAAAACCGTTTATAAGTAAAGAAACTGCTCGACTCCTGCAATCAATCGAGCTATTGTGTACGTGTATGTAGTCAGTGTATTTTTACTTCCTAAAATTGGGCGCGGCGCAGGCTTCGCCCTTTTTTTATCTTTTCAACCTAATACAAGATAAGCCTTGCAAAATAAAAACGGCTTGTGCGGCAACGTCGCCGCTCGGTTTTACCGCTCTCCAAGCCAAAACCGGCATAATACAATTGTTATGTGCTTTTTATAGCCGGTTATCACTTTCGTTAAAAACCCGTTTTGCGCCTTCCGCTTTTAGTTTTAGTCTATTGATTTTGTTCTTTTTCAACCAGACGCTTAAATTCTCCGGCGTGGTGTCGTACCGCTCGGCAATAAATCTTTGGCTGCTGCCGTTGGCGAGGAGGGCTTCTATTTCCGGGCGGTACTTGTCCAGCTTACTGCTGCCGCTTCCAACTGGTCGACCCATCGGCAACCCGCTGGCTTTACGGTGTCTTAAAGCCTCGGTTGTTCGCTGGACGATAAGTTCGTGTTCAATTTCGCTAGCCATCGAAAACGCCATCGCTACAACTTTACTTTGAATAGAATCGTCCAGCGTCCAATTTCCCTTTACTGAGAAAATGAACACGCCGCGCTGCAAAGCTATTGAAAGAATTTCCATAACTTCGAGCATCGAGCGTCCAAGCCGCGAAAGTTCCGAAACTATAATCGAATCGCCTTTTTGAAGTCCATCTAAAATCTCGGCAATTTTCCGCTGCTTCCACGTAACTTTGCCCGAAACTTTTTCTTCGATAAATTCCACGCGCCCTAAGTCTTTGTCGTTGGCAAGTTTCAAAATATCCGCTTTATTTTTTTCTACTTCCTGTCCGGTTGTAGAAACACGAAGATAACCGACGGCGCGTTTTTTACCGGCGGGGAGCGTGGTTGTTATGGCTGTTTTTTTCATAATTAAATAAATACCTCTCTACTACTAATTATTTTACATCGTTCCATATAAAAAAGCTAGCGGTATTTGCTATATCGAACAATGTCGAATATACACTCGTTTATTTTATAAGTTTTTAGTTTTTATTAGTGTGTAGGTTTCTAGTGCTATACTCATTTCGTCCCGTAAACGCCCCTTTTTGAGACTTTCAATCAATTTTAGCAATCAATCGTATGAAGAAATTATTTTTCAGCCTCATTGTTATTTGTAGTTTTCTATCACTTACTTTTGCACAACGACAAAAAGGTAACAATTCAAGAATTTTGGTTGATGCAAATAAACCTGCTGTGTTTATAACCTTTCTCAGCTTAAAAGAAATTAAGCCTGATGACCCGACGGATGATAAAAATAATCTTTTCTTTAAGATAACGAATAATACGCAAGGCAAAATATGGCTTCAAATGTCTGGTGTATCTAAAAAAGATTATGGCGAGGCAAGCCTTTACTATGAAATCAACGATGAAAGCAAAGGCACGTCTTTTGGCTCATTAGATTGTCACGTTTGTTCTGTTAATACAGTAAATTCGGGTCGTTCAATTATTTTTTCAATACCATTGAGCGAAGCCAGTTATGATGCCCTAATGCAAATTAGATATTCTTTTGATTGGGAACGCGATAGTGAAAATATTGGCTCCACTTATTCAACACATTTAGTTGGTTTTGCTCTTAGTAGCTTACCGAAACCCGTTATCCAACTTATTCAATCAAATACTGATAAAAAATAGCAGTGTCATAATCGCCCCTTTTTGAAACAAGCTAAACAGGCTTAAAGGTGTCCCAAAACTTATACGTTTTTGGGACACCCTAATTATTGCTCCTGTTAGTTTTAACCGCTAAAACAGCCGTATTTTCTTTTCCCTGTTTTGTCTCATAAGTCAAAAATGTTGGAGAGTTTTGGGATTTTAGTTATGAAACGACTTATGAGACAAAACAGGGAACCTTCTATCTCTACGAACTGTTTTGTTATAAGACGCGCCTTCGGTAGTGTCCTAAACTTATGGTGCTATACTTAGTTTTTGTGTCAAAAACGCTCCTTTTTGGGACAAATTCAAAAAGTTATCGATTTTACAAATGTTCGGCTTTTGTCGGTCGCAATTTTAGTAAAACAGTTATTTGCAGTATTTTATAATTCGGCATAAAAATTTATTCGGAATTTAATTCGGTATAATTCAAAGTTAGCTTTTTCTTGTTAAAAACGAAACAGTGAGGTAATTATGGCTCAATACTCCGTTTATATTTTTTGCGATGAGTGCAGTCAGCCGCATCCGGGAATGATTTTAATAAATTTAGACGATCCGAATCTTGACAAAGAAACCATCGGCGACATTTACGCCGGGCGCGACTTGCCGCCAGACATTGTAACGATGCAAAACAATTACTACCGCTGCCCAAATACCGGACGAATGTTTACACAGAAAGATAACAGTCAGGCTTTTCTGGTTGCTGTCTCTCCATAAGTTTAGGACACTACCCGCCTTTCGGTTTGGTTGCTGTTTTATGCCGCATTTTCTATTTCCGCGTGGATTGCTTCATAGTCCAAAATTTCCATTTCGGCTTCGGGTTCGTGCAAATCTTCAACCGTAAAATCCGGCTCGGTTAGCTTCTCGACGCTGTGGATCAATTTACCGCTGCGGGCTGTTATTACTGTTTGCTGTTCTTCCGCTTCCGGCTTGACTGCCTGTTTAGGCTGTTGCTTGGGCTGCGGCTTTCCCTGCACAAGCGCATTAACCTGTTCCGCTCTCGCGCCGGTGCTGGCGGCAATACACTCGGCAAGCGTTGCGGGTGTGTTTTCCTTTCCTTTTAATTGTTTCGGTGCTGCCGCTGCTTCGGCGTAGGTCGGTACTTCTATTTCTAATCCAATCTCGTTTAATTTAGCTTTACTTTCTTTATGTTGTTTAGTGTCGTAGAGAATCGCGTCCAGTTTAATCGGTGCAAGGTTCGTACTAATTAAGATATTCTTTCCAATCGGCATGCGGCGCAGTTCGTCCGTTGTCAGTAATCTCCGCGCCGAAGTATGCAGGCTTTCGCTTCGGCTGCTGTTTGAATTAAACCACCCTTTGCCGCCGGACTTGCTGGTGCTGGTGCGCGTATCGGTAAATGTAAATTCGCCTAATAATTTAGAAAACATTTCGGCGGTTTCCTCTTTCAATCCGGCAAGTAATACAACATTATTAAATTGGCTTAAAATGGTTGTAGCTTGGCTTTTCCCATATAAAGTGTCTAGCTGGCTTCTGTCCTGCAAACCGGCGACAACAGCGATATTTTGCCCACGAAGCAAAGTTATATCACTCTCAAAATTGTTTAGCCGTCCAACGTTTGCAAACTCGTCAAGAAAAAACGTAACGGGTATTTTGCCGCTCTCGTCCAATAATTGAAGTATCGCTAAATTAAAAAATAAAGTGGTTAAAGCTTTCAAGCCGGTTACGTCCGTCTGTTTGAGACACCAATATACTTGTGTTGGTTTGTGCCGCAGCTGTCCAAAATTAAAAGCCGTTTTAGTGCTGCTTGTAAACCGCCGAATGTTGGGGTCTTCCATCCATGTCATTTTGTTGGCTGCCGAGTCCGTGAATGAATTTTTATGCTCGTCTTTGGCTTTGGCAAACTTTACCGACGCTCGGCGGGCATTTTCGCTTGGTGAATTTTTTAAGATATCTGCCAGCTGGTCAACGTCTGTATTTAATAATTCGTACGCGTGGGTTGGCAGGGGCGCATCACTATGGGCGCAATGTGAAAAGATAGCCGTCAATATTCTAAGCTCTCCGTTGATCCAATAAGGATCGCTTTTCGGTACTCCCTGCGCGTACGCAATGGCTTCGGCGCAACGTGCCGCAACCCTTATATCTTTGCACAGCGGAATCCAATTAAAACTTGCGCTTTCCCGTTCCATTGGTGCAAAGCGGATCGGGTTGGTTTGAAAGCCGCTCGTATAATTCCATAATTCGCTTTTAACGTCCGTTATCAACGCGCTTTGTTTGGACGCCGAAACAAGATTAGGTAAAAACAACGTCGCGCTTTTTCCTGCGCCGGTCGGGGCGGCAATCAAAACATGGCGGCTGGTCAAGTTTCTATTTAGAATTAAGTTTTTGCTTTTCAAACGCCACGGCAGCCATGAAGTTTCAAGGTATTCTCCTATCACTAATTCTCCCGGCGGTGGCGGTCTGTCTGCCCGCTTCAATAAATGTTTTATCTCCCTGCGCTCTGCAAAATGCGCGCTCCCTTTTTCAGTGTCGACACTTAAACCTGTCGAGCCGGCTTTGCTTCCGCTGCTGCGAACTTTACCGAAAATCTTTTGTAAGATAACAACGGCAACAAACAAGATAAAACCAATTATTAGAAAATAATCGCTGTTCTTACTAAACGCATTTTGGGCTGCGTCTATCCCGCTCGGCTGAACGGTCTGCGGCTTCGGGGCTGGCACAATATTATTTGTTGGCAGCGGTTTGGCTTCGCCGGTTATCACTTTTTTTTTATTTTTCGGTTGTTGTGAAGTTTGCATAATTTTAAGATAAGGACTAGAAAACGGCTTATACGTCGCCCTACAAACGGTTTTTATTTAGCGGGCTTAGTGTTAACCCTTTTTATTTTCGCGGCGGTGTGACGCGAACCTCTCCGCCTTTTATGCCGAACGTAAGAAGCTCGCCCGCTTCATCGTTCAGCGTTTTTTCCAATATTAAATCCAAGCCAAAGGTTACGCGCCCATTCTCCAGCGGCGTTTTAAGCGCTGCTGTTGTTAGTAATCGATAACCTTTTTCGGTTTCTTCCAAAATTAAATCCTGTCCTATAAAAGTGGTCATTGCTTTCGTCATTTTTATCTCCTATAAAAAACTTACAGCGCATCAAATATTTTTAATGCGCCTTTTAATAAACCGTTTCAAGGCATCAAAAATATTTAATGCGCGGTTATCTGCCTCTGCCGTCATCACGTTCTACGCTTCTTGTTCGCGCTTTCGCAGGAAGTCGATTACTCCTTCCGACACATTCGTCAATTGATTGAACTGCGCGGTTAGCTGCCTGTTCTGCGCGTTGGCTGCTTGAAGCTCGCTCTCCAAGCGTTCGTTTGCTTTGTTCAAAGCTTCGTTTGCTTTGTTCAATCGCCGGTTGTCCGTTTCTAATAATTCGTTCATCTGTGCCAATTCGCGTTTGTTCCATTCCATATTTTTTTAACTCCTGTGTTTTACTATATTCTTTGTGAAAATCAGTAAAGCGAGGCGGCTTGGGCGGCGGTTCTCTGCCCGCTTCAACAGCTTCGCCGTACTCGCGCCGCCATTCTGCCGTTTCCTTTTTTAACGCTTTGTAGGCTGGCAAGTAGTCCGTTCCGTACTCCCTGTCAAAGGTTCGAGTCCATCGCTCGTCCATTGTTTTGAAACGCCGTTTTTCGATTTGCAGCTTTTTACCGTCCAAGCCTCGACAGTCAAACCAAACATGGATATGGCTGTGGTCGGTGTTTTGGTGAACGCTCAAAACCGCTTTGCAGCCGGGCAATTCTTTTTGTAAAAATTCCTGCGCCTGTCGCAACGCCGTTGCGCTGTCCTCTTTTCTATCCCACGAGAAGACGGCACGAAAGTGGTTTCGGCTTTTTGGCGTAACATCACGTCCTTTCTTATCAAACTTTTGTTTGAAGTTTTTACGGCTGCCAGCTTCGACCCCTTCGCGCATTTCGGCGTACGCTATTATGTTGGATTTGGTGTCCAGACGGTTTGCTCCTTGAAGTTCGTCAAGGTTATGAAACGCTACGCCGTCGCACGCATTATCGCGTGTAATATATTCAGCGTTTGCCATGCAAGCTGCGGGGTTCGCCATGTGTGAAAATGCAAAAATACTCATAATTTTAGCTGGTTAAAAGTGCGCGAATTTCAATTATTAAACCTTGTAAATCTTTATGAATGAGGCGAACATCGGCGGCGGTCGGAGCGGGCGCATCGTCGCCGGTAGCCGCTACATAATTTAGGTTATGGGCTACTTGGTTTAGGTTGGTTCCTATCCGGCTTAAATGGAATAAAACTTGACCTATCCGGGCGGTTTCCGTTTGGCTGAAACGCTGCAAGATTTTCCCGAATCTGCCCGCTTTGGTAAGGAAACGACTTGTTGACAACCTTGCCTCTCGCGCCCTTTTATCTATTAAAATCTTTTCTTCTTCGGTTAACCTAACCAGCAACTTTTTGTTATAAGTTTTCATATTTACTCCCAAAAACGCTTTTGGTTAGCGTCCTGTTTTATCACTTTTCTTCGTTTCTTTTTTGAAGATCTCGCACAAAGAATTGCTTTTATCGCAGCAGTTTCTTTATCACTTTTTTTAGCCGGTTGGTCGTTTTTTGTTTCAATTTCCAGCGAAGTGCGCGGAAAAAAACAAACAATTAAACGTTCCTTTTCAGCAAAGATTTTTGCCCGCAATTCTAAAATATATTCTTGTAAATCAAACGCCATAATAATTTTTATATATTTCTAATAAAAAATATAATTCCAAATTTCTATCTGTTTTTATGCCGAAACTTGAAGCAAGACCAACCAAAATTTAATCAAAAAACTTCAAGCAAAATTAAACTTTTACCTATAAACCGCTCCCAAAAGCTATCGATAATCGATAGCGTCTCCCCTTTTCCAGCGCTAGCGGAAAAGCCAGCAAAACGCTTCGTTTTGGTTTTGAGCGCTAGCACAAAACTTTACTGGGCGTCACTCAAGCCACTCGTACACTAGCGTCGAAATAAAGATTTGTCGAGGGGCGTTTGAAGCTTTCAAAAGTCATACTTTTGAGCTATCGTACATGTGTCGTATATAAAACTTTGTTTAATAGACGATACAAGGTAAGAGAATAAATTTAGGAAGTAAAATTATGAAAGAAAATATTTTAGAAAATTCAAAAGTACGGCTTTTGAATAGAAGGTAGTGTCCTAAACTTGAGGTGCTGGAAAATGAGGTTACTTTTCAGTGCCTTAACACAGTGTTTCAAAACTCATTAAACGGATTATTTTTGAAACTTTGATTATGAAACGAGTTTTGAAACCATTTCAGTTTAGCTGATAGATATAAAGGTGAAGTATAAGTTTCTGTTTCAAAAACGGGCCTTTATGGGACTTTTAAAATTAGTTTGTTATCTGCGATTTTTAGAAATCCTTGCTTCCACCTTATTTCAAGCCCGCATGTAGCATCTCGCTCCTCTCCATTCTAGGGGAACCCATTTTTCATCTTTTTTCTGAAGAACGTAATAATCGCCACTCGCACAATCTAGTCCGCAATAGACCTGTTTATAGACAACGGCGACTGTTTTGTCGGCATTAAAACCAACCGCCGACAAATATGTAAATCCGTTAGTTCCTGGAAACTTTCTAGGAAAACTCTGCCATCCTTCTTTTATAAATATTTCCGGATTAACCAGTTGGTAGGGAATTGCCAAGTTAAATTTGGGTTGGAGCTGCCATTTTACTTGATTGATTTTTACGAAATTCTCAATTGCGGTGCCGATTACCTTTGCTGATTCGGCATCGGGATGCAAGCAGGTTGGAGACGAGCTTTTATCTTCGGGCGGAACAATATGTCTCTGTGTTTCAAATTGAATAACGAAGTTCTTTGATCTTGAGTCGTCAGTCGCCCTCAGCGGCGTGGAAAGGATTGCAGCATAGACTTTATAAGCTTCCGTATCCTCATAGATAGCTGTTTTTTCGGATTGACCAAAAAGCGCGCTTTGGGAAATCAAAAAAGCAGTTAACAACAATAGAGTTTGTCTTATCATAAATAAAGTTTGTTTAATTTGCTTCCGTCTCAAAAAGGGTCATTTACGAGACAAATCTTACTCGCTTCTAAACATTTCTGAAAGGGGCGTTTATAGACAATTTAGGCTATCCCATTAATAGCTAAATCAAAAAACTTTCCTGTTTCTGAGTCATACAATACTCCCCACGCTGAGCCACCATCACATATTATCTGTGCGTGTTCTTTCCAATAACTTCCCGGATTATAGTCATAGAAAGCGTTGATATAAATTAACTTTCGATTTTTGACAACGATTCCTATGTACTGCATATAGGCTCCTTCAAAATCAGAAACTTTTACCCCTCGACAACATTTAACTTTCAATCGTTTTATCTGTGAGAATTTCGATTCCATCAGTTTCATATCTGATTCGGTCGGCTGCCAAGTTTTGGTAAATTTCGGAGGACTTTTTCTGGAACACTGCATTGTTACTGCTTTAGCTTCACTTTCTGGCAATATAACTGATTTCTCTCGCTGTCCAAATACAAAACTCGAAAGTATGAAAAGTAAACATAAGCTACAAATCAGATAAATAAAGCCTTTCTTTAGTATTTTCATATTTACCAAGAGTCTCAAAAATGGTGGTTAATGATACATCAGAAACGGGCGTTTTAGTGACATCGATAAAGTTGACGTTTCGCCTCACGTTCATTTATTTGTTATGTACTATCATTTGCAAATTGGATTTTCTTCGATATATGCTAACAAGTCTTTCGCAAGATTTGGTGTTGATAGCAAGTATGTTTTTGTACCAACATAAAACTGTTCATACCGAATATCACAATTGAACTTTGATGTTGATTTGCCATCGCTTTTAGAGGTAATTGTTCCTGATAGACTTCCGGTACTTGGGAAGAAAATGCCGATTGTTTTATCTGCGCGATTTTCTGGTGTGTCGTGAATACTAGAATCCCAATATCCAATTATTTTTTCCCGTTTCCCATCCGGTGTTAGATAGAGATACTGAGGTCGGTACAAGCCAGAAACCTCTGGACTTTGTGACCGCAAAATACCATCCTTGGGTATTTCATAAACTCGTGCGCTGTCTTCACGCTTTAAGGGAACACCATCCGCTACGTTGTGAAAGATATATACATTGCCCATATATCCAGCGGGTATAAGGTAAATGACCGGTTCAACAACTTGCTGTCCGAACGAGCAACTCAATAGAGTTAAGTTAATGAGCAACAGTAATCCCACTTGGAAAAATAATTTCATTTTGTTTTTTTTATCAAACATATTTGGAAATCCGTGAAAAAAAAGGGGCATTTACAGGACAAATCTTATTTCGTTTTTATCGTCCTGAAAAGGGTCGTTTTTGACACAAAAACTAAGTATAGCACCTTAAGATTAGGACACTACCAAAAATTTGTAAGGCTTTACGAATATAACCCACGCCAGAAATTTAACTGCGGTAAGTAACAATCGAATCGGCGTTTTTAGAAACACTCTGTATAACCAGCGCATCAGGCGGTAACAAATAAATAAATTTAACAAACCAATCGCAAACAAAAAACCAAGCTGCGCGGGTGTCTGGCTGGTCGGCGGTGTCGACACTAAAACAGGCGGCACAATATTAGTTTTTGCCGCGTTTGCTGGCGCGGTGGCTGCTCGTTTTACCGGTTGTTGCTGTTGGTTCGTTCCAGCTGGAGCGGGCTGTTGGCTGGCTGCTGGTGCTGCAATAAAATTACTGTAAATCAACCGCGGTAGGTTCGTAGTAGTTGCGAAGATAAAAACGAAACCTGCCAGCGTACTGTAGTATAAAAATTTAGAAATCATGGTTGTAATCCTCGCCGCGGTAGTTTTCGGCTGCTTCCTGCGCGTCCTGTATTAGCAGGGATTCGGCGGCATCATCTTCATCGCGCTGCTGCTGCAACGCTGAATAATATTCGATTTCGTCGGCTTCGTCCTGTTGTTGCCTGTCGCGTTCATCCTGTAGTGCAACGTAATATTCATTTTCGGCGGCAGCGTCCGCGGCGGCATCATCGACGCGTATGGCATAGTATTCTGCGCGGTCTGCCTCTGCGCTACGCTGGTAGCGAGCGGCGTACTCTGCGTCGTTCTGGATTCGTTCGTTGTGTAATTTAATTACCCATTCGCCGGTTGCGCTCATAATAGTTTCTCCTAAATAAAAGGTAATGACCTTATATTTAATATACGCTTATAAACTAATAAACACAAGCCCTAAACAAGATATTTGCAACTATTTAGCAATTATTTTTATGCCCGAAACGTCAATAACTAAACTGCTAATTTGAAAATGGAAACTTGAACTATATAAACTTATTACTAGCCAACGGTTTTAAGATTTCGCTTCTTAGTTCCCTGCTTGGTAGCCTGTCATCGCCACAAGCCGCGCTCGGCGGCGGCAATATGGCTTAATTGTGCGGGCTGTCCTAAAATATTTTTATCAAGCGGCTGACGTCTGTTTGCCCGTTTCGTATCGGGTAGGCGTGGCATTCGGTCGCGCCGTTCTCATTGAAGATATGCAGGTCAATATCGGTTGAAAACTCTGCCCAAAGGTCGACCACGCCGCTTCCGTCGGCTTCGGCTTCCTGTTCTGCAAAGTTTTTAATTGCTTCGATCTGTTCCCAAAAATTAAGCTGTGCGGCGGGTGCTGGCTGGTCTTGTACAGCTTCGACTTCTACCGCGGCAAGAGCGCGGGTTGCGCTAATCAAATCAATTAAGATATTGTGCAACGCTTCGCCATCACCGGTCGGCGCGGTCTGCGCGTTTTCTGCAATGTCTGAAAGCTGTTGGTATATTCTCGCTGTTGGTGTGTTCATTTTTTTACTCCTATATTAAAAGCCGGAAATTTTAGCCGTCCGGCGGCGGGTTGAATTTAAGATTATTTATCTAACAGCTTCGCTAACGTACAGCCGCTCGTTTTCGCTCTCCTCAAAATCTTTGGCGGCGGCTTCAAAAGAAGCGGCGGCGGCTTCGGTATCTTCAACGTGCTGTATCAGCGCACTGGCGGCGTGATAACAGAATTTATAATGCGTTCCGGCTGTGCAGGTGCAGGAAACTGAAAAATCTTCGGCTATTTTTACCGTGTAAATTCCGCTTTCTCCCAGTACAATGAAACCGGCGGTGTAACTTTTAATCACGACCGGGCGGTAGTTTTGCGCTTTTTGAAACGTTGCTCTGTTTTCTCTAAAATCTTGGTATCGAATCATAATTTTTACTTCCTTGTTTTTTTTACTTCGTTCGGTTATACTTAAAATATAAGGTTTGTTGGTAATCACCTTTTATTATTTAATAGTAGCATCGAAAGCCAACTAATACAAGTCTTAAACGTATAAAAAAATAAAATTATGAAGAAATTAACAGAAAAAAAACCAGTAAAAAAAGTTAAAGATACGGCAACTAAAGCGGCGAATATCGCGGCGGGTCGCGTGTTCAAGTACTCCCAATTTTCCGAACCTGCGGACTCAAGGATTCAAGTCAAAATGCCGGAATCGTTTAGGCACTTCGTTGTGCTGGCGGCGCGTACGGAAAAGAAAAGTCTTTCTTACGTCATCATCGAACTGCTGCGCGAAAAATACGGCGAACCTAAAAAAACTAAAAAGATAGCTGCTAAAAAAGTGGAACAACCGAAGCTGCCCGACATCGACGGGCTATTCGGCAGCGAAATAACCGAACTTTGAAACAATTTTATTTATAAACGGTTTTAGGATTTGCGGGTTTCGTTCGTGCTAGGTGTCGACACTAAATTCGTGGTACTGTTTCATCGTACTAAACTTTGGCTTCGGCTTTTGTTTAATATTCATAGAGGGAGCGGGCTATTGCCGCTCCTTTTCTTTTATCGCTCTCCAACTGCTGGCGGTACTCAACGCCTTACAACAAAAAACCAAAAAAAAGTAACAACCTTTTAACAACCGCCAAAACTATTCTTAATGCCTCTTTGCTTGTTCTGCTGGCGGCTGTGCGGCAATATCAAAGCAAGGCTTTCAAAATAAAAAAGGCTTGTCGGGCAACGTAGCGCGTTGATTTGGCTGTTTTCTACCCTAAAACCGGCATAATACAGTATTTACGGGCTGGCTTTGCCGTTATCACTTTTTTTATTTTTTGCCTTTTTTATGCTGCTTCAACTTGTCCGTACTTCTTTTTTGTAATATCGTCTTTTCAGTAAATCTGGAAAGTGTTAAATCTGGAAAGTGTCAACATGAAGATAATAACTGTTACAGGCAACAAAGGCGGCGTTGCGAAAACCACTACAGCTATTCACCTAGCTGCGTTCCTAGCATTTTCTAATAACACTTTGTTAATAGACGCCGACCCGAATAGAACCGCGCTTAAATGGGCGGGGCGGGGCAATTTGCCGTTCAAAGTAGTTTCTCAACGCGAATCAATAAAATATATTGCCGGTAGTGAATTTATTATTATCGATACTCCTGCCCGTCCAACGTCCGAAGATTTAGCGGAAATTGCTAGCGGCTGCAATCTGCTTATTTTGCCCTCTGCGCCCGACGTTTTGGGGTTAGAGGCTCTGCTCGAAACTGCGGCGGCGTTTGGTACTGGTGTCAACTTCAAAGCCTTGCTAACTATCGTACCGCCACACCCGAACAAACAAGGCGAAATAATGTTAAATCAATTAAAGATTCAAGGCGTTCCGGTGTTTGAAACCGTTATCGGGCGTACCACTGCGTTTCAAACTGCCGCGCTGCATGGTTTTACCGTCGGGCAAGTAAAAACAGCTTCTGCGGCTTCTGCGGCTGCAAGCTATGTGAACTTAGGCAAGGAAGTATTACAAAATCTAGGTGAATAATTATGAATAAACAAAAAGATATCGACGCGCTTACAGGTGTTTTTGAAGAAATTGCTAAAAGTGGTAAATCTGGAAATCTGGAAAGTGTGAAAGCGTCAAAGACTGAAATCGTCAAAGCGTCTAATCTGGAAAATGAAAAACTTGTAAATCTCGGTGTGAAAATTCCGGCGGCACATCGCAACTATTGGAATAGCAAAGCAGCTTTGACGGGTCATACAATGAAATCAATTATTATTGAATCGCTAACCAAAAAATTCGGCAAGCCTGAATAAAAGCGCGTCGGATAACGATTACCACCCGAACGCCGCAAATTCATTATATTCTTCTACAGCTACAGGTTTCATAATAGGTTTGGCAGCAGCTTCGGCAACGAGCGTACGGGCGTGTTCAATTTCCCGCACGGTCTTAAATTCCAGTTCAAAATAATCCGCTAAATATTCCGGTTCTTCAAATTCTTCAAATTCTGCGGGGTATTCTGCCCGCGCCCGCGCTTCGTCAAAATCAATTTCTACCGGCGACGGTGGCTTCGGAGCATTCCAAACAAGCGTTTCGCCCGTTGTAGGGCTATATTCCTCTATAAAACCAAGTTCCGGCGAACCGAAACATACGCCGGTCAAATCTATAAACGTCGCCAATGGATATTTCGCTATTAACTGCCGCTTTCTAAACGCCCGCTCCTTATCCAGCTGGGCATCATAAACTATTTTATATTGTTCCACGCCCAACTTCTCGACCAGCGTTCTCCAGTTCGGCTTCTTTTTACGCTTCAAAAGCGCGGCTCTTGCTTCCCGTTCGGCTATTTCCGAAAGACCTACTTTTGAAAATCCGTCGGATACGCTAGTTGTATCAAGATAGCCTCCAGCACGCTCCGCGCTGGTTGCGGTTGTAGATCGGGCTGCGGCTTGTTCCTGTTTCAAGCGTTCGCTTGTTGCGGCAAAGCTGCCGCCTAAAGAAAACATCTTGGGCCATCTCTTTACTGCGGCAATTTCTAATAAATGTTCGGTTGGCACTTCGCTCCAGCTGTCGCTTTTCGTCACGTATTTACAAATTTCTTTTAATGCATCCTCAACGCTCGACACAAATTTAAGATTTACCACGCAGAAACCGCTGCCCGTTCCCGGCTCAAAGAAAATTCCGGCTTTCTTAAAAGCCGCTTCGACGCACTTTGTCCAGAATTTTTTTATAAGTTCTTCGGGTATAAACAACCCTGCGACTAATAAATGAAGATGGCTGTGGTAGGTTCGGTTTTTTCTAGTTGTAAATTCTGAACCTCGAACGAAACCGGAAATGTAATTTTTGAAAAAGTCGGTTTTTCTGAATCTCTCCCATGCATCAGCCAAAATATCAAGCGTGTTTAGGCACGAATCTTGAATCGGCGGCATCGTCAAAGTTATAAATCTCAACAATTCCTGCTGGATTTTAACTTCGCCGGTCAAGTAATCTTTATATGTTCGGCGGACAAGCGGTGTTCCGGCTATGGCGGCGGCTGCGGTCTTTTTATTTCGTTTTGAAGCAAGCGCATTACAAGCTATGCACAATTTACTGCAACATGCGGATAAATGCCCGAAACCATCGTAACATTCGCCCGTCTCCAAGCTGTGCAGATCGCCTGCTGTATAATAATTTTTTTTCTCCGAACATCTTTTGATTCGGAAGGCGTGGACGTCGTTCTGTTTGTAATCTTTATGGGTTGGATTGGCAAGCGCGGCGGCATAGAGCGTATCGGCAACCTGTTCAGCCTTTTCGCGCTGGTAGTACGCCCTATCAACGTGGTTATAGAG
>MWWH01000199.1_pt1 | contig 16259 bp, 12 predicted proteins | sample 1047231 | NCBI WGS metagenome assembly MWWH01 (sample SAMN06349967, study PRJNA376086) | soil metagenome | isolation source: MG3-2 sample Antarctic (ecotone) soil | place: Antarctica | collected 2015-01-13 | reverse complement strand
GGTATATCACGCGCGACCGGGGAAGGCGCGACGAAGACGGTTATTTTTGGTTTATGGCACGCAGCGACGACGTGATAACTTGCGAGGCGCAGCGCATCGGACCGTTTGAGGTGGAAAATGCGCTGCTCTCGCATCCGGCGATTGCCGAATCCGCCGCCGTCGGAATGGCTGACGCGGTAACGACCGAACACGTTAAAGCGTTCGTCGTTCTGCGAAAAAATTTTAGAGCTTCGCGGAAATTGGCGGAAGAAATCGCCGCGCACGTTCGCGCCCAATTATCGCCGCTCGCCACACCGCGCGAAATCGAATTTTGCGAAGATTTGCCGAAAACCCGTTCGGGGAAAATCCAACGCAATCAACTGCGGCGCAAAGGAAATTTAGATAAAGAGAAAGTTTTCATAATCGAATAAATCACGGAGAAATAATAATGTCGGAAAATACCCAAATCGCCATCGAATCAACTTTACACGAAACGAGAATCTTCCCGCCGCCGTCGGATTTTTCGGCGAACGCGCACATCAAAAGTTTTGCGGAATACGAAGAAATTTATAATCGCGCCGCCGAAAATCCCGAAGCGTTTTGGGCGAGCGTGGCGGAAAATCTGCACTGGTTCAAAAAATGGGACACGGTTTTGAAATGGAACGAACCGCACGCTGAGTGGTTCGTCGGCGGTAAAATTAATGCTGCTTACAATTGTCTGGACAGGCATCTAGCGACGCATCGCAAAAATAAAGCGGCGATAATCTGGGAAGGCGAGCCGGGCGAAGTCCGCACGCTGACTTACCAGCAGCTTCATCGCCAAGTTTCAAAGTTTGCTAATGTAATGAAAAAAACAGGCGTGAAGACCGGCGACCGGGTTGCACTGTATATGCCTCTCATTCCCGAACTGGCGATTGCGATGCTCGCCTGCGCCCGCATCGGCGCGACGCACACGGTGATTTTCGGCGGATTCTCGGCAGACGCGATTCGTGACCGCGTGAACGACGGCGAATGTAAATTGATTGTTACGGCGGACGGCGGCTACCGGCGCGGTGCGGAAATCAGATTGAAAGAAACGGTTGATAAAGCCGTCGAACAAACGCCGTCGGTCGAAAACGTCATCGTTTTCCGGCGCACCGATTCAAAAATCAACATGAAAATCGGGCGCGATTACTGGTGGCACGAATTGATGGAAACGGTCAGCGACGATTGTCCGGCGGAAGAATTAGATTCGGAACATCCGCTTTTTATTCTTTATACATCGGGGACGACCGGCAAACCGAAAGGCATTTTGCACACGACGGGCGGTTATCTGACCGGAACTTATATCACTTCAAAATGGATTTTCGATTTAAAGGACGAAGACACATATTGGTGTACCGCCGACATCGGTTGGGTGACGGGACATTCTTACGTCGTCTATGGACCGCTGGCGAACGGCGCAACCGTTTTTATGTATGAAGGCGCGCCGAATCATCCCGAACCGGACAGATTTTGGCGCATCGTCGAACGCCACAAAATCAACATTCTTTATACCGCGCCGACGGCAATCCGCGCTTTTATCAAGTGGGGCGAGCAATATCCGTTAAAGCACGATTTATCTTCCTTAAGATTACTCGGAACAGTCGGCGAGCCGATAAATCCTGAGGCTTGGATGTGGTATCACACGATTATCGGAAAAGGTAAATGTCCGATTGTCGATACGTGGTGGCAGACCGAAACCGGCGCGATTATGATTTCGCCGCTGCCGGGCGCAACGCCGACCGTTCCCGGCACGGCAACTCGCCCGTTTCCCGGAATTTTGATGGATATTCAAACCAAAGCCGGAAAATCCGTTCCCGATAATGAAGGCGGTTATTTAGTAGTTACAAAACCATTTCCCTCGATGCTGCGAACAATTTGGGGCGATGATGAACGCTTTAAAAAAACTTACTGGTCGGAGATTCCGGGCGTGTATTTTGCGGGCGACGGTGCGCGGCGCGACGAGCGCGGCTATTTCTGGATCATGGGCAGAGTGGACGACGTGATAAATGTTTCCGGTCATCGGCTCGGAACGGCGGAAATTGAATCGGCTCTGGTGTCGCACGAAGCGGTCGCCGAAGCCGCTGTCGTCGGCAAACCTGACGAAATAAAAGGTCAGGCAATCTCGGCTTTTGTTACATTGGAAGGCGGACGGCACGGAACTGAAGAATTGAAACAAGAACTACGCGCTCACGTCGCCAAGGAAATAGGAAGTCTGGCAAAACCTGACGACATTCGTTTTACCGATACTTTGCCGAAAACCCGTTCGGGAAAGATTATGCGCCGACTGCTTCGAGAACTCGCGGCGGGTAACCAGATTGCGGGCGATACAACGACGCTTGAAGACTTTTCCGTGCTGGAAAAACTCAGAAAAGACGAGGAATAACACTGATACGAAAAGATTTTTTTAGATAACTTGCTTTATACTCTTCAAAATACAGAAAAAATCAGTGCCTGACATACACAACTTTCAGAAGATTTTTTGGACGCCCTGAAATCTATGGTTTTTATCAAAACAAGAAACACTCTTATTAAATAGCTTATGACTGTTTCTATCGCCGCCAGGTTTCCTCTTTCAGTAAATCCGCTGATTTACGAATAAAAAATTTCGGCTTTTTTGAGAGCCTCTTTCCCATTTTTGGAATATTCAAAATAGTATGTCAGGGTATCATCAAGCACGAGTTCCAAAGTATATCTGCCTTTTTTATTTGACGGAAATATTAGATTGATAAAATCCACCCAAAACTATTAGGATGAATATATAATGAATAAAGGCATAAATAATCCGAGGTCTGAAATCAATACAATTGATGCTGAATTGCTTCGCCTATTAAACAAACGGGTTGAGATTGCTCTTAAAGTGGGCGAGGTCAAAAAACGTGATGACGTATCGCTTTGCGACCATAATCGGGAAAATGAAGTGCTGGAAAGATTGTGCCGGCAGAACAACGGTCCGTTAAATGAGCAGAATGTCAGAAGTATTTTTCAGCGCATAATGGACGAATGCCTGCACGCACAGCAACTCACATTTAATACTTCGGCAGAAGTTGACGGCAACACGAAAGTTAGTATCAAAGGTTTAGACAAAACGGCGCGAGTAGCATTTCTCGGCGAGCGCGGAACATTTAGCGAAGAGGCAGCAATAGCACTTTTGGGTAAAGCCTGTAAAACGGTGCCGCGCCCGACATTTGAAGAACTTTTTACAGCTATTGACGGAGGAAGTGCCGATTACATTCTCGCTCCGCTTGAAAACAGTCTGGTCGGCTCGGTTCATCGCTGCTATGATTTGCTTTTAGAAAGTTCATTGAGCATTGCGGCGGAAATAATCTGTCCTATTTCACACTTTTTAATCGGCTGTCAGGGAGCATTACTTGAATCAATCGAAGTTGTAGAATCACATCCGGTCGCACTCGCGCAATGCGAACGCTTTTTCGTCGCGCACCCGCACATTAAGCGCGTGGCAGCCAACGACACCGCAAGCAGCGTGCGGCGCGTTGTCGAAGACGGTAATCCGGCGAAAGCGGCAATTGCCGGGAGAAGGGCGGCGAAAATATATAACGGCGCGATACTGCAAGAGCATCTGGAAGACTACCGGGAAAACTACACACGATTTGCATTGCTTGCTCCACAGCCGGACGTTTCAAATCAAGGTAACAAAATTTCGCTGATGGTTAGGTTACCGAATCATCCCGGCGCGCTCCACGACGCGCTCAGACCGTTTGTGCGGCGCGGAATAGATTTGCTGAAAATTGAAGGTCGTCCGATTAAAGGTCGTCCGTGGCAATATAATTTTTTTCTCGATTTGCAATCGCCGTCGAGCGAAAGTGAACTGCGCGGCGCGTTAGACGAGATACGGGAGAGAGCGGAAGAGTTGCGTTATCTCGGACAATACTCTTCAATAAATCATAAGTTACGCAGTTGAATGCAGAAACACGCGCGATAGTCGAGTGTGTTCTAAAATTCTACACACTCGACATCGCGTGTGTTTCTGCAAAACTAAATGACAACTGCTAACTCATATAAATATTTCAAACAACAAACAGTAAACTTAATTCAACGACAAAATGATTTTAATCCTAAAACCGAATATAGACGTTGAAGCAAGCGAGTATAAACAATTGGTGGAACATCTCTCGACGCTTCAAAACATCCAGCTTCGCGTTCATCGTGTGCAGGGAGTCGAACAATCGCTGACCGAATTTCATTTGATTGGCAACACCGGCGCGCTCGCGCTCGAAGATATGAAAAATCTGCCGGGCGTGGAACACGCGGTGCGGGTCTCAGAAGAATATCGAATTCTCGGTCGGCATAAAGTTGACAGCCGCGCCAACTATTTTGATTATCAAGGGCTGCGTTTCGGGCAGGATACGCTTCACGTGTTCGCCGGTTTATGTGCGGTAGATACGCCGGAGAATGTCGAGGAAATGATGAAAACACTGCGTGATAACGGACAACAATGCACGCGAATGGGCGCATACAAGCCCCGTACCAGTCCATATTCCTTTCAAGGACACGGCAAGGCGTGTCTGCCGTATGTATTTGAATTGGCGGGCAAATACGGCATCAAGGTTATCGCAATGGAAGTTACGCACGAATCTCACGTTGATGAAATCAATGAAGCACTCGACGCAACCGGACATCCGACCGGCGTGATGCTGCAAATCGGAACACGCAACACGCAGAATTTCGAACTTCTCAAAATTGTCGGGCGGCAGCAAAAATTTCCCGTGCTGCTCAAACGCGGTTTTGGTATTACGCTGGATGAATCGCTGCACGCCGCCGAATATTTGGCGAGCGGAGGCAATCAGCGAGTGATTTTCGGGCTGCGCGGTATGAAGACAAATATCGGCGACCCGCACCGCAATATGGTGGATTTTGCCCACGTTCCGGTGGTCAAACGCTTGACACGAATGCCCGTTTGTATAGATCCGTCACATTCGGTTGGATTACGAAGCCGCGGACCGGAAGGCATTCTTGATTTGCTGCATATGACCGCACAGGGGATTATTGCCGGAGCAAATATGATTCTGGTGGATTTTCACCCGGCACCGGAGAAAGCACTGGTTGACGGACCACAGGCATTACTGCTCAAAGAATTGCCGCATTTTTTGGAAGACGTGCAAATTACCCGCGAAGCATATTTGAAGCGACAGGCTTTAGCCCAACATATTTCAATCGGAAATTAAACGGGGAAATTCAAAGGAAACTAAAATGCTAAAAACTTTAATTTTTTTAATTGCTTTTTGTTCAGTCGGATTGGTTGTGACGACAAATGCACAAAAGAAGTCATCGGATACCGAGATTAAAAAGTCTGTGCCGCAGACCGTCAAGAAAGCCAATCAGCGTCCGGTCATTGAATCGTCGAAAAGTGCGCTGTCCGAGCCGTTTAACAAAGCGACTGTCGAAACAATGGCGGCGCAGTGCGTTAAATTAGAAACGGAAGCCGGCAGCATCGAGCTGGAGATGTTTCCCGAAAGCGCACCTGAGTCGGTGCGCGGTTTTCTCAATCTCGCGGCAGCCGGTGCTTTAGACACAACCACCTTCAGTCGTGTAGTTCCCGGTTTCATCGTGCAGGGCGGCGACCTTTTTACGCGCGGAAAGATAACGCCGGAACTCGACAAACGCGCCCGGCGTACGCTTCCCGACGAGCCGAGCTTAATCAAACACGAACGCGGCATCATCTCGATGGCACGCGCAAACGAGCCGAATAGTGCTACTACTAACTTCTTTATTCTCGTCGGCACCGCGCCGCATCTTGACGGAGCTTTCGCCGCCTTCGGGCGCGTCACCAAAGGAATGGAAGTAGTTGATGCCATCAACAAAATGCCGGTTGAAAGCGAAAAGCCAACCAAGCCCGTTCGCATTACACGCGCAACGGCTGCACTCTGTCCGGCTCCGACAAAGCCTTAGAAGTGATTTCAAAATATAGAGCAACGGAGTTGTAAATTAAAAAAGGATTGTACTCAAAACAAATGTTTTTTCAGCCTTTCCGTTCATTTAAAACAATCTATCGTTTGAATAAATACCGTTCCGGCAGGTAAATTAAAAGTTAGATATGCATAACGATTTATTATCAATGTTGGGAGGAGTATTCTCGGCAAATTTGTTCACCAATGCCGGCAAGCGTCAGGGAAATATCGCCAGCCGAACCGTTCGGATTGATTCCGGCGACTTTGATTACCAAGTTTATATTCCGTCCGGCATAGAAAATTCAGGTGGTTTACCGGTGATTGTTTTCCTGCACGGTATTCGTGAGCGCGGCATCGGCGGATTCGTGCCGACCGAAGGCGCGTCGAGCGTGATTCTCAAACAATATCTCAAACAACTTCCGGCTGTTGTTTTACTGCCGCAGTGTCGTTCGGGAAAGTATTGGACAGACCCGGTTATGGAACGAATGGTGATGCAGGCACTCGAAGAAGCCATCGAGGAATTTAACGCCGACTCAAAGCGGCTGTATCTCGCCGGTGTTTCGATGGGCGGATACGGTGTTTGGCATTTTGCCTCAAAGTATCCGGGCAGATTCGCCGCCCTTGTTTCAATCTGCGGCGGCAGCCCGCTCGTGACCGGCGACCGGTTTATGCCAATTGCCCGAAAAATCGGCACCACTCCGGCGTGGCTGTTTCACGGTTCGGAAGATAAAATTGTCGCCGTTAGCGAATCGCGCGGACTTGTCAAGGCACTCGAAGCAAATCAAGCCAATGTCAGATACAGCGAGTTTGCCGGTGTCGGACATAACGTCTGGCTCAATGCCCTCGGTGAAAAGGAATTGATGCCGTGGCTTCTCGCGCAAAATATCGAATAGAATTTCTTTTAATCGGATGATAAACCCGGAACTGATGCTTCGCTTTCAGTCGCCGAATAATCGGCATTACCGGCGCGTCGGATTGTTTAATTATCACACTTCGTCGTCGGCGTAGTTTTACCAATCTTTTTTAACTTCTATCGTTAGTTCACCGACAATCGTTTTGGATTTCTGATTTTCAATTTAGCTTAAATTGCTACTCATAATTGCTAGTATCGCCGAAATCTACTACCCCCTTACCTTATTTCGTTGAAATTTAAAGTTTTTTGTGTTACAAATTAATTCTATGCAGCTTGAATCCGTATTTTCTATTTCTCCGAATCCAAGATTTTTCTACATCACGCCAAACATTCAGGCGGCGATTGCTAAGACGAATTATGTTATTCGGACTAACCAAGGTTTGACTACTATAATCGGCGATGTAGGTCTTGGTAAAACCTCCCTGCTTCGACTTTTATTTAACGAATACGATGACAATCCTGAATATACTGCGGCATTTCTCGTCAATCCGAAACAGACCACAGAAACAGCATTTCTTAAAGCTATCTGCACCGAGTTTGAGGTGACGACACGCCGTAGCCAACGTGAAACTGAACTTGAATTAAGAAATTTTCTTTATACGCAGGCTGAAGCACAAAAAACGGTCGTCCTTTTCATTGATGAAGCACAACAATTGCGCGGTCCGATGTTTGAGCAAATTCGGCAGATTCTCAATTACGAAACCGATGACCGAAAACTTCTTAATGTAGTAATGGCAGGACAAATCGAACTCAGATATAAGCTAGCCGATAAGTCAAAACGTGCGCTGGTTTCCCGTATTGCCGTAACCAGTAACTTGGACGCACTAACCTTAGAAGATACTTTGGGGATGATTAATTTTCGCTGTCAAGTCGGGCAAGTTGACAACCCGTTTGAGGCAGATGCCGTCCAGTCCATTTACAATTATGCAAAAGGAATTCCGCGTGAAGCGATAAAACTCTGTGCAATGTCGGTTCAGTATGCGATTTTAAATGAGATGGTAAAAATTCCAACAGAGATTGTTGATTTGGCGCAGAACGATATGTCACACCCTTCAGAAATGCCGGAAAAAAAGCCAGTCAATTCGACGATGCGTAAAACACGCAAATTAAACAAATGAGTGAGCCGGTTAAATTTAAAACTTTTCGTGATTTACGAACACTACCTAAAGAGCAAATTACTAGCAATACTAGTATACCTAGCATTGCTAGGTATACTAGTATTGCTAGTATACCTAGCAATGATAACAATTCAAAAGCTAAAGAAGCAAAATTCAATGACATATCACCGACGCGGGATTATCAAAAGGTTCCGAACTCAGTAACTAGGGTTGCCGTTCCCACCGGGATGTTTCGCGGAAAAAGTAAACAGGTTTGGGATTATTTTTGGAGTATTTCGCGCGGAGCGATAAGCCCGACACGAACATTTAAAAAGTCGCGTAAAGAAATTAAAAACGGTTCAGGACTTGGTTCATTGGTCACGGTAGATGCGGCTATCGAACATCTTCAAGCTCTCGGATTAATCAAAGTCAATCAAACCATCGGTTCAGGTTGGGGCAATGAATACGAAATTTTTAGTCCCGATGAAATTGAGCTTACCTCTACTACCTCTACTAGTATATCTAGTAATACTAGCCTTACCCAGAAAGTAGATATACTAGATATACCACTTTCTGGTATATCTAGTATAACTCAAACCATTGAAAACAAAGACATTTATGAATTCCCTAAGACTTCTTTAAAGACAAGTACAAAGAATGATGATGACGCGCCCGCGTCCGCGTACGGGAACGCATTTTCAGTGATGAATAAAAAGCTAGATGACGCGGTAAAAAAATTGACCGGAAAATCCTCATCAAAAAGCGAAGCTGAAAATTGGGGAACACTCGCCGAGTTATTAATTTTAGAAATGGAAGCCGCCGCCAGCCGTACCGGAGCGATTTCTTCCGTACCGGCATTTTTAACCGAAGTGCTGCGCCGAAAACTTCTAAACGGAATTTCATCTGTTTCTGCCAAATCGCCAAAAGTAGAAGTAGACACCGTCGGCAAACCGAACGCAGCAGGCGAGTATGAAAAAAAGCCGCTTGATGAAAAAGGCAGAAAAGCCGCCCTGCTGGAACTCCGAGACTTTGCCGGCGATGATTTTTTAGAAAATTTCAAGAAATGGTATACAAAAGAAGACTGGATGTGGCTGATAAATGAACTGAATAAAATTAACAAAGTGGGAAAATAAGTAAAAGACTCAATTAAATTTGTATCGACCTATATTTCCGAATATGCCACAAATCGGCTTTAGAACATCCTGAAAGTTTACATCCTAGCCCACACAAGCAAAAAGCAATAAAAACTGTCTAAGGGGCAAATGCGTCGCAAAGAGTTTACCGTTAAATGTAAATCGTTAATCTCAAAACACATTGACAAGCCTTCCAGCAAATTTATCCGAACTGTTATCACCATCAACCAAATCCAAGATTGAAAAGATTATTTAAAACTACAACTCAAAAATTAAAAAATTGTTATTGATATATAAGTGTCAGAAGAAAGAAGATTGTCACAGGCAGCTCATTTCCCAAAGGCTTAACAAACAGAAGATTAAATGGAGGAAATACCAGAGTGGAGTTCTGAAGTATGAGTCCGATAACGTTTTTCACTCGCGATGGATATATTTTCTAAAAATCAAAATAGCTTACGATAATTTAGTTTACCGAAAGCTATTTACAAAAGAGAAGTTGCGTGGTAAATTTTTTCTGTTTTTGAATTTTTAGACTCTGATTTTTATTTTTTATGGAAATTTCAGTCGCGCTCGTCAAACCGAAACTGACTTCCGCCGAGAAGAAAATTATTGCAATGGTAATTGACGGACTGCCGTCTGAAAATTCGCGGCGTGCTTATAGTCGGCATCTTCAGGAATTTTTTGTCTGGCATGCTGAAGAAAACCGACCGGAATTGAATAAGGCTCTGATCAACCGCTATGTGAAAGATCTGAGAACCCGAAAACTCTCATCGGCGACGATTAATCAGAAACTTTCCGCCATTAGAAAATTCGCCACCGAAGCCGAAGATAATAATCTGATTGATGCACGGCTGGCGAACGGAATTCGCGCGGTTAAGGGTGTGCCGTTTCGAGGAAGACGCACCGGAAACTGGCTGACGAAAGAAGACGCGCAAAAATGGCTGAACGCTCCTGACATGAAAACACTTAAAGGTGTGCGCGACCGTGCGTTGCTGGCAATTCTGATCGGGTGCGGTTTGCGCCGCGCCGAAGCCTCGATTTTATCATTTCATCACATTGAGCAGCGTGAAGGTCGTTGGGCGATTGTCGATATTGTCGGAAAGAGAGATAAAATGCGAACCATTCCAATGCCTTCGTGGGCAAAAGCGACGATTGATGCGTGGAAAACCGTCGCACATTTGCAAGACGGCTTTGTTTTCAGACGGGTTAACAAGGGAGATAATATGATGGGCGAATCAATCACGCCGCAAGCCATCAGGGATATTGTTAACAGCTACGCCCAAAAGTTAGAAAATGAAGGTATCGCGCCGCACGATCTGAGAAGAACATTTGCTAAACTCGCGCATAAAGGCGGTTCGCCGATTGACCAGATTCAATTATCCCTGGGACACGACTCGATTCAGACGACAGAGAAATATTTAGGCGTGGAGCAGGATTTAACCGACGCACCCTGCGACCATTTAGGGTTGCGTATTTCCAGTTGAGTGTAAATAATGTGTTTATTTTGTTGTGCCAATTTTTAATTAATTTGAAGAATTAGGTGAATTTGCCCGCTCACAGCAATCCCTTAAACGAATTGTGATATTGCGGGAAAAACTTAAAATTTTCTCAATTGTTATCGTCACTCTAATGTATGAAACGAAAATTGCAGCGATTGGTAACGAAAACTCGGAATCTGCCCGGTTATACTTTTGAACCGGTTTAAAACTTGCCGACACCACAATAAATATGACTCTACGAGTTGTGTCGGGTCTTTTGAAGAATGTTTAGAGCGCGAAGGTAATCTTCCGGCGTATTGACGTTGATAAAGAAATTTTCTGCTCCGCGCAAATCCGTCAATTCTTGAAACTCAACCCGTCGCGTCTTCACAATTTCAAGCAACCGGCTCACCGGCGGTATTTTATCGTTATTCAGTAGCCGATTTGCCGCAATCAAACAAGGTTTGACGCGGTAAAGCGTACAGAGCGGCTGCACTCGTCCGTCGGGTTGAACGGGAGCGACTACCGCAATTTTTTCGTCAATCGAATCTGCAATTTCCGCTAATCGAACAAATAAATCCGCTATTATGAATGGACAATCACACGCCGCAATTACCGTCCATTCAGTTTTCGCATTAACCAGAGCCGTATAAATTCCGCCGAGCGCGGCTTTGTGCGGAAAAATGTCAGTAATCAGCGGAATGCCTGACGGCAAATGTTTATTCGCTGCGCCAGCCTGATTTGCTCCGACGACAAAAGAAACGCGCCTTGCTGCAATGCTTTGTAAAGCGGCGAGGGCGCGTTCGGCAAAAGTCGCGTCGCCAAAGCGAAGCGCGGCTTTGTCGGTTTTCATACGGCTCGATTTGCCGCCAGTTAAAATGTACCCGTCAAACATCGAAGTTCGGAAGATTGTCGAAACCGTTAATTCTTGGCTGCCACCAATTATTCTATATTTTTCGTCGTCTCTGCTAGTAGAACAAAGCCAAGGCTTTGAGTATCGTGTAATAAACGCCGTATAAAAGCGGGATTGCAACAATCGTCCACGCAATTGCTACCGCGATTGGCGGAGTTTTTTTGATATTAGTATTTTCCATTGTATTTTCCATAGATTTTTCAACTCCTCTGCTAAACAGTTGCTCCTTGCTGAACACGCGCCGTTTCCGGTTCGGGCGGTACGTTCGGCGCGGCATCGCCTTTGTAGTGATGGGTGGGGTCGACAGGGCGCACGAGCAAATTACTGATGAATCCAATGACAAGAAGTCCAGCCATAATGTAAATTGCGGTCGAATAAGCGTCTTTCGGGGCGACACCGAGCGTTTTTATCTGGTAATCGCGCAGATATGTAACGAGCGTCGGTCCGGCAATCGCGGCGGCTGACCACGCCGTTAAAAGTCTGCCGTGAATCGCGCCGACTTGATACGTGCCGAACATATCTCTCAAATAAGCCGGAATTGTCGCAAATCCGCCGCCATACATCGATAAAATCACGCAAAAGGTTAGAACGAAAAGCACCAGATTTCCCGCGCTGCCGAGCGAGGGAACAAGCGCATACAGCGCACAGCCCAAGCCCAAATAAACCATATAAGTATATTTGCGTCCGATGATGTCGGAGAGCGATGACCAAAAAAAGCGTCCGACAAGATTAAACAGCGAAAGCAGCCCGACAAAACCCGCCGCCGCCGCCGCCGTTACTCTGCCCGGAAACATTTCCTGAATCAGCGGCGATGCCTGCGCCAGAATTCCGATGCCCGCTGTCACGTTCAAAAACAGAACGAGCCAGAGCAAATAAAACTGCGGCGTTTTGATAGCTTCGTCCGCCGTCACGCTCGCGGTCGTAATCATCGCGTTATCCTGTTTGACGGGCGGCGTGTAGCCTTCCGGTTTCCAATCCGCCGCTGGGACGCGCACGGTGAATACGCCGAACATCATCAGGATAAAATAGATAATGCCCATTGTGATGAAAGTCTGCATTACGCCGACTGATGTCGGTGTCGCATAAAATTTCATCAAATTATCTGCGAGCGGCGAACCGATTAATGCGCCGCCGCCGAAACCCATAATCGCCATGCCTGTCGCCATTCCCGGACGGTCGGGAAACCATTTTATCAGCGTTGAAACCGGCGAAATATAACCGATTCCCAACCCGATGCCGCCGAGAACGCCCGAACCCAAATAAAGCAGCCAAATCAAATGCAGGTAAATACCGAGCGCGGAAATCATAAATCCGCCGCAGAAACACAAAGCCGAAACAAACATCGCCTTGCGCGGTCCGACCCGTTCGAGCCATTTGCCGAACAGCGCGGCAGAAAGACCGAGAAAAACAAACGCGATATTAAAAATCCAAACCGTCGTCGTCAAATCCCAATCCTGTCCGGGAACGGATTCTTTGATACCGATTAATTTTGAAAACGGCAGACTGAAAACCGATAATGAATAAGCCTGACCGATACACAGATGAACGGCGAGCGCGGCGGGCGGAACGAGCCATCGGCTGTAACCGGGCGGCGCAATCGTGTGGTCACGATCAAGGAATGAAAAAACGGACATTTAGTTTTCTCCTATAGTTTTGTTTTTTAAGATAGCTATATGTATGTGAAAAAACGGCTAACCACAAATTTCTGCCGAATTAATTTTGCGGAAACACGCACGAAGTAAGTGTGTGGTGTTTGAACTTTCACACACTTACTTCGTGCGTGTTTCCGCATTTGGCAACGTAATAATTATTTGCTGTCTTTAGAACTAAAAACGGTTTTTGCCACCGCGCCGATAACTGAAACCCAGACTGCCGCGCTGACTACCTTTTCGAGATTTATTTTGCTCAGAAAATTCGATTTTGCGCGGCGGTGGCTCAAACTTCTGTTCGCATTCGCGTAACCTTCGACATAATCATAATCGAATTTGCCGACGATTCCGGCTTCACCCGTTTTCGATTCGTGCGGCGCGACCGTGATGCGAACGAATTTGGAAACCGGAGTGTTGCTGCGGTCGGCGGTCGAGCCGATTGGCACAAGCACGTTGGCTTCTGGAAAATAAGTCGCCGTGCATCCCTTTGGAATGTCATAAGGCACGACGATAAAATGATGCGCGTGCCGCTCGCCGTCATCGAAATGACTGGTTAAATCCACAACTTGCCCGGTTTTCAGATTGCGCTCGCGCAAATCTTCCGGGTTCATTAAAATCACGCGCCGCTCGTTGTGGATGCCGCGATAACGGTCTTCGAGTCCGTAAATCGTCGTGTTGAACTGGTCGTGCGTCCGAATCGTCATCATAATCAGCTCGCCGGGCGCAAAAATATGAATCGGCAATTCGTGAACGGTAAAGTTAGCTTTGTTCGTCGCCGTTGGGAAAACACCTTCGCGCGGTTTGTTCGGCAGATAAAAACCGCCGCCGTGCCGCACGCGCTCGTTGTAATTATCAAAACCCGGAATCGTGCGCTCGATTTTCTCGCGGATGTTGTCATAATCCGAAACCATCGCGTTCCAGTCAACCGTTGATTTACTGCCCAAAACCGCTTTCGCCAAATTTGCGACAATCCACGGTTCGCTTCGCAGATGTTCGCTCGTCGGCTCTAAAATACCTTTCGACATCTGCACCACGCCCATTGAGTTTTCACAAGAAACAAATTGATAGCCGTCCGTCTGTTCGTCTTTTTCCGAGCGTCCGAGACACGGTAAAATTAAAGATTCTTCGCCCGTAATCAAAGCCGTGCGGTTGAGTTTCGTAATTACCTGCGCGGTCAATTTCGTGCGCTGCAAAGCCTTTGCCGTATATTCCGTGTCGGGCGTAGCAGACAAAAAATTACCGCCGAGCGCGAAGAAAACTTTGCCGCGTCCGACATACATCGCCTTGATTGCTTCGACCGTATCGTAACCGTGTTGACGCGGCGCGGTGAAGTTGAATTCTTCGTCGAGTGCTTTTAAAAACTCCTCGCGCGGTCGTTCCCAGATGCCGACCGTGCGGTCGCCCTGCACGTTTGAATGCCCGCGAACCGGACACAAACCCGCGCCTTCGCGTCCGATGTTGCCGCGCAGAAAATGCAGATTGGCGATTTCCTGAATCGTGCCGACGGCGTTTTTGTGCTGCGTCAAACCCATCGCCCAACAAGTAATGACGCGATTTGATTTCAAATAAAGCGCGGCAGCTTGTTCGATAATTTCACGGCTGACACCGCTTTGTTCTACAATGTCGTCCCAATTTGCATTTTCAAGATTCGCCTTAAATTCTTCAAATCCGGCAGTGTCGCGTTCGATAAAATTCTTGTCCAAAACAGTTCCGGGATTTGCCGCTTCCGCCTCAAACATAAACTTCATCATTCCCTTCAAAACCGCCATATCGCCGTTGATGCGAACCGGCAAATGCAAATCGGAAAGCGGCGTTCCTTTGTTGCCGAGAACGGCAATCGGAAATTTCAAAGGATTTTTATATTCTCCCGGATTCGGGTTGACGACGTTCAAAAGACCGGCTTCGGGCAGCGGATTCATCGTCAGGATTTTCGCGCCGTTGTGTTTCGCCTGTTCCAAAGATGTCAGCATTCGCGGGTGATTCGTTCCCGGATTCTGCCCCAAAATAATTATCAAATCGCACTTATTAAAATCTTCGAGCGTAACCGTTCCTTTGCCGATGCCGATGGCTTCGGTCAACGCCGTGCCGCTCGATTCGTGGCACATATTCGAGCAGTCGGGCAGATTATTCGTGCCGTATTGACGAATGAAAAGCTGATACAAATACGCCGCTTCGTTCGAGGCTCTGCCGGAAGTGTAAAAAATAGCTTCGTCGGGCGAATCAAGCTCATTTAAATTTTTACTTAAAACCGCGAAAGCGTTTTCCCAAGAAATCGGTTCGTAATGCGTCGCGCCTTTTCGCAGATACATCGGATGCGTGATGCGCCCTTGTTTGCCGAGCCAAAAATCGGATTTGTGCGAGAGTTCGGCAACCGAATGTTGTTTGAAAAACTCCGGCGTAACCTGTTTTGTCGTCGCTTCGTCGGCGACGGCTTTCGCGCCGTTTTCGCAAAACTCGAACAGGTGACGGTCGCCGTCCGGGTCAGCCCACGCGCACGATTGGCAATCGAAACCGTCTTTCTGATTCATCGCCTTGAGTGTCCGCAAAGTTCGGATAACGCCCATTTCGCCGAGCGTGTGTTTCATCGTCGAGAGAATCGCGGGCAAACCGGCGGCGAAATGTTCCGGTTCGGTGACGCGCAAACCGGTAAAACCTTCGGGCGTTTCGGCGTTTATCAAGCCGTTTCCGTTTTTCCCGTTTCCATTCGTAATCGCTGCCGAATCTTCGTGCGAATTTCTATCTTCCGCCGCTTCCGCCCGCCGCATTTGTTCGCCCGCGCTGTTTGCGCCGTGCGGTTCTTCGACGGCTTCCCGGATAATGTCGCTTTCGGAGCGAATATCTTCCTTGCCCGCCGTCCAATGGCTCGCCTGCTCGTTGTCGGCTTCGTTTGCCGCTTCGTGCGCGCCTTCGATTTGCGTTCCCTCGCGCGGGTCGACGGTTTGGTTTAGCTCTTCGTTTGCCATTATCAAATCTCCCTCGTTCGTCGTCTGCAATTTAATTTTCAACCGCATTTTCCCGTCGGATGCGGAAAGGCGTCCGCGTTGTCCGGGTCGTTTTTTCTGTCCAGACAGACAAAATCTTTTTCAATCAGAATTTTCAAAATGTTTTCAAAATTGCCGTTTTTACCCGCGCCGTTTTGTGTGCCGTTCTCAATCTGCTGCTCGCTT
>MWWH01000198.1_pt1 | contig 16266 bp, 15 predicted proteins | sample 1047231 | NCBI WGS metagenome assembly MWWH01 (sample SAMN06349967, study PRJNA376086) | soil metagenome | isolation source: MG3-2 sample Antarctic (ecotone) soil | place: Antarctica | collected 2015-01-13 | reverse complement strand
CGGACAGTTTTGTTTGCTTATTTGCGGTAATTAGAAACTTCGGTTTCGGTTGGTCATTCGTTTTATTCATATTTTTATTGAAATCTCCTTAACTTATCTAAAGCTATTAAACAAAATTTAACAGATTAGAAAGTATAAAGCAATACAAATTTCATTGAGAAACTAAGGCAATAAATGAAAAGACAAAATAAAAAACGAAAAAAAAGTAAAAAGTATTGCAATTCAAAATTCAGGTGATACGATTTATTTTAATGATTATTGAAATTTTTTAATGATTTGTTGTTTCTAATTATGATGTGCTTTGCACATATTTTGCACTTCTTTTAAGAAATTTATTGACGGTTTTAATTTAATGTATAGATTTTTCTCCAATAGTTATAACACTTTACGTCAAAATTATTGACTTTGGTTCGTGCAGAGATATAAAGTAGCATTTTAGCGGGTCAGAGCCGCCAGCCGGAAAAAGCATCTTTCAACAAATATGAGCGCAATTTTAGTAAAAAGTTTTGTCGGGCAAGCCGAAAGATATTTTGAGAAAGAGCTTACCAACGAGCGCGAAACTTATTACTCTGAAAAAGGCACTAACATAGGTCAGTGGACGGGCAAAGGCGCAGAGGGTTTAGGCTTAAAGGGCGAGATAAAGAAAGAAGATTTTTCCCGAATGTCGAGAGGTATAAACCCAATGACTGGAAAACGTTTCCGGCGTATAACTTTGAACCGGACGCGGGAAATAAACGGAGAGCTAACACAGGTCAAAGAGATTGCCGGTTGGGATATGGTTGTCTCCGCTCCTAAATCAGTTTCGATTGCCGGTTTAATCGGAAAAGACGAGCGCGTAAGACAAGCGCACGAAGAATCGGTTACGGACGCGCTGGACAGAGCCGAACAGCAAGCGCAGGCGAATTTGGGCGGCGGTAAAAAACAGCAGACAGGCAACTTAATTGTCGGACGCTTTCAGCACGATTCAGCACGACCGAGCAAAGACGGTTTTGTAGCCCCGCAGCTTCACGACCATTGCTTTATAATGAACGCCACCTTGCGCGCCGACGGCACTTTAAAACCGCTTGAAAGTTTAGAGCTTCACCGAGCGCAAAGTTATATCAGAAGCGTTTATTACACCGGACTCGCCGACCGCCTGCAAAAGCTAGGTTATGCAATCGAAATTGACAAGGAAACCGGCGCACCGGAAATCACCGGAATTTCAAAAGAATATCGGCAGGCGTGTTCGCCGCGCCGAGCAGAAATTTTAGAGTTAGCCGAGAAAGCCGGAAAGAATTTTCGGCAACTTGGTTTAGTTAATCGGCGTGAAAAGATTTTCGACAAGAATTTGATTCAGGAACAGCACAGAGGCATAGACGGACTTTTCGATTATCAAGCCGAGCGGATAGTTGAATCGGCAAAAGAAAATCCAAGACCGGCGGGAAATAATTTGGCGAGTGCGAAGGAAGCGAAGGAAGCCGTTACGTTCGCGCTTGCGAAGCTGTCCGAGCGCGAATCGGTTTTCGAGCCGCGCCGCGTCCTGCTCGAAGCGAACAAACGCGGAATCGGCAAAACCACCGTTGCCGCAATCGAAGCCGAACTGGAAACCTGCAAAAAGGACGAAAAAATTAAAACGGTTCAATTACGCGACGGACGCGAAGCCGCTTATTTGTCGGCTGATGAAAAAATCGAAAACGAGTTGCCGAAGCACATTAAAGCCGTGCAGTCGAAACAGACTTTGCAAGATGAAATTCTTTCGATGAAACTTTCCGAAAGTTCAGCAGCAATTATCAATACCGGATTTTCTGAATTATCGAGCGAGCAAAAGAAAGCGGTTGAAAAGATTGTAACGGCGAAAACCGGAGTAGTAACTTTGGAAGGACGCGCCGGAGTCGGAAAGACGACAACCCTTTCATTCGTCAATAAAATGGCTGAAAAAGCCAACTACGAAGTTTTAGGACTTGCACCGACCACCGGCGCGGCGCAGGAACTCGACAGCGCACAGATTACGAGCGCGACCTTGCAAAAATTATTAGCAAGTCAGGACGCGCCCCGCGACCACAAACGATTTTTTATTGTTGATGAATCGAGTTTCGTTTCATCGCGCCAAATGGATAAATTTTTCCGTGAAGCGGTCAAACCGAATGACCGCGTTTTGCTTGTGGGAGATACGCGCCAGCACGAAGGCGTAGAAGCCGGAAAACCTTTTGCGCGGATACAGCGCGAAGAACTGACCACCGGCGCGAAAATCGAAACGATTCGGCGGCAAAGAAAAGAAACCGACCGCGAAACGGTTAAAAATTTATCTGAAGGGAAAATCGTCGAAGCCGTCGAAGCGATGCGCCAGCGCGGGCAAGTCGTCGAAGTCAAAGACCGCGCCGAGCGGCATAAGTCAATCGTCGAAGCGTTCGCCGCCGAGCCGGAAAAAAGTTTAGTCGTCGCGCCGCGAAACGCCGACCGCCAAGAAATCAACTCGAAAATTCACACGGCGTTAAAAGACGCGGGCAAAATCGGGCGAGAAGAAACCGAGATTAAAATTTTGCGACCGTGCAGCGAGTTAAGCGGAGTTGAGCGCGAATTTGCCGCAGCTTACCGGGAAGGCGACATTATCAGTTACACACGCGGCAGCGCGGAAAATAAAATAGCTGCTAAAAGCCTTGCGACAGTCGTTAAGACTGATAGAGAGCAAAACTTATTGACCGTCGAGCTTAAAGACGGCAGAGACGGCAAAGAAGCGCGGGAAATCACCTATAACCCGAAACGGTTGCGCGGCGTGAGCGTCTGGACGGAAGAAAAAATTAAAGTTTCGACAGGCGACCGCTTGCAGCTTCGCGCCCCGTTTGAAGAAAAGCAAGCGAAAATCGCCAACGGCACAATGCTTGAGGTCAGCAAAATAACGCCGGACGCTCTAACCTTGACGACCGACAAGGGCAAAGCCGTAAAACTCGATACAGAGAAGCCGCAGGCGATTGATTACGGTTACGCGGTAACTTCCCACAGCTCGCAGGGCAAAACGATTGACAGAGTTTTGATTCACGCGGAAACGAGCGAATCAAAACAGATTTTGAATGAAAGAATGGCTTATGTCGCAGTCAGCCGAGCGCGAGACGAAGCCTTGATTTTCACCGACGACGCGGAGAAGCTCGCCGGCAAAATGGCGCGGCAAATTGAAAAAAGCGAAATCTCGCAAGTTAAAGCGGAAACAATCGAACACACGCCGCAGGTCAGCGATATTAAACCGCCGCTGATTACGTCAGCCGCCCAAAAATTGCCGACACCGGAAATTAAAATCGAACCGGCGCGACAAGAAATCACCACCACCGGCGACGAGCGAGCAGTCAGTCAGGAAACTTTAGTCAAAGAAGTTTTGCAGATGAGCCGGAATAGTCTAGCTAAACAAGGCATTGAACCCGACCCGCAGGCGTGGAAACAATTTGCAAACGTCGTTATTAACGATTTGCCCGTGCAAAAAGCGGACGAAAGCCAGGAACAAACTTTAGAAGCGTTACAGAAGGATGCGCCGCAGTCCGAGCGCGTCAGTTTAACGGGAAAATCAAGCCTTGAAGCGACCCACGCGATTTTGAAACTAGCACCTTCGACGCGCCGCGATGAGATAGTAAAAGGCACTTTTGCAAAATTCGAGAAACCGACCGCAGCCAAGCGCGACGACGTTGTTATAAAACCGGAAGTCGAAGCCGAACGCAGCAGCGAAGCGGTAAAACCGGAAATCAAAGTTACAAAACCGGAAATCGTAGAAACCGCAAAAACAGCGTCGTTTGAAAAAGCCGCCGGTGAGCAAGTCAAACCGAACCTGATAGTCAGAGATTTTGAAGCAATCGGACGCGAAAAACTCATCGGTGAATTGGTTGATGCCGCCCGCGATGAAGCGCGAGCGTGGAAGGGCGAAGATTTAAGTTACCAGCAGGAAAAACGATTGACGAAAATGTATCGTCAAATCGGTGATAAAAAGCCGGTTGAAAAGCAAATCAATGATTTGAACGCTTTGCAAAGCCATTTCAGCGAGCCGATACCGCAGCCGAAGAACTTTATTGAGGCAACAGTTTTAAAACTCGACAATGTTACGGACGCGGAAAAATCCGCTTCGTTGCGCGGACAGATTACGAAACTCGATGAAATTATCAACCGCGAGGAATTACAGAGAACAGAATCAGAAAAAGCATTCGGGCAAACAGATAGATACGACGTTTTCGGGCGAACGGATAGCTATTTTACGCAGGGATTACACCAGCTAAAAATGGATTTCTCAAAAGGAAAATCCTACTTTGAATTGACGAGAGAGGCGCAGGAAAGGAATTTGATAGCGTCGTATTCGACAAACGAAAAGGTTCAGGAAAAATACACGCAAGAAGCTCTCTACCAAATGGGAATCGCCAACGCCTTGCAGGAGCAAATAAAGAAAAGTTTTGAAGAACAGGGAATAAAGTTAGAACCTTTAGCCGAAAGAATTATCAACAACACCGTTGACAGTTGGGCGAAACAGCAGCCGACCACCGAAGAATTTAAAAATGTTCAGGATATTAACCAAAGCAGAGGACGCGGCATAATGCCGGAAACCAGACTTGAGGCAAAAGCCTATGTTTACACGCACAGCGACGAGAGAGAACAAGACAAAATTAGTTCTTCGCTAGCGACAGCCGCCAGCGAAAAAGCCGAAGAAGTGAAGGCGAGACGGGTGCAGGAAAAAGAAAAATCAATTAAACAGGAGAGAGATTATGAAGGTTACAGTCAAGGACGCAGTATGTAGAAGTCTGTTAATGAGTTTGCTGATTTTCGCCGGCTCAAACTTCACAGCTTTTGGGCAAGAAAATTCTCAGAATAAACCACAGAAAAGCGCGCTTGGTCAGTTGCTTTCCGATAGCGTCCCCAGACCAGAAGAAACGCCGAAGCCAACGCCGGAAGCAAAAAAGACGACAAGAGAGCAAAAAGTCGAAGAATCTAACACATCTTCGACGCGGGAGAGTGTTTTAAGTAATTCGTCCGAAGAAGACTCTTCAACTAATGATTATTTGAAAGCAGCCGAACAAACTGCGCGGGAATTGAACGCGGAAGCGAGAAGACAAGAAATAGAAGCTGAACGAGAAAAAAAGGAAATCCAACGCCAGCAAAAAGCCTTTGATAAGCAGGAACAGCAGCGTCAATCGCAACTTTTACAACAGCAAAGAGACGTAGAAAATGCGGCGGCGGAGCAGCGCGGTCAAAACGATATAATAGCCCGCCAGCAACAGAAAGCAGAACAAAAAATCGCACAGGAAGAAACGAAATGGCTTTGGTTTCTCGCTTTATTAGAGATTCTGCAAATGGTTGGACTCGCGGCGATTGTATTTAAGAAGAATATTGCTAAAAAATCAGCTATCGCTATGATAATTGGTTTGGTTTTATGCCTTTCGGCTCTTCTATTATTTACATTTAGAGATGTTACGTTGTTTGAATCAAATACGGCTCAAGACGGAGCAGATTTCGGAGCAGTTTCGATATTTGTAAGACTTATGATTTTTATAGGTATCTTAGCCTTTATCATCGGAAAGATTTCCACTTACACAATTGTTTCCTTAATACCGAAATCACTCCCTGCAAAATTACTTTCCGTTTTCGGTGTCGGTCTATCTCTAATCGCTTTGTACTCACTAACAGGTTACAGCACATACGGTGCATTGTGCGGATTAGCAGTAATAATAGGCGGCACAATTGCGGCATCAGCTAAAGCCGGAAACGGCGGAAAGGATAATTTACACGGTTCGGCACGGTTCGCCGATAGAAAAGATTTCAAAGAGTTTGAAAATCCACCGGAAACCGGCGCATTTATTCTCGCACCGGCGCACCCGGACGGGCAGCACGGAAAAATAGCTTTACCGCGCAGCTTGAGCATAATGCACGGCTTGATTTTGGGCGGAAGCGGAACGGGCAAATCACGCGGTTTCTTTATGCCGAATTGCGCCGAAGTCGAAAATACAAGTCTTGTCGTTACCGACCCGAAAAGCGAACTTTGGAAATTTACGAGCGGTTTTCACAATAAAGCTATTCGGTTCGCGCCGACCGAGCCGGAAGCAAGCCAATGTTTCAACTGGATACCGCTTTGCACGGACGCGAGAATGTCGGAGCTTTGCGCCCGCGCCCTGATGACGGCGGGCAACACCGGCAACACAGACCAATTTTGGATTGACGCGGAAACCGCTTTTTTGAGCGCGATTTTCTCGCACACGGCGACGACGAAATACCCGACGCCTTTAACCGCTTATCGCCTTTTCACGCGCCAGAAGCCCGAAGAACTAATGCAGCAGCTTCTACATTCGCCGAGCTATGTAGCCAGAGAGCAGGCAATAGTTTTCGAGCAGACGGACGCGAGAATAAAAGGCGCGATTGTTCCGGCGATTGCTTCGCGGCTTCAATTTATGCGCGACCCAAGCCTACAACTTTTTACGTCGGCGAGTTTGGAAGCTCCGAATTTCGGGCAACTTCGCCGAACGCCGACGGCGGTTTATTGGTGTTTGAGAGAGCAAGACATAGCACGGCTCAGACCGCTGACAAGTCTTTTCTTTACCGTGCTTTTAGAGCAGATAGCCGGTGAAGAAATTCCCGAAGGCGAAACCTCAGTTCCAATTACGGCAATGCTGGACGAGTTCGCCAACATCGGAAAGATTCCAGATTTTGAAATAACGCAAAGTTTAGCTCGCGGACGCGGCGTAGCCCTTTGGTTAGGGATTCAATCGCTTTCACAGTTAAATCAAACTTACGGAAACTACGCAGCGCAAACGATTATGAGCAACTGCACGACGAAAATAGCTTTGCACGGACTCGATTATCAAACCGCCGAATACGTTTCAAAATCTTTAGGTGAACAAACGGTTTCCCATTCAAGCAGCAGCTTTAACTTTAGCTTGACCGGCGGCAGCATCGGTTCACACGCCGCAAAGCACCGGCGACCGCTTTTAACGCCCGACGAAGTTATGAGAATCGGAGAAAATGAAGCGATTGCACGGACGAGCAATAAATACCCGATGCGGCTTTACAAAGGTTATTATGACGCAGCGGCGAAAACTTATCCGGTTACGCCGTCGCTGACAAAAGTTTATGTCGAAGAAACCGCAGCAGCAGAAGATTTAGCTTTATAAAGAAGGAGTAGGAAAATGAGCGAACAACTGAAAGACTTGATGAAAAGAGCCGGTGAAGCCAACAAGAGAAAGCAGCAAATTGAAGGCGAACATAAGTTTTTTGCGTGGTTTGAAAATACGTTCGGAATTAAAACGTATGAGAATGGAACTGCAAAATACGGAAACCCGATAGCAGTGGTTGACAACTTTATAGGATTTATTTGTAACAATCTAGATGAAGTAAGTGCAGAAGTTCATATAAAGTGTAAATTATGCGGAGAGAGTGAACTTTGTTGTATTGGAGTCATCAAAAGCCTCGATGAATTAGGAAAACATCTTAGCCTTGATAAGCAAGGAAACTATCATTTTGATTGTGGAAATCACAAATTTGAGTTAACTTCCGATGCAAATTTGTCCGGGCTGAATAACCATAAGAATTTGCCTAAATCAAATACCGATACAAATTTGTTTGTATCGTAAAGGAGAAAACTAATGAATTTACCAAACGGCGATTATACCGGGCGCGTCTATATTTTAGCCGATACCGTCGGCGATGAAAAAAGTCTCGATTACGGACGCAAGCAGCTTGTAATTGAATTGATGCCGATCGGAAATGACTTTAAGAATGAAACAGTTTCTTTGAGCCGCGTTTTGTTGCCCTATTATTTAGCAAACAAACCGTTGCAGACCGATGGAGAAGCCTTTAACAAATGGCAAGCCGCATCTAAAATTTATCGTGAACAAACAAATAAACTGCTCGAAAGATGCGGCGTGAATACTTCGGAAATAGACGGAACTCGTTTTGTGCAGCAAATCGCTCAAAATAATTTAAGCCGACCGATTGTTAGTTTTACGATGAAAGAAGGAGTGCCGACCATTCACAGCGTAATCAGCAGGGAGAAACCGGAAGCATTAAACGCCGAGCCGGAATCATTGCCGGACGGCAACGACGCGCCTTTTGAGAATTAAATCTTTTCCCGCCAGCCGGTTCTAATTTAGGTTTTAAGTTGTTATCAATTTTGAGATAAGGCGCAATTAAAGTTTGCACTTCACTAAATAAATGCAGGCAGCAAGTCATTTATGAACCCATTCCAAAAAATTAGTTATTGGTATCGCTGGCTATTTCAGCCTCATTATCTTGCAGGCGAGCGAGCGGAGCAGTATTTCGAGCAGCTTGCGCGAGCAAAAGGGTATGTTTTGGAGAAAGTAACTCAGGATAAAAAGAGTTTTGCAGACTGGAACAATCTTTCGATTAAGCGCGGCGATTATCTCGTTCGCAACTTACAAAATTTAGAAATAGAGGTTAAATGTTTCAGCACCCGCAAGTTTGCAGGAAAAGACTATTACTCAATTAAATACAGTCATATTAAAAGGCACGAAGAAATGGCAAACACGACTAATACGCCGGTTGTCTTTGCTATTTTCACCCGGAACGGCAGAAACGCCGTTGAAAATAGTTTGCGAATGATACCGCTCAATGAATTAACGCCGCCGAGCCGGAGAAGCAGTGCAATAATTTACAACAAAAAAATAAAATGTTTGCAGATTCCGACAACTATGATGTATCCAGGTTTTAGTTATCTGGAACGCTATAAGACAGAGCTTGACCGTTTTAACTCATATCGTTACCGCCATTAGTTAATTAATCATTCATTTGTTTTAATTTTGCGTTGCTGAAATTGTAAAAACGCGAAAAACTGAAATGTTAGGTTGCTGAAACGATAAAACTATGAAATGATACCGACAAATTTTGTAGGGAGAAGCTAATGCTTGTTTCAATCGCAAGTTTCAAAGGCGGAGTAGGAAAAACGACAACCGCAATTCATCTTTCGGCATACTTTCAAAAAAAGGGAAAAACCGTTTTAGTTGACGGCGACCCGAACCGTTCCGCGCTCGCTTGGAGTGAGCGTGGGAATTTTCCTTTTCAGGTAATTGACGAAATCGAACTTGCCGCCCGCGCCGGAGAATTTAACAACATCATCATAGACACACCAGCGCGACCGTCAGCCGAAGAACTCAAAACGCTTTCCGCAGAAAGCGACTTGCTTTTGATACCAACGAAACCCGACGCTTTGAGTCTCGACGCGCTTTTGAAAATTGTTGTCAGCTTGCAAAGTTTCGATGCTCAAAATTACAAGGTTTTATTAACCCTAGTTCCGCCGAGAAGCAACGCCGCAAGAGATGCAAAGGCGATGTTCGATGAAATCAAAGTTCCATACTGCAAAACAGAGATACACCGGCGGGCAATATGCGAAAGAGCAGCTTTGCAAGGCAAGACGGTTGATAATTTGAGAGACGGACAAGCAGCTTGGGAAGAATTTACTACGCTTGGAAAGGAGATTTTCAAACGATGAGCAAAAATAGATTTGCAGGATTACAAGCAGTTAAACAATTACAAGACACCAAACAAATTGAGGTAAAGGAAACGCCGCAGAATAAAGCCTTTGAACAATCGCCGGTGAAAATGGAATTGAGAAGCAACGGAAGCGATGACGCAACCGCGCCGAGACGCGGAAGACCGAACGGAAAGCGCAGCAATGCCGAGTTTCAACAGGTAACGGCTTATGTTCGCCGCGACACTTACCGCCGAGTTTCGATAAAACTTTTAGACCGTGAAAACAAAGGTGAATTTAGCGAATTGATTGAAGAATTATTACAAAAATGGTTGGAAAAATAAGTAAAAGTCTTAGAAAAGGAGATGCTGTTAATGTCAGAAGTTGCTGAGCGGGGTAAAAAGTTCTATGAAGAACATCTTAAATCAATTTTAGAGCCGCAGGAAAACGGCAAGTTCGTCGCCATCGAACCGGAAAGCGAAAATTATTTCGTCGGCGCGACCGCCGTTGAAGCGGTTAAAAAGGGACAAGAAGTTTTCCCAAAAAAGATTTTCTTTATGGTAAGAATAGGATTTCCTTATAGAATTAGAGGATGTAACAAAGAAATCGCGTTAGGGCAAAGATTAAATTAAAAAGAATATGTTTGGGAATTAAAATAATAAAGTTGAATTTTGAGTTTTTAACATTTCATAATTTCAACAACGCAAAAACTCAAATGAAACCAAAGGAACAAACAGCAAAATCTAAAACAGAAAAGCCGCGCCGGAGAAAACGCGAGAAGTCTAAAAAGTTTGAGCAGCTTGAAGTATCGAAGCCGATTCAGCTTACTTTGTTCGATTTAGAGCCGGACGAAGATAATTACTCACACTCGATAGAGCTTTACGATTTTATACCAAAGTATGTTTGGGGAAAGGTTGAAAGGCTTAACGGAAAATTCTTAGACAGCTTGAAACGTGATTTTGAGTGCAGAGGCAGAAAATACCATTTAACTTTAATGCCAGCCAGAATAGAATTTGCAGACGGTTCTAAAGAGTTTTACCCGTCGAAGCGCGAAGAACTTGTAGAAGATGCTTTACGCAAACTAATGACGGAACGGCAAAGTTTAATGCTGGACGGAGAAGCCGGAATAGTTTTCACGCTCTACCAGCTTCAAAAAGAATTGAAAGACAAAGGGCATAGCCTTGATTACGACCAGCTAAAGGAATCCTTAGAAATCCTAACGAAAGTAGATATTGAAATACAGTCGGAAGATAAAGAAACGCAGCTTTTCTTTAGCCCGATTGAAACACTAGGCTTAAAAGGGCAGGGCAGCGAAACGCAAACCTTTGTTAGATTTTCGCCGCTCGTTACGCACAGCATTAAATCCGGGACTTACCGGCTAATAAATTATGACAAAGTTATGAGCTACCGCAGCGTCATCGCTCGGCAGCTTCACAAAAGAATGTCGCACCATTACACGCAGGCGAGCTTCACGGAGTCTTACGAAATTCTTTTGACAACTGTAGTTAGGGATTTTGGATTAACGCCGCAGAAGCGCATATATCAGAACTTAGTTGAAGTTGAAAACGCCATAGAGGAGATGAAACAAAATAACGTCGTTCTAAACTGCAAGGTAGAAAAGATATTAGACACGAAACCAAGAACAAAACTGATTGATGCGAAATTCAAATTTCAGCCGCATTTTGATTTTATCGCCGACGTAAAAAGAGCGAACGCGAGAGCAAAACGAGTGCGCGGATTAACTTAGGAGTATGTAGTTCTGACCTACGCATTATCTAGTTCTGACCTACGCTTATATATAGTTCTGACCTACGCATTATCTAGTTCTGACCTACGCAAGCAGTTTTTTGGTAGTTTTCGATGAAGTTTTCCACAGGCAGAGCCGAGAAAGTATCTAGTTTTGACCTACGCATTATCTAGTTCTGACCTACGCATAGGGTAAAAAGTATCTAGTTCTGACCTACGCATTATCTAGTTCTGACCTACGCATAAGAAAAAAGGAGAGCTTTTGAGCAGGTTTTTGAAAGTTTTTAGTAAAAAATAGGATGCATTATCTAGTTCTGACATACGCATAGCGTCCGATAATTACTTGAAAACAAAGGAGATATTTTTTCAAAATTGCGCCTAACCTTCTTAACCTTTTATTTAACCATTATTTAATCTTAATTTTAACCCGTTCGTTATCGGACTCAATAAAAGAACGAGAACAGCAGGCAAATTCATAAGGAAAAAAGAAACGAAATTTGATTGATTAAAACTATGATAAAATTCGATTCGAGGTAAAACAAAATGTCAGTCCTAGAAGTAATTGAAGAAGTTAAGTCATTAAACGGAGCAGAAAAACGCCGCGTCTGGCAAGAACTCAACGAAATTGTCAGCGAAGAACCAATCGAGCTTCGACTGCAACGCGCCTTGTTCACCGACGGCTTGCTAAGCGAGATAAAAACTCCTTTCATTCCGCGTCCTGAACAAGAAGAATTGCCGCCTATTGAAATCAAAGGCAAACCGCTTTCGGAAACTATAATCGAGGAACGGCGCTAGAATGGCATTTCAATTTTTTGACAGCAGTTCGCTGGTCAAAAAATACATCGGCGAACCCGGAACAAATTGGGTGCGGAACGTATTCAAAGCTGCCCCCGCGCACGAAATTTACGTTTCTCGGATAACTGAAGTCGAAGCGACGGCAGCGATTGTCAGACGCAAAAAAGGCGGAAGTTTAAGCGCAAGCGACGCAGCTCTAGCAATTCAACAATTAAGAAGCGATTTTCTTACCCGGTTTCGCATTTTAGACATAGCGGCGAATGTCGCCGCGCAAGCCTGTGTGATTGCCGAAACTCACGCTTTACGCGGATATGATGCGGTGCAGTTAGCTTCGAGCCTTATCATTTACAATCGTCTGCTCTCGCTCGGCGCAAATCCAAGCCAAATTTCTTTTACTTTTATCTCATCGGACAACGAACTAAATGCCGCAGCACAACTTGAAGGCTTGACCATCGAAAATCCTAATAACTACCCGTAAAGATTTTATTTCTTAAAATCTTTATACCAATCAAACGACTTTAAATTAAACTTAAGAGATCCAACTGTAATCTGTCTGTAGAAATCATTTTTGTTACTTACATTCTCAATCTTCACGTCATAAGATTCGCCTTGACAGTCAGGTTCGTTCGGCTTTGATATATTGACATCTAACTTTTCATTTAATTTAACTATCGCAAAAATTGCATCCGCGCAAGAGCCGAATCCCGCAGACCCGGCAACCAGCACGAAAAATCGCTCGCCGTTGCTCTCTAAAAAATCCGTCCGAATTTTGGGATGATTTGTTTCAATCTTTAAGAAAGTCTTTTTCTTATTGTCCACATAGATGCTGATTCCTTTGGAATTTTCGTCTATAAATTCAATCAGATGCTCGGTATAAACAATTTCTCTGGAATCGCTGCCGAGTTCTTCACTCGTAACAAATGCTTTTGCGAAGGTCTTGTTTTTCGTTTTCGGGCGCGAGCTTTCCGCATCTCGCCTAAGAGTATTAATATTCGTTTCAACCCTTGTCTGACCGTCAACGACCGTTTCTCCGGCATTACGGCAGGAAACAAAGAACACTAGCGCCGAGATAAGAAATAAAACTTTAGCAGCCATATGCAATTTATCTTGTAACGGTTATTTTTGGTAATTGGACAACGACTGATTATAAACTTTGAGTAAGTCTTCCATACTCTTGACTGGCTGATTATAGTAGCTTTTCCCGTTGCTCATCGGCAGGCTCGCCCATTCCGGCGCACCGGCGTTAATGGCTTTCTTAACGTCGCCACTGAAAAGCAAATCTATCATTCCCCGACTAATCATTGCTTTAACGGCAAGCTGGTCTTGCGAGCGTGGGCTGAAATCCATCGTAGCACCGCCGTAAAATTTCCAAGTATCGTATTTGAATTGGTAACGCCCGGCGGCAGTCGAGTTTTTCCCTGTTCCGGTAACGGAAACGAGAATTTGCGGATGTTTGGAAAAATCGGTGATGCTGACATTTGTTTTGCCGATTAATTCGGAATTAAACGGAGCGGCGATAACGACGCCTTTCACTATCGTTCCGTAGCCTGCTCCCGTTCCTTCGGAGAATACCAAAACATCAAGCAAGGCTTTTACTCGCGGGTCATCTAGAATGCTTTCGGGCGTAAGCTCTATTTCCTTAAAACCTGTTTTTTCGTAAACTTCATCTTTTATTTTGCCGAAGAAATCTTTAAGCTGAGTTTTCTCCAGACTTTCATTTACCTTTTTAATAAATCCCTTCGCCTCTTCTTCGGTCAAAGTAAATCTTTTATCTTTGTATGTATATTGCACTGATTTAAGCTGTGTCAGATACTTCATCGCCTCAGTTCGTTGCAACTGCTCCAAACTCGCTGCGTTGACCGGATTATCTTTATAAAATGCTAAAGTTTCCTGTAAATGCGTTTTATCTGAAGTTAATACTTTTCCTTTACTTTTATTCACGGGATTCTGAACGTATTTTACAAAGCGAAGCGTAAACTGAATTGCCACGTAGCTGTTTGCGTAGCTGGTCAAAATCGGGTCAACTTCCGGCAAATACACGGTGTCGGTTTGCGGCTTTTTCGTTCCCGGAGTTTTAGGCAAATGAATTATCAATCTCGATTGTTCAAAGAAAATGCCGGTGAGCGACTGCGGCAGATATAACAAAGGCAATAAATCCGCTTTCAGAGCTGGCGGCTTATAATTTTGCCTTAGATTAAATTCTGGAACAAGCGATTGTTTTCCGAATACTTCCATAGTTACAAATTATTTTATAACAAGATAAACGGAAGACCTATATTTTTTTCGACTGCACCGAATAAATTTATCTTTTCTTTCCGCAAAAATTGCCCGCAAGATGTTGTGTTTAATAAAAATGCCGGAAAACAGCCGAAAATGAGCAATTTTTGAAGTCGCCGAAACACAATATCTTGTGTCTGAATGGTGAATTTTTCGGAAAGTCGGAAAAGTTTAAGCAAAACGCGACTGATAAGAGGCAATATGTAAATTATGGTCATTTTTCCGCTTAAAATGAGTAACAAGAATAATCGCAAACGCAATTACCTAAGTCCGGTATATTTTCTTGATTCTTTTTCAATTTCAACTAAAAGATTTGCCGAAGACTTATAGACCTCATTGCTTTGATTATAAAGAAAACTCGCCAAGATTGTTCAGAATCTTGACGAGCGTTTTAATAACTGTAATTCCTTAGATAAGTCGGTTGATTAATGTTAGCTCCGGGGACGCCTCAGAATGTCCCCGGACATTAAACAAGTTTCACACTGACATCTAACGCGCTTATTGTCAATTTAGTTTCTTTACCGATATGCAGATGAAATAAGCCAATCAAAAGCCCCTCTAAGAAACCATAACATCAAAGTAATTGCAGAAAACAGTAAGGCGATGAAGTGCCAGACCGCCGACACATTTTCAGATAATCCGCAGCAGTTCCAATAAATAAACCAAAGCGCGAAAGCGAACAAAATTATTTTCATATCATTAAATTTTCTTTCCCGCCAGCTTTAGTTTTCAACCGAGCGGCGACCGTAGCTTGTCGGTTTTGGTTACGGCTTGAAAGCAGCGCATTATAAAAATTCGCGTTAAATTCGATTCTAGGTTTGCCTTGTTTGGCACGTTCAAGATTCTGCCGGATTTGTTGTTTCCAATCTAAATTGTTCATATCTTTTATTAAAACTTAAACGCATTTTTTCGATTTCGGTTATCAAGTTTCCTTCATCATCAAGATAACGAAAAGCGTAATAGCTTAGAGGTAATTCAAATTTATATTTGCGAGAAACTTTTATTAAATCGTCTATTCGATTTTCAAAGTTTTCATTTTGCGCCGCGCACTCGAAAAATGTTTGTGCAAATGTTTTCTCGATAAAATTTATGTTCTCTGATTTTGGCTCGTCGCGTTCTAAAAAATACTTCGGAAAGCAATTTTTGACCGTGTAAAACTCTGATGTCTCAACATCGAAAATCTCTCTCGACAAGATAACTATTCCGAACGGTTCAAACTGATTTGCATCAACAGCAGCTATCCAGCGCAACGGTAGTTTTGCTTCGGTTAGCAACCGCTCGACGGATTCACGAATTACATTTTGAAATACTGATTCGCGCTCTGTTTCCAAGTTCCCAAAACAATTAAAAAGCGAATAACTTGGAAAAACAAACAGCTTCAAAACTCTGTATTTTATAGAAGTATTGTTAAGCCAAATCAGATGTTTGCGAGCTTCAGCGCAGGTAACTTTATCTGAATTTACATTGAAAAAATTACGAAAGCCTTTTCCTTTACGAGTAGGGTATCTGTAATAAAGAGACTGCAAATGCGAATCGGTTAGAAACTTGTAATGCTTCGATACGGCAACAATTCGCTTATTTGAGAAACGTAAATTGTCTTGAACTTCAAACATAATTTTAACTGCTGATTTTCAAAGTATTGCTTTATTAAACTTGTGTCTCATTCCTTTCTTTTTTCCATTTAATAAAACTTTTGTCGCTCGTCAGAGCAGCACTAATAAAAGCAGAAACAAGAGAATCTAAGTTTACTTCTTCGCCGGAAACTTCTTTGTGAAAGTTTCGATATTCGGCTATCAATGCAGATAGTTTTTGCGGGATTTGAACGGATAATTTTATTTGTTTATTTGCTGTAATTAGAAACTTCGGCTTCGGTTGGTTATTTGTTTTATTCATATTTCATTAAAATCTCAGCTTATACAAAGCTATTAAACAAAATTTAACAGATTAGAAAGTATAAAACATTACAAATTTCATTGAAAAAGTAAGGAAATAAATAAAAAAACAAAATAAACACCAAAAAAAAGAAA